>Ga0307378_10006414_pt1 | contig 16096 bp, 13 predicted proteins | sample UN1MG_FD_202238 | JGI IMG/M metagenome (GOLD analysis project Ga0307378, IMG submission 202238) | Soil microbial communities from Risofladan, Vaasa, Finland - UN-1 | ecosystem: Environmental > Terrestrial > Soil > Coastal area > Acid sulfate soil | place: Finland: Risofladan, Vaasa | collected... | reverse complement strand
ATGGTATTGATTTTTTGTTTAAATAAGATCGCTGTTATTCTATCAATAACCGCTTATAATATATTTAAAATCTAGTAAAATGAATAGTAAAAAAGTCGTTTTTGTGAGTAGTATAATTGTGTTAATGTTAGGTGCTTTTATGTTTCAATGCAATTTTTCTGGTAATTTTACTATTGCGGACGAAAATACTAGACATGATGAAGTAAAATATCCAAAATTAGCTTCTTTAAGCAATAATGATATCATAAATTCAGTTTTTGATGCGAGAGTATCTGATTATTCTAATTTAGGGTATTTTCCTCAGCTTTATGAACCTTCATTACAAGCAACCTATTATGCCCTTTACATTCTTGATGCGATTGGAAAGCTTAACCACATAAATCAATCTGAAATTATTGATTATATAGTGTCTCATTATGAAGTAAGTTCTAACAGATTTATGGATATATTAGCGTATCGATATTTAGATACTGACTTCTCAAAGACATATTTTCCCTTAAATTCTATTTTAGAAGTTAATTGTTATGCTATTCTTTCTTTAAAAATATTAAATCGTACTGATTTATTTAATAAACAAGGAATAATCGATTTCATTTGGGATTGTTATAATCCAGAGACAAGTGGTTTTATTGGACAGCCTTACACTGCAGAATTAGAGGATGGATTTAGAGTTTCAACAGCAGATAATACATTTTTTGCGGTATTTACACTCAATTTATTGATGGATAATTGGGTAGGGTACTCCTCTAAAATACAAGATATCATTCAATTTATAAATAATTTACAATATCCTGGAGGATTAGGCTGGATGGGAGGGGGATTTCGAAATGATGATAATACTTTTGTTGATAGTTTGAATCCTTTTTTTGACCCCAATTTAATTTCTTCTTATTACTGCATAAAAGCATTAGAGATATTTGGTATGGAAGAATCTATAAATATTATTGATTTTCACCAATTTCTTGATTATTTCTATGATTCAAATATTCACTATTTTCGTATATCTGAATGGGATTACGGTGTAAATTATACGAACATAGTAGCAACCGCTCTTGGATTAGAACTTTCAGATATTACGAGCTATGGAAATATCGATAGAGATAAGGTAATTGCGTTTATTATGGGGAATCGTAATTTTTTTGGAAATTGGGATCAGTCCACTATAGTTAAAATTCATGAATTAACTGATACCTTTCAAATTCTCCGATCTCTGAGAAATAGTAATGAAACCTCTCAGTTCTCATTGGAGGAAAAAAATCAAATAGGAAACTCAACCTTAATGTACTCTTCTTATGAAGGGTATTCTCTGCTTTCAGATGATTACACTTCTATGAGTTATTTGCACACAACAATTTCTTCATTTTCATTATTTGATCGTGTTTCAGATTTAGAGATTCAAGAGCTTTATACTCGTATTAAAAATTCTTATATTGATTTTGCGGATTTTGGGATAAGTCGATATTTTTATGGCTATCTCTTAGATGAAACTGAGATATTTTGGTTCCGATCTCATCCTATTGAATATTATACTTCAGGCCATAAAAATTACCTTAAAGATATTTCTCAGCTGAATTCTCATAAATCCACATACTTTGCTTTAGAATCATTGCAAAAGTTATTTAAATTGGACGATTTTGCTTCAGGATTTAACCTTATGAATCTAGTAAACGACATCGTTGAGACTCAATTTTTAAATGATACGTATTATGGAAATTATGGTGGTTTTTCACCGATTTTAAAGTATGATGTTGACCGATCAGAGTATCTCAATACGATAATTTACTGCGAATATACATTTTATGCTCTTCGATGTTTGGAGATCCTTTCTAATTTTCTGACTCTTAATATTACCGATTTAGGATTCGATATTACAGCATTATACACATATCTTAATAGAAATACCATAGAAAATACTCAGACTCTTTACTTTAATCCAAGTTATACCTCTGATGTTGAAACTATCTTACAAAATACCTATTACATGATATACATCTTAAAAATATTGAATTTATATGATAAAAATACTGATAAGATCGAAAATTATGTGAAAAATAACCTCAACTACAACAATATTCAGAATATATATTATAGTTATAAGATCTCAGAAATATTAGACCTGGATGTTGATTTTGATTCGGATTTAACTCAAGATTTAATAAAAAAGATCTACTCGAAGGAATTTGAAGAATTTTACATGACATCGGATAAAAATAAAATAGAAACGGAGGCTTTCTTATGGATATCCGAGGTGGCGAGGAATAGTCAAATTGGAATTGATGCTCAATATTCTAGTGAAGTTCCATTAGGGGGAGTTAATCACATGGAAGTATCACTATCCAATCTCATAGTAAGAGATTTTGGTTCATATATTTCCTTTAAATTTGAAAGTAACCAAATAGGGACTATTAATTTTAATAAACTAGAAAGTAATACTTATGTAGCAGATGTACCAATTCCAATGAATCCTAAAAATTATCCTACAGTTGCGGGAGTATTATATGCCTATGAAGGAGCACAGGTAAAATCCGAGTATAACATCATTTTTAACACCATATATTCTTTAGCCTATGATCTTAATATAACAAAAACTATATCTAAAGTAAAATTTGAAGTAAATGGTTCAATTTTAGCCAATGAAAAGGAATACCCCTTAATTAATGGAAGTGTTTATACTGAGATCTACAAAGATGACATATTAATTGCTGCACCAAATTTCGGACATACAAATATCAATGAATCGAGTATATTTAGTCTTGAATATATCCCAATAGAAAATGGTACTTACTATTTTGAGATTTACCTTGAAGATGGATTTCAAGAATCCAAAGTTGAAATCGGAAATATAATATTCATTAAAAACGTAGATGATCCTGATGATCCTGATGATCCTGATGACCCTGATGATCGCGATGATCCAATCAATCCAAACCAAAATTATGAAGAGAATGTTAAAGCTGCAATTCCTTTCATGATTGTTTTTATAGGAGTACCGGGATGTGCTATCGCCATATCCTCTAAACAACTTGGTAAGGTTAAGAAACGACCAGAATATAAAAATTCAAAGTCTGACTAAACAATTCTAAATTTTTTCTTTTTATTTTATCATTTTATTCTTTTGATAATGACTTCAAACTTGAATTCCTTCGACAATAAAATATCACATCGGAATACAATTCACTTAATTAACCAAATTTTGGATATTTTGGGAAAATATAGTGATAATTATGAGAAAAAGTTAAATTTTACTAGATTAATGCAACACCTAAAAATCCCAACTTCTGAAATTGAGGAATTTTTTTCTTTAATATTACATTTTCAAGAAAAATTCGAACATGTCTTTAAGGAGTATAGAATAAAAAAAAAAAGGCAAAATAGTCAAATTTATTTAACTGTAGAAAAAAAAGTAAAAGAGAAAACACCAAGAATAATTAAAATTTTGGCTTCTGATTTAAATCTTTTTAACGACCTAATCTATACATTTAAATTTGTAAAGAGAGGTAAAGGTTTTGATACTTCTAAGAACGATTCAGAGTTATTGACCAATCTCAAAGAGTTAAAAATTAAGCATCCTTATCTCTTTGATCCACATGAAAATGGAGTTATTTACCCCACAGAATTAGGGCTCAAATTGGGAGAACTCATCATTTCATATAACAAAAGTAATAAAAAAATAAAAAATATTCAAATCGAAAATTATACGTTTATTGTAGAGGAAGATGAGTGAAATTAAAGGAGTAACAAAGGAAGAATCAAATCTTAATTCTAATGAACTCCAAATAAGGGATTATCAAATAAATATCGCAGATAAATGCGTAAATAAAAATTCATTAGTAGTATTACCAACTGGACTTGGAAAAACTATAGTTGCTGTGTTAGTGGCAGGTAAAATATTAAATATTTCTCCTTCTCAAAGTAAAATAATAGTGCTCGCACCTACACGGCCACTAATTAATCAACATTATGAGACATTCTTACGATTCTTAAAAATTCCAAAGGAAAAATTGGTTATTTTAACAGGAAAAATACTCCCTGAGAATAGAATTGAACTTTTTAATAATAATGAGATTTTGTTCTATACTCCCCAAACATTGCGAAATGATTTAGTTCAAAAAAAATATATGTTGGATAATACAGCATTGATAATTTTCGATGAGGCCCATCATGCTTCGGGAGATTATGCATATTCGATGATTGCCGATGAGTTCATAGATCATAATCCCGATGGAATTATACTTGGTTTAACAGCTAGTCCTGGCTCTTCTAAGAATAAGATCAAGGTGTTATGTGAGAATTTACATATCCCTATTGAGAATATTCATATCCGAACGCGTAAAGATGATGATGTAAAAACATACCTTAAACCAATGGATATCTACAAAATTGGTGTTGAGCTGACATCACTTATGGAAGATATATATCAATTACTGACTGTAGTATTAGATGAGCGCCTACATTACCTTTCTCAAGTAAACTTTTTAGAAGCAAAAGGAGAAAAATTACATACTAAGGTGATCCGAAAGGATTTACTTAAATTAAATACCGAGTTAGTAAGTACTTTAAAAAGTAATGGAGATAAAACAGGAGTGTATAGTGCTTTATCAATCAATGCTCAAGCCCTAATTCTATTTCATATGCTTGAACTCGTTGAACAGCAAGGATTAAACGTGTTGTTGGACTATTTTAATAAGTTGAATAGTGATGCGAAAAAAAAAAGTAGCTCAAAAGCAACAAAGATTTTAGCTTCAGATGGCCGTTTACAAAGAATTTATTTAGAGTTAAAAAAAAATGCAGAATTCTCTCCTGAGAATTTAATTCATCCAAAGTATCATATCTTAGTTAAAATTATTCAAGACGAGTTATACAATAATCCTCCCTCTAAGATCTTAGTCTTCGTAAAATTAAGAGATTCTATAAAAAATATTGTGCATAGCCTAAAAGATATTAAATCGATAAAACCAGTAAGATTCGTAGGACAGTCAACTAAGTCCCAGGATGATAAGGGATTATCCCAAAAACGACAAATAGAAATTCTTGATGAGTTCAAACAAGGAATTTATAATACATTAGTTGGTACGAATGTCGCAGAGGAAGGATTAGACATCGCTGAGTGTGATTTGGTTATTTTTTACGATGTAGTAGCTTCAGAAATTAGACTCATACAACGTAAAGGAAGAACAGCTAGACATCGAGAGGGAAGAGTCGTCATTTTATACACTAAAGGAACTCGTGACGATGTCTACCTAAGAATTGCATTGAATAAATTAAACCGAATGAATGTTACCCTTAAAAATCCTCAACATTTAAACGATTCTTATAGATTTAAATCACCTCAAAATATACCTATAGAAAAAGAAGTTATACCAAAAGAGGAATATACAACTCATAAGGAATCAATATCGCAAAAATTCCATCGTGGGAATATAGGCAAAAAAAATTATCAATCAAAACTCCAGTCCTTTATTGAGGGTGATCAATTAAATATGGTCAGCAATCCAGTAAAACTGAGTAAATCAATTCCCATGAAGTACGGTTTGCGAAAAAAACTCCAGTACGATGGAATTTTATACGATATTGAGGAATCTGATCTTCATATCATACTTTTTAATAAGATACTGATCCAGATTTATGATCCAAAAGAATATGATATTATCACATTACTTTCTGATATAGAAGACTTCAAGCAGATAACTTCACTTTTAATTATTGTTTTTGATTTTATTGAGTTTAAAGAAGATATAGATGGTGAAAAGCGAATATTAAAAAGAAATATCAAAGATATCTCTAAGCAACACAATTTTCAAGCAATAACCATCGATAATGAAGAAGAGCTGTATTTTATCATAAAAAGTGTTTTAGAAAATCCTAAATAGTATAGGGTGATTAAAAATGGAAGAAAATGCATGGAAAAGAGATGAAACTCAATATTTAGTTTTTTCTTGTACTAAATGTAAACAATATAGATATGTAAAAACGACACAAAAAACAAAAAAATGTATACGTTGCGGCCATTTACATACAGTTTCCAAGGTTTTGATGAATGGTGAAGTTGTGAAAGGTATCTCAACCGCTGTTGAGACCATAAAAAGAAGACAGGATGAGTTAGCCTTAAAAGAGTTAGGGATGCCCCCTCAATTTAGAGCATTAAATGATTTCAAGATTATTAAAACAGTTAAACTACAACAAAAAATACCTGAAAAAAAGACTGATGATGAAAATTATGCTAAATTCAAAAAACTACTTATTGAATTATCAGACTTGTATAGAGAATTCCCTTCTTATATAATAGACATAATGGCTGAAAAGTATGAGATCCCAGATTCTGAAGTAAAACTTTTAACAAGAAATTTTCTAAGACAAGGAGTTTTGATACAACTCAAAAATTCTTTATATAAATTAGATCATTTATAAAAAGTGGGTAAAATAATTCAAGATTAAAGTGAATGAGTTATTTATTCCAATATATCATTATTTTTTAAAGTGAATTATTACATCTGCAAACTCATTTTTTAGGATGGTTTGATATATAGGATGCCGTTCTCGAAAAGGGATCCTTTCAAAACCTAGGTATATATAGCGCTCTGATTTTCCAAATTCAGAGAAGGGAATTATAAAATTTTTCAGGCTGATAGGTTCGCTTATGACCTTTGTTTCAATAGGATCTTCAGTTTTTTTTTCTAATGTCTTAGAGCTCATTCTTTTCTCACATTAACACCTTATAATATAGAATAAAATCATAAATATATAAAGAAAAATAATAAGGCTAAAGAGAATTTATGATTTTTTCTTACGTTTTTTCTCAGTTTAGTCACAAATTTCTTCTGCAAACTCACTCAATAAAAGTTTTTGATATTCAGGGTGTCTTTTCTTGAAGGTGATATCTTCATCCCCATTGTAAATATATGAAGTGCTTTTGGATTTACCGATATCTGAAAACGGAATTATAATATTGTCAAAATTAATAGAGTCCTCTATATCTGTCCTGAAAATTTGAAAAATTTGCGATTTTTTTTCTACTATTTGAGAACTCATAATTAAGACCTTTTCATAATTTTATAATCATACCTATTATTAAATCCTAAATACTCAAATATAAAGTCCATTGGAATAAAAATGAAGTTTTTCTCAATTTTAGCAAAAAAAATATATATGTTTGCAGCCTAAATCTTCTACATTATAATCTAATTTTATTTTCAGCGGAGAGATATATAGGAGTATAGAATTTTTAAATGGAACTAATAGAAAAAGATCTACAGTGAGTCCTACCACAAAAAAAATCTCAAAAGAAATAATCCAAAAAAATTTTAATTATGAGTGAAGATAAGAAGAAAGAAGTTCATCCCATCGTTAAGAAAGCTCTGGAGATAGCATATAAGGAAGGTGATACCGTAAATTTCGATGAATATGTTTTAGAAGAATTGCAAGAGATGCTTAAACAACTTTTTGGAAAACCAGAGCTATTTAAAGCAGTTATAGACTTGATTAATTTAGCTGGTTTACTTGATGAGCAAGGATCTCATTCAGCATCAATGAAACTTATTACGGTGGTTAGTACTGCAGCGGATGCTTTAAAAGCTTTAAATGAAACGTTATAGATTTACTTTTTTTGGAGTAATGTACTTAATCTTTGTTATTATTTTTTAGTTTCTTCAAATAAAGTTTCATAAAATATCTCTCACTTTCACAAAATTCGAGTTTCTGCTTCTTAGAAAGATTAAAACAATTTAACAATATTGCATGTATTTTTTGTAGAGTGGTTAAATTTTCATCACATAAATTTTCGATGTTTTCCTCTGCCACTTTATCAGATTGAGTTTCTAGTTTTATAGACTCTATAGATGTTGATTTAGATCCTTGGATTTTAACATTGTTTTTCTTTACGATTCTAGAATCCATGTTTAATCAATCTGATGTGTTAAATTATAATGAGTTATAAACAATATAAAGAAAAAATTCTAGAGATTGAGTCAAAATTCTTAAGATTTTATGATTTTCTTGCATAAATTTATTCCTAAATCTGTTTTCTTATTAAGAACATAAGGACTTTCTCTTTTTACTTGCGAAGCAGTATGATAACCGGCATTATATAAAATCCTTGCTCTTACTCTTGCCACATCATTTAGTCTTAAAACTAAATCGAATAATTCTTCTTGAATCCCATAATGTAATCGAATTCTAAGTGTTTCTGACATCTCGGCAATCCGTATAAGTTTATCTTGTAGATCTAACCCATGGGTGCTTAAATTCCTGGCGATAATCCCAATAAACGTAATTACTCTTTCTAGGCTATCTCTTACTGAAAAGAGATCTCCGGTCATAATTTTATATTTCTCTAAAATTTGTTCAAGAGGTTCTTCGTCAGCCCATTCTAAGATTGGGTGGAGCATTTTATTATCTTTTACACGGAATTCAGCCTTTAGCACATCATATGCTTCCTTAATTAATTCTTGAAAACTATTTATTGCAACATTTTCTAGCTTGTATCTAATCATTACTCCAGAAACGGGATATAAATACAATCGAATTATTAATTTGCCAAATTGAGAGCATTTTATTGTGTCATCATCATTTTTAATGATTAAGCCCTTTTCAAACAAGTAATTTAAGATATACTGATTTTTTATTGATTTTGGAATAATGGAATCCACATACTTTTGGAAATTAACATCAGGATATTGTATTAAATATAGTAAAAAAGCGGTGATATGGTCACAGAATTCAAATGAAAATTCACTATTAGCAAAATTATCAGAGATTCCATTTTCAAATCCACAAGAACATTGAATTCCAGATGTGATATCAAATTGACAGAAGTATACTCCAAATTGAGTCTTCACATAACCTGAGATGTTCTCATCATTAAATTTCGAAAGTTTGAAATGGAATGTTCCGTTCTTTAGAGATTCTACTTTTTTCGTATTGGAATGAAGTTTTAAAATATTTACAGGAGATATCTCTTTAATCATTAGCAACTGCTCAATTGGTATTCTTTGTTCTTTCATTTTCTGCTTAATTCCAAACCAAAAATAGGTTCTCTCAAAAAAGTTCTTTAATTGCTCTAACGTAATTTTTTTTTCCTCATAGATTCGTAGAAGGACTTGTTCTTTGAGAGTATTAATTTTATTCAATCCAGATGTTAAATCATTATATCGTGGGATTAAAGAATTTTGCAAAGGTTGATTTTGAAAGAAATGTTCTTCAACCCACATTTTTTCATCGATATTATTGGTTAAAATAACCCCATAGCCTACTGAATCAAGTCCGGGACGACCTGCGCGGCCTAAAATTTGGTGACACTCATTTGCCGAGAATGGTTTGAAATAAGAAAATCCATCACCATTTTCATGGAAATCAGAAAAATTTTTGATATTATGCCCTGATGTAACATATTTCTTGAAATCTTTAAGAATAACCAAACGAGCTGGAGTATTAATTCCCGCAGATAACGTTGTTGTACAACAAATTACTTTAATTATACGTTTTTTAAAATTATCTTCAATTATTTTTCTTTCTTTTGGAAGGAGTCCCGCATGATGAAATGCTACTCCAGATTTAATAACTCGTTGTAGATCTCTATGGCCTCCCCTAATTGAACTTAAACGTTTTTCTAAGGCTTTACAAATGTTGACTTCATTTTCTTCTAGGAACTTTTTAACAAGGTTTTTTATGTTTTCTGCTGATTGTTGAGCACTTTTCCGCTTGTTTAAAAAGATGAGGATTTGTCCATTTTTTTCTAAAGTGGCTTTTACAATTCTCTTTATAGTGGAATCTTTATTCTGTGTAATCTCAATTTTATAATGTAAATTTACGGGACGTTCATCAGATTGTATTAGGGTTGTCTTATTTCCTAGAGAAGAGAGCCACGAATTAAACAATTCTGGATTTGCAATTGTAGCCGAAAGGCCTATAATTTGAGGATTATGTAAGAATTCATTTAATCGAACGATAAGAGATTCCAATCTTGGACCTCGTTCAGATTCTCCGATAATATGAATCTCATCAATGATGATGGTAGAAATATTGAAAATCCATTCTTTATCATAGAAATTTCTTAAAATAGAATCCATCTTCTCATAAGTAGTAACTATAATGTCTGCTTTTTCTAATTTTGAATCATCTACATCATAGTCACCTATTGAAAGCTCTACTTTCACACCAAATCGTTCATAACCCTTCTTGAAATGATAATATTTCTCTGTAGCAAGGGCTTTATATGGAACTAAATATATTGATTTTCCAAATTTTTGAAATACGTTATTTAGCGCACAAATTTCTCCAATTAAGGTTTTCCCACTCCCAGAAGGAGCACATATTAAAAAGGATTTTCTGAAAAATAATCCATTCTTAATGGATTCCTTTTGAATTTCTCGCAATTGAAATATTTTTCCTTCGAAAAGAACTCTTAAAATTCGTTTATCAGTAATATATTTAAAAATCTCACGGTCGGAATTAGCATCTAGCTTCTCACTTTCACGGTCTTCAGTAAAATCTGTTAATGATATCTTAGGTCACCTTAATAATTAATATGGATTTGTCCATTTTTTCATAATTTGTGTAAATGTCTCAGAATCTCTTGAAATCTCAATGCTTTTTATAACACCTATATTTAAAATCTCTAACTCTGAATTAGTATAACAAAGTAAGGCATGAAGAGGATTTCCATGTAAATGGATATGGGGTAAATGCATATTTTTATTTTTGTTTTTCAGAATAAAGTCTTCTACACCAATAGTAAATTTTTTATGACATAGAGGGCAAGTGATATAATTTTTTGAGGTATGTTTTACATCTTTAATGTTTCTAATTTTTCCATAAACAACTACGATAATAAATCACACTTATTCTTTAATATTTAATAAATCACACTGACAAATTTAAAGGAAAAATTCTGCGTTTCTAATGTTGTAGTAGAAAATCATAAAAAAGAAAGAATACTACCGATTAAATTTATAGTAGGCTTTAGATTTCTTATTTCAAGATTAAAAAGGGAACCTTGCACCCATTCTGCCGATGCAAATTAGCATCAAAATAATTTAGGAGGAGGGTGAAATCAGAGTGTAATAAATACACTACCAAAAGACAAAAATCCAGGGTGCAGACGGGTGTAAGGCATGATTTAATTGATTTTAATAATACTTGTCATATAGTAAGATCTCCCGCTAAAATATAAAGTTGTCCTTTATAAATAAAAAATAATAAAATCCCAAATTTTCTGATTTTTTTCTTTATAAGTAAATGATTTATTTTTTTTTGATACGTATGACGGATACAGAACAGAATTTATTGCAGAAAAAATCAGATTTGAAATTATACTATGAAATGGCTCATGAGGCTGCTCAAGCAAATAATGTCGATGAAGCCCGTAAGATTTCCTTAAATGGTTTAAAAATAGCCCAGTCTCAAGATCAACTAGATTGGGTTGAGAAATTCGATTCATTTAATTCCCAATTGCCTCAAAAAGTATCAAATACCTCTTTAACCCCTAGTATAGTAAAAGAAGATCTTACTGTTGTGAAAGGTATTGGGCCTTCTGTGGCAGAGAGATTAATTAATGCGGGAATAAGATCAATTAATATGCTAGCAAAAACAACTGCTAAAAAATTAGCTTTAATTCCAGGGATAGGATTATCTATGGCTCAAAAAATGATCGATAAAGCGAAGGACCATTTATGTACACAATCTTTAACTAGGTATTCGCATTTAAATGAAGACTCTAAAAAAGAAACCAAAGTCAAAATTAGACCTAAAAAGAACCTATCAGATTATAAACTCACATTAATTCCATCAACTCCAATTGTAATTGATGGATCTAACGTTGCATGGATGGGAGGAGACAAGAAAAAAGGGGATATTCCTAAGATTAAATATTTATTAGATTTAAAAAAAGAGCTAGAAAGAATCGGACTTGAGAACATAACTATATTTTGTGATTATGGGCTACCAAAAATAATTGATAATCCAGCAAAATTGATAGATTTGATAGAGAATAAAATTATACATCAAGCCCCAAATGAAAAGGAAGTGGATGATCATTATGTTCTTCAATATGCCAAAAAGGTGGATGGATATATCATAGTTGAGACAGAAAAATTTCGTAATTGGTATGATAAGAAAGGATATAAAAAAGAATGGATCAGGGAAAGGAGAATTTCCGTAAGGTATGTGAATGGAGTTTTCATGTTTAGTCCTGAAATAGAAGTTGTCGAAAATGAGAATTACGAAGAACTAGAAGAAAAAGAACACTTCGAAGACGCAACAGAAGAAGATGTAGCTATAGACGCCATAAAATCAAATTTTGTGTCCCCCGTTGAGCCTTGGTTTGAAGAGAAATTCAATTATTCACGATTAACAGAAGATCTTAATACGGCAAAAATGGAGATTACTAAAAATGAGGAGTTAAAAGAATATGAAGAACCCTTAATAGTCGAACAGAATAAGGTAAAATCAGAGGATTTTGATGAGTTAGATGAAGATTATGAAGAAGAAAGCAATTATAATCTTCATATCATAAATCCGAATGAGTATATCCATGAAACTCCTCGGATTGAATCCAAGAAGAATGAAGAAAATAGAGGAACTCTCACTTACGATGAAATAGATATGATAAAAGAAAAAATAAGAAAACAATTAAAGTCGTGTGAATTCTTAAATGTTGATAGAAATTCAGATTTGCGGGCTATTTTTACTGGAATCGATTTATTAACATTAAAAAGAATTCGCGTTAATGAGTTCCTTGATTTATTATATATAGTACCTATCACAGTCAGTAATCTTAAAGGTAAATTTATAGTTTCAGCAGGTAAAATAAAATACACGCCAAGTAAAGAAAGTGAAGAGAATTTTAATCTCAACAAAATACCACTATTATTTGTGAAAGCTTTACAAAACGCGGAAACAACAATTTTTAATGATATGTCAAGGAAAGGGGCGTTATTTCAATATATAGTAAAGCACTTTCAATTTGATATTTCTATTGAAAAAACCCTTACACATAAGTCATTGTTTTTTCGATCAGGACCAATTCAATATAAATTACTAATTGAACCACTGATAATTAGTCCTAATAGTGTTGGATTTACAGAAAAACTTATTCCGTTTGCGTATCAAAAAACCTCTAATATTCATATAGTAGAAATGGCTCAATTTAGAGATTTTTTACATTTTCTTGATCAAAAATATTTTCTTATTGAAACATATCAAGAAAAAAGAAGTGCTGTTTCAATAAATTGTGAAGTTGAAGAGAGATTCATGAAAGATTTGCGGAAATTTTCGAGTCCTTTTATATTTTATGGATTTACATTATTAATCATATTTCTATTTCAAGAATTTCAATTATTAACTATATTAATTAATATAGGGTATGGTGTTGTAGGACTTTATATTATAGTTATTGGTTATATATATCTAAGATTTTTTACCGAAAAAAGACAGATTAAACAAGAATTTGCGACTCCTTATTATCAGAAGAAGGTTAAATTAGATGATACAGGATTAGCACTCATAAGAGAAGAGCTAACTCCAAAACTTATGGAACAGTTTGCGTATGAAGTAATGGGAGATAACAATCACTCCAGTGTAATAGCAGAGATAGAACAAACAAATGCTCGTGATTTTCTTGAATCTAAAAAAATGAAAAATCTAGTTGATAGGACAGATTTTTTTGAAGAAGAAGGCGGAAGTCCGAGAAGGAGTGAAAATTCTAAAGTAAAAAGGACATTAATAGAAAAATATAGTTCATTTTTGGAGGATTGATGTCTATACGGATTATTGGTGGCTTTAAGCTTAGCTTTCTAATTGGCTTAATACTATTATTTTTATCACCATTTATGGAATGGTATTCTTATCAAATTTTTACATTAGAATATGAACTTGTTGTATCATGGAAGTTTAATATATTTCTTGAATGGTCAACCTCGTTATTTCCTAATACCCCTTTCAATGAGGTATTACGCCCCGAGAATTTAGCTATACCCCTAGTTATTAATGTTCTTTTATTTGTGTCCATTATTCTTTCTGGATATGTGATTTTGTTTAAAAATATTGAGAGGGTAGAATCCTTACATAAGTTCACTCCATATTCATACATTCTTGGATTTTTACTCTTATTGAATCTATTTTATATTATCATCTTTCCTGTAATGTATTTGCTACCTCATGGATTATATTTTCCTTTTTTACAAATTGTTGATTATGATTCAAGATTTATTTACTTTCTTATGTGTAGTCAAGGTTACATCTTACAGTGTATTGCTTTTCCGTTAATTTTTCCTTATAGTATATTTTATTTTAAAACAATCAGCACATTTCAGCAGAAGGAGAGAACTCCCGAAACAATCATAACTAAGATAATAGAGAAAGCTCAAGAACCGATAGATCTTGATAAATTAATAGCTCAAGAAGAGTTAAAGCAAAAGTTTAACAAAAAAACTCCTCTAGAAGATAATCTTGAGGATTTTATAACTACTTTTATAGAGGGAAATGTATAAATGAGCGATACTGTTCTCGATTTAAAGATTAAGTCCTTAATACAAGTGTGTAAAGAAACGAGAAATAATAAGAAATTATCGGTTGTAAGCTTTATTTTGACAAGCAACAAATTAGATGAGATAGGAATCAAGCTTGGAATAAGAAAACGTAATAAAAAATCAGGAGAAAAAATTTTCGAATATATGACTCTGATAAATGACATTTTTAACCAAAACTTAAGGATTCGGATTATTGCTGAAGAATTAATTGAGGCTGTAAAGAAGTGTGAATTATTATTTTTACGTAATAAAGGAGAAATTCCTTATAATTATATTAAATCAATGTATCAAGTGTATTATGAATTAAGAAAAATAGAAGTTCCAAATCTTCATAATAGTCTAACTGAAGATATATTTCTAGAATCTTCACAATTAGGTTTCTTTTCTTACTTATCTCCACATATAAAGCGAAACCAAAATGAGCAAAATGTATTAAAACCTCTCATAATTCAAAAGATAATCGAAAAAGAATTATCCATTAAAAGAGAGTTAGAAAATAGTTTTAATAGTCAACTGTTTGAAGAAGCCATCCAACTTCATTCAGTAAAAAATTCATTAACTAAGAAGGGGAAAAATAAAATCCAAGTTCAGGGATCATTAAAACAAAATCTCTCATACCAAAAATCTATTGAAGATATTTTTAAATATTTAATATTAGGATTAATTATACTGCTTTTCTTATTGGGTTCAATTATTTTGATTGAGGTTATATATCTTCCAATAGAAACAATTGGTCTTAGTTCATGGTCTTTCTTTTTTTTAGGACCTGCAGCTATTTTAATTCTAATATATATACGGTTTTTTAAAAGGGAGGGTGTATTAAATGGTTAAGAGCTATAGTCATGAAGATCACCAAAATTTCTCTCGAAACAAAAGTATAAAGAAAAATGAGATAGAAGATGATTCTAGAGAAGATAATAAATCTTACCTAAATATCTGGAATCTAAATCCCTCATTTAAAGATATAAATAATAAAATTTCTATTGGAAAAGCAGTTTTTTTAATTATTTTACTCTTCTTTATCATTATTTCATCCTATATTCTATTTCAGAATCTCACTGCTTCAATTTGGAGTGGATTGATTTTAATTATTGTTTTTATTATCGGGTTTCATGATGAGTTCTTCATGTTTGAAAACCTTTTTTCTACTATATTTCATAGTAAAATTTCAATTGAACCCTTTAAGCATTTAATATTTTGGTATGATTCAGATGATCCTACAACTCTATTTATCTCGAATCGAAAGGACCTAACCCATATTGCAATCCGAATTTATAGAGTTGATACAATTGCTGAAAATGTTCATTCCTCAATTAAACAATTTGTAAAAGCTCTTAGTTCTAAAAATGTAAGACTTCCATTTTCATATCAAGTCGTACAGAAACCCATTATGAATTTGTTTAAAAAGGATGCTAAACGAAATTTAACTACTCAATCCATAGATTCTGTTATCGCATCTATTTATTTTTCTGTATTTTATGATATAAAAGGAATTCTTACTGAACGTAAAATTGACAACCTCAGATATCATGTCAAAAAATTTTCTAATACTTTAAAAAGTAATTTTATTGGTA
>Ga0307378_10006412_pt1 | contig 16102 bp, 9 predicted proteins | sample UN1MG_FD_202238 | JGI IMG/M metagenome (GOLD analysis project Ga0307378, IMG submission 202238) | Soil microbial communities from Risofladan, Vaasa, Finland - UN-1 | ecosystem: Environmental > Terrestrial > Soil > Coastal area > Acid sulfate soil | place: Finland: Risofladan, Vaasa | collected... | reverse complement strand
TTGGAGATCGTCCCCGTCGGCTTCTGGAGGTCCCGACTGGCCCTGCTCGACGACGAATACGATCTCTTCGAATTCGAGGTCGACGCATCGAGTCACCTCACCGAGGTTGGCGAGCCGAACGTTCCGATGCGGGTCGTGCAGGTGGACATTCCGCCCAATGCGCGTCTGGACGAGGTCGTGCTGGAGCCGGAGTTGCTCAAAACGGTCAACAACGTCACGCTGGCCCCCAACCAGGAGCCCAAGCCGATCGATCCGAGAGGGCTCATCCGTGCAAGGGAAACGTTCACGATCGACGCCGAGTTGTACGAGGCCGAGGCGGCCTATCCGGGCAAGTTCCACGAGGTCACCACGACAGGCGGCTTCGGAAGTCGCAAGGTGGTCATTCTCAAGACGTTCCCCGTGCAGTTCCATCCCGCGACGAGGACGGCGAAGTTCTACAAACTGACGGGGGCCTTGAAATTCAAGGCCAAGGAGGTTCCGGAAGCAAAGGAGAAGCGCGACGTATTGGGGGTCGCGGAGCGAGCGCTGGGGTTATCTCCATCGAACCTCGCCGACGCGGAGCGGTGGAACGAGTACCCACGGAGGATCGGCCCGGAGTTGCTGGAACAGTTTCAGGCGACGGGTTTTCCTCAGCGGGCGAGGAAGGCCGCACTGGAAGGGATACCCTGCGTGATCATCTGCGCCGATCTGTTCTATTGTCCGTCGCGGGACCTGGCCAGCCATCACACCAAGAAAGGGATTGCCACGGCAGTAGTCAGGGCAAGGGCCGTCGAGAACTCGATCGGCGGCGCCGACGCGCCCGACAAAATCAGGAACTTCATCCGCATTCTCTACCAGCGCTACCGCACGCGGTCGATCATACTCTTCGGCGACGTGGTGGGGGACGGTTCACGGCCGTTCGTCGACGTCCCCACGCGGATGGTGGTCGACCCGGCTCCGTATGCCGGCGTCGACGACGGATGGATCCCCTGCGACTACTACTACGCGTGCATCGACGGCACGTGGGACGGCAACAACAACGGCAAGTACGGCGAGGCGGCTGACGAACCCGATCTGTTGCCCGATCTATGCGTGGGGAGGATACCCACCAATGACTTCGAGGTCGCCCAGCGGGTTGTCTCCTCGATCGTCAAGTACGGGAACGCGCCCCCCACCGCGACGGGTGCGCTGCTGGCGGCCAACGACCTGGGATGGGGCTGCCACGAGGTTACGTTCAAGGAGGAGACGGTCCTGCCCCTGGTCAAGCCGTGCACGTCGGTTGGGGTGAAGCGTCTGTACGAGAAGCAGAACAACCTGACCGCGTCGACGTTCGCCAACGTGGTGAACCACGGCGTCGATTTCATCGAGTACTACGGACACGGAAGCCCCGACTCGACGCAATTGATGACCGCGGCACAGGTCGACAGCATGCTCCAGTCCACCCCTTCGCTTCCCGTCGTGTTCGCCCTCTCTTGCAGCACGAGCAGGTACGACTGCCGGGAGTGTTTCGGGGAGGCGTGGATTGAGGGGGTCAAAGCCTCCGCCTACGTCGGCTCGACCCGTGTGGCGTACGGCGGCACCAGTTCCGGCGAAGGGCTCGACGTACGGTTCATCGGCAACTACTGCAAATTGGGGAAGACCGGGCGCGCGGTGGACCTGGCGAAGTATCAGCTCTTCAAAGACTTCGGGTGGAATACGTACACGCTGAAGACGATTCTCGAATTCACGCTGTTCGGCGATCCGGTGATGGACCACGTGAAGTGAGACGCGTCGAGCGGCGTTTTCGTGCTTGTAGCAAGCGGAGAGAGCTGTTGCCACGTGTTGTGTGCCGGCGAAGCCGATCAGACGGCGGCCGGGCGGATCCGCGCCGTCGCCCGTGCGGCCGAGGCCGCGGCGGACTCGGCCCCACTGCCGGGCCCAGCGCAAACGATCGACCCCGACCTTCCCTCGCGGGGTCGATCTCGACGCCAACGAATCGAAACCTGTTACCCTGGTCGAAGAGGAGACTCTGGATGCACAAGGCACTCACGCTTCTGGGAATGATGGGATTGAGTCTATGGCTCTGCGCCGGAGCCGTCGGAGCCGCCACGCCGGAATCATCCTCCCAAGGACGGACCTCGACCGGCGCCTGCAACGCGTGCGACGCGGAGAAGGACATCCTCGACACGGTGACGGAGCACGGATCGTTCGGCATACTGATCGATCTCGTCAACAGGGCCGACATGGCGTGGGTGCTCAAGACCGACGGCCCACTCACGCTTCTGGCTCCCACGGACGACGCCTTTCTCGGGACCGTCCCGGAGCATACGTTGGAGGAGCTGAAGAAGCCCGAGAACCGCGACAAGCTGCGAAGGCTCCTGGCCAACCACGTGCTTTCCGGCACCTGGCCGGCGGGCCGGATCTTCATGATGAGGTCCCTGACCACCTGGAGCGGGCAGGTGGAAACGCACCCTGATAGAAACGCGCTGAGTCTCCCCGGCGGGCCCGGTGCCGTGGTCGTCACCAAGGACGTCCGCTGCACGAACGGCATCGTCCACGCGATCGACCGGGTGCTTCTGGCGCGCCCACGCGTGGCCGCCGGCGGCGGCAGGCGGGCGCTGGCGCCGCCGGTTTCCCCGGGCTGCCTTCCGACCCCGGCTCGCCACGCGCCCCCGCGCGAAGACCTCTCCGAATATGTGGAGCGGGCCAACGCCTTCGCGGCGGCGGTGTCGGGCGGTGACGACCAGCAGTACGTGCTAAGCTTCCTCTCCGCCCTCAACGTGGCCGATGCGCGAGGCGCGAGGCCCGCAGAAACGTGTGGACTTGCCAGAGCAGCGCGCACCTTGTCGATCGCCCGTTGGACCGACAATGCCATGCGGCCCGAGGCGTTGCCCCCCAATAGCATCTTCACGGACCCCGTCTATATCGCAAACGCGAAAAGGCTGATTCGGGAGCGTCGCGTACGTATCGTAGACGGAGTCGAGACAGACCTCTTCCCGGACTGCGTCGCCGTCGGATCGAGTTCGCGGTGGTGCTGCACCGGCACGTTGATCGCTCCGCGAGTGGTCATTACGGCGGGACACTGCCATCCGGGGTGCACGTCTCGGGTGTTCGTCGGGCCGAACGTGCAAGGCGACGGCGAGACCATCGGCGTCGCGACGGCCGTTCGGCACCTGGGGTACACCTCGTCGTTCGAGAACGACCTGACGCTCCTCTATCTCGAGCGAGAGGTGGCCGGCGTGACTCCCCGACGCATTGCACCCGGGGGAATGATCGACGACGCCTACTTCGTTCGCCTCGCCGGCTATGGGACGACGGACACGTCCGGCTCCATCGGGTACGGGATACGGCGCATGGTGGACGTTCCCGTCGCCAGTCGGGCGTGTGCCTCCGACGAGGCCGTCAACCGGTACGGGTGCCATCGCGATCTGGAGATCGTGGCCGGTGCACCGTTCCTCGACAAGGATAGCTGCCGGGGGGACAGCGGTGGTCCTGCCTACGTTCGGGCGGAGGGTGAGGAAGAGTGGTTTCTGGCGGGTGCCACGTCACGCGCCACCGAGGAGGCGATTCGCGTATGCGGCGATGGGGGTATTTACGCGAGGCTCGACCGGTACGCGGACTGGATCGAGCGGACCATTAGCGACTTCCAGTCGGGACCGTAGCGGAGTCGAGCGCGCCGTCCGAGGGGCCGACGACTGCTGCGCGCGGCCGGTTCCGGCTATTGTGCCTCATAGCCCAATTGGCGGGCCTTGGCGGAGTCGGCGTCGGCTTTCTCGGTGTCGCCTTGGGACCGGTAGACGAGGCCGCGGAGGTAGTAGATCTGGCCGTTCTTGGGGTCGAGCTGGATGGCTTGGGCGAAGTCGGCGATGGCCCGGTCGAGCTGGCCTTTCTTGCCGTACATGTAGCCGCGGTTGGTGTAGGCTTTGGGGTTCTTGGGGTCGAGCTGGATCGCGGAGGTGAGATCGGCGATGGCCCGGTCGACGTTGTCCTTCTTGTAGTAGGCGACGCCTCGGTAGTAGTAAGCGTCGATGCGTTTGGGGTCGATCCGGATCGCTTCGGTCAGGTCGACGATCGCCCGATCGTAGTCGCCCGCGGAATAGTAGGCGGCGCCTCGATAGCAGTAGACCTGATCGTTTCTCAGCCCGAATCGGATGGCCGCCGTGCAGTCGGCGATCGTTCGGCGGAGGTCCTTCCGGATCCAGTAGGCGGTTGCTCGGGCGAAGTAGGCGTCGGCATAGCGGGGATCAAGCTGGAGGGCATGGCTGAGATCGGCCACCGCCTGATCGAGGTTGCCTTGCTTATAGTAGGTATTGCCCCGGTAGTAGTAGGCACGGACGAGCTTGGGGTCGATTCGGACCGCCTCGTTGAGGTCGTCGATCGCCTTGTCCAGCTCGCCTTGCTTTGAGCGGGCGCCGCCTCGAAAGCAGTAGGCCTCGGCGTGCTCGAGCCCGAGCTGGATCGCCTGGCTGGCGTCGGCGATGGTCTCGTCGACCTGCCCGTCCTCCCAGTGGGCCCGGGCCCGGTTCAGATAGGCTTCGGGGAACTTGGGATTGAGACGGATCGCCTCGCTGTAGTCGGCAGCGGCCTTCTCTCGATCGCCCATTTGCTGGTGGACGGTGCCGCGGGCGAAGCGGACGTCGGGATCCTGCGGAGCCAGCTCGACGGCGCGATTCAGGTCGGCCAAGGCTTCGTCCCAGGAGGTCTTGTCGAGGTGGCTGAGGCCACGGAAGTAGTAGGCCGCGCCGAGGCCCGGATTGAGCTGGGCGGCCTTGGTGCAATCGGCAATGGCTTCGTCGAGCTCGTTCTTCTCCCAGCGGCAGCTTCCCCGGTAGACGTAGCTCTCGGCGTCCTCCGGATCGAGCTGGATGGCCTGGGTGAAATCGGCGATGGCCTCGTCCCACTGGCGTTTTTCCATGTAGGCGACGCCCCGGTGGAAGTAGGCTCCTGCGCGCCGCGGGTCGAGGCGGATGACTTGGCTGCAATCGGCGATCGCTTTGTCGAGCTCGCCCGCCTCGGAGTAGGCGCTTCCTCGGCTCAAGTAGGCGTCGGCATACGTGGGATTCAGCTTGATCGCCTCGTCGAGATCGGTGACGGCCTTTTCGATTTGCCGCTGGTTCAAGTAGGCCAGTCCGCGGCTGTAATGCGCGGCGGCCAATTTCGGATCGAGCTGGATCGCCCGGGTGTAGTCGGCGATGGCGAGATCGAGATCGTCCTTCTCCCAGTACGCACCCCCTCGGTTGAGGTAAGCTTCGGTAGACTCCGGGTTGAGTCGGATCGCTTCGCTGAACTGGGCGACCGCCTCATCGACATTGCCCTCTCCCATCAGGTTCCTGCCCCGACTGAGAGCGTCGGTGGCCTCTTGTCCGATCGCCGGGGGGAGGAGGCCGAAGAGCAGCACGGCGGCCGAGCAGCCGATCTGCCGTGCAAGGCGTTGTAGCGCGTTCATCGTCGACTCCCGTAGGATGGATTGATCGCCCTGGACCGCGCGGCCCCCAACCAGCTTACGACGTCCCCTCGGCGGATCAAGAGCTTTTCTGCCCTATTCGCCTGCGCTTGCGGGGGGCATGGTGAGCTGACGGGTTCCGTCGGGCAGGTAGAGGAACTCCGTGGAGCGAAGATCGGCGAGAAGCTGCTGGGCCACCCGGCCCTGCTTCTGATAGCTCATCGGACCGGCCGCTTGCAGGGTATTCCAGCTATGGATCAACGAGGTGTCGTTGGGGGCGGCCTCCAGGGCACGGCCAAAATACGCTTGTGCCCCGGGGAAGTCCCGCCCGGCGAAGCGGACGCACGCCCGATAGTGCAGGATCTCCGGCGTCTCGCCGCCCAGCCGATCCGCGGCACGGTCGAGCAGGCGCTCCGCCTCGTCCAGCCGCCACTCGCGGGCGTAGCAGATCGCCAGCTCGGTGTAGGAGAGGAGCATGTCCGGGTGACGGGCGAGAATCTGCTCGCGATCGGCGGTCGTAAAGGGCTCCTGGACCTGATCGATGCCGAACAGTCGGCTTCCCACGACCCGGAGCACGTGCGTCATCCTCTCCGACTTCTCGCCCATGGGGAAGAAGTCGCTCCCAAGCGCGCCGGGGTCGAAGTACTCCTCCGCAGAAAGCAGGCCCTGCTGTCGGGCAATCTCGAATTCCTCCGTGCCGGGATAGATGGACAGCCCGTGGAAAAGGCAACTGGTGGGGCCCGTCTGGTCCACGAACTCCAGGGTCTGGTACACGGTCTCCGGCGTTTCGCCGCGACTGCCCACGATCAGGTAGAACCGCACGTCGAGCCCCAAATCCCTGGCGTCGGCGGTCACCTTCCGTACCTGGTCGAGCTCGATCCGCTTGTTGAGATTGCGGAGTATCTCCGGATTGCCCGACTCGACCCCGAGGTTCAATCGGACGCATCCTGCTCTGCGCATCGCGGCCAGGGTCTCCGGATCGACCAGATCGACCCGGGTATCGCATACCCAGCGAAACACCAGCCCACGCTCGGCGATTCCCCGGCAGATCGCCAGGGCTCGCTTCTTGTTCGCGGTGAACGTGTCGTCCTTGACGTTGAGGAAGCGATGGCCGCGGCGGGCCACGAGCTCCTCGAGCTCTTCCAGCACGTTCTCCGCCGAGCGGAAGCGAATCTTCGGTCCCCACAGCTTGGGCGAGCAGCAGAACGTACACCTGCCCGGACATCCCCGCGACGTGATTAGAAAACCGTAGTCGAAATGCTCCCAGGGCCTGGCCAACGCGTCGAGATCGGCGACGAGCGGCCTGGCGGGGGCGAGTCGCGGAGCATGGTCGGCATCGCTGCGGCGGTAGGCGGTCCCGGGCACGTCATCCGTGGGTTGCCTATCCCGCAGGCGTTCCGCCAACTCCACCACCGTGGCCTCGCCCTCGCCGATCACCACCGTATCGAAGGCCGGATAGTGATCGAGCCACTCCCGGGCGAGCGCGGAGACGTGGGGGCCGCCGATGGTCAGATGGCTTTCGGGAAACAGCCGCTTGATCTCGGTGCCGAGTGCGGCGGTCGCGTGTCGATGAAACGTGTAGCACGACAGCCCGAACAGGTCGGCCGGCCGGTCCCGAATCGCCGCTAGCGCCTGCTCGAAGGGGAAGGTCGAGAGGTTGATCGCGTCGGCCTCGAAGCCCCGGGCGCGCAACTCCGCGGTCATCGTGAGCATGCCATAGGGCATGAACAAGCGATCCGGGTCGTGGCGACCCGGACTGCCTCGACCGGGCTCGGTCTGGTAGGCGGGCGGATAAATGAGCAGGACGCGGAACGTCATCGATTTGGTGGCTATGGAAGCGATTTGCGCACCGCCGAGCATCTCAACTGAAATCTACGCCACCGGAGGCACTTGGTCCGATGTGCGGAGCTCGCCCTAGAGGTCAGTCCAAATTGAGTTTACGGGTGCCACGGGCATCTTGCCCGTGCTCTCGTGGACGCACTGGCGAGACGCCAGTGGCACCCAACGGGCAAAGTCAATCTGGACAGACCACTAGGCCTCTCCTCCGTAGAGCTGAGCGATGGCAAGGGCGCTGATCCAGTGTCCGCAGAGCAGAAGGCAGACGGCCAGGAGCCGGGCCGAACGCGGATCGGGGCGCAGGGCGTACGCGCGCTGGGCCTGCCGAAGGGCTTCGCCGTGGCGGCCGGCCCGCAAGAGCAACAGGCAGCGCCGCCGGTGCCCGCGCGATGCTTCTGCCGCGCCGCGGAGGAACGTGAGGTCGCACTTGCATCGGCGGCAGGTGTCCGACCAGGTTTGCTTTGCGCCGCAGGTCGGGCACCGGATCTGCTCGTCGGTCGTCCGGTCGTAGGTGGAAATTGCCATCAGGCGTCCTGCAAGTAGAACACGAGGTCTTCGAGCTCCGGCAGGATCTGGTCGATCTCCGCCTGACGAAGCTCGGCAATTGCCGCCTGGAGCTTGCCGGCCAACTCGAGCATCTCTTCGGCGTCCTCGGGATTGGCGCCCGGTGCGATTTGCTCCGCCTTGGCGATCAGCTCCCGGCCCTTGGCGATGGTCTTTTTCAGCTCGGGCGGCAGATCGGCATCCGCAGCGGTTTGGGCGTCCTCTTGGCCGGCGTCGGTCGGGGGTGGGCCGCCGCTTGCGTTGAATGCAGCCGCCAGCCGGGCCATGGCTTCCTGCCGGTTGCTTGCGCGGAAGCGAGTGATCGCGTTGTCGACGGTCAGCTTCTTCTCCAGCCCGGTGGTCCGTTCGGTGGCGGTCACCTTGAGGATGCCGTCCAGGTCGAGGTCGAAGCGGACGAGGATCTCGTTGCCCCGCCGGACGTCGGCCAGGCCCTTCAAGGTGAACTCCCCCACGTGCTCGTTGTGCCGAGCGTCCTCCTCCTCACCCTGGAACACGCAGATATCCGCCGCGTCCTGGCCGTCGCGGACCGTACTGAAGATTTCCGAGCGGCTGGCCGGAAGCGGCGTGTTCCGCTCGATGATCGGCGAGAAGTGGTGTGGGGAAAAAGACCCGTAGAGCATACCCAGCGTTTCGATACCCAGCGTGTGCGCCGTGATGTCGACGAGGATAGGGCCCACGTCGATCCCGGCGATCAGGCCGCCTTGGATGGCCGCTCCCATGGCGACGCACAAGTCGGGGTCCATCTCGGAGTGGACTTCCCGGCCCAACTGTTCCTGGAGGAGTTGGTGCACCATGGGGGTACGGCTGGCACCGCCGACGAGGATTACCTTGTCGATCTGGTTGACCTGCAACTTGGCGTCGGAGAGCGACTCGTCGAGGCAGGTGAGCGTCTTTTGCAGCAAGGGCTCGATCAGCTCCTCGTACTCCGATCGCTTGATCTCCTGCTTCAAATGCAGGGGCACGCCGGCCTTCTCGGCGATGAATTCCTCCTCAATCGTGACGACCGCTTGAAACGAGAGGGTCCTCTTGGCTTCCTCGACCGCCCGGAGGACTCGGGACCTGGTCATGTGCGATTCGCGGAGATCGACGCCGTGCTCCTCGGCGAACTCGTCACACACTCGGTCCAAGAGCAGCTCGTCGAAGTCGTCACCTCCCAGTTGCGTATCTCCATGGCTGGAGAGCACTTCCACCACGCCCTGTTCGATCTGGACGATGGACACGTCGAACGTCCCCCCGCCCAGGTCGTACACCAGCAACCTCTCCATCCTCTCCGGCTGGAGCTCGTAGGCGAGCGAAGCGGCCGTCGGCTCGTTGACGATCCGGACGACCTCCAGCCCGGCCAGCTCCCCGGCCTCCCGGGTGGCTTCGCGCTGCATCTCGTTGAAGAAGGCGGGCACGGTGATCACCGCCTTCTGGACGGCTTGGCCGAAGTACCGCTCGGCCCGGTCTTTGAGTGCCCGGAGGATGATGGCGGAGATCTCCTGGGGCGTGAACTGCTGGTCGCCCAACCGGACGGCCGTCGCGCGGCCCATCTGGCGTTTGATCGACCGCACCGTCCGATCCGGGGCGAGCACCCACTGGTTCCGCGCCGGGGCACCGACGAGCAGACGGCCCTCGCCGTCCAAGCCGACGACGGAAGGCAGCAGTGATTCGCCTTCCTCGCGAAGCACCTCCACGTGGCCGTCCCGCAGCACGGCCACGACACTATTGGTGGTCCCCAGATCGATGCCGAGGATGGCTTCCATACGCTCCTTCTCCTGTTTGAATAGATCTCGCGCGGCCGACAACCTGCAATCCTCGGCCGGATCTCTGTCCCCGTTCGCAAGCTCCAGCTCGGGAACCGGAGATCTGCAATTGTCAATTCTGTAACTGTTCAGCCGTCTGAAGTAAGGTGTAAGAAGAGGAAAAACAGAAAAAGAGGGAAAGGGGAAACGAACAATTACGGAGCAGGACGAGGCCATACTCATATGACTTTGTCTTTTCCCTTTTCCCCCTTTCCCTCTTTACACAGGCGGTCACTTCATTCGGCTGAAGTGTTGCTCAATTCTCAATTTGCAGCTTTCAATCCTCAATCTCCCGCCGAAGGGCTTCCCCGGACCGCCCGGACCTCCGCGAACCGGAACACCTTCGACTTCCAGTAGTACCCCGGCCGGACCTCCTCGATGACCAGGCCGGGCGGCCGAGCGGGGTCGTCGACGACCTCGACGACCGTCATGCAGTTCGGGTCGACCGGTTGGCCCACGCACGGGATGCGGTAGATGCCTTGTTTGTCCATCGCCCTTTGAAGCCGGCTCCGGATCAGGCCATAGCCCTCGACGAGCGACTCGAAGATCCCCTGGTGGACCTCGGCGGCATGCCGGGCGCAGATTTCGCGTGCCGCGTCGTGGAACCCTCGGCCGATCCACCGCCGCCACCAGGACTGCTGACGAAAACGCCGGTCCAGTAGGTCTTGGAGCTGCTTGGGAGAGTCTTCGATGATGCGCTTCCGGGCGGTTTCGATGACGGTGCGACCTCGCTCGATGGCATCGTGAAGATCGAGCAGGGCTTCCAGCAGGGGCTTGGCCGCCGTCCGCGCCGCCTCCCGCTCCTTCACTTCCACGGAGCGGAACTGCTCGATCGCCGCCTGCATGGTATTGAGCGTCTCGAGGGTCTGCTCTTCCAGATTTCGGGCGCTTTTGGTGTACAGCTTCAGCTCGTGCCGCAGGGCGGTGAACTCCTCGATCATCTGGAAGAGCCCCACCGGGCGCAGCTCCGTTTGGGCGTCCAGCGGGGCGCCGTCGGAGGCGGCGGCGTCCGCCTCGGCGTGCGCTTCGTCGAGCCACTGGCGGAGACGGTTCAGGACGGTCTCGTCGTCGGGCCAATTGGACATCGTTACTCCGCCAGAGAAATCAGGGTTTTGGTGGGGATTCGGGCGGTTCGCAGACGCTGCTCCACGTCGGCCAGAATCGCGTCCATCGTCTCGTGCGTCTTGGTGGGAAACAGTCTTGCGCGGAGCCGCGTCACGGGATCGCGCAACTCGTCGTAGGCTTCGCGGACGGCGGCGAAGCGTTCCGGGTGCTGATCCGGAGGGTACCGGCGGACCAGCTCGAGGTAACGGCGACGAATCTCCGCGTCGCCGCTTCCCGGATCGAGCCCCAGGACCTCGTAAGGATCCGACATGGACGTCTCCTCATCGCTTCTTCTTTTTCTTCTTCCTCGGCCTGCTTCGAGACGGACGTTTCGGCAGCCGAATCGGGATCGGCCCCCCGCGCGCCGCCTCGTCCAGGACCTCCTCCGGATCGAGCCCCATCGCGGCGCACGCCCGGATGAACATGGTCAAAAGTTCGCCCGGCGGCACGGCGTCGAGAGGATCGAAATCGTCGGGGTCGTCGAAATCATCCGGGGACGGGCCGGCGAACGGACCGCAGTGCGGGGGAAAGCCGTCGTGATGCTCCGGGAAATCCAGCCCTACGTCTTCGAGGAACGACACCGCCCGCTTGGCCCGGTCCGCCACTGCGGCCGCCTTCGGGTCGTTCGATTCCTCGGCCAGCTTCGCCGCTTGTTGGAAGCACCGGCGCGCGTACGAGCGGTTGCACTCGGCGGGCCCCTTCCCCATCTCTACCTCACCGGCCAGAAACTGAAGCATCGGGTCCTCGGGGAATTTCCGGACGCCCTTGCGAACCAGCTTCTCCAGAAGCTCGAATTCCTCGGAGAACTCCTCCCGATCGGTCGCCGCGTCGACGAAGTCGCACACGTTGCGGAGATCGCCGGGCTGCCATTTCACACGCGAGCAGCGACGCACGTAAGCCAGCAACTGCCTCACGTGAGCCGACCAGCCGGGATAGTCGACCCCGATGCGGAGGTAGGCCGCTGTGGTCATGCACATCAGGCCGGCCGTCTCGCTTCGACATCGCCTCTTCAGAGCGGCCTGCCACTGGCGCTCGAAGCTTTTTCGTACGGTCCTCGACAGATCGTAGCGGATCGACTCGATCGTCAGGGCGAGCAGGGCCGGCGTCCGCTCGCCGGTCTGGCTTTGCGCCCGTTCGACCAGTTGCTCGCCGAGATCGAAGTTGCGAGCCTTCAGCTCGAAGAGTGCCTTGCGGGCGAGCAGATGGAAGGCGTCCTGCTTCGACGGTTGCAGCTTGCTGGCCGCCGCGAATTCCGCACGGCCCTTGTCCCACTCCTTGCGCAGGGCGTAGTGGCGGGCGCAACCCACGTGGATCGCCCACACCAGCTCGATGATGTCCCTGTTCGCCGGCTTGAGCCGCTGAGCCCGAAGCGCGTACTCCTGGGACTGCAAAGGCTCGTCCCGCCGGACGTGGTGTTCTGCGAGGAACAACAGCGCGTCGAGGTTCTCCGGAAACTGCGCTAGCAGCCGGCGGTAGGTGTCGGCGGCCTGCTCGGGCTCATGCCATTCGATCTGCGCGGACGCCAGCGCCTCGTAGGCCGGCAGAAGATCCGGCGCCAACCGAAGGCAGTTCTCGAAGCACTCGAACGCCCGGCTCTGCATCTGCCCGACGGAATCATCCAACCGGCGGAAGGGTGGCGGGCCGGCCTGATACTCCTCGACGTGAAGCCGGCCCATTCGCTCCCAGACCAGCGCCTGGGCCAGGGTCCGCTCCGCCGGCGCGAGGCACTCCATCCCGGCTAGATCGTCCAGGTAGCGAAGCCAGTGCTTCTCCGTCTCCTCCAGGTCGTCGTTCTCCGCCTCTTCGGACAACATCGCCCGGGCCCGATTCCAGTGTGGGTCGATGGGCAGCGGGTCCGCCACGGAAGCCAGCTCGGCGATCAGCGATTGGGAGCCCTTGCGGATGATTGTCTCGTAAAGAACCGCCACGATCCGCTTGAGCAGATTGGGGTCGAGCCGCCGAAGCGTCTGATGCGACTTGCGAAGGCTTCCCATCACGTTCTTCCAGCGGCCGGCGGCAAAGTGATCTCTCAAGTCATACAAATGGGTCAAGATCGGCCCGCCCAGGACCTCGGTTGCGATCTTGCCCAGCCCCCGTTTGACGTGACGATCGTTTCGATCGGCGGAAGCCGGATCGGCCAAGGCCCGCAAGGGGGCGGCGATTCTCGCGGCGAAACGTGCCCGGTCGAGCCGGTCCCAGTTCGCCCACGTCTCCGACGCATCCTCCCGGTAGTACGCGGCCAAGCCGCGGACGAACAGCTTCCAATCGGCGAAGGGGGAAGTGCGACCGACGTCCTTCAGCCGTGCGATCGCCGCGGTTTCGTCCCCGGCTTCCAGGGCCTTCAGTGCAGCCCGGACGTCCGCCGCCCCCTCCCGGACCCCCGGCAAGGAAGCCGGGGCCTGATCCGGCCGGACGACGGCATGGTCGGCCGCGGAGGCCAGTAGCCGGGGATCGGGCTCGCCCCCAACCTCTCCCCGGCCGACGGGACTCCGATCGAACAGCCCAACGGCGACCAGCAGGCGGGGCAACTCCCGCTCAACCGACGGCTCGGTCACACCGAGGTCCAAAAGAGCCTGCAGAACCGAGCGGCATTCGTCGCGCATGCCGAACCGATGGAGCTCTTCGGCCCGGGCAAGGGACGCCCGCTCAAGCAACCGGTGGTGCTCGTCGCTCGGCTGTTGACGGTAGCAGACCTTGGCGTGCTTCAGCGCCTGTTTGAAATCGCGTCTGGCCAGCGCGCGCTCGGCTTGCTGGAAAAGATGCGGGGTAGCACGCCGCCTCTTGCGATTCTTGCTCTTCGTGGCCATGGTGAACTTCCGTGTCCCAACTCCCGTGCGTCGACGTGTACGTCTCAGAAGCCCCTGCAACGGCCCGTAGCCGCAAACGAATGCGTCAAGGGCCCACAGGCGTCTCGCGGGACCCAACCTGATCTACTGTCCCACGGATACCGCCCGATTCATGACAGTCCCGATTTCCCCGCTATCCTTCGGCCGCTTCCCTCACCAGAAGCGGCCCATCTAAATCATAACGAAAACCTTTGAGGCTGAAAGTCCACCTTCCACGGTTTGCCTCCGGCGAAGAGCCCGGCGGGCTACGAGGGAACGGGCACGTCCAACTGGCGCATCTTGCGGTAGAGGTTCGAGCGGTGCAGGCCCAGTTGCGAGGCCGCCTCGGTCATGTTGCCCCCGGCCCGCTCGATCGCCTGCTTGATGTAGGCCACCTGGAACTGCTGTGTCGCCTGGGCCAGCGCCTGGTCGAAGGTGGTGAACAGCGGCGAGCTGCCGCGAGGGGAAAGGATGAATGCCAGGTCTTCGACCTCGATGCGGTCCTCCGTGGAGAGATAGGCGAGGCGCTCCATCAGGTTTCGCAGCTCGCGGACGTTGCCGGGCCAGGGGTGGGTTTCCAGCCCCCTCCGGGCATCCGCGGAGATCTCGGGGACTCGGCGACGAGCCTTCTTCGAGAAGTCTTCGAGGAAATGGCCGGCCAGGAGCAGGATGTCGCCGGTCCGTTCGCGAAGCGGTGGGAGCTCCAGCGTGACCACGTTCAGGCGAAAATAGAGATCCTCGCGGAACTGCTTCTGTCGGACCATCTCGGCCAGGTCTTGGTTCGTGGCCGCGACGACGCGGGCATCCGTGTGGACGGACTCCGAACCACCCACGCGTACCAGCACCCTCTCCTCCAGGACCCGGAGCAGCTTCGCCTGACAGCTCAGGCTCAGGTCGCCGATCTCATCCAGGAACAGGGTGCCGTCGGCGGCCAGCTCGAACTTGCCCTGCCGGGTTTCGCGGGCGTCGGTAAAGGCGCCTTTCTCGTGGCCGAACAGCTCGCTTTCGGCCAGGGTGTCGGGAATCGCGGCGCAGTTGACCGCCACAAAGGGCTTCTCGCGGCGGCCGCTGAGATAGTGGATCGACTGCGCGACCACCTCCTTGCCCGTCCCGTTCTCTCCAAGGATCAACACGGCCAGATCGGTGTGGGCCACGCGGCGGATGATGGATCGAAGCGCCTCGATGGCCGGGCTCTCGCCGATCAACTGCACACGCTCGGCCGCCTGCTCGGTGATCTGTCGACTGGTGGAAAGCAGGTTCTCGCGATCCTGGGCGTTCTCCAGGGCAACGGCCGCATGGCCGGCCAGCTCGACCAGGGCGGCTTCATCCTCCTTGGTAAACTCGTCCGAGACGCTGTTGATCAGCTCGAACGCGCCGAACATCTCGCCGGAACGACCGCGCATGGGAACGCACAACAGGGTCCTGGTTTCGTAGCCGAGCTGCGAGTCGACCTGATGGTCGATCCGCTCGGGCTCGGTGGCAGCGTCGACGCGTAACGGCTCGCCGGTGCGGATTACTTGCCCGACCACGCCCCGGTCGTCGGGGATTCGCAGCTCGCCCTCATCGACCCCCAGCGCGGGCCGTCCGACGAGCGTGTGGTTGCGGCGATCCCAGAGGAAGATACTGGCCCGATCGGCCCCCAGAAGCTGGGTTGCCGCCTCCGCCATCTGGACCAGCAGAGGGACCACTTCGCGGGTACGGTTCCACTGATTGGCGATCTCCAGGATCCTCTCCAGCCGCCGGATGCGACGCCGGTCCCGGTGACATCGATCAACCGCGGCGAGCCCGTCGGCCAGAATCGGACCTAGCTTGGCCAGCGTAGCCAGCGCATCGACGGCCTTGGTTCCCTCGGCACAGTGCAACACGAGCGCCTCGGCGGCGGCCGCCTGGGCAGCCAACGGCACGGCGACCCACGGGTCTTGCAGGTGGGACGCCTCCTGGTCGAGGACTTCGCCCAGGAGATCGACGGGCAGCGATCGGCGGCTTCCGGATTGAGCCACGGCCACCCACTGTCCACCCCGTGCGGTGGCAAGGGCCACGAAATCGCCGCCGGCAGCCGAGGAAACGGCCGCCAGCGCGTCGCTCAAGTAGCTCGCGGTGCTCTCAACGTGGTTGGCCCGCCAGAACAGTTCCGAGACAACGGTTGCCAGGTGCGGATTGTCACGGAGCCCCTCGAAAGCTCCGGGATCGGGGGAAGAAGGCGTACGCATGACGGGTTTCCAGCCAAGAGTCAGTCGGACTACGGCCTGACCTCGAATCGAGGTCATCTCAGGAGTGTGCATTGTACTGAATTGACATCCTTGTGACAGCGCGTTTGGTGTCGGATTGATTTCAAACGCCAGTGTGCGGTATGGCCCGTTCCAGAAAAGCTGCAACGAATGCGGGCAGTCTACACCTAGCGAGGCAGGGCCTCAGAGCGAGGCGAGCGTCCAGTGGTCAGGGTTCGGGGTTCAGGATTTGCGTGTATACGTGGAACTTCAGGTCCTGAACCCAGCCATTTGTAGCTGTCAGTGAATGCAATTCAAACCGAATGTGAAGATGGGTACCTTTGGCACTACAGAACAAGCTGTTTCGTGATCCGGGGATAA
>Ga0307378_10006411_pt1 | contig 16103 bp, 12 predicted proteins | sample UN1MG_FD_202238 | JGI IMG/M metagenome (GOLD analysis project Ga0307378, IMG submission 202238) | Soil microbial communities from Risofladan, Vaasa, Finland - UN-1 | ecosystem: Environmental > Terrestrial > Soil > Coastal area > Acid sulfate soil | place: Finland: Risofladan, Vaasa | collected... | reverse complement strand
CCGATTGTTACATTAGTCATGGCTATTCTCCTTTATTGACGTTGTCAATTGCACCTTAAAATACGAGTGCGTATTATCGAGCCTCACAGGCCCGAGGGGAATAGCCTTCTCATCTTAACTCTGTGGCGGATATAAGAACGCCGTCTCACGGAGATTTTTTCAGAATTTGCTCGACTTTTAGCATTAAATTTCGTATAATATAGAACAAATTGAATACAAGATACAAAAAATAGGAGACCTTTTCATTGATTATTTTCTATTGACTATTGATTATTTCCATTTTTATCCGCGTAATCAGCGAAATCCGCGGTTATTGACTATTTCTTGGTTTTAATTCGTGGCTAATTTGAAAAAACAAAGCCAATTTTCGACAAGCCAAAATGGACGTAAGTATATATTGTAAAGGGGAATATGAGGATATACAAGCTTTTGGAGTCTCAAAAAACAAAGCAAATCAAAGCCAATTTCAAACAGAATAAGGGCTTTTTTTGCTTATGACGTAAGAGATTGCCACGGCCCTTCTGGCCTCGCAATGACATCAGAATCTCTGCTCCTTTGTGGCTTAGTGCCTTGGTGGCTAATAGCTTATTTGAAAAAACAAAGCCAATCCGTCAGGAACAAATTGCCGGACAGGTTTGCTATATGTCATTGGGATTTATTCGTGTTAATTCGTGGCTAATTTGAAAAAACAAACCCAATTTTGAAAGGGGCAAAATTATGTTAAGTCAGTAATAACAATGGTTTATAAAGATTTTGGCGGGCCGGGGCGGCGAGAAAACAAAGCCAATTCAAAGCCAATCCGTCAGGTCCGTCGATGCGGCGCCGGATGACGCACCTGCGTTGTCGGCTAAAGAATTGCCGGACTGAACAAAGCCAATTTATATTTCACCGCGGAGAACGCCGAGTTCACAGAACAAAAGGGAATTTGTGTAAATGATTGCCCAATAAAGAAATACAATCTACATCATACTTCTCCGCGGTCTTGGCGAACCCAGCGGTTAATGAGAAAAAAAGCCAAACAAGCTTGTCCCTTCGGCAAGCTCAGGGCAGGCTCTGAGCAACGTCGAATGGAGCCAATTTCAAGATGCCGGATCGGATTCAGGCTTTGAATTCGAGGAAAAATGCTTACAACGCACGCTCAAAATGCAAAAGACTTGACATCTGTGGTATTGGGCCGTAGGATTCCCGTACAATTTTGTTGTTTTGTTAGGAAGCTTTCTATGACTGCGATTAAGCCGAGCATAAGTGTTGAGTACGCCGGAAACGCTACGATAATCGGTTTTACCGATGAGAAAATCCTCGAAGAAAAGGACATTAAAGCCCTCCAGGAGTCAATCATGTCTATTATTGAGCAAGCGGAGCGGATAAATCTGATTTTGGATTTTGGCAACGTCCGTTTTTTGTCCTCTGCCGTATTAGGACTTTTAATAAGAATCAGTAAAAGGATTTACGAACGCGATGGCCAATTAGGGCTATGCAACATTAATCCGAAAATTTACGAAATTTTCAAAATAACGCGACTGACCAAAACTTTCGATATATATAATAGTATTGAAAGTGCCACGGAAGGTTTATCCGGACCGAATTAGGTAAAGTTTTTTCGCTTTGTAAGTGTATGGCATCAAAAGCGTCGATCAACTGCTCAATAGTCGTCGATAGTAAGTCATCTGCCGTAGTCGAGGTTTGCAAAGAGATTCTGGCGAAGCTCGAAGAGCACAATTTCGATAAGGATGATATTTTCGCCGTTCATTTGACTTTAGAAGAGGCTTTTCTTAATGCCGTCAAGCATGGCAATAAGATGGATCCAACCAAGAAGGTAAAGATTGACTATTCCGTTACCTCAGAAAAGGTTGAAATTACTATAACAGACGAGGGAACGGGCTTTGAGCCGGAATCCGTTGACGATCCACGATTTGGCGAGGGGCTTTACGAGCCCGGAGGCAGAGGATTACTCCTTATGAATTCGTATATGGATATTGTGAAATACAACGAGGATGGCAATAGTGTGAATATGGTCAGATATAAGGAAAAACCACATCTATCAGATGACCATAGTCAAAACCAGGTTTGATAGGAAGCGTATTCTTGACAAATAAATCGAGAAAAGATTCGGTATCAAATATGAAGAAATATACCAGAATGCTCTGTAGAGCTACGATTTTTTGCAGTTCATTGTACGTTTTGGGGGGCTGTGCATCCAATAACGAACAAATGCCGGAAATTATCCACAACCAAAGTTCTGAGGCCAGGGTGGTTCAACCGGTTCGGCCGAAGGTTGTCAAGCCCAAGCCAAGACAGGAAACGATTCAAAGAGATTTCCCAAGAGACTGGCTGCCCCCCGCCCAGGCGGAAAAGACGTGGACGGCCATTGTGGTACATCATTCAGCGACAGAAACCGGAAATTCAGCCATCTTTGACAAGATGCACAGGGAACAGAACCACTGGGACGGTGTCGGCTACGATTTCGTTATAGGTAACGGGACTGACAGTGGTGACGGTGAGGTTGAAGTAACATTTCGCTGGCAAAGGCAAATAGCCGGCGCCCATTGCGGAGGGACACCTGGTAATTGGGCCAATGAAGATGCTGTAGGAATCTGCCTCGTCGGCAATTTCGATTACAGAGAACCTACCGCAAGACAAATGCAATCCCTTTTGAAATTGGTCCGCTTTCTAAAAACACGATACGGGATTTCGAATAGCAGTATTTACGGTCATAACAGAACGCCGGGAGCGCGAGTAACTGATTGTCCGGGGAAGAAGTTCCCAATTGCCAGACTGAAATGGCTGGCCCGTTCCTGATTTGACATAGTCGCTCATATTCAAGTAAAGCCTCTGCTGCGTCCCATAAACTGAGTTCCAGGCTCAGCAATTGCACTTAAATAGCATAATTAGCCCAAAATTTTACAGCTTTGAAAGTTGCCCTGTCATTATACCGAAGTTTCTGCTGATGGCATTATTTACACAGCAAATAAGGAACTGATCGAATGAATCTACACGAGTCGCTGTCTTCGGCGGGCTTTATGCTTAACGAGCAAATCGCACGACAGGTTTTTGAAGTTTTACCCGAGCAGGGGCCAATCCTGTTAATTATGGACAGGGACGGTCATAGCTGGCCCAGTGATTCGGAAGAATATACAAAGCTGAATATCAGCGAGTCGTTTTTGAAGGAACTTCGTGCCAAGATTGACGATGGTGCAGAGCCGGTTGTAACGCAGATAAACGATTGTAGTATCGTTGCTGCACAATTAGCGACCGAGCGGAGCAATTGCGGATATGTGATTATTGCACTGCCTCAATACGGCCCTGAATCAACGTTAATAAATATCGACCTTATCGAAATGCTGCTAAGTCAACTCAGCCTGATAGTCAAACTCATCGAAAAGAACAATCTTCTCTATGAAGTTCAAATGAAACACTACCGCATGTGCGGTCAGAGCGAAACAGCATCGAATTGACCTTCATATTGCGCATATCTTATATTGCAGCACATTTCCGGACTTGATAAAATTGCCCGAAAGCAAAGTTTGGATTGCGTTTCCGGAATATGACGTCTATAATTAAAGGGCTGTTACTGAGCATAGCAGGCAGGCTACAGATTCCTGCATCCGCCTATATGGGAATGACGATGCTAACAAGCTCTGTTGTCAAATAACGAATGTTTTAAGCTAATAAGCAAAGGGAAAAAGTGAAATTCCAGATTTTTAGGAACGGCAAAGTTGTTGATAAATTCACTTTATGTGGTGCTTATCTTTTCGGTGGCGACGGTATCGGTATTCGCAGAGCCCAGATTACCTTCAAAAACGGCTTTGTAGAGTGCACAAAGTCAAATCTGGAAACAGCCGGGCTGGCCTTGCTATGGCCTGTCGAAGGTTTTGGTAAGGTTCTTTTACCAACAACCTGCCTGCCCGAGAGAGAGCAACCGTATAATTTGAATGTTGAGATAGCACGTGCGAAGCTAATGCAAATCGTTAATAAACGGGAGGACTGGCTGTTTCTAAACAATATAGAAGTTCTGGCGGATTTGTTGAAAGAGGCACAGGATCTATTTATTCGAGCAATTCAAAATATCTCTATGCCGTCAAAAGCATCTAAATTGGCTGATGAATCACTTAAGAAAGCTATAGTCTCCTCTGAAAAGCTGGCAATAAAACAAGCAGAGTCACTTTTTAATACAAGGACGACAAACCACGGCCTTGGCCGAGGCTGCTTCGGCTGCAGAATAGATCCTATGGAAATTGATAATCCTGTGTATGTTGAGAAACTGCTGGAATTGTTCGGCTCTGCAACGATTCCAATAAACTGGGCACAGATAGAACCTCACAAAGGCGATTTCGATTTCTCGAAGATTGACGTCTGTGTTGACGTGCTCAGTAAAAAGAAACTGACACTCAGTGCAGGACCGCTGCTTTTTTTCTCAAAAGAGAATCTGCCCAAGTGGCTTCTTCGTAGTGGAGCAGGTTTTGAAAAGATTCGGGAAACGGCGTATCATTTTGTTTCGGAAGTGGTTGCTCGCTACTCCGGTGCTATTCGAGCGTGGTATGTTATAAGCGGTTTGAATGCTTTTAATCATTTCGGATTCGGATTCGAGCAGATTTTAGAAATGACCCGTGCGGCTAATATGGCTGTAAAACAAGCAAGTGACAGGGCTTTGAAGATTATAGAGGTCAGCAATCCATGGGGTGAATATTATATGGCAACACCTAACAGCATCCCGCCATTAGTTTATATGGATATGGTCGTGCAGAGCGGAATCCATTTTGACGCATTTGGACTGCAGGTACGGTTCGGTAAAAATCAGTCCGGTATGCATGTTAGAGATATGATGCAAATATCGGCGATCCTGGATTACTTCGGGCCCATCGCCAAACCCTTATATATGACCAATGTGGAGGTTCCAAGTCAGGATGGTGGCGGCTTACACGACGGGCAAGTTGCCGGCATCTGGCACGAACAGTGGAACGAATCACGACAGGGACAATGGATCGAACAGTTCTATAAGATTGCGCTGAGCAAGCAATTTGTCAACTCGGTGACTTATGCAAACCTGATTGACACGGCAGATAGCTCTATCCATCACAGCGGTCTGTTGACGGACGAGCTCGAACCCAAAGAATCGTTTAGAACCTTGAAGAAATTGCACGACAGCATTTTCAGCCGATAAACAGATCGTGACATGGACTTCACGACTCGTGACTCGAATAAGCAACCCTATACGATAGATGATATGAAACAAGCCAGGCAAAACAGGATTCAATCATTTGCGTTTGTTATCAGCGTATGCCTGGCGGTTTGTTTTTCCTTCGGTTTTATTTCGAACCTCGGGCGAGATGAATCAGCTTTTGACCGATGCGATATTGAGTTAGAGGGCCGAATAAATCCAAACGATACTCCAATAGAAAGCCTCATAAGATTACCGGGCCTGGGAATAGGGCGAGCCGGAGCAATAGTTGCATACCGCGAGGATTTCAATGGAAAAGAGGCTGCAAGTCCGGTTTTTCGAAATTGCGATGATTTGCAGAAAGTTAAAGGCATAGGTCCTAAGACAGCGCAAAACATAAGCGAATTGCTGAAATTTGACTGAGAAGTATAAATGTTTAAAAAACCATTATTATTGAGTGTACGCCTCAACCGAAACTCACGTTGGTCGTCATTGCTGGTAATTTTAGTTCTCACAATTTCTTTGTCTTCAGTCAAATCCACCGAAACAGAACAATATGCCGGCTTGGCCGTTTTGAATTCATTGGAAGCAGAACTCGAGACAAGCCCTAAAGTAGTTGACAGTGACGGCGACGGCCTTTCAGATTTTTGGGAGATTCACAAATACTTCACCGATCCGGCGAAAAAGGACACTGACGGCGATGGTTTACCTGATGGCGATTGGAATGAGCGACGCGAATACACCTATTCGGTTCGTTCAATCCTCCGGTTCATGCCGCCCTTTGACAAGAATGCCCTGAATGACGATTTTCAGGATGCGCAAGTTTTGGAGGAAAGGGACGATTACATTGAACTCGAAGTTATACATTATCCTTTTAGCACGGCCGGTAAATTGATAGATAGCAACCCCAATTGGCAACAGGATTACGCACAAATGACAGAATACCTGATGCCCGGCATAACCACCAACTGGGACGCTGAAATGAAACAGAGCCTGCTTGCCGAGCTGCAAGCCGACGGTATCCTGATAGACATACTTACCGATAAGCAAGTTGTCGAACAGGTCTCATCATGCTTAATGAAGGAATCTAAATCCTTTGATGATATATTCACTACCTATTATGTTCACTTTCTGAACGGTCGGCCGGACATCTATCCGGGGCTGGAAGACGCTTTTAGCAGACACAAAGGTAAACATGACTGGACAAAACAACAGCAGTTCGAACACGAGCTGTTGGGAAAAGGCATGTTCTACAACAAGACTCACGGCTCTTGCACTTCTTATGCTGTTTACCTGACCACTGTCCTTAGAGCAGTTGGTATACCAACTCGAATGATTATTGTAATTCCTTTGATAGATCCTTCTAATAAAGACCAACTTCTCTTAGTGCGAGAGCGAATTAGTCACAACGAAGTTCGTGAGAGAACTCTGGCCAAGCTTAAAGACTCAAGCCATGGTTTTGTCGCACATACATTCAATGAGGTTTATGTTGGAAACCGGTGGTGCCGTTTTAACTATAACGAATTTGTGCAGTCTGTTGGGCGACCGTTTGGGCTACCAACTCACCTGTACACTTTCAAAGATTTGAGTGAAGCGAAACTGGCACCTACATGGGGTCGACGGTATGGTAAGAGTGAAAAATCTGCTATTTTCAAACATAGCAATCCTTACTCAACGATAGAATTGTCGGATCTTTTTGGATGCCACAGCAATATACCAAATCCGGTTGTACACATTAAGGAGCACAAACAACTAACTATCAGTAAGGCTTATTGGTTTCATTCAAGCGAAAGACCTCGGCGAATTCCAGGCGAAGCCGTACCGAAGGACCATGATGGCCACATTCTTTTCCATATCGATGAGTGGTTTGAGGGCGAAGGGATCGGCCAGTATAAATCTTTCTACGATATGGCTGACAAACATTTCCTGCTAAAAGCCCAGGGACATCCGGATGTACACGCTAAAGCTGAAAGGGGATACTGGGGTCAAGAGTTCTACATAAGAATTCCTGAGCAAGAGCATGTAAAGATGGAAATTGGTATTCTATACACAATCCATCCTGTGAATTCACACCCGAAATATCAGTGGGAAGTAAGCCAGGGAGTAGCGATTCGCAAATCAGATGAATTCAATCGCCAGAAATCATCTGCCTCCTTACCTAATATATATATCATGAGTCCTTCCGGATTCAATATGTTTCCTGAAATCGTCGAAATGGCACGGGATGTCACTTTGAATAAAACGGGACGACCTCATGACAGAAAGTCTTACGATAGTATCTTTATCGAGGGTATCTGGGGCAGAAAACCGGGTGATATCATCGTGCTGCTTTTCTCACTTGAGACAGACGATCGCGTCCCGGCCGAGTACGAGGACCTTTTGCCGGTGCCCTGGCCGGGGATTGAATCGGCTCTGAAGCAGGGGAAATCGCTGGAACTCAAGAGCGACGCTCGCGAGATGAATATCATTGTCCTGGCTGCGCCGACGACGGAAAAGCTTGGGCAACTGGTTAGAAAATCCAGCCTGCTCAAAGCCATAGGCGGAAATGACAAAAAGCCTGATGTCCCATTACCAGGCGAAAAGTGGACTCGAACCGGACGGACAAAAGGGCCGGCCGCCTATACGGTAACTATCACCCAGGACAATTGGCGCAAAGCCGTTGTGAACTGCCGAATAGTAACTGCCGGCGATTTGTCATTATGGATGAATAACAACGGGGCACCGCGAGTTCCAAACGGCCATGCATCCTTCGTGCGGAATTTGAAGGCCGTTGATTCTGCCGGAAAGAAGGTGCCCATCAAGGACTATGGCCAGGCTCACTGGAAGATGCCACCGGCGGATAATCAACCCGTCACTTTGAGCTACGAAGTGTTGTTGGAGCACGACAAATCCGATTTGCCCTGGGGACCTGACGAAGCACCTTACGTAACGGAAGACGGGGCTTTCTGGACGGGACGCGCCCTGTTCATCTTTGCCGAGATGAACAATGTTACTTTACGTTTCGATCTACCCGACCGATGGCATGTGTCCACTCAATGGCAATCCGTCCCCAGCCGGGCTTCCACCTTCTCTCTGAAAGATGCGGACGAGCTCACGGAAGCCTTTATCTTCGCCGGAAATCACATCGAGGAGCAAGCAAAAGTCGGTGATATGGAAATTCTCCTTGCTCTCGGCACGAGAATGGAGCAATCAAAAGAGTTATTGCAGAAGGCTACGCAAAATCTTCTGAACGCTTATGTGGAATTGTTCGGCGGCACGGCGCCGGGACGAACGCTCATCGTGGTGAACCGCCAGGATAGAGAGCACTCATTCGACGGCGGCGTTTTCGGCCGAAGCGTCAGCATGCTAATGGGGGACGAACCGAATGAGGAAAATATCGAGCGATGGACACCTGTTATCGCCCACGAAGTGCTTCATCTCTGGAACGCGCAAGTCATCGGACACGACGGGCACGAAAATTGGTTCAGTGAAGGTTTTACCGACTACTACGCAATGGTTGTATGTGTCCGTACAGGCCTGATCGATGAGCAAGAGTTCATTCAGAGATTACGGAGTTCGTCCGAACACTATTTTACCAAATCGTCCCGGAAGCCGATTCGTGAGGCTCGAGATTACGAATTACAGTATGCCGGCGGCTCATTGGTCGCAGCATCGCTGGACATCATCATCAGGAACTCGACTAATAATACGAAGAGCCTGGATGATTTAATGCGGAACATGTATCAGGAATTCGGCAAGACCGGCAGGAAATATACTATAGAGGACGTGGTTAGAATCGCAAATGGTATAACGCAAACAGACCTTACGGAATTCTTTGGAAAGTACGTTGAGGGAACGGACGAGCTGCCGCTCGAAGAATATTTCGGCTATATGGGTCTGGACTTGAGAAGGCAAACCACAGAGGAACTGCCGGAACGGGATTACGTCATTCACGAAATGCTGCACATTATGTCACTTAGACAAACGCAGGAAACTCTGCTCATTCGAAGGTCTCAAAAGGCGGGCTACCAGGACGATGATTTATTGACGGCGATAGATGGAACGCCTGTCGGAAGTTTCAGAGACATTCAGACCGTGGCAAAAAGACTGAAACCCGGGGACGAGATTGAAGTAGCTCTGTTAAGAGCCGGAAAAAAAGTTGCGCTGGAGTTAGACGTGGGCGGAGAGGGACAGCGAACTCCTTTGGAGCGAAAGGTTGAAGTTACAATAAATAAGAAGGCAAGGTTAAATAGCTCTCAAAAAGCGATTCTATCAGGTATAACAGGAAAACAGTGATATGAGCGAATGGGAAATTCATAAGCCTCTTGGGCAATGCCACGGCACAGAAAGAAAAATAGAATACGGCGAAGAATACGTTGGTGCTCTGGTCGATACTGAGGAGGGATTGCAAAGGCGGGATTTTTGCGCCGATTATTGGGAGAGCCGGAAGCCGGATGTTTTTTGTTACTGGAAGACCAGGCTGCCCGAGCCGGGCCAGAAGAAGCGGTTGTTTGTTGACGACCAGATGCTGATGGCCTTTTTTGAACGATTGGAAAAAGAGACCGAGCCGGAGAAAATCAATTTCCGCTTTGTCCTGGCATTAATTCTGATGCGAAAAAGGATTCTCAAATATGATGAAACAAAAAACGTAGAAGATCAGGAACTCTGGCGCTTAAGAATCGTAGGTGAGAAACAAATCGTCGAAGTCATAAATCCGCATCTCGCTGAAGAGCAGGTCGAGCAGTTATCGTCGCAGATAGGCGAGATTCTCCAGACGGATTTGTAAACTCGCTTTGTGCAATGCCGAATCGAATTGAAGCTTCGGAACGAATAATCGGAGCTAAGAAACAGATTAGGAGCTTTTAAGAAAATGTTACGAAAACTAATCCCGTACATTCCTGCAGTAATATTGATTCTCGCCGGTTGTGAATCCCGGATCCGCCAACCAATGGAGATATGCCCGGGCAAAGATTCCGTAGCCGATGCTTTGGCCGTTCTGAAGTCACAATCACAAAATGTAATCCCGCTGCGGGCTAACGGGCAATGTCGTCTGGAGTATTATGTCGAAGGAAAGAAAAAACAGCAGCGGGAAAACTTCAATGTGAGACTCTGGGTGAATCCGCCCGTTGAAATTTACATGCAGGGCGATAAGGCTCTTGTCCCGAAAGCTATAGTGCTCGGCTCGAACGAACGGGAGTTCTGGCTTTCGATAAGACCAAAAGAAATCAGCACCCACTGGTGGGGTTATTGGTCTGAGCAGGACTTGTCCGAAGGACTTGTAATCAACCCCAGAACACTGCTGGAGTCTCTCGGAATTGGGGAAGTAGAAACGCAGCAGGACTGGTCTTTATCGAATGAGGGCCCTTATGACATAATTGCAAAACGAGAGCAGGAAGTGGTGATTAAAAAAATATATATCTATAGCTGTGATTATCGAGTAAGGAAAATCGAATTTTTCAATCGGGATGGTCAGGTTGCCGCCGGCGCGGAACTGGACAAGTATAAAGAAGTATCCGATGGATTTTTTATTCCATCTCTGATAAAGGTTACAACGTATGCCCAGGAAACCGGAGAATCTTCGCTAAGTATCACTCTTGACCTTAAATCCATAAAACCGGCAACAATCACTGAGCCGCGGCGAAATGCGCTTTTCAAGCACACTCAGCCAAAAGGTATCACTAACGTGTATAGAATCGTTAATGGAAAGTGGTTCGAACAGGATCAGTAAAAAACAGACAAGGAGTTTGCCTATGCCCGGGACAAGTCTGAAAGAAAGAATCAAGCAGGGGCCGCTCATATTGGACGGGGCAATGGGAACCCAGTTGATTACTCGCGGTATTCAAGTCGGTGCGTGCAATGAATATCTGAACATTGATTCGGCGGATATCATTTCCGATATTCATCATGCCTACCTGCTTGCGGGTAGTGATGCAATTATTACTAATACTTTCGGTGCGAACAAATATACTTTGGCCCGGCACGGATTTGCTGAGGAAGCCGCCCGGATAAACAAGGCGGGTGCCGAGTTAGCCAGACGAGTAGCGGGAGAAGAAAAGTATGTCCTGGGTGATATCGGCCCGAGCGGGGATTTCCTGGAGCCGTTGGGAGCAGTAAATCCGGACGAGTTGAGGGATGCTTTTGCCGCACAAGCCGAGGCACTTTTAGCCGGCGGCGTGGACGGCTTCATTATCGAGACAATGACGGCCCTCGATGAAACGGTCGTCGCTATCGAGGCGGCAAAATCCATCGCCGGCGACCTGCCGGTGCTCGTATCGATGTCTTTTGACAAGGCCGGTGACAGCTTTAAGACGATGATGGGCGTCGGCGTCGAGGCTGCGGTATCGAGAATAGTTCCCCTGAATGTAGCCGCGATCGGATTCAATTGCGGAACCCTGTCACTTGATCAATACGTGGCGCTGTCGGAGGAATTTGTCGCGGCGGTTAGAGCACTGTCCGATGATGTAGCGATTTACGCAGAGCCTAATGCCGGCAAGCCCGAGCTGATTGAAGGTAAAGCCGTTTACAAAGTCTCGCCGGAAGATTTTGCCGCAGCGGCGGAGAAAATTTATTCAGCCGGCGTGAGAATTATAGGCGGCTGCTGCGGAACCAGCCCGGCATTTATCGAAGCTGTGGCCAGACGGATAAAAACCTCCCAATAAAAACGGCGAAGGATTAGGTGTGACGGCCTGCAGTGTCTACCCATCAGGTCGTGTGCAGGAATTTCTCGATTTGTTCAATACTTTTGGTCGTGGCACCCTGGTTTCTTTTGATGTCTTCCTGTCCGTTTCGGGCGATCTCCCGCGCATAATCCGGTTCGAGCAGGCACTTCTGCATCGTCTTGAGCAATTCGTCGCCGTCATTGACCATGATTGCCCCATTGCCGGCTAAAAGCGAGTCCACGGTCTGCCTGAAATTGAACGCATGCGGCCCGAAGACCGTGCATTTACCGAGAGCCGCCGCCTCCATCATATCCGAGCCGCCCATCGGAACGAGAGATCTGCCCACAAATATTATGGTTGCCAGGCAGTAGAATTTTCGCAGGTCGCCCATCGTGTCACCAAGAATCACCGGCGGTTTTTCCTTACAACCGGCATCGGTATTTTTAAACGAACTATAGCGGATAAAATCGAATCCGGCATCCGCGATCGTCCGGGCAACATCGTCGAATCTCTCCGGCTTTCTCGGGACGATGACAAGCCGCAGGTCCTCCAATTGGCCCGACTGCTTTAGATGCTTAAATACGTCGAGGATAATTTGTTCTTCGCCGGGACCGGTCCCCCCCGCAACCCATAATCTTTCGCTGCCGATATTAATCTGTGCCGCAAGAGCATCTGCGCCCTGAACTTTATCGGTAATCTGTGCCGTGTCGTATTTCAGCGAGCTGGTGACGATAACATTGCCAGCACCAATTTCTCTGAAGCGTTGAGCGTATTGGTCAGTCTGGGCAAGAACCAGGCTGATTTTGCCGAAGATATTTCTTGTGAACAGCTTTATTCTTCTATACCCGGCGTAACTTTTGTCGCTGATTCGACCATTGACCACTACTACGGGAACATCTAATCGCTTCGCGAGGCTGATAAAATTCGGCCAGATTTCCAGCTCCATCAGCAGACAGATCGCCGGTCGAATATTGCCGAAGGCACGATGCATCGCCCATGAGAAATCAAAAGGAAAATAAAACACCTGATGATCCCGGCTGAAAAGATTGGTTGCCCGGGCAAACCCGGTATCGGTGGTCGTGCTGATGATAATCTCGAAATCACTGAACCTGGTTTCAAGCTCTTTGATTATTGTTTTCGCCGCGTTTACTTCTCCGACGCTGACGGCATGGAGCCAGATACATTTTTTTTCAGGGCTTCTCCGGCTGATCTTGCCGAAACGCTGGGCCCAGCCGGAACGGTAGCGGCCATGCCTGATGGCCCGATATACAATCACAGGACTGTAAGTAAGTCCGGCGAATAAATACAACAAATCCAAAACATATCTCATTTGGCCAACCTACAGAAGACTAAACGGAAATTACAGTCAACACATGATATTTGCCGGGGATATCAAAGTCAAACAATTGTCTGACTGAACAGGGAAAGAATGACATGGCTGCACAAAAATACCTGCCTGTGAGCTGGAATTTCTCGTGAACTCAGGGCGCGCCGGCGCCAAGCCAATCCTCGGTGAAAACGATCAGATCCCGGAAGTTGATCTTACCGTCAGGATTCTCCGGCGGGGCCAGGTCCGCCTTCGGATTCCAGTTGCCGGAAGCCGGCGTCGCGAGCCAGGCGTCTGCAAAAATCGCAAAATCGAGGAAGTCCACGATACCGTCGCCGCCTTCGGGCGCGATGTCGCCGACTATAGGTGTCCGAATGAATTCGTATGTCAGGGATGGAGGATCCTGCCCGAACAGGCCGCCGCCCTGCAGAACCATGTTGAAATTCGTAAAGAGATTCATGCCGATTATCCCGTCAAGGAATCCGCCTTCGGGCGAGCCGACATCGAGAAGCACAACCGGGACATTTGTAAAGCTGAGCCAGTCGCCAAGCGCGGGCACTTCGAGCGAATCAATATAGAAGCCCGGGTTGATTGTTACCTCGCCGGTTATATCCTGGATATCGACCTCAAAATCAGGGTTGGCCGGGTCCAAGCCGAGACGAGAGCCGATTCCCGAGCCTATCACCGTAATCTGAGCGCCGGTATCCACCATAAAGCGCTGCTTGTCGATTGCGCTTCGAGCACCTTCCTGAAGATCGACGCTATTGACGAAAAACAGGCTCTGCGAACCAAGTCCGTAGATGATAGAAGGACTCCCCGGCTGGAAGGTTAAATCTATGATCGCATCGAAATCGATAGTGTACTGCACGTTGAATCCGCCTGCGGGAATAAGATTCAGAGGAATTGTGTTTTCATAGCTCGGTATATCAGAATCGCCATGACTGTAAAACCGTATGTCGGGTGAAGTGAGATCATTGCCGTCCTGCGTAATCGTAATGGGATTTTCGTTTTTGATAACGGTCACAAAGTACACGCTCATGGGCGAACCTATTACGGTTGGCAAATCCGGCTGATCGGTTGACGGCTCGTCACCCACAACAACTGAGATATTGCTCTGGCCGACCATTCTGGATTCATCGACAGTCATGCTGTCAGAGTCAATGGCAGCCAGGCCGTCCATGAAGAGAGCCAGCGGGTAGCTCACCTGAGCAAAGACCGAGTTCGTAGCGCCAGCCAACTCGGTGAAGCTTGGCGTCAGCAGGCCGGCGTCATAAATACCTGTGCGGTTCGCGGCAGCATGACTGATTACGTGGGTGCCGGCGCCTGTGTCGAACAGACCGATAACAAAGTCTGTTTCCGGACTGTTCGTCAAGTGTCTGCCCACTACCGACGTGTGCGTTTGAGCCACCCAATCGTCGTCCTGGGAACGCTTGTCTGTAACAACCACGGCAATCCGGGGCACAAATCCGTCTATCGGAGGCGAGTCTATGACGTTCACCGTAACCGTTGGCACGGATAGCATACCCAGCGATGGTTCTCTTGCATCGGCCCTACTGCGCAAGATTGTCTTACGTACGCTCCTCGGCTGCCGGATTGCCTGTTCGTGAACAAGCGGCGGCTCTTCTTGTTCGGGATGTCTGATCCCTGTTATACGACCGCCGCCTGTGATGCGCCAATCAACTTCCTGCCGTCGCCAACCGGGCCGACCAGCCCAAGCCAAGGAGGTCGAAGACACAACGACAAGCAACAATACTAACCATCCTCGAATCGAGTTGTAAAACTTCATTGATCCACCTACCATTCCATTCATAACTTACATTATTATAACATAATCAGGCAGTATTTACACGTGAAAAATGGCACATAGGTTCCTTTATGTATACTATCCGGCGTATATACTATATCTATACAGTAGTTCCTTTCGACTATGCTTATGTAATGTGAAAAACAGCCAATAATGGAAATAATTCACAAAACGGCTACATTCTTGACATGATGGCAACTTTCGTATATTTATATAATTATAGAGTAGTATCTATTTTCGTCCCCGTAGCTCAATTGGATAGAGCGTTGGCCTCCGGAGCCAGAGGTTGAAGGTTCGAATCCTTCCGGGGATATTCATAAGTCCCTAATTTATAATGACTTGTCCTATGATACGTACAATTCACCTGATTTCTTCTATGCTGTTAACAATATAGCTCTAACTTTTTGACCATCGATTAATCCGGATATTCTACAGCTTTCGCTTTAAGTAAGGCCGCGGGTTTGAAAGGTTAAACATTCAGTATATCGAGCGGTTCATATTGCCTATCGAGTATTATTCGGCTTTCGAAGCCAAGCCACTTGTCTAATACAGTTGCGTAGACGCGGCGGAAGTCAGTGTGGAACTTCATAGCGCCGTTATCCAGATCAGTAAGGCTGGGATGTAATCCGATAAGACCACTCTTGAGTTTGCCGCCGGCCAAGAAGATGGGGGCAGCAACGCCATGCCCGGTACCACGACGGCCATTTTCTTTGACAGTCCTTCCGAATTCGGAGATTGTCATCACCAGTATCCTGTCCAGAAGCTTGTCTCTCTTCAAGTCATGAATGAAAGCGGCCAGCGACTCGGACAACTGATGGAGCAGGGCGCAATGGTTGCCTAATTGGTTGGCGTGATTGTCGAACCCGCCGATTCCGCCGCCGCCGAGTTCGGTGAAGAATATCCTGATGCCGACGTCGGCCCGGATTAGCTGGGCAACCGTTCGCAAAGTCCCGGCAAGCCGGAACGCTGGGTATTCGGCGCCCCCGGCAGCTTTTGTCACCGCTTCGATTCGCCGGCTGTTGACGCGGGCCTTCGTCGTGCATTCCTGTACGAAGCGCAGCAGTTCGTTGCCTTTGTCGGCTGCATGATCCTGTTGAAATTTGGCAGGCGTCGAGTCGAGGGTCAAGTCGTCCGGCGACTGAATGGAAGGAACAATTACATGCTCGGCCATCAGGC
>Ga0307378_10006409_pt1 | contig 16108 bp, 11 predicted proteins | sample UN1MG_FD_202238 | JGI IMG/M metagenome (GOLD analysis project Ga0307378, IMG submission 202238) | Soil microbial communities from Risofladan, Vaasa, Finland - UN-1 | ecosystem: Environmental > Terrestrial > Soil > Coastal area > Acid sulfate soil | place: Finland: Risofladan, Vaasa | collected... | reverse complement strand
GTCACTCTATACCCGGGCCCAGCAAATGCTGAAGCAGGCTGAAATCCAGCTTGAACAAACGAAGCTGAATTTTCTCGCAAAAGCATCACATATTACCATTATGGAAGCCAAGAAGTACTACGACAGCCAGGGCCAGCGAAAGCTTGACCTGGTTCTCAGAAATACGTCCAACTTGGCGCTGGCCGAATCAGCACTGGGTTTAACTGAAAGTGGAAGTGAATCCCAATTAAAATCAGACTGGCAAAATCCTGAGCAGATACAGGCCTTGCTTAACATTGAGAATATTTTTGTCTCGATCGTCAGTAACTTATCGAGCATAGGCAAACCTTACGAAGAGATAATACCCGTACTGCCTTACGGTAAGGAAAAAAAGCTTACCTTTACGTTACTAACGGATGTCCAGGAGGCGGGAGTGAAATTACAATACCTGGACCAGACCGTAACGGAAATGATTTTCCTTGAAAAGGAATCGCAACAACTGAAACCCACCGCTGTAGCATTGCAGTTTTCTCTCGAAGGCCAGCTCGGAAGTGACATTGGCTACGAATTGAGTCTTGAGATGCTGGTGACGACCGAGCACAACTTTACTCTAAGCGTGACCAATATGCCGCCACAAATCAACTGTTTCTTTCTCGAAAGCGGTTCTCGCATCACCAGTATCCGTTTTTCCGAAGAAGTCAGCAAACACAACCTGACCCTAAACGTTTCAATCCCACAAAAACTCGATGTTAGTATGATCGACAAAAAGATCGACTTTCAGGCATGGATAGCCACATCTACTCAGCTTGATAGTATCAATAAGCTCAAACGTCAATATATAGCCGGTACTATCCCGGTCCAGGAACTCGAAGCAATCGAGGCTGCTCGAGTGGATCTTACCCTGATTCCCAAAGGAACCGGTCGGCTTGAGATCCTTATAAACAATCTCTTTGTGGATATAAAGCCACGGCAGGACGTCAATATAAAGGCTGACCTGCATAATGATGGCACTCTAACGTTGTTTAATATCGCTCCGGAGATATCGCCACCGCTGGGCTGGACGGCCGAAGTTCTACCGAAATTGATAGAAAAACTTTCACCTAACGATAAGCAATCGATTCAAATACATCTTACGCCTGGTGAGGACGTCGGCGTAGGCGAATACGAGGCCCAGATCGAGGTAAGGGGCCAAAGCGGCAGCGAGGTCGTGGAGGCACTGGAGAAACGGCTCAAAATCCGCATCAGCGCCAAGACGAATATTACCGCTACACTGATACTGGTTCTGGGGCTGGTTGCACTGATAAGCGGTATTGTATTTATGGGCGTAAAACTAAGCCGAAGGTAAACCAGCAAAGGATAGAAAATGATCTGGAAAATCACCAAAAAAGAGTTTCTGTTGAACGTAATGACGTTCAAGTTTGCATTGGGAGTAATGGTGTGTGTGGTCTTGATGTCTGTATTCATGCCTGTACTTGTGAACGACTACGAGCAACGACTGAAGGACTACAATGAGAATGTGGCCGCTAATGAGGCTGAGCTTCGAAAAGTCAAAGTTTACAAGAACATAACGCCTACTGTTTATCGACCACCAAACGTTTTGTCGGTCTTCAGCGAGGGGATAGATAACCAGTTGGACAGTTCAGAGAAAATCGACATTCTTGCCGGAAGTAACATCTTATTGGAAGCCGAAGCAAAAGGAGACAATTCCTTGCTTTCGGTTTTTCCCACTTTAGATGTAACACTGATCTTCAAAATCGTAATGAGTATTCTGGCCCTTCTGATGGCTTACGATGTCATCTCGGGTGAGAGAGAACAGGGAACACTTAAGCTTATTCTATCAAATACGGCAGCTCGTTATAAGGTGCTTCTCGGCAAACTTGTTGCAGGGCTGATGACATTGATTGTGCCCGTTACAGCCTCATTTATATTGGGGCTTTTGATCCTTTTACCTTCAAATATGGTCAGCTTGACTGGGGCGCAGTGGTTTCGCATTGCGTTAATGTATTTTGCTTCCTTAGTTTTTGTTACTGCAATGTTCAACCTTGGTTTGTTACTTTCATGTTTAAGTAAAAACTCTGCAATCTGCCTGGTCTTTGGGCTGTTCCTCTGGCTGTTGCTTGCAACTATCCTTCCCAATGCAAGTGCTTATATTGCTTCCCAATTAAAACCCATCGAATCACCGGAAGAGTTTTCTGGAAAAGTCAAAGCTGTTACAGACCGGCGTGGTAGTGAAATCAAAGAATTGACCAAAGACATTAAAGGCGATGGAAGTGAAGCAGCGACCGATGCACCTGGGGCCTTTGGGCACACATATTATCATCTATGCAATAAAAGCTCTATGGACTACGACCGTAAAACATACACTATCACGGAACCTGTTAAGATCAAGTATTTTGACAAGGTGTTAGGTGTGAAGGAGATGCACCTGAATGACCTCATAAGGCAAAAACAGTTTGCAGACAACATTGCGGGCGTTTCACCAATAGTTCTTTACGAGAATTTAATGTCAGTGTTGGCAGGAACGGATTTCGGAAATTTCAAATGTTTCAAAAACAATGTAAGGACTTATGGAAATGAGGTTGCTGATTATATTCGTTCCAAAACAGAAAATTTTGCTTCGACTTCTTACTTCACGCCTTGCAAGGAAGGAGATTACGAAAAACTTATGGGAGTAATTTATAAACCGATCATGGAGGCCAAAGACAAAGAGAAGAAAGCTAAACTTATGGGGGCCGCTATGAAGCAGTATGAGCAAATGCTGAAAGAAACGCCTTCTCTTGACTTGCAGGATTTTCCCAAATTCACTTCTCAGCCGAAAGGCATCAGGGAGACTCTTCAACAAGCAATTTCCACCATAGGACTTTTGATCTTCGCAAGTATTCTCTTTTTCGCGTTATCCTTTGTGGCGTTTCTCAAATACGACGTGAGATGAGCTGCAATTATATTGAATAGGAAATTGATATTCGTGGAGAAGTATTATGATCAGCCAGATAGTGCGTAAGGAAATCTTAGAGAATTTTTTGAGTTTGCGTTTTGTCCTGTCGCTGCTTTTAGTCATCTTAATCTTTGCTGTTAGTGGCTTTGTGTTTATAAGTAAACACGAACAGCAGTTGCAGGACTACTCGAAAGATACTAACAGGAGCCTGGCGAATCTAAGAGACCAAACCAGTAGACTCTATAGATTAGCTATTAACAAGCAAGAAGTTTATAGAAAGCCGAAAGTACTGGCTCTTTGCGCAGAAGGATTTGAAAAATCTATTCCCAATCACTTCAGATTCAATGCGTTTTCAGGAGACTATCCTCAGATCAGAGGAAGAACAAATGCTTTGCTCTTTCGTTTCTGCGACGTGGATTGGGTGTTCATCATCTCTCTCTTTCTTAGCTTTGGTGCCCTTATTTTTGCTTATAACAGTATCTGCGGAGAAAAAGAGGCCGGAACCTTGAGACTAATGTTGGCAGGATCAATACCTCGCCACAAGGTTCTCTTGGGCAAGTACCTCGCTCTAATGTTCACACTTGGAGTGCCTATGCTATTGGGTATTTTGATTAATCTTATCATAGTCACTTCCTCCGAGAATATTAGTATCGATGCAGGTCAATGGTATAAGATTCTTGTCATTATCATTTTATCGTTTTTATATCTGTCCATTTTCGTGCTGTTGGGGATGTTTATATCCAGCAGAACAAGTCGTTCGGCAAGTAGTATGGTAATTCTCCTGTTTCTTTGGGTCGGCCTGGTCATATTAATCCCAAGTTTTGGAAGGATTGTTTCCAAAACATTCCAAAAGGTTCCAACACAGGCAGAAATGCAAAGGAGACTTAGCGAATTGATGGAACAAATGTTTCAAGATATGTTATCCGGAAAATATGGCGAGAACGCAGGTAGCGCCGCTCCTCTTGAGAGCGGAATTTGTAACCCGCCTGCACGGGCTCGTTTCTACAATGCTGGAATTGAGGAAAGAAATAAGATTATGGATGAGCACCTCAACCAAATGACGGCCCAGGTGGTAATTGGACGTCGGTTCATACGAATTTCACCGGCCGAGATCTACAGACAGGCGTGTGAGGCAATTGCCGGGACCGGTATTGGACGCTTCTCGGAGCTGCGTCGCCAGATCAACCAGTATCAGGCCGATTTGAAAGACTACGTTCGTAGCAAGGATACCGAAGATCCAAATAGTCTTCATCTACTATATGATGAAATGTTTACTGCAAGTTTGTGGAAAACCATGTCTCATAAACCTGTAGATTTTGATACTGTGCCGAAGTTTCAGGAGCGGGACCTTGCGCTTGGCCAATCTTTGCAATGGGCAATCTGGGATATCGGGCTGTTAGCAGTGTTCAACCTGGTCTTCTTTGCAGCGGCTTTTGTATCTTTTTTGCGATATGACGTGCGATAATAGAAAATGGTTTAAATTCAAAGAATACGAACTTCTTTAATAAAGAAAGGGACAACAAAATGATTGAGATTGACGAACTGACAAAACGGTATGAGGACGGTGTTCTGGCCCTGGATCATGTAAGCTACAAAGTTGAGCCGGGCGAGATTTTTTGCCTGCTGGGCGCAAATGGGGCTGGCAAGACAACCACTATCAACATCCTGCTGGATTTTATCCCGCCAACCAGCGGCTCGGCCACTATCAACGGACATGACTGCAATAAGTTTCCACTGGAGGCCAAAAAGTATGTTTCTTATGTCTCCGAGAATGTCCAGCTTTACGGGATGTTTACGGCGCGACAGAACCTGGCGTTCTTCGCAGAGCTGGCCGGCAAAACGGGACTCAAAAAGAAGGATTATGACGGTGTGATGCGCACCGTGGGTTTGCCGGAAAAGGCGCTGAGGATGCGGCTCAAGCATTTCTCCAAGGGTATGCGCCAAAAATTAGGTATTGCTATCGCGCTGCTGAAAGACCCCCCGGCTATCCTGATGGATGAGCCAACCAGTGGGCTGGACCCCACAAGCGCCCAGGAATTCCTGGCTCAATTGCGGCGATTACGGGAGCGGGGCAAGGCTATTCTGATGACCACCCACGATATATTCAGGGCCAAGCTCATAGCAGATAGGGTGGGCATTATGAAGCAAGGGCGCCTGGTCGCCATTCGAAAGAAGCAGGATTTCAAGCACGCAGACCTCGAGGAAATCTACATGCACGAAATGCAGGCAGCCGAGACTGTATGATGGAAAAGGCTGTTTTATAAGCAGAGGTAACAATTGTGGAAACCGAGACGATTGTTGGAATTATCAACAGTCGCGAATGCCAGTCCATTAAATTGTGAAATGAGCCATCCTGCAGCAAGTTGCTGGGTATGTAAGAATTTCGATAGGGAAAAATACGTTGTTTTTTACCCTGTGGCAAACCACAGGGAGTTATCGATTTTAAAAAGTTATTAGAGGAAAGACCATGCTTAAGTCAATAATCAGAAAAGAGATACTTAATAACCTTCTCAGTTACAAGTTTTCGATAATAATTATTCTTTCCACAATATTGATTCTCGTCAGCATATTCGTTATGTATCGCGATTACTGCCTGGCTATGGAAAATTACGCTATTTTGCAGCCGAAATCCAATGAGGCCATTGCGATCATTCCACCCACTCCACTGTCTATTTTTGCCAAAGGGCTGGATAAGAATTTATGCCGCTCCTATGAAATAGGATTTGGTGGACAAATCAAGGTTGGCAGCAAACAGGAATCGGTGAACAATCTTTTCCGGTTGTTTACAACGCCTGACCTGCTGTACATTGTTAAAGTCATACTGGCCCTTTGCGCCATGCTCTTTGCTTTCGACATGGTTTCGGGTGAAAAAGAAGTAGGAACGCTCCGCCAATCCTTGAGCAACAGCGTGAAAAGACCAATTCTGATTATAGGGAAATGGATTGGGGGGTTTACCAGTTTCATTGTTCCTTTTTTCATCGCTGTTCTTTTAAGCACTATCCTGGTGACTCTATCTCCTATGGTACAGATGAATGGTCAGAATTGGGCAAAACTGGGCATGTTTCTATTTAGCAGCGTGCTCTATTTGGCAGTTTTTTTCTCTTTAGGATTGTTGATTTCCTGCCTTACCCATCATTCTTCTTCATCGCTGGTTATTTCTTTGTTCCTTTGGGCAATGTTGGTCTTCTTCATTCCGAATCTTGGCAATATTCTGGCACGTCAATTTGTTGAGATACCCACAGTCCAGCAGCTTGAGGTAAAACGTTCGCAAATTTGGATTAAGGAGGTTTTCGAGAGAATTAATCGAGAGAAGAATTACCGCGAGGTAGTGGGATCCATTAATTCAGAAAATGATAAGCTTATTGCCGATTACCGCAACCGTTTTGATAGGTTAGTTTCAGTGTCTCAAAATATCACCCGATTTTCACCGGCTGCTGCTTTCACCTGTCTGGCAACTGACCTGATGGGAACAGGTATATCAGAGGAGCGCAGATTAAAAAAGGCCGTTCTGCAATATAAAAATCTTGTTTGGAATCTCGAAGGCGATTTACCGGCTTTTGCTTTTCATCGCAGTTCAATCAAGGAGGTATTGGGTTTCGGAGGGCTGGCCAATCTTATGATTCTTATTTTGTTCAATATGCTTTTTTTCGTCTCTGCGTATGCAGCTTTTTTAAGATACGATGTGCGGTAATTTTAGATTAGAAACAACCAAAGGAGAAGACTATGTTAAGCGCGATCATTTCCAGAGAATTTTTAAGCAATATTCTTAATTTACGATTTATAGTTGGGCTTGTTTTGTGCGTGATTATCAGTGTGACTTGTGTCATGATTTTGACGCATGATTACCAGCAGGAAATGGCCGATTACAATCTTCGTATAAATCTACAGGATGAATTCTTGAGCAAATACGCTCATACTAATCGTATGGGTGGGATGATTACTTCACAGAAGCCCCCTGAACGGTTTCGGCCCTTAATCATTGGGATTCCGAGAGAAGCGAATTTGGGTTCTTTTGATGATAATCCATTGCCTGTGCTATTTCCTCCGCTTGATTTTCTATTCATCGTGACGATTATTATGAGTTTGTTGGCGATGTTATTTTCTTACGACGCTATAACCGGAGAACGCCAGCGGGGGACTTTAAGATTGGTAATATCCAACTCCGTACCAAGAGCAAAAATACTTTTGGCCAAATTCATTGGCGGTACCGCCAGTCTGCTCATCCCGTTTATTTTATCGCTTCTCGCCGGGGCGCTTTATATTTCCATAAATCCGGCTATCCAATGGGATGGTTCAGCATGGGCAGAGTTTTCTCTATTAATAGCAGCTTCCGTTACCTTCATTTCGTTGTTTTATCTGTTAGGGCTTATGGTTTCCACATTTTCTCGATATTCTTCTACATCAATCCTGACCTGCCTTTTCCTCTGGGTATTGCTGATTCTGGTAATTCCCAATATGTGCCCGTTTATCTCAGCCCAGCTTTATCGTATTCCCTCTGTGAACAAAATTGAAAGGCAGCTTAACCATCTTCTTGATATTGAGCGTGACGAATTGGGAAGGGAGTTTTCGAGAGAAGTACTTAAAAAATTTGCCACTCAGTATGGCGTCATTTATTCTGAATTTGAATCGCTGGAATTTGGCGGGCTCTGGGGTGAATGCAGTCCCGCGAATCGAAAAGCAACACAACAGCGAGCGGCTGCCGATCCACAATTTAAGGCCATGGTAGATGCTTTTCGGGAGCAGATCAATCAGGCATGGACCAAGGCCAATCGTATTCAAGGAGAGAAAGCCGAGAAAATCAGACGTGATAGGGATACGAAAGTTGCTGCCCAGAACAAAATTGCTAAAAACCTTGCCTGCATTTCTCCCTGCGCGAATTTCATTTATGTTGCTACAGACCTGACGGGAACGGGTCTGCGCAGTTTCGACTATTTTGACTGGCTCGACGGAGAATACGGTAAAATGTTTTGGCCGTATTTGCAAAGAAAGGTTCAAGATGCGATGAAAAAAGACCCAACATTTGAGACAAATTCTTTTCTGGATGTTAGTGACCGGCCGCGTTTTGTGTTCAAAGAGGAGGCGTTAAGAGACAAATTGGATGCAGTACTGCCTTACTGGGGGATACTCGTTTTGTTTAATGTCGTGTTTTTTGTGGCGGCGTTTGCGGGATTCATGAGATACGACGTACGATAAGAAAGGAAATACGATATGATCTGGAAGATCGCCAAGAAAGAGTTTCTGTTGAATTTAGTCTCTGCTAGATTCATCATCGGTTTTCTGCTCTGTTTGTTTCTGATTCCCTTTACCGTAACGGTAAATATTGATGATTATGATAGCCGGATGAGGGTCTACCGTGTGGATAAGGCCAATGCGGAAAACAGCTTTAAAGTTAGGGTGTACTCCCAACTAAGGCCTGAGATTGTCAAGCCGCCGGAGCCGCTTAGTATTTTCTGCCAAGGCATCAGCGGAAATGTGGGCAATCGGGTAAAAATCTGGCTTGGTGATAAACCTCTTTTTGCTACCGGCAAGGCTGCAATTCGTGATAATCCGTTGCTTAATTCTTTTTTCTCCATTGATTTTGTTGGTATTATCGCCATCGTTATGTCCCTTCTGGCGCTCATTTTTACCTACGATGCCTGCACGAGGGAAAAGGAAAATGGCACACTGAAGTTACTACTATCTAATTCATTAAGCCGATACAAAATTCTGTTGGGAAAAGTCCTCGGTGTATATCTGACCCTTTTGCCGATCGTCTTGTTTTGTTACATTCTCAGCTTTATCTTAATTCTTAATTCTCCAAATATATCATTTTCAGCAAGTGATTGGGGACGTATCATCCTGCTGTTTTTCGTAAGCCTGCTCTATTTTACGGTATTTATTTTCATCGGGCTTTTAATTTCCGCCCGGCTCAAATCTTCTATAACCAGTATCATTGTGTGTTTATTCTTCTGGGTATTTTTTGTCTTTATTGTTCCGAATCTCGCGGTCTATATGGCGGAAAGTTGGAAAAAAGTCCAATCCTATGACAATCTACAGTATGTTCTGCAGGATTTAGGCAAAGAGTTCAATAGTAAATGCGATGAATATGCTAAAACACTTGAAGCACCCGATTGGTGGAATAATATGAATCATGAGTGGGATTCAGATGGACGGAGAATAATGTCGGGTTCCTCAAAATCGAGGTTTGAATGGTGGAGAAAATTTCATGAATTTTCGGAGCCTTTGCGAATTGATTATGCCGACAAGAAATGGAATTTGCAAAAGGCCTATCTTGATAGCCTGAATGAACAAAGAAATTTTGCGGAGATGATTTCACTTATCTCTCCTTCAGAAGTATTTCGCTTGATTTCTGCGTCACTCTGTTGTACGGATGTTGCTTCTCATTGCCGGTTTATGGACAGGACACGGCGTTATCGTGATGAATTCATCGATTTCTTCAGAGATAGAAAGATATTTTCGTCATTTCTTTATATTACACCTCAACCACCGGAAACATTTATGACCGCAGATGAAATTATCAGTACACGTACAGGCGGAGAATGTAAAAATCTAAAAGAGTTGGGGGAATGGATGAATGCACACGGCGGAAGCTGGGGAATTATACGGAAAGTGCAAATCCCCGGCACCCATTATAACGAATATCCATTCCTTGACCTGTCGGATGTGCCGGTTTTTCGATGGCAATCCGAAAACATATTTGCCGGACTGAAGCAGGTCTTTCTTAAAAAGGTAGCTGGATTGATTATTGTCAGCATCATATTCTTTTATCTGTCATTCTTGTCGTTTCTAAGATATGACGTGAGGTAAGCCATGATAAAAACTATTATCATAAAAGAGCTTCAGAACAATCTATATAGCCTGCGTTTTCACATATCTTTTCTATTGTGCATCGTGATATTTGTAGTTGGGACAATTGCTTTCTTAAAAAAGCAAGATGCAAAGATGCAGGAGTACTCAAAATACCGGGCTGAATTCAAGAATCAATTGAGACAAACGGCCGAATCTAATGCTGGCAAACTTGCGGTTAACAAACGAGCATTTATTTGGCGGCCGCGGGCAAACGATTTTATTTCAGATTGTAAGGAAAAATACTTTCCCAATCGATTCAATTACAGCGCCTATAATGTTTTTGGATTTGAAGTAGGTCGTGGCGGCACCAACCCGTTTCTAAGCACTTTTCAGGAGTTGAATTGGTCATTTATTGTTTCAGTGGTTTTAAGTTTTACGGTGCTGCTCTTCACGTTCGATACGATTTCAGGGGAAAAGGAAACGGGGGCTCTGGCTCTTGTCTTGTCTAATTCAATACCAAGAGCAAAAGTACTTTTGGGCAAGTACATCAGTGCGATTATCACTACAATGGTAATGGCAATCTTTGGGATTGTATTAAGCATTTTGATAGTTATCTTTTCCCGTAAGGTTGATTTTACATCCGCCATGTTAATGGAAACATTGGCATTTCTGCTGCTTGTATTTTTGTTTTTATCCTGTACGGCCGCAATTGGCACTTTATCATCGGTCATTGCCCATAAATCTAATATTAGCTTACTATTATCCCTGACTTTTTGGCTTGTCTTTGTCGTTATCGTTCCCAACACGGCCATATTCTGGGCCAATAAAGTCTTTTCCATTGAACATGCAGATACTATCGGCCGAAAAATCAACACCGCTGACCAAGAGTTGAGGAGGAATGCACCGGAGGGAAGCAACACTTCAAGCTCCGGCTTCCCCTTTCTTCCGGAGCATAAATTACGTGCGGAATTAACAATGAAACGTATGAATAGTGAAATGGCGATTAGAAACTCCTATTTTCAGGACATGTTCAGACAATTAGAGAGCACCCGGCTGGTCAGCTTGATTTCACCGATTGCATTATTTGATTATATGAACGAAGCCGTTGTTGGCGGCGGATATGCAAGATTCAAAAAAGTCTGGACTGACTTGCACGGATACCAGGCTCAGTTCCTTCAATTCCTTAAGACAATAGATGCTGAAGACCCCGACAGCCCGCACTGGTACAATCCATGGGAGGATTTATCTACCACGAAAAAACCGGTTGCTTTTGAGCAGGTGCCTCTTTTCGAAGAAAAGCCACTTTCCTTAGCAGCACGCTTTTCTTTTCTGAAGAATTATTTGGTCGTAATAATCTTTTATATAGCTGCCGTCTTTTCCCTAACTTTTGTGTTATTCCTGCGGTACGACGTGAGATAATAAATGAGGAAAATCCGATATGATCTGGAAAATCGCTAAAAAAGAGTTTCTGCTGAACCTGATGACATTCAAGTTTGCCGTAGGAACAATAGTTTGTGTGGTTCTTACAGCCGTTTTTATGCCTGTATTGGTTAGCGACTATCAGGAAAGATTAAAACAATATAACGGTGCCGTTGCTGCCAATGAGGCGGAACTTAGAAAAGTCAAAGTTTATAAAAATATTACGCCTACGATATACCGTTGCCCAAACGTATTGTCAGTCTTCAGTGAAGGCCTTGAAAAGCGATTAGGATATTCAGCGAAAATCGAGCTGGACAACATTCCTGAGATGAGTGCGGTCTCAACAGGACTCAATCCGTATCTTTCAATTTATCCTGTTCTGGATGTCTCGCTGGTCTTTAAAATTGTGATGAGCGTCCTGGCCCTGCTGGTAGCCTACGATGTAATCGCAGGTGAACGCGAGCGAGGGACATTGAAGCTGGTGTTGTCGGGGACAGTGGCTCGCTATCAGGTGCTGGCCGGCAAGTTCCTGGCCGGACTGGCTACCTTGGTTATCCCCCTCACAATGGCGTTTATTGTGGGAGTGTTGATCTTTGAGTTTTTCCCACTGGTGGATTTAGCTGGTTCAGATTGGGTTCGTATCGGGCTAATGTATCTCGCCTCGTTAATTTTTCTCTCAGCCATGTATAACGTTGGACTATTGTTTTCCTGTCTGGTAAAAAAGTCTCCTATCTCTCTGGTGCTTGGATTGTTCGTTTGGGTTGTGTGTGTGATTGTGATTCCAAATGGAAGTGGTTACCTGGCGAGGAAAATTCAACCCCTTGAACCAGAGGAAAAACTCGAGAGCGAACTCAAATTGGTTGCCGAAAACCGCGATAGAGAACTAAAGGAGATAAACAAAAAAATTCGCTCAAGTTGGGCAGGTAGTACCGCTGGCGGTGCTTTTAACAAAAATTATATTTTAGTGTGTGATAAGCGTGGTCTGGAACACTGGAAGAAAAGCTCAGTCTTAAAAGAACCTGTTAGAATCAAGTATGCCGATAAATTCTTGGAGGTAAAGCAAAAGCATCTCAGCAATCTATTCAAACAGAAATATCTTGCCAACAATTTTTCACGAACGTCCCCGATTTCCCTGTTTGAGAACATTATGTCTGCGTTAGCCGGTACAGATCTGGCCAGAGCTCAATACTTCATGGATAGGGTAGGAATGCACAGAAATAGCGTCGTTGCGTATGTTCGTTCTAAAACTGCTGATTTCTCTTCCCTATCTTATTTCACACGAAGCAAAGAAGGAGATTGGGAGGAGGGCCAAAAAATACTTGAACCGGCTGTAGATGCCACGAATGAGGCTGAGAGAAAGAGAGTTTTGGATGCTTTTTATAAGTGGCGGGACAAGAAAATTGCGGAAACACCGGCCCTTGATTTGCAAGACTTTCCACAATTCATTTACCAGCCGAGTTTGGCAAGAAGTTTCAGCAGAGCTATCCCCGAGCTGGCGCTGTTGACCTTTATTAGCGTTCTATTTTTCGTCTTATCTTTTGTCGCATTTATGCGGTATGACGTAAGGTCAGATTAAATTCTGGAGATATACTTATGATTTGGCATATTATTCGAAAGGAGATGTTAGAGAATTTTTTGAGTTTGCGGTTCATCTTATCACTGCTTTTAATCATCTCGCTTTTTGCAGCCGGTGGATTCGTATTCGTAGACGAATATAGTCAGCAGTTGCAGGACTACTGGAAAAAAACGAACAAGAATCTGTCCGGATTAAGCGAACAGTCGAGCCAGCTCTATGAATTGGCATTTTATAAGCAGCGGATTTTCCGCAAGACAAAAACGCTTGCTCTCTGTGCTGAGGGATTTGAGAAATCTCTTCCCAACTGCTTTGAATTCGATGTGTTCACGGCTGACTTACCTGAAATAAAGGGACAAAGTAATTTTACAGTTCCTCATTTCAGTGATATTGACTGGGTCTTTGTAATTTCTCTGGTCCTTAGCTTTGTGGCACTGGTTTTTGCTTACGATAGTATTTGTGGAGAAAAGGAAGCAGGCACGCTCCGTCTTATGCTGGCTGGAGCAATCCCAAGGCATAAGGTTCTTTTCGGCAAGTACTTTGGCACAATGGTCACGCTGGGTATACCTTTGCTTATCGGGCTCTTGGTGAACCTAATCATTGTAGTTTCTTCCGAAGACATTGTATTTGATGGAAATGTGTGGTTGAAAATCTTCACTATTATTCTTTTATCCTTTTTGTATCTTTCAATTTTCGTACTGTTGGGCCTGTTTATTTCCAGCAGGACGGCCCACTCAGCCAACTGCATGGTGATTCTCTTACTTTTATGGGTGGGCCTGGTCATCCTTATACCAAGCTTTGGCCGAATTATCTCCGACGCTTCCTACGACATGCCCACTCAGGAAGAATTTGAGAGGATGAAAGGTGAAGCTCATGACCAAATCGACCAAAACGCATTAAACGGAAAATACGGACCGTTTGCCAGCAGCTTTAACCCTGATTTGGATTCGCCTTATGCAAATCCGCCGGCGAGAGCACGGTTTGACAATGCATTGGCGGATGCCCAAAATCGAATTACTGAAGGGCACCACAACCAGATGCTGGCCCAGGCGTTTGTAGGGCGGAATTTCACCTGTATCTCACCTGTCGTAATCTATCAGCGTGCAGGTGAGACAATTGCTGGCACTGGACTTAACCACTGCGTGAACCTATATCGACAAATCAGGCAATACCAAGCGGACCTCAAAGAATATATCCGCAGCAAGGATTCTGAAGACCCTGAGAGTCTTCATCTGCTGTCCCCGATGAAAATGGCGGTGAAAAACTGGGGAACTATTTCCAAGCAACCAGTGAGATTCGACAGCGTGCCGAAGTTTCAGGAGCGAGACCTCGCGCTTGGAGAATCATTGAAATTGGCCATCTGGGACATAGGGCTATTGATATTGTTCAACCTGGTCTTCTTCGCAGCAGCTTATGTGTCGTTTTTGAAATACGATGTGCGGTGATAAAAGAACTGTTTAAATCAAAGAATATTAACTTTTAACACGAAAGGAAAAGAAAAATGATTGAGATTGACGAATTGACAAAACGGTATGAGGACGGCGTTCTGGCCCTGGACCATGTCAGCTACAAAGTTGAGCCGGGTGAGATATTCTGCCTGCTGGGTGCAAATGGCGCGGGTAAAACAACCACCATTAACATCTTGTTGGATTTTATCCCGCCAACCAGCGGCTCGGCCACTATCGACGGACATGACTGCAATAAATTTCCACTGGAGGCCAAGAAATATGTTTCTTATGTCTCCGAGAATGTCCAGCTTTACGGGATGTTTACGGCGCGACAGAATCTGGCGTTCTTCGCAGAGCTGGCCGGCAAAACGGGACTCAAAAAGAAGGATTATGACGGTGTGATGCGCACCGTGGGTTTGCCGGAAAAGGCGCTAAGGATGCGGCTCAAGCATTTCTCCAAGGGTATGCGCCAAAAATTAGGTATTGCTATCGCGCTGCTGAAAGACCCCCCGGCTATCCTGATGGATGAGCCAACCAGTGGGCTGGACCCCACAAGCGCCCAGGAATTCCTGGCTCAATTGCGGCGATTACGGGAGCGGGGCAAGGCTATTCTGATGACCACCCACGATATATTCAGGGCCAAGCTCATAGCAGATAGGGTGGGCATTATGAAGCAAGGGCGCCTGGTCGCCATTCGAAAGAAGCAGGATTTCAAGCACGCAGACCTCGAGGAAATCTACATGCACGAAATGCAGGCAGCCGAGACTGTATGATGGAAAAGGCTGTTTTATAAGCAGAGGCAATAATTGTGGGAGCCGAGACGATTGTTGGAATTTTCAACAGTCGGGTCTGCCGGTCCATTAAATTGTGAAATGAGCCACTCTGCGCTTGTCAAGCGTAAATGGGACCACTGCGAATACCTATCTATCCTCTTAAAAAACAAGCATTTACCTCCTTGGACTTCTAAGTCACGTTTTAGACTATAACATACGCTTCGTCTATACTAAAGACGCCAAAACCACAAATCCGTTACAGTAATTTTCCAAAAAAACAGAAAAGATCTCAATTTATACGACAACTGAGCATGTGTCTGTAATACATGAGGTCACAGCCAGTCGCCAACCAGTATCTGATCTACCGCAGGCGCAGGACAGGATCAACATTCGTATATACTTTATTTGTCAGGTCTGGTGAAGAATGCTCCAGTAACTTCTGTGTAAAAGCTGTGGATAGTGTAAATGACTGCCCTAGAAGGTGTCAGAAGATTGCAGATACGGATCTGGTTACAGTAGTTCTTGATGCCAGTACGGCTGAAGATGTTCAGGCACGTATAGACCGAGTGCACCCTCATCAGTGGAAGCTGCACAAGGCAATTCGAATGTGTCATCAAACTTATGAGCAGGGAGGTTTATTAACCAATCAGGATCTGTCTGAAATACTGAATATCGCTGATTCCCTTGTTGCTCAGTTATTGTCGAAGTACGAGCGTCAAAACAAAACTTTAATACCACGACGTGGAACTATCCATGACGCTGGTAATTCTCTATCCCACAAAAGAATTATTTGTCACAAGCGTTATGTTGAAGGTAAGAGTGCTGACCAAATAGCTCGTGAGACCTACCACAGTCTTGAGGCCGTTGATCGTTACCTGGGACAATTTGACCGTGTACGCCATTGTTTACAACAAGGGATGGATACCGCTGAGATATCTCATATTTTAAATTGCAGTGTTTCACTGGTAGAAGTGTATCAAGAGATTGATGAAGAGCTGAAAGGTAAAAATGCTTGACTTCAATAATAGCCAAAGTAAGATTGTAAATATCGACCGAGAGGGTAAGGCTCTGGGAGCAGCCGACAAGGCCGCAATCCAACGGGTGGAAGTCCCGTCGTGCCAATTACCCGATTCAGGCACGTAGCGATACCACTGCTCATGTTGGGTAACCACATGAGTACTGCGTGGCGTAA
>Ga0307378_10006408_pt1 | contig 16111 bp, 10 predicted proteins | sample UN1MG_FD_202238 | JGI IMG/M metagenome (GOLD analysis project Ga0307378, IMG submission 202238) | Soil microbial communities from Risofladan, Vaasa, Finland - UN-1 | ecosystem: Environmental > Terrestrial > Soil > Coastal area > Acid sulfate soil | place: Finland: Risofladan, Vaasa | collected... | reverse complement strand
GCTGAACAGCCAGCCCGGTGTCCTTGGTCCGGCGGCCGGCGAGACACCCATCCCCGAGCCCACGTCAACAGCCGTCCTCGTGTTGGGCTTGGCGCTGCTGAAGCGTCGCTCCAGGCGGCGGAGGGCCACGCTCCGCGCCAGCCGCGCAACCCCGACCTACGTCGCGACGAAGCAGGGTCGTGGCCGGTAGTCCAGCCGCGGAGCGGCGCGTTGTCTAGCCACGGGCGGAAGCCTCACCTTTACCCACATCTCTCCCGCAACGCATCTGTTTGTCCCGTAGGGACTCTTTGACAATAGCCCAGCGATTTATCGCTGGGAATGGAGGTCAATTGCGCAGCCGAGTCCCGTAGGGACGGGTGAGGTCCTCCTTGCTCCCAACGCTTCATTCGTCCCTGCGGGACTCCACTCATGGAGCGTATCCCATTACCCAGCAATGAATTGCTGGGCTACTATCGCGCCGTCCCTGCGGGACTTCGAAGGCATACCCCCGGCACCGGAAGATGTGGGTAAAGGTGAGGGCTCACGCCTCCGGCTACCCGCTTGGGCCTCTTCGAGGCCATCCCCTGCACGGACCGCGCGGCGACACCGTGAAGTATCGCTAAGTGCATGACAACGTGCTCCTGGCGGGATAGATTACCCATCCGGTCCAACACTTGGGAGTAGACGCATGTGCGCGAGATCGAAGACACGGTCTTCCCGGCGGGCCTCGTGGATCTGGATGGCCGGGCGGAGGCGGCGGATCGACTGTCATCTGCTGTTTCGGCGGGAGTTCCGGCTGGCGGCCAGGCCGGTTGAGGGCCGACTGAGGATCGCTGCGAGCGACCAGTATCGGCTGTTCGTGAACGGCCGGCGCGTCGGCGACGGGCCGGCGCGGGGGGAGATTCCCACCGCGTACGTGGACACGTACGAGCTGGCCTCGTTGCCGCTACGAAAGGGGGCCAACTGCATCGCCGTGCTGGCGCACAACACCATGCTGCCCCAGCACGGCCAGGCGCTTGTGCCCGGCGGGCTGTGGGTGGACCTCGAGTGCCGCAGCCGGAGCGGCAAGGCCGCGCGGATCGTCAGCGACGAAGCCTGGCGCGCGATCGAGGCGCCGCAGTACCGCAAGCCCGCGCCGCGGCGCTTCTTCGCCGTCGGCTTCAACGAGGACGTGCTGCTCGCTGCCGAGCCGCAAGGCTGGACGAAGGCCCGCTTCAACGACGGCGGCTGGAAGCCCGCCGGAATCGTCCCCGCCCGTCCGCTGACGCGCCTCGTTGACCGCCCGATTCCGCTGTTTCGCTTCGAGGAGTGGAGGCCCGCGCGCATCCGCTGCCACGGCACGGCCGACTACCCGCGCCACGTGTGGGGCCTGTGCTTCGAGTCCTGCACGAGCCGCGACCGTCTGCCCGCGCGGAAGGAGATGACCTTCGGCACGTACATCCACAGCGACCGGGCGAGGACCGTGCAGTTCGCGTTCGGTTGCGACAACTGGTCGCGCCTTCGCATCAACGGCAAGCTCGTCTGGGAGCAGGGCAGTCCGGACGCCGGCTTCCGCAACCACATGAAGGACGAGGACGTCGAGTCCTACCCCGGCATGGTCCAAGGCAACGGGCACCGCTTCGAGCCCGAGCGCTCGCGCGGGGCGCAGCGCGACTACTCCCAGCAGGTCCGCCTCGCCAAGGGCTGGAACCGCCTGACCGTGTGGATGTGGCGGCCGCACACCACTTACGGCTTCGAGTTGTGCTTCCTGGACCCCAGGACCGGCCTGCCCGTTTCCACCGTGTGCTCGGCCACGAAAGACACGGAGATCCGCAAGACGAACACGTGGGTGCTGCTGTCCGAGGAGAGCACGCCCATCGACCGCGGCCGGGCCTGGGCGCCCCTGAGTTGGTCCATGCACGCCGCGCTGGAACCGTCGCACCTTTGGGACTGGGCCGTGCGGAAGCCGTCCCAGCGCCCGCCCGCGGGCGCGGCGTCACTTCTGGCCAAGCCGCGAGGCAAAGGGCCGCTGAGACTTCAACCGGGTCAGTACGTCGAGTTAGAGTTGCCCGCCGACGGTGTGGGCTTCATCGACCTGGAGTTGCGCGGGCCCAACTGTAGCGTCGTTGACGTGACGATCGGCGAGGCGCAGACGCCGGATGGGCGCCTCCGCTCGCTCTACAACGGCCTCTGGCAGACCGACCAGCTGGTCCTCAGCGGCAAGTGGGACCGCTGGCTGTCTCTGGACCGCCGCGCGGGGCGGTACCTCGGTCTGGTTGTTCGCGATGGCGGGCCGGTGGAGGTCCGCAAGCTGGCGCTGCTCACGCAGCACTACGCGACGGAGCGGCTGGGCCGCTTCGAGTGCGACGACTGGACGCTGACGCGGATGTGGCAGGCGGGCGCGCGGACGGTCGATGCGGCCACCTTCGACGTGGCCGAGGACTGCCCCACCCGCGAGAAGGCCCAGTGGGGCGGCGACACGTACCTGCGGCTGTGGGAGATGGCCTACCTCTGGGGCGACCTGCGCCTGTCGGCCAAAGCCCTGCGCGAGTTCGCCGAGGACCAAAGGTCAGATCGCTGGTGCCGGCCGATGGTCCCCTCGGGCTACGGCGACAAGCTCGTGGACTACTGCTTCCTGCTGCCGGTGTGGGTGCGCGAGCACTACCTCTTCGACGCCGACATGCAGCTTGTCCGCGACACGTTCGGCGGCGTGAAGAACCTGCTTTCCTACGCGCACGGCCTGGAGAACCGCCACGGTTTTGCCACGCAGGGCGACGATCGGCGCAACATACTCTACATCGACTATTCGATGCAGCCGTACCCGCGCTGCGGCGACGTGATTGGCATGATGCAGTGCGCGTACGTGATGGCCCTTGAGGACGGGGCTGTACTGGCGGAGATGCTCGGCGAGGATGAGCTGGCCGCCGAATGGCGCGCGCGGGCGGCTGACGTCCGTGACAAGACGCGGCGGGTGTTCTGGGTGCCGCGCGAAGGGCTCTTCGCCGACGGGCTGCGGAAGGGCAAGCCCGGCGGCACGTTCTCGGCCGTCAGCAACTACTGGATGATGCTGGCGCAGATCGCCACGCCCGAGCAGGAGGCCCGCATTCTCAAGAAGCTATGGCACAGCCCCAAGCGGGAGAACATGAAGTACTGGCAGCGAGGCGAGAGCCCATACAGCAAGTTCTTCATGTCCGAGGCCCTGCTGCGGCGCGGCCTGTGGCGGCAGGCGTTCGCCTCGTGGCGCGGCTACTACGGCACGATGCTCAGGCACTTCGAGGCCTGGAGCGTGTTCGAGATGTGGCGGCGGTCCCTGCCGCTGGACAAGCCCATGCAGACCAACAGCCTGGTTCACCCGTTCGCCATCGGGCCGATGGCGCACCTGATGAGCTATGTGGCCGGCGTGCGTCCACTCGGTCCGGGCGCCGACGGCATCCTGTGGGAGCCGATGCCCGGCGACCTCAAGCGCATGATCGCCGAGGTGCCCATCGTCGGGCGCGACGAGATCGTGACCGTCGAGATGACTCCCCGCCGCGGCGGTGGAAGGCGGCTGGTCCTCAGCGGGGCCGGCGGCTTGCCCGTGCGAACCAGCCGCAGGTACCTGGCCCCGCGCGACGAGATGATCGTGCACTTGCCGCCAAACGGCTAGCCGTTTGGCGGGACACTGGTCAGATTTCGGAGACACGCGATGATGAGACGTTCTGTCATGGCATGTGCGATTATGGGTCTGGGCCTGATCGTCCTGTGTGATCGCCCGCTGTGCGCGGCGGCGTACTACGTCGACTTCGACGGCGGCAGTGACGACAGCGCCGGGACGTCACCGGAGGCGGCCTTCAAGCATTGCCCCGGCGACCCGTCCGCGGCCGGCAAGGCTAAGGCCGTCCAGCTCGCCACCGGAGACATGGTGGTCTTCCGGGGCGGCGTGGCCTACTTCGGCACGGTGAACATCACCGCCTCCGGCGCCCAGGGCAAGCCGATTGTCTTTGACGGTGGCACGAAGGGCGATTTCGGAAAGGGTCCGGCCGTCATCGACGGCGGCGAGCTGGTCACCGGCTGGAAGCGCTGCGCCTCGGCCGACGAGGCCAAGGGCAATCCCAAGTGGCGCGAGATTTTCACCGCCGAGGTCCCCACCCCCCGCGGCTGGAACGTGCTGAACCTCTGCGACGGCGACAAGCCCCTGCCGATGGCTCAATCGCCGAACCCCGCCGACCCGTTCTTCCAGGAGAAGGTCGCGGAGTTCTTCCTTACCGAGAGCAAGCTCGGCACGGACCTGCCCGCGAAGATCTATCCTGAGAAGGGCACGCGCGTGAACAGCGAGCGTCCGTTGGAGCTGATGATCAACAAGACGTCCGGTTCGGCGGTGGTCGACCCGGTTCCAGGGGCGGCCGTCACGGTCGAGCTGCCCAAGCCGGTGACGGCCATGGCCTTCGGCGCGGCCCCTCAGCCGGGCTACCCGCCAATCAAGGACGTCGCCTTCCTCGCCGACGGCAAGGAGGTCGCCCGCGCATCGCTGAAGAAGGACGTCAAGGAGATCCAGCGCGTCGAGCTCGCCAAGCCCGTCACCTTCTGCAAGCTCACGCTGAAGGTGCTGTCGATGCACGAGGGCGTCACGCGGAAGTGGACGGCGATCCGCCGCCTGGCCGCCTTCGACGCCAAGGGAACCGACCTGCTCGAGTTCGACATGCGGTCGACCATCACCGACCCGAATCGCCTGACGCAAAGCGACCCGCACTACTACGACGGCATGATGGTCGGCTTCCACGCCGGCAACAACATTGTCATCTACGGCAAGGCGCTCCAGTACGATCCGCAGGCCCATCGCCTGTACATCGAGCCGTACAGCGGGGGCCTCTACAAGCAGACGCGGTACAGCCTGTACAACTCGGTGCGCCTGATCGACCGCCCCGGCGAGTACTGCATCGTGCCTACGGACAACCCGAAGGTCTCGCGCGCGTACCTGCTGCCGGAGCGGCTGGCCGGCGACAAGCCGGTCAACATCACCTACTCGCGGCGGTCGGGCGGCTTCGTCCTCAACGGCGCCAGCCACATCGTCGTGCAGGGCTTCCGCGTGCGGCGCCAGGGCGGGAGCCGGGCCACCGGCATCAGCGTCTCCGGCGGCAAGGACGTCGTCGTTCGCGACTGCGAGGTCTCGCTGGTTCGCGGCGGCACCGCCGTCAGCGGCTCGCGCGTTGATCAACTGCTCGTCGAGCGATGCCACGTCCACCACAACCCCGGACACACAAAGGGCATCGTCTTCCACACCTGCACGAATTGCACCGTGCAGCACTGCAAGCTCGTGAAGAACACCTCCACCGGCCTGGACTATTACCGCTGCACCAACGGTAAGATCCTCCACAACGAGGTCACCGAGCACTACGGCATGCACGCCAACGCCCTGACGCTGTATCTGGGCTGCAAGGACTGCGAGGTGGCCTACAACAAGGTCTTCCGCTCGAACATAGGACTGACCATCCAGGAGGCTGAGAACGTGGACGTCCACCACAACCTGCTCGACGCGGACAACCGCACCATGTGCGTGGGCATCTGGGTGGCCACGCCGTTCAAGGACATCCGCTTCCTGAACAACACGCTGGTCCGCTCATCGCCGAACCATCCGTGGCAGGCGGCCGTCTTCAGCAACAACCGCGGACCCGAAGGGCTGGTCTTCAAGAACAACATCATCGACGGCCTGGCGGGCAAGCTGCCCGCCGAGTACAGCCACAATCTCTACACGCAATGGGGCCCCAACCAGCGCGAGAAGAAGCAGCTCCAAGCCGGCGAACTGTACGAGCCGGACCTGAAGAAGATCTTCGTCGATCCGGACAACGGCGACTGGCGTCTGCGGCCCGGCAGCCCGGCGATCGACGCGGGGGCGGACGTCGGCCTGAAAGAGGATATCGACGGCACGAAGATCCCCCAGGGCAAGGCCCCCGACATCGGGGCATACGAGCGCGCCCCTTAGCGCTTAGAACTGCATGAGAGCCGGCACGGGGCGCATAGCGCCGAACGGCGGGCCGTTTGGCAGTCCCGATGCCGCATCGGGACCGCGCGCGGGCTGCCGATGATTCCCGCGTGCAACAGAGTTGCACGCACTACGGATGCGGCTTAGATCGTCTGGAGGAACTCCTCGATCACCTGCTCCAGCTCCGGCAGCAGGCGGTGCGGGTCGCTGCCCTCGATCCATATGCCGTGCTGCTCGCCCGGTCCGGGGTATGCGTAGAGCTCCGCGCGTCCGCCATTCTGGCGGTATCGCTCGACCATGGCGTGCGACTGGGCGATGGGCACGAGCTTGTCGTTGGTGCTGTTCGTGCACAGCAGTGGGGGCGAGTCGGCCCGAACGTACTGCACGGGCGAGGCCGCCAGCATCGTCTCGTCGGTGATCTCGACATCGGGGCCGAAGAACTTCGTCAGGAACGTCGCATCCCAGCCGGCAGTCTGGGTCTTCAGGTCGGCCGGCCCCGCGATGGAGACGATGCACCGCACCTTGATGGGCGGCAGGCGCAGGCCGGTCATCATCGCCAGGTGTCCGCCGGCCGAGCCGCCGATCACCACAAGCCGCGAGCGGTCCAGCGGCTTCATGGCCTCGTGCCCGCCGGCCAGCAGGAAACCCGCCGCGGTCAGGCAGTCGTCGCCGCACGCAGGCCATGGCGCGTCGTCCAGCAGGCGGTAGTTGATCGCATACGCGCCGTAGCCGGTCTCGGCCAGGAACTGCGCCACGCCGGCCAGCCCCTGCTTGTCCATCGCGTTCCACCCGCCGCCGTGGATCACCAGCGCCGCCGGCGCGCCGTCCGCCTCGTCGGGCAGATACAGGTCGCCTAACCCGCGGAAGCCATGTCCGGGTACGTAAGCGATGTCCTCGACCTTCTGCACTTCCGTGCCTCGCTCGATCGCCATCAGTTTGCCTCTAACGCAGCCTTTAGGTTCTGGAAGAACAACTCGTGCCCCAGGTCGCACGGGTGGTTGATGCACGTGCCCAGATAGACCATGTAGTTGTAGCCGCGCTTGGGAAGCTCCTGCCAGCTCTTGAAGTTGTCCACCAGGCAGGCCTTTCTCGCCTTGGCTACCTGCCTGGCGGCCGCTGCGTATTCGTCCAGGTTGCCGACCGTGCCGATCCAGTCGAGGTTCTTCATGCTGGTCGTCATCAGGAAAACTTCGCCGCCGGCGGCCTGCACCTTCTCGACCATCGCCGTCAGGTTGGCCTTGTACTTCGGCACGGGCACGGAGTTGCCGCTGCCGCGCTTGTTCTCGTCGTTCACGCCGAACATCATGACCACGGCGTCGGGCTTGTGCGCCAGAACGTCCTTGTCGATGCGCCGCAGACCGCGCGGCGTGTCGTCGCCGCCGACGCCGGCCTTCACGATCACGATCTGCTTCTCGCCCGGCCGCACGACCTGGCTCCGCGGCGTGACCGTGACCTTGCGGCCGGGGTAGCGCTTCTGGAGATACGCGGCGGTGCGGTCAACGAACGAGCCCCGACCGTCGCGGAAGTCCTTGGACGTCTGGGCCGTGATGCTGTCGCCGACGAAGACGATCGTCACGCCCTTGCCGGCCCTGAGCTTCTCCCGCAGGCCGGCGAGGTGCTCGGCGCCGCTGACCGGGGCGTCCTTGATCGCCTCCAGGTCGATCAGGTTGATGTTGGCCATCGTCAGCTTGGTCGTGTTCGGCGCGAGGTAGACGCTCAGCAGGGGGGTGCGCCCGGAGGTGAACTCCGGCAGGTGCGGCTGGCCCTTGGGGTCTTCGACGCCCTTGGTCAGGACGATCTTACCGGCGGCCGTCCGCTCGATCAGGTCGAACCGCGAGCCGGTGCAGGTGTACGAGAACTTCAGCTTCGTCCCCGCCGGGTGCTTGCTGCCCTTGGCGTGCGCCAGCGTGGCCCAGTCCGGGTCGAGCAGGTAGTCGGCGCCCTTCGCTAGCTTCGTGTCGGGCTGGTCCGCCGGCGTGACGACCAGTGAGCCGGGCGTCATCGCGCGGAATGTCCACGCCACTCGCGGCAGGTACACCGGCCCGCCCCAGCCCGGCGTGCCGGGCTTTAGCGCGGCCGTGTGCGTGTACTTGTGGATCGGCAGCGGTTCGATCTGGACGCTGTAGTCGTAGGGCACGATCGTGAGCTTCATGCCGTCGAGCTTGACGTCCTTGGCGGTCAACGGGCCGGCGGCCGCGAGGCCGGACGCCGCCGCAAGGGACGTGGCGGCACAGAGGCAGCAGACAACGGTCAGCTTCATCGAGGCTCTCCTTGGCTGTAGGGGCCGAACTCCCCGCCGACGCTTCTGATCGACGCAGAAGAAGCCGTAGCATAGCAGCCGCGCGCCTCCGTCTCAAACGGCATTTGACTATGCGCTGCGGCAGCGACGGCAAGGTCAATGGCATCTGACGCGCGGTGCTGCTATGATCCCGCCCTGATCAGCAGGACGGACTGCGCGGCGGAGTGTCGGTCGGAGTTCACCATGCCATCCCATTCGGAAGCTCTTCGCGAAGATCGCGAACTTTCTCCTTACACAGGCTACACGCGGCGGCACTGGCTGGCTATCGTCGAGCGGCTGGTGGCGGGGGTGCTGCCCTGCGTGGACCGCGAGACGGGCATTCCTCACCTCGCGCGGGACGAGGGTGAGACGGCGCTGCCGAAGCTGCTCCGCAACCCCGGCGGGCTGGACGAGGCCTTCGACCGCACGCACCTGCTGATGGCCGTCTACATCGCCGCGACCGGCCGGACCACCATCGACGGCTACGACGGCGACATCGCCGATCTGTACCGCCGCGGCATGCGGACGTTTCACAGCGCCGACAACCCGCACTTCAACTGGCGCCGCGGTGCGGCCGCCACCACGCTGGCCATCCTCCTCCGGGAGCCCGAGTTCCTCGACGGCCTGGACGATGATCTCAAGGCCGACCTCGGCCGGCACCTGGCGCAGTTCATCCACCGCCCCACGCGCGACTGCAACACGCTGCTGTTCAGCATGATGCCCGCGTGCGTGCTGGACCGGCTGGGCGCCGACTACGACCGGGCCATGCTCGACGACTACTTCGACCGCGTCCTGAGCCTCTACCGCGGCGACGGCTGGTTCATCGACGGCTGGAACCGCGGCTTCGACCATTACGACTTCTGGGGCTTCCAGCTCTACCTGCACGCCCTGATGACCTACGACGAGCGATGGCGCGGCCGCTACGCCGAGCGGGTGCGCGAGATCACGGCCGCCCACGAGCGGACGCTGCCGTACTGGTTCGGGCGCGACGGCGGGCCGATCCCCAAGGGCCGGTCGCTGAACTACCGCTTCGCGGCCGTCTCTGGCGTGGCGTATTCGCAGCTCTCGGGGCTGTCGAGCATGGACCCGGGGCTGGCGCGGCGGATGGCCAGCGGATGCCTGAGATACTTCTGGGAGCACGGCTGCCTGACGGATCGCGGGCTGCTGGAGGTGGGCTATCGCGGGCCGAACGCCGCCGTCGGCGAGGACTACTCGGACACCGGCGCGCCCTACTGGGCGTCCACCGGGCTGGTTGCTCTGGCGCTGCCGGCGGAGCATCCGTTCTGGACCGCGCCGGAGCGGCCGATCGCCGCCGACGAGGCCGGCGTGAGGCGATGCTGCATCCGCGGGGCACGGATGATCCTGAAGGCCGACGGGAACCGCGGCGAGGCCCGCGCGCTGGTCGTCGGCGAGCCGTTCTTGCACCGCCGCGTCTGGCAGGCCGGCAGCAAGTACTACCAGCACGCCTACTCGTCTGCCTTGGGCTACGCGCTGACGGGCGAGGGCGGGCCCGAGCTGGCGGCCGGGCGGACGGGGCTCTCGGCCGACGGGCGAACGTGGGCCTACCGCACTTGGCCGCGAGCACGGGCGATCGACGAGCGGCGGGCAGTCAGCGAGTGGGACGGCTGGCCGGCACTGGAGGGGCTGACCGGCTCGGTCGTCACCGTCTCGCACCTGCTGGACCGCGGCGAGGTGCACGTGTTCTGGCACACCGCCGACGAGCCGCGATACCTGACCGTCGGCGGCTGGGCGGTGCAGCTTGCCCACGGCGAGGCGCCGATCGTGGAGTCAGCCGGCGGGCGGCTGGTCGTGGCGAGCGAGGCGATGTGGTCCGTGATGGAGGTGCTGGAGCTCTACGGTGCCGCCGGTGAGCTGACGGCCGAGGAGGTCCGCCCGCGGGAGGGCTTCCGCCACTCGCACCTGTTCGGCGGCTGGGCGGCCTATCCGCGCTGGATCAGCTCCGCGCCGCTGCCACCCGGCGCCAAGATCGCCGTCTTCGTGGATGCCGCGCGCAAGGCCGACGCCTCTGAGCCGACCTCCGCGCCCGCGGACGGCTGGGACTGCGCAGGCGACGCCGATTCCCCGTAAGCGCCTCTGGCCATTGCCGGACTACCCGCAGGGTGATATGCTGGACTGCGAAAGGGCCGGCCCATGCAACGACCTCGAGACCGAGAGAGTGCCGGAAAAAGTAGCCTGTCCCCTATTGCCCGCGCCACGCGCACTTGTTCGGCGGTTGGGCGGCCTATCCGCGCTGGACCAGCTCCGAGCCGCTGCCGCCCGGCGCGAAGGTCGCCGTCTTCGTTGACGCCGCCCGCAAGGCCGACGACTCTGAGCCGACCTCCGCGCCCCCGGACGGGTGGCACGCCGTAGGCGACGCCGCTTCCCCGTAGCCGCTCTGGGCCATTGCCGGACTCCCAGCCGGGAGATATGCTGGATGGCAGAAGGGCCTGCCCATGCAACGACCCCGAACGAAGGCCAGACAGAGTAGCCTGTCCCCTATTATCCGGTCGCGCGGGTGGGCCTTGCCGCCAATTGTGCCGTCGGGCGCAGCCGCGGCCGTGGGCGTCGTGCTCTGTCTCTCGCTACACGGGTGTCCTGCCGCAATCCCGAAGGGGGGGCAACAGGCACCGGTGCGTCCCACGACCCAACAAAGGGGAGAGGGGGTGAGCCTAGTCGAATCTAAGTCTGCGGTAGCTGCTTTGGGCTCTGCCGACGCTGCCACGCGGTTGGGCGGCGCCCGCCGTCTGAAGACGATAGCGGAGCGGCTCTGCAAGGCCAATGACCCGAACGGACTTCGCAAGGTCGCGGGAATTGCCGCCGATGCCCTCTTCAGGGCAGCCTACGTAAAAGGGAACACGGACGAAACGCAACGACTAGCGATTGAGGCCCTGAGCTATCTCGCTCCGGTCTGCAAAGCTGTTGCGCCGTTCCTGGAAGCTGATCTGGACATGAAGTCGTCCCTTAGCCTCGGACCCATAGCGAAGGCTTCGTTGGCCGTTGTTGAGCTGGGCCCCGTGGCTGGCACCCTGTTCGCCAATGCGCTCCATGATAGCGATGCAGAGCTTAGGACTCTTGCGGCTCGGTACCTGGGCCAACTGAAGCTGGCTGACAAGCAGATTGCGCTGGCGTTGATGGGCGCTCTGAAGGATCCGAATCACTTGGTAGTGCAGGAGGCGGCGTTCGCCATTGGCGAGACTGCACGCATGAAGGGCAAGGTGGGCCTACCATACGATCGCGTCGTGCCGGAACTGCTCCGTGTGGCCAAGGACTCGAAGTACTTTGGGACCAGCTTGGCCGCGAAGATGGCGCTTGGAGACATCGGGCCTCCTGCCGAGAAGGCATTGCCTTTTCTCAGGGCAAGGATATCCGCCAACTCGAATGACATTGAGGCCGGGTACGCGGTTGCCAGGATCGCGCCGGAGGACCCTGCAGGACTGGACTTTCTCATACGTTTGGTCGAGAGCCATACGCCGGTCACATCTTTCAATGCGTGCATCATACTTGGTCGGATTGGTCCCCCGGCGCGCCGGGCTATCCCCGCGATTGAGAAGCATCTGGTGGCGCGCAACGACTTCGTCAAGCGGGTGAAGGCGGACGTCCTTCGAGCACTCCGGCGGGACGCAACCAACTGAAGGTGCCCTGCGCCGGAAGTGGGGCGGGGCGGCAGGCCTCATCCTCAGTCGCCGTACCACCCCATCTCGAATGACGTGCACGACGTGCCCGTTCGATGGCTCGCACCGCCCTGCTGGCGCTTGGGGATGCCCTGTCGCGGCGCGGGTCGGGTCTAAGCCGTCTTGAGGCGGTCGCCTCGGTGCGTCGGGCTTTCCCCGGGGGGGTCCGGGCGGTAGGATGTCCGCGGTGCCATGAACCCTCAGACCCTTCGGGAGCTGATGAGCGGTTCGCGCCGCGGGGCGGGCGCGGCGGTGCTGCGAGCGTTGTTGTCGGCGGCGAGCGTGCCCTATGCGGCCGTCACGCGCCTGCGCCGCTGGGCGCACAGGGCGCGGCTCCTGCCGTCCGACTCGCTGGCGAAGTACAGCCGGCCTGGGTCGGGCCATCCCGTCCGCGTAATCAGCGTCGGCAACATCACGGCCGGCGGCACGGGCAAGACGCCGATGGCAGCCTGGATGGTGCACCGGCTCAAGCACATGCAAGTCCGTCCGGCTGTCCTGACACGCGGCTACAAGTCGGCCGGCGGCGTGTCCGACGAGGCCGAACTGCTGCGGACGCTCTGCCCCGACACCCCGGTGGTGGTCAACCCCGACCGCTTCGCCGGGGCGCAGCAGGCGATGGGCCAGGGCGCCGAGGCGATGGTCCTGGACGACGGCTTCCAGCACCTGCGTCTGCGGCGGGACCTGGACATCGTGCTCATCGACGCGACCGACCCGTTCGGCTACGGCCGCTGCCTGCCGCGCGGGCTCCTGCGCGAGCCCCTCTCGGCACTGCGCGACGCGGACGCGATCGTTATCACGCGAAGCGACCTTGTCGGCCGGGCGCAACTGGACGATCTGAGGTCGCGGCTGGCCCGTCTGGCGCCGAAAGCGTCGGTTCACCTTGCGGTCCACAAGGCCACGCATCTGATTGACGAGGGCGGCGCCGCTAAGCCCGTGGAGGAGCTTGCCGGCCGACCGGCGTTCGCCTTCTGCGGCATCGGCAATCCGGCCGGGTTCTTCGCAGCCCTGGAGGCCCTGGGTGCGAGCCTGTCGGGGCGCGTGGTGCTGGACGACCACGTCAGCTACTCCGCCGAGCTGGTCGGGCGGCTCGGCCGGCAGGCCCGCGACTGCGGCGCGGAGCTGGCCGTCACCACGCAGAAAGACGCCGTGAAGCTCAAGGACGCGGAGCTGGGCCTGCCCATCTGGCAGCTTGCAGTCGAGATGGAGTTCGTCGAGGGCGAGGCCGAGTTGGTGGAGAAGATTCGGCGCCTCTGCGCCGCACACGAGCGACACAGAGACGGCGAATGACGAATGACGAATCTCAAACTGACCGCCTCTGCCTGACCCCGAAGGGGTCTGCGATGATAGCCGTGGGCGGAAGCCCACGGTAGCGGGCCCGTTGACAGTGGAGCCCCATAGGGGCGATCGGGATTCCCGCATGAGCTCAGCGTCATGGAACCGTTCGATCGCCCCTTCGGGGCTCCATCCGTTACTCCTTGTCAACCGGGGGCTTCCGCCCCCGGCTATCGTCGGGCCGGCCCTTCGGGCCTGAAGACCGGTCGCTTTGAGGGCGACTTGCGAATGACGCAGGGCAAAAGGCAGATCGGCCCTTGCCACGGCGTTGTCAGGAAGGGCTGCGGCCCGTAGAATCTGTCGCGATGGACAAACTGATCGAGGCCCTGGAGCAACTCGGCTCGCCGCGCGTGGCGGTGGTGGGCGACTACATGCTCGACTGCTACGTGTACGGCGACGTCGAGCGGATCAGCCCCGAGGCGCCCGTGCCGGTGCTCAAGGTTCTCCGGCGCGAGCATCGCATGGGCGGCGCGGGGAACGTCGCCGCGTCGGTGCTGGCCCTGGGCGGGGCCGCCTCCTGCGTCGGCATGGTGGGGCGTGACGAGGCCGGCGAGAGACTCAAGCGGCTGCTGTCGGAGTCCGGGGCGAGGACGGACGGGCTGGTACGCGCCGCCGGGCGCACCACCACGATCAAGGCCCGGCACATCGGCCTGGCGCAGCACCGCCACCAGCAGCAGATCCTCCGCGTGGACGAGGAGGTCGTCGAGCCGGTCTCGCGGCCCCGGCAGGCAGAGCTGCGCAAGGCGCTGGTGAAGGAGCTGCCGCGGTGCGACGTGGTGGCCATCGAGGACTACGACAAGGGGGCGCTCGGCGAGCAGAACACGCCCGAGTTGATAGCCGACGCGCGCAAGGCGGGCAAGCCGGTGCTGGTCGATCCGGCGCTGGTCGCCGACTATCGGCGTTACGTCGGCGCCACGGTGCTGACCCCCAACCGCTACGAGGCCCAGATCGCCAGCGGGGTCCAGATCACCGACGACGACTCGCTGGCGCGGGCGGCCGGGAAGATCGCGGACACCGCAGGCGCCGAGGCGGTGGTCATCAAACTGGACAGGGAAGGGTCGTATCTCTACCACGACGGCGCCGGGCGGCGGGTGCCCACGCGCTCGCGAGCGGTATATGACGTGACCGGCGCGGGCGACGTGGTGCTGGCTATGCTGGCCATCGCCCTGGGTGGCGGGTGCGGCTACGAGGCGGCGGCGGCGCTCGCCAACGTCGTCGGCGGGCTGGAGGTCTCGCGCTTCGGCGTGGCGCCCGTGTACCGCGACGAGGTGCTCCAGGAGCTGCGCGGCATGATCGGCCTTCGCGGAGGCAAGGTCGTGGACCGACAGACGCTCAAGCGGGAGGTGGACCGCCGACGCGGCTGCGGCGAGACGATCGTCTTCACAAACGGCTGCTTCGACCTGCTGCACATGGGCCACCTGCGGTACCTCCGTCAGGCGCGTGAGCTGGGTTCGTGCCTGATCGTGGCGGTGAACTCCGACGGGAGCACCCATCGGCTGAAGGGCGCCTCCAGGCCGGTGATCGGGCAGGACGAGCGGGCAGAGATGGTGGCTGCCCTTGAGTGCGTGGACTACGTGACCATCTTCGATGAGGACACGCCCGAGCCGTTGCTGGAGCTGCTGCGCCCGGAGTTGCTCGTCAAGGGCGGCAGCACGCCGGTGGTGGTCGGGCGCCAGATCGTCGAGGCTTGCGGCGGGCGCGTCGTGACGCTGGGGCTGGTGGAGGGCCTGAGCACCACGAAGATCATCAACCGGATCCTGGATTCCAGCGCCGGCCGTTGAGGCGCATAGCGGAGCGAGGCCATGGCCAATCGCGCGGTGTTTCTCGACCGGGATCGCACGATCATCGAAGACCCGGGGTACATGAGCGACCCGTCGGCGGTGAAGCTGCTGCCCGGGGCCGACCTGGCGATCAAGTCGCTTCGCCAGGCGGGGTACGTGGTTGTCGTGGTCACCAATCAGTCGGGGATCGCGCGGGGGCTGCTTACGGAGGACGCCCTTGAGAAGATCCACGCCGAGATGCGCCGCCAGTTGCTGGCCGGCGGGGCGCACGTGGACGCGATCCACTACTGCCCGTATCACCCGGAGGGCACGGTGGAGAAGTACGCCGTGGACTCTGACCTCCGCAAGCCCAAGCCCGGCATGCTGCTGAAGGGGGCCGAGGAGCTGGACATCGACCTGGCTGCCAGTTGGATGGTCGGCGACGGCGCGCGCGACATCGAGGCGGGCCAGCGCGCCGGGTGCCGCACGATTCGCGTCCGCGCCGGCGAGCACGAGGTGCCCGGCGACCCGGACGACCAGGCCGTTCAGGCCGACTTCACCGTCAGGAACCTGCTGGAGGCTGCCAAACTCATCCTCCAGTCGCCGGCGCGCGTGGCGGCTGGGCGCGTTTCGGGGCCGCCGCCTGCGACGGGCGCCGGGCGCGAGACGTCAGGGGCGAACCAGCACATGACCGACCGGGAAATACTCCTGGAGATCCTCCAGTGCGTGCGTCAGCTCGCGCGCGAGCGGCAGGGCAATGGGTGAATGCCCGGCCTCGGCGGCCCGACTGCATCTTTGCCGTTTTGGCCGGAACCGATAGCCTCGGGGCGGCGTCTATACTAGCGCAGGTACTTGTGAGCGAAAGGGATTGATATGCGCATGTCGATTGGACTATCGCTGCCGGCGGCGCTGCTTGCCGGGCTGGTGAGCTGTGCCGTCATTGCCCAGACCGCGCCGCCCGGGTCCGCCGAGGCCCCATCGACCGGTCCGGCCCAGACCGAGGACATCTCCAAGCGCCACCGCCAGACCGCAGCCGAGCTCGTCGACGGCGGGATCAAGTACCTGCTCTCAAAGCGCGATGCCGACGGCGGATGGAGCCTGGGCGGCGGCGTCGCCAAGCCGGCCATCACCGCAATGGTACTCAAGGTGCTCG
>Ga0307378_10006407_pt1 | contig 16113 bp, 13 predicted proteins | sample UN1MG_FD_202238 | JGI IMG/M metagenome (GOLD analysis project Ga0307378, IMG submission 202238) | Soil microbial communities from Risofladan, Vaasa, Finland - UN-1 | ecosystem: Environmental > Terrestrial > Soil > Coastal area > Acid sulfate soil | place: Finland: Risofladan, Vaasa | collected... | reverse complement strand
ACGGTTACCGGAGGTTAGCATCATGATCACCGTACTGCCAATCGTCGGGTCCTCCCGGATCTCGTTCACCAGCGCGAACCCATCCAGTTCGGGCATGTGCACGTCGCTGATGACCAGCGGGAACGGCTCGCCGCTCGAGCGGGCCTGACGGAGCTGCCCGAGTGCCTCGCGGACCCCGGCGACGGCCGTCGGGAGCATCCCCCAATTGCCCAGCATCTCTTCGAGGATGAAGCGGTTGGTGGCATTGTCGTCGACGACCAGCACCCGCGTGCCGCGGACAATGGCCGACTCGACGGTTCGCGTCGCGGACGGTTCTCCGAGGGCCAATCCGAACCGGGCGGTGAAATGAAACGTGCTCCCTTGGCCGATCTGGCTTTCCGCCCAGATCCGCCCGCCCATCAGTTCCACGAGTCGGGAAGAAATGGCCAAGCCCAAGCCGGTGCCGCCGAACCGACGCGTGGTGGTGTTGTCGGCCTGCTCGAAGGCGCCGAAGATGACGCCGAGTTTGTCCTCGGCGATTCCGACTCCCGTGTCGCTGACCGCGAAGTGGAGGACGACCTGGCCGTTTAGCTCCGATTGGAACCTGACGTCGAGGACCACCTCGCCGTGGTCGGTGAACTTGATGGCGTTGCCCAGCAGATTGATGACGACTTGGCGCAGCCGGGCCGGGTCGCCGACCACGGCGACGGGCACCTCGGGCCGGATATGGCAGGCCAACTCCAGCCCCTTCCCGTGCGCCCGGACGGCGAGCCACTTGGTCATATCGCCCAGGCTGTCGTGGAGGTCAAAGACCGAGGAGTCCAGATCGAGCTTGCCGGCCTCGATTTTGGAGAAGTCGAGCACGTCGTTGATCAACGACAGCAGGGCCTCGCTCGACTCCTGGAGGGCCAGCAGGTACTCGCGCTGCTCGGCGGAGAGTCGCGTATCGAGCACGAGTTCGGTCATCCCGATAATCACGTTCATGGGAGTGCGGATCTCGTGGCTCATGTTGGCCAGGAAGGCGCTTTTCGCCCGGCTGGCGGTCTCGGCCGCCTCCTTGGCGGCGCGGAGCGCTTCGGCCGCGCGATTCTGCTCGGTGACGTCGCGGACGGTGGCCTGGAGGATCCTCCTGCCTTCCAGTTCCATCCGGGTCAAGAGAACGGTGGCATCGAACTCGCTTCCGTCGACGCACTTGTGGGTCCATTCGAAGAAGTGGGAGCCTTGCTCGATGGCCGTGGCCATCATCTGCCGGGCCTTCACCGAAGATGGGGTTCCGTCCGGCTGGTGCTCGGGAGAGAAGTCGACGGGGGTGCTGGACGTGAAGTCTGCCTCGCTTTTGCAGCCGAAGAGCTCGACGGCGGCGGGGTTCCCGCTCAGGAATCCTTCTTCGGGGGTCACCAGCATGATGGCGTCCCGGGTGGAATCGTAGAGCGTCCTGTACTTCATTTCGCTGATACGCAGCGCTTCGGCCGCCTGTTTCTGCTCCGTGATGTCGCGGGAGATGCCGAACGTGCCGACGACCCGGCCTTCCTCGTCGTACAGCGACAGCTTGGTCGTGGTGACCCAGGTTTCGCGCCCGTCGGGCCAGGTCTCTCTTTCTTCCTTGTCGACCAGAGGTTGGCCCGTTTGCATCACTTGCTGCTCGTCCGCCCTGGCCTCTCGCACATGTTCCTGGGCGAAGAAATCGGCATCGCTCCTGCCGACGGCCTCGGCGGCGTCGCTGAGCCCGAAACCGGCGGCCAGGGCCCGGTTGATCCGGATGAAGCAACTTTGGGCATCTTTGAAGTAGATGTGGTGCGGGAGGTTGTCCATCAAGGCGTGCAGCAGGTACCGTTCCTTCTCCAGGGCCGCCTCGGCCTTACGACGCGCGGTGACGTCCCAGAAGACGACTTGGACGCCGACGACCTCGCCGCCGGCATCGCGGATGGCGGACTTCAGCACCTGGACGTAGCGGGTTTCGTCGCCCTTCTTGTTCTCCTCCACGCACTCCAGCAGCACGCCCGTCGCGGCCACCCTGCGGTCGTCCTGCTGATACTTTTCGGCCAGTTCGGGCGGATAGAAATCGAGGTCGGTCTTGCCCACGATCGCCGAAAGCGGCTTGCCGAGCAACTCGCAGAACGACTTGTTGGCGAACGTGAATTTGCCGTCCAGGTCCTTGCGAAGGACGTGGACGGGCAAGTTCTCCACCAGCGAGGAATACAGCGCTTGGGAATCCCGGAGCACCTCCTCCGCACGCGTCCGGTCGGCGGCCTCCCGCTCCAGGTTTTCCTTGGCACGCCGGAGATCGGCCGACCGCTCCAGCACCAGGCGCTCGACGCGTTCGGTCCGGCCCAGCAGGGCGTTGACGTACATCGTCAACAGGACCGTGATCGCGAAGCCGACGAGCAAGCTGACGTAATGCGGCATCCACGGCTTGCGCAGGTGAACGTATTCGTCGGTGGGAGTGCACTCAATCAACCAACGTCGGCCGGGAACCATCACGACGCCGGTGTGATCCATTTCCCTCGGTGCGATTGCCTGTTGATCGTCAGTCGGCGCCGGGCCGGCGTCCCGCCCTTCGGAAGCGTGCTCTCGGGAAGGATACGTGCAGAGGAGGCGCGGCTCGGATTCTTCGAAATTGTCGAACACGCGGATATCGAGGTCGGCAGGCACGGACGCGCCCAACGCCTGCTCCACCATGGAGTCGATGCGCACGGCATCCACGACAAACCCGGCCAAGCTCGCCCGGCGCTGCTCCGGGGTATCCGTCGTCGCTCCCTTGGCGTAGACGGGCGCCACGATCAGCACCGAATAAACCGCGCCCTCCCGGCGGGGCAACTCAACGGGGCCGCTGACCACGACCGCTTCTCCCGTCGTGAATACCCGCTCGAACGCCTCGCCACACACGCTCTGAGAGGCCAGGTTGAGCCCCATCGCCCGCCGGTTGGCTTCCATGGGCTCGACGTAACACACGGGGAAATACTCTTCCCGCGGGCCGTTCCGGACAAGCCGCTGATCGCGCAGCTCGCGAATCTGGTAGTCTTCGTACTCCGCTCCCTCCGCCCGGACCGTCGCCTCGTGCTCGGTGCGAGCCTCCTCCGCGCCGGGTGCGTTGCTTCCCGCCACGCGCGGCACCCAGGCAAGCGCTTGGATCTCCTGGTAGCGCGGCAGCAGCGACTCGGTGAACTGCCGGAACTCCCCGCGCTCCACCGCTTGGGAGGCGGCGTAGAACGCGGAGAGCGAAAAGACGACTTCCACGTGCTGGTTGAGCCGGCGTTCGATCGAGCGGACTTGAGCGTCGGCAACGCGTTTGAATTCGGCCTGCCGCAGGGGCCTCTCGCGCGCCACCAGTCCTTGCCAGACGGCTGCCGTGACCCCCAAACCCGCCAACCCGATCGCCATCACCAGCCAGCGACGCCGACCGGCGAACCGACCCGAGGTTCGGCGGGGACGAAGCTCGTCGTGTTTGCTCTCGGACATTGCCTGGAGTCGCTCCATGCCGAGGGCCGTCCGTTGGCGGCTTCACAACCGATCCGGGTCCCTCCGGAAACCTTCGCTTCTGTCCGGTACCAGGAGCCCGAAACGTCGCCCCCGCGGAGTCGCGCACAACGCCGCGGCAACGAGCGGGGCATCCACCAGCGCCCGCGAGACGAATCGCATCGGACGACCGGAGCTGAAGTGAGTCCAGAACGGGCCGACAGGCGAACCGGGCTTCGCAAACGCCACCACCGAACAACCGAACTCGGCACGCTCAATGGCTGCATCGAGGAACATGACCAGAATAGTCGGACCCGGCAGTCGCCGCAAAGCCTCCACCTGGGCCACGCAGAAACGTCGCTTAGATCGGCACCTTCAGAATAACGCCAATCGCCCGACGGTTCAAGTCGCGCCAAGGAATATCCTCACCTCCCGCCGCCCCTCCAACCCAACCCGTCACACGCTCGCTCTCGATAATCCGTCACTCCCAACGTCGGCCACCCATCCGGGTTGGATTGTCGCCGTCCGACTCCCAGGCGGTGTGGATCGTCCGCGGCCCACGCGCCACGGACAAAGCCGATCGTCCCCGCAGAGTGCGCGCCGTGGATGGGCAGCTCGGCCCTCTACGTGGCCACGGCCCGCGTGGCCTTGGCACTAGGGACCAGACGCGAAGCCAGCGGCATCAGGCTTTGAATCTGCGGGTGCTCGGCGGAATCAAGCACGCCGGTCAGCTCCACCCCGATCTGCCAGAACCCGCCGCCGAGCGGCACGTTCTGCCGCACCTCCCCCAGCACGAAGCGAGGCGAGTCCAGCCACAACCCGACGACGGCTTCAAACGATTTGAACGGCTGCCCGAGCACCAACGAAAGCCCGCGATCCGAGATGTCCTTGGTGAAGGCGTACGTCGACTCGTCCACGACCGGTTGGGCGTGCTCCCACGGAGAGAGCAGTGCCGGCAACGTGCGATTCGAGCGAGTCTGCGAGCGGAAATCACCCTCTAGAGGGGGCAGGTTGGGGCTGCTCAAGTCCACGAGCTGACGGAGGAAATCGCCAACCTCGCGCAGCCTTTTCCGGGTGTCGAACGAGAACATGGCCGTCGTCCCCCAAAAAACCACCTCATTGGTACTCTTGGGAAAGTATAGGCCACCAACGGCAACCCGCTCGCTGAAGCCTGAGTGAATCGCATCACAATGGGCGATCGGCGTCCCTTCGCGGCTCGAATCACCCTCGGGAGGGGCATGGTCGAATTGTCGAGGCCAAACGTCAGGTGGGGCGGTTCGGGGCTGAGCAAATCGTGCTTGTGACGCAAAAAACGTGCATGGCGTATCGGGTCGAGCCTGGTCGGCCTCGTCCCCGACTGCTCGTCCCCGAACTCCCGTGCGGGAACGTTCCGCCCGGACGCCCACCGTCCGCAACGCGGAAGTGACTATGATGAAAGGCCTTGCACCATGCACACTCGCCCAGCCCCCCCTCGCTGTAGTTCTCCTTCCCCCTAACGAGGTGCATTGAGCGGTTCGGCGAATGCTTGCCGGGTAGGAGGAGTTGTTCAATCGGCGGCAATGCATATGATGGGTGTTCCACTACGCAAGATGGCTGGGATGCGCTCGACTTCGCCCGGGCCCATCGATTTGTCGGCGGCCTCGATTCGCCGGCCGACCGCCTCGGCCCCGAGGTATCGCCGGATGGAGCAGGCGATTATACTAAGGGGCGTGTCTGAGAATCGATCGTAGCGACCCGACTCGTTGGGTTTCGTCGGCAGAATGCGGGCCGCGGAAGGCACCGCGACGCCATCCATCCGGTCGTTGCGAACCGCTCGGACCCTCTGAGACTGAGTCTGAAACTTGGCGGCTAGGAGGGACTGATCGATGGCCGGCACACGAACCGATCGGCAATCTGGCGACCCCAAGCCAAGATCCGCCTTCACCCTGGTGGAAATGCTGGTGGTGATCGCGATTATCGGGATTCTGATCGCCTTGCTGCTGCCGGCCGTGCAGGCCGCCCGGGAAGCGGCACGGCGGATGCGATGCCAGAACAACCTCAGGCAAATCGGCATCGCCATGCACAACTACCACAACGCGATCGAGTGCTTCCCGCCGGGTTACATCAGCATGACCGTGGACGTGGAGGAGTGGGGCTGGCCGGTCTTCCTGCTGCCCTACATGGAGCGGAAGCCGTTGCACGGTGAGCTGAACCCGAGAGATCTCCGGCTGGCAGACGTGTTGGCCGACTCCTTCCTTCGAACGCTCATTCAGACTCCCTTGGCCGAGTTCCGATGCCCTTCGGATCGAACGCCGTCGTCGCTCCCCAACCAACTGCGGCCCTTTTACGGCGTGGGCACCGGCAACCTCTTCGAACCGGCCACGGCGAACTACGTCGCGGTCTGCGGCTTGTTCGACCGGGCCGACGGAACGGAGAACAACGGCGTCCTGTACGGGAACAGCCACGTCACGATCCGCGACATCCCGGATGGAACCGCCTACACCTTCCAGGTCGGCGAGCGGGATCAACGGTGCGGGGCGGCCGCGTGGTGCGGCAACCGAAACCCGTTCGGCCTCAGCGACCTCGGGGCCTACTTCGTCCAGGGCCGCGTGAGCATCAAGCTGAACGATCCGCTCGATCAGGGCGCCGACAGTTGCCGCGAAGGCTTCAGCAGCCCCCATTCCGGCGGCGGGAACTTCCTGTTCTGCGACGGGGCCGTCCGCTTCATAGCCGACAACCTCGGCTTCTCCAACAGCAACGTCGACGTCTACGACCAAACGGGCACCTTCACCCGCGCCCAGGGCTACCAGATGGGAATCTACCAGTTGATGGGCATCCGAGACGACGATATCCCGTTCCGGGAAGAATGGGAGTAGCGCGCGGCCGGCGTCACCGCGCTTCACGGCACTCCGTCAACCGGCGCCCCGCCGCGTTTCCCGAGAGACCGGCGGTCCGCGAGCCGCTCGAACAAGACGACGCAGGATCGCCAACGATGAACAAGACAGCTTCTCTCGCACTCCGCTCTCTCCTCGGGTCCCTCCTGGTGCTCGTTTCGCTCCTCGCGGCCGGGTGCGGCGGCTCGGACGGCAAGCTCGCGCCCGTCAAAGGGACCGTCACCCTCGACGGCGAGCCGCTGGCCGAGGCCAGAGTGGAGTTCGATCCCGACCCGGGCGAGGTCGTGCGCGGCAAGTCGACCGGCTCGGCCTCCTACGGCAAAACGGATTCCAGCGGCCGCTACACCCTCCAGTACACGCACGAGAAACAGGGCGCGCTGGTCGGCAAGCACACGGTGCGGATCACCACGCGAGGCATGACCGTCGACCCCGACGGCAAGGAAGTCCTGGTCCCCGAACGCCTGCCCCCCAAGTACCACCTCAACTCCGAGCTCACGGCCGAAGTCAAGCCGGGCTCGAACACCTTCGATTTCCCGCTCTCGCTCGAATCTTCCTCCGGCGGCCAGCAGTAGCCGCCTCCACGTCGGCCTCCGGGGCGGACCGGGCGGTGCCTCGGGGCGTCCGGTCGCGGCACGCCACGATCCGCGGCGGTCGACTCCCGCCGGTCGACAGGGTCGTCATTCTTGACCGCGCGTTGCCGTTGTGGTAAGACCGCCGTTGCGGCACCGGTGTCTTTCTTCGGCCAACGTCCCACCTTGCGCGAAGCGCAAGCGAAATCCGAACATGCCCTGCCGAGTTGAATCCGCGTCCCCGTCGTCCTGCGTACGAGAGGAGTCCGTCATGACAGCTTCACGAGAGCCGATCGCGTCGTCCCTGGTGGTCGTGTTGACACTCGCTTGCACCGCGTCGTGCGGCGGTTGGGCCGTGGCCGCCGAGCCCGCCGGGCCCCCGAAAGCCCAGGCGGAAAAACCCGAGAAGCCTCCCGCGGCCCTGATCGATGCGTCGAAATACCCCAATCTCCAGGCGGCGTTCGACGCGCTGCCGGAATCGGGCGGCCTGGTCAAGCTGCCCCCGGGAGACTTCAAGCTGACCTCTCCGTTGGTCCTCTCCCGCGGGAACACCCGGGTCGAGGGCGCCGGGGCGGCCACCCGCCTGATCAACGGCAACGAAGAGGGCCAGCCCGCCCTGATCGTCCGCCCGCCCGATCTCGACAAAAACCCCAGGGCCTCGCTCTGGCGCGTCCAGCTCGCCGACTTCCGTATCCAGGGCGACCCGGACGCCATCGACGCCAAGAGCACCAAGCCTAAAGGCGGCGACGGGCTCCTGGCCCAGCACGTCAACGAGATCTACATCCACGGGCTCTCCGTCGACCACAACGGCGGAAACGGCATCACCCTCGACCACTGCACCGAAGACCCTCGCGTCGCCGACTCGATCCTCACCTACAACGCCCAGGCCGGGTTGAACATCCTCGGGAGCCACGACATCGTCGTCAATGCCAACCACTTCGAGGAGAACCGCGACGCCGTCCGCTGCATCGACAGCTTCAACCTCTGCATGAACGGGAACAACCTCGACGACCACCTGGGCAACGGCGTGGTGATCGAAAACACCTACGGCTCGGTGCTCTCGGGCAACATGATCGAGGAGTGCGAGGGCACGGCCGTCATCCTCGACCGCGACTGCTACGGGATCACGATCAGCGCCAACGTCCTGGCCGACAATTTCGGCAGGCTGCCCGATAGCCGCGCCGGCGGGATCGACCTGCGCGACGCCTGGGGATGCACCGTCTCCGCCAACACGTTCACGATCGACGTCCTCAAGGGCCTGGCGATCGGCCCGGCGAGCGGCCGGATCACCGTCACCGGCAACAACTTCTCCGACAGCTACGTCGGCCAGAAGAGCCGGCGGGAAGGCGCCCCCAACCTGGCCACCGGGATCCTCCTCCAGGGAACCTCCGACGTGGTGATCTCGGGCAACCTCTTCAGCGGGCTCGACCGGCACGCCGTCAAGGCCGACGCCGACTGCCGGCGCGTGAGCGTCACCGGCAACATCGTCATGGAGGTCCACCAGGGAAGCGACGAGAAGCTCCCCCCGATCGACCTCGGCGGTGCGCAAGAGAGCGTCTGCGAGCAGAACCTCGTCAAGGAGCGCCAGATCGTCGAGGAAAAGGAAGCCCCCAAGGCGAAGACACCCAAATAGACGCGATGTCTCGCTCAGGTTGCGTCCCGCACGGGGCTGCGGAGGCTCGGCTGCTGGAGCGTCTCCATACGCGCAGACGATCGGCGTTCGCCGCAGAGGCAGTCGTGCATGTCCTTGGCCGCGGCCTTGCCGGCGCCCATGGCCAGGATGACCGTGGCGCTGCCGGTGACGATGTCGCCGCCGGCCCAGACGCCTTGGCGGCTCGTGCGCCCGGTGTCGTCGTCGGCGACGATGTACCCCCGGCGATTCAGGCCGAGTCCCTTGGTCGTCTGCGTGAGGAGTGGGTTCGCGCCCGATCCGATCGCCACGATCACCAGGTCTGTGTCGACCGTGAACTCCGCGCCTTCCTTGGGGACGGGCCGGCGCCGGCCGGAGTCGTCCGGCTCGCCGAGCTCCATTTCCTGGCAGCGGATCTGCCGGACCATGCCCCGCTCGTCGCCGAGGTACTCGACCGGGGACGAGAGCAGCTTGAAGACGATCCCTTCCTCTTCCGCGTGATGGACCTCTTCGGCCCGGGCGGGAAGCTCCGCGCGCGAGCGGCGATAGACGATGTAGACGTTCTCCGCGCCGAGCCGGCGGGCGGTTCGGGCAGAGTCCATGGCGACGTTCCCGCCGCCGATCACGCAGACGGTCCGGCCGTGGACCAGGGGGGTGTCGTACTCGGGAAAGGCGTAGGCCCTCATCAGGTTGCTGCGGGTCAGATACTCGCTGGCCGAGTAGACGCCGCCCAGGTTCTCCCCCGGCACGCCCATGAAATAGGGCAGGCCGGCTCCCACGCCGACGAACACGGCGTCGTAGCCCTCCTCGTCCAACAGCTCGTCGATGGTGATCGACTTGCCGATCACCTGGTTCAGCTCGAGCCGGACGCCCAGCCGGCACAAGTAGTCGACCTCCTTCTCGACGATCGCCTTGGGCAAGCGGAACTCGGGGATGCCGTACATCAATACCCCGCCCGGCTTGTGAAACGCCTCGAAGATCGTCACCTCGTGCCCCACAAGGATCAGATCGCCCGCCACCGTGAGACCTGCCGGGCCCGACCCGACCACGGCCACCCGCTTGCCGGTGGAGGCCGCTTTGTCCGGAAGCTCGATCAGGTCGTGCTCGCGCTCGTAGTCGGCCACGAAGCGTTCCAGCCGGCCGATGGCCACGGGCTCCCACTTCTTGCCCAGAACGCAGAGGGACTCGCACTGCGACTCCTGCGGACAGACCCGCCCGCAGACCGCCGGCAGACAATTGGTCTCCTTGATCTTCCGTGCCGCCTCGGCGAACTCCCCTTCGACGATCAGCTCGATGAAGCCGGGGATGTCGACGTTGACCGGGCAGCCCTCCAGGCAAAAGGGCTTCTTGCACTGCAAACAGCGCTCCGCCTCCGCCTGCGCCTGTTCGGCGCTGTAGCCGAGCGGGACCTCGTCGAAATTGCGGCTGCGGACCTCGGGGGTCTGCTCGGGCATCGCAACCCGCGGCTTCTTCGCTCGTTTCATCTTGGAAGGCTTGTCATTCATCGTGTCAGTTCCTGCATCATTCGCTCAAGCGAGCAGGCTTCCTGCTCGTGGTAGATCTTCTGCCGGGACATCAACAGGTCCCAATCGACCAGATGGCCGTCGAACTCCGGGCCGTCTATGCACGTGAACCGCGTCTGGCCGCCCACGTCCACGCGGCAGCCGCCGCACATGCCCGTCCCGTCGATCATCACCGAGTTGAGGCTGACGATCGTCTTGACGCCGAAGGGCCGGGTGGTGAGCGAGCAGAACTTCATCATGATCGCCGGGCCGATCGCGTAGACGCACTGGATCGTCTTCTCGCAGTCCTGCTCCAACAGCTCCTTGAGCGGCTCGGTGACCAGGCCCTTGCGCCCGGCCGTGCCGTCGTCGGTGGTGACGATGTGCTCGTGGCTCACCGAGGCCAGCCGATCCGTCCAGAAGAGCAGCTCCTCCGACCGGGCCCCCTGGATGGCGATCACCCGGGAACCCGACTCGTAGAACGCCCGGGCGATCGGGTAGATGGGCGCGGTCCCCACGCCGCCGGCGACCATCACGACGGTGCCGAACGGCTCGATCTCCGACGGTTTCCCCAGCGGGCCGATCAGGGCGTGCAGGGCGTCGCCGACTTCCAGCTTCGAGAGCTTCAACGAGCTGGCGCCCACGACCATCAGGACCATGGTGAGGGTCCCCTGCCGGGGATCGAAGTCCGCGATCGTCAGGGGGATGCGTTCACCCCTCTCGTCGGCCATCACCACGACGAATTGGCCCGGCAGGGCCTTACTGGCGATCCGGGGCGCCTCGACCACCATCTCGTAAATCTTCGGCGCCAGCTCCACCTTCTGGAGAATCTCGCTCATTCAATACCCCACCCGGTTAATCCGTGCGATTGTCCCCATAAACGGGAGTATACCACCATAATACTGTATATCCTAATAGCCCACCCCCTACGAGGCCAGTTGGATCTGACTCCCAGGACTGGGGTCCCCAATGAGGGCTGGCGAGTGGCACGATGCGGTCCCAAATCTGGCCCCCAAAAATGAACGACCGTGCCGCCCAGGTTTACTTCGTCGCCGGCCCCACCGAATCTACGATCCTACTGGCCGCAACCGCGATCGAAGCGATCCGTACGGCATTGCCGTAGCGCAGCGGGTCGGTAAATAGGTCAGCCTGCCGGTCGCCAGGGAGGTCATACCCCCCTTGGTGGTGGAATCTGGGATTCTGGGCAAGTAGAACCGGAATCGGAGGTGGGCTGGCCAAATGCATGCGCAGTCATCTACCGGTCGACTAGCCCGCGAACGGCTTGTCAGCCTGCGAGAATGGCACTAGACTATGAGTTTCGTGCCATCGCGCGCCGTGGCGGCCGTAAGAAGCGTGAGTTGGGCCGATTAGGAAGTCGTGGAATAGACAGAATTGAGAATGAGCGAGTCGGCGATGATGAAAACTTATATGGCCAAGCCGCAGGACGTGGAGGCGAAGTGGTGGCTCGTCGACGCCACCGACAAGGTGGTCGGCCGGCTGGCCAGCGATATTGCCACGATCCTGATGGGCAAGCACCGGCCCACGTATACGCCGCACGTCGACACGGGCGACTTCGTCGTGGTGATTAACGCCGACAAGTTGGTCTTCACCGGCAAGAAGTGGGACCAGAAGACGTACACCTGGTACACCGGCTACCCCGGACTGAGGTCCGAGACGGCACGGGAGCGGATGGCCCGCAAGCCCGAGAAGATCCTCTCCGAAGCGGTCCGCCGCATGTTGCCCAAGAACAAGCTGGCCAGGAAGATGCTTTCCAAGCTGAAGGTGTACGCCGGCGACCAGCATCCCCATCAGGCACAGCAACCGGAGCCGATTGAGCTCGGGGTCAAGAAGCAGTCGAAGTAGCCGCAAGCGATGGGAAACAGCGAGTCCCCAGGCCGGCCCCGATAAGCCCGGCTCGCCGGCAAGGCAGCAAGAAGGTCATTTATGGCAGACGCGACGACAGTGCAGGCAAAAGGCACAAACGACTTCTTGGGCACCGGGCGACGCAAGTCGTCGGTCGCCCGGGTGCGGCTCCGCCCGGGACGGGGCCAGATCGTGGTCAACAAACGGCCCCTGGAAGACTATTTCCCCCAGCGGCAACAGCAGATCGCCGTGCTGGCTCCCCTGGAGCGGACGGGGAAGCGCGGGGAGGTGGACCTAATTATCCGCGTCCACGGCGGTGGCTTTACCGGCCAGGCCGACGCCTGCAAGCTCGGGATCGCCCGGGCACTGAAGAACTACGACGTCGCGTTGGAGGAAGGCCTCCGTGCCTCCGACCTTCTGACCCGCGACAGCCGGGCGAAAGAGCGCAAGAAGTACGGTCTGCGTGGCGCCCGCCGAGGCACCCAATTCTCGAAACGGTAGTCCTTTGACTACGGCCGACGCATCTTCAAGCGACGCCGAGCGTTCCGGCCCGTTGCACGGCTCTTGGTTCGCCCCCCCTCTGGTGCTTCGTGTGGAGCAGCGATACCGGTAGTTCTTGGAGCCAACCGGCTGTCCGGACTTGTTCCACGTCAAGATCGTCCGGCAGTGCAACAAACGAAGTGAAGAGGACGGCCCGCCCACAGGCGACACCGGGCCTCGGTCGAGCAAACAACCGCCTGGCCGACTACGCGCTCGGCTGTCGGACCTCGTACGCCAGACTCTGGATGAATCGCTTGGCGGCGATGTAGTCCATCTGGGGAACCCGGGCGACACGTCTCTCCAGTTCCTTCAGGAAAGCCCTGGTCGTTCGATGGATGCTGAGATAGGCCGACGTGCTGAGCTGGGCAGAGGCGGCCCGCTCGACATACAGGGCCTCCAGCCGCGCACGATAGTCGGCGTAGCGATCGTCGCGGAGCAGGATCGGCCAGGAGATATCGCCCGTGACCGAGTCAAGCTCGCTGGGGCTAAGGCGCTCCGGCCTGCCCGACGCCGCGTAGCGTTTCAGGTCGTCCAGCGTCGGCCGGGGGCCCCGCAGCAGCGCCCGGTACTGCCGGTTCAACAATCGCATCTTGAAATAGGTTTCCGTCGCCTGGAGCTGGTTTTCCAGCTCGTATCGCCGCGCCTCGGCACGGGCGATCCTCGCCTGGGAGCTGAGCAGATTGTACTCCCCCGCCGCCCGGGTCGTCGCGGCAACCCCCCGAGCGTAGGCGCTTGCGGGCGTGGAAGCTCCATAGTAGCCATAGGGAACCGGGTAAATCTGCGCAAGATGAGTCGTCTGGTGAAAGCCGCTGAACCTGTCAGGGGAAGCGACGGCCTGCGCCGACACGTCTGACGAAGCTACACACGCCGCCAACACCGCCACACAACCGATAAGCCGGGTTCTCATGGTCCAGTCCTCCTCCACTACGCTGGACGTGCCTCAAAACGCTCCGCTGAGGCCGGAGTAGATTCCCCACCCGCTATTCGCCGCAGACGGCGACATCTTTTCTTCGCGGCGAGCCGTTCCATCGTTCACGAAAAACGTGAGGAAGATCCTGATGTCCCCCAAAGGCAGGGAGGCGGCGGACACGGCGGGCCATCGGCTTCACTTGCCTTGTGAGACGTGCCTGCTGAGCCACTCCGCAGCGGCTCGGGCGATCCGTTCGTGGCCGCCCTCGAAGATCGTCACCCGGGCCTTGCCCGCCGTGCGACGCAGGTAGATGGCCCGGCCGAACGTGGCGTCTTCCGGCTGGTCACCCGGTTGCGGGCGCCCCAGTCGCCCGTCGGGGCGGCTGAGCTGGGCGATTTCCTCCTCGGTGATAACGGGCGAGCCCTGCGCGGCGGCCACGAGGTTGAACGCATCGAGCGTGTGCCGGATCGGCACGGAGCCTTTGTGCCCGTCGTGAACGCCCGCCGCCACGTCGAGCGGCACGTCGACGGCCCGATCGAGCCACGTCTTCGGCGAGCGCGCGCGATACTGCTCGTCGACCTCGGGGCTTTCGCCCGGGGCGCCGCCGCAGCTTGCGCGGAGCATCGCGCCGTATCCCGTCTTGGCGTGTTTCGCGTGCCAGGCGGCCAGGTCGCTGATCCCGACCCACGCGCTGACGGCGGTCCACCGCTCCGGGTGGCGCCCGGCCATGAGCATCGCCATGTGGCCCCCGCCGGAAGCCCCGGTCAGGTAGATCCGCTTCGTGTCGACGGGGTAGCGCTCGAGGACCCAATCCACGGCGTCGAGGATATCCTGCTGGGCCTTCTCCGATCCGCAAGCATCGGGCGACCTGTTCGGCCCCCGGAAGTGCGGCCAGAGGTAAATCCACCCCCGCTCGTCCGCCTCTCGCTCCATCTCCGGGTCCCGCTGCTCCACGTTGCCGCTCCAGGTGTGCAGCGAGACCAAGAGCGGCGTCGGCGCGCCGTTCCGGTTGAAGCCCTCCGGCAGAATCAAGTAGCACGGCTGCTGGGTGCCGTCGAGGGAGCTGGGCACGTGGATCTTCTCGCGCCGGTCCGCGCCCGACGAGTCGTCCCCGCACAGGCTACTCAGAAGGCCCACGGTCAGGACAAGGGGGATTCCGAGCCTCATTCTCGTCTACTCCACTCCAGGAATTGGCAACTGACGGACTCGAGGTCGGCTCGAGCGATGGCGATTTGCCCCTGCGTGAGCCCAGCCGCGTACTGAGCCGCGTGCTCGACGTCCGCCGGCCGGTAATCGGATAGCTTGCACTGAGCATTTTGGGTACAATTCTAGTGGTCGGCAAGAGGACAGAGCAGAAAAATGGGACGAAAGCATGGCATCCGAACAATCTATCGAGATGGCGCGCAAAGCGCAAGAGATTTACGAGCATAAGCTCAAGAGCAAGTTGGAGGCCACAAATCGAGACGACTTCGTGGCGGTCGAGCCTGAATCCGGCGATTATTTTCTGGGCAAAACACTAAGTGAAGCGATCCAAGCCGCGCGCGCCGCGTATCCCGAACGCTTGCCGTTTGCGCTTCGCGTAGGACACAAGACCACGGTCGAACTGGGAGTGATGGCCCGGTGAACGGCAACGTGGACGGCTCAGGACGGGCATTGATTGTTCTCCGGGTTCGCTCAAGCGAAGACGCACAGCCAAGCGAGCTGACGGTTTGGATTGACACCGCGTTCACGGGGGAACTCGTCATCCCGCGTGAACGCATTGAAGCGCTTGGATTGCCGAAGTCGGCGGCCGTCCTGGCAGGATTGGCAGACGGCACCGAGGTTGTGCTGGATTCCTACAGTTGCTTCATCGAGTGGTTTGGCGAATCGCGACTCGTCGAGGTAATCGAAAACGAGGGGCAGTTCCCGTTGCTGGGGGTCGGCCTGCTGCGAGAACGCAGATTGACGGTTGACTATCGATCACAAACGGTTGTGATTGATTGACGCTCTTGCCGCAAAGCGATAAGGGCTGACACAGCCAACGGAACCGCCATGTCGCAAAGGAATCGCATGTGGCCCGCCTACGCGATAACGATTTGCTCTTGGGTAAGCCCGGCCGCGTATCGGATCGCTTGTTCGACGTCGGCCCGTTCCAGGTCGGGATACTCCTGGAGTACTTCTTCGGTGCGTGCACCGTGGGCGATGTGACTAACGATGGCGGAGACAGGAATCCGCATGTCTCGGATGCAAGCCCTGCCGCCCATGATGTGCGGGTCAAACGTAATCCGGTCGAATTCAGGCATCGACCCTCGCCTTTCGCAGATTGGGGAACACCTCTTCGGGCGACTTGTGTTTTGTTTCAACGGATCTGGCACAAGAACCAGGGCAGGCTAAGGGGCGGCCGAAGAATAACTTCCCGACTTCAGTAGCAGGCACACGCCGTGTGCCGTCCGCTGGTTACGGCACACGGCGTGTGCCTACTACTCCGCAAATACGGAAGTTATTCTTCGGCCGATCCTAAGCAACGGTCTCCTCGCTGGTCAATGGCAGCGTGAGCTGCCGAAGTTGTAGGTTCTTTTCCCTTCGCCGGTGCCGAGCCGCCGCCAGCTTCTGCCGCCGCGCGGCGCACAACTCCTCCGGCTTGCCTCGGTAATAGTCTACGGGCCGAAGGAACCCCAGGGCACTGTGGAGCCGCGCCTCGTTGTACCATCGGATGATTCTCGCCATCACCTTCACCGCCTGGAGATAGTCCGTCAACTCCTCTCCCTCCAGGGTCTCGGCGATCGTCCGGTTCGCGCGTTCCATCACCCCG
>Ga0307378_10006405_pt1 | contig 16133 bp, 9 predicted proteins | sample UN1MG_FD_202238 | JGI IMG/M metagenome (GOLD analysis project Ga0307378, IMG submission 202238) | Soil microbial communities from Risofladan, Vaasa, Finland - UN-1 | ecosystem: Environmental > Terrestrial > Soil > Coastal area > Acid sulfate soil | place: Finland: Risofladan, Vaasa | collected... | reverse complement strand
GGGCCGAGGCCCAACTGTGCCCGACCGGCGCCATCCGCCGCCGCTGGATCGAAGGGCCTTACTACGAGTACTCGATTGACGAGGCCCTCTGCATCGGCTGCGGCAAGTGCGTCAAAGGGTGCAACACCTTCGGCAACGGGTCGTTCTTCCTCCAGGCGCGGCACAACCGGTGCCTGAACTGCGACCAGTGCAGCATCGCGGCGGCGTGCCCGGCCGATGCCTGGCGACGCATCCCCGCAGACCAACCGTACCTCCTCAAGGGCAAGGAACCCAAGGCTTGAAGCGGCTGCCAATCATCTTCGCGATGCTTCTCGTGCCGGCGGCCGCTCTGCCGGCGGCCCAGCACTTCGCGTTCCCGCAGTTTACGAGCGGATACCAGATGCCGACGACCGAGACGCCTCTGCCGCGCGCCTGGTTCTACGATTACCTCGATGTCGCGGCGCTCCTCGTGGCGCTGGCGGCGGCATCGTACCTGGCGGTCCGCGTCCGGTTGCGCCGCGGGATCTGGGGCCTCGGCATTTTGTCGCTGCTTTACTTCGGGTTCTGGCGCGGCGGGTGCATCTGTTCCATCGGCGCCATTCAGAACGTCGCGCTCGGCCTGGCCGATAGTACCTACGCCGTGCCGCTGGCCGTCGTTGCTTTCTTCATCATCCCTCTCGGCGTCACGCTTTTTTTTGGCCGAACGTTCTGCGCGGCGGTCTGTCCGCTCGGAGCGATTCAGGACGTCGTCCTCGTCCACCCCGTCCGAGTACCCGGATACCTGGAACACGCGCTGGGCCTTCTGGCCTACGTGTACCTGGGTGCGGCGGTGCTGTTTGCAGCCACGGGCAGCGCCTTCATCATCTGCGACTACGACCCGTTCGTCTTGATCTTCCGCCTAATTCCGCTGCGCGTGTTGACCGACACGATGGACGCCTTGGCGGGGAGCACGGACCTCCTGCTGTGGGGCGCGGCCCTGCTGGCGGTGGGCCTCTTCATCGGTCGGCCCTACTGCCGCTGGTTGTGCCCGTACGGTGCGCTGTTGCGGCTCCTTTCGCCGCTGGCGCGGTGGCGCGTCTCCATCACGCCTGAGGAATGCGTCCAGTGCCACCTGTGCGAGGACGCGTGCCCGTTCGGCGCGATCCGCCGACCGACGCAGGCGGAGCCGCGCCGGGCGCGGTTCCTGAACCGGCGTCGCCTCGCCCTGCTGCTGGTGATTGTGCCGGCGCTCCTGGCCGGAGGCGGATGGATCGGTGCGATGCTCGCCGGGCCCATGGCGCGGATGCACATCACCGTCCGCCAGGCGGACCGCGTCCGTCTCGAGGAACTCGGCCAAGTCGAAGGCACCGTGGACTTGAGCGACGCCTTCTACGCCACGCGCCGCCCGCGCGAAGCACTCTACGCCGAGGCCCGCACGATCCAGTCGTGGTTCGTTCTGGGCAGCGGCCTCTTCGGCGGGTGGGTCGGCCTGGTCATCGGCGTCAAACTCATCCGCCTTTCCGTCCACCGCACGCAGACCGGCTACGAGCCCGACCGCGGCAAGTGCGTCTCCTGCGGCCGGTGCTTCGCGTATTGTCCGGTGGAGCGTGAGCGGCTGAAAGACCGGAAAGGGAGGAGCGCCACATGACCACCCCTCCGATCCTTCCGAATCCGCCTGCCGACGGCGTCCTTCACCGAGCTCGGTTCCAAGCCGCCTTGGCCAGCGCCGTGGTGGCAGGCCTGTTCTGCCTGGTCGTCATCGGCCTCTTGGCTTCGGCCCAGATCCGCAACGGCACTCTGAACTTTCAGAACTCCGAGGAACTGGCCGCCCTGCGGGAGATGCTCCTGAAGGCGCCCGACCGCGCCGACGCCGAGCGCCTTAAAGAGAAAATCCGCGAACGCGACCTGGAACTGCGCCGGCAACTATTAAGCCGCCAAGCGTTCACCGAGACCGGCGGGTATCTCTTGGCCGGCGGCGTGCTGGTCTTCCTCCTAGCCGCCTCCCGCGCCGCCACGTATCGCCAGCGCCAGCCGGCCTGCCCGATGCCCATCGAGCCCGACGCCGAAGACCGCGCCGCGCGGCTGGCGCGCGGGTCGGTGATCGCGCTGGGCGCTGCGGTCGTTGCTTCAGCAGCAATCCTCTTGGTTTGGACCGGGCGGACGCCGCTCAGCGAATCCGCTCCGGTCGAAGCGGTCGCGGCAGGGCCAGCCGCTGTCTTTCCATCCGACGAGGAAATCGCCCGCCAGTGGCCGCGATTCCGCGGACCCGGCGGCCTCGGAACCACGACCTACACGAACGTCCCGACTTCATGGAACGGGAAAACCGGCGACGGGATCGCCTGGAAGGCGGCCGTGCCCCTCGCCGGCGCGGGCTCGCCGATCGTCTGGGGCGACCGTATCTTCCTGACCGGCGCCGATGCCGCGCGGCGCGAGGTTTACTGCTACCAGGCGTCCGACGGGCGCCTCCTTTGGCAGAAACCCGTCCAGACGCCCGCCGGCGCCGCCGAGCCGTCGAACGCCAAGGATAACTCCGGCTACGCTGCCTCCACCGGCGCGACCGACGGCCAGCGGGTCTACGTGATCTTCGCGAGCGGCGATTTGGCCTGCTTCGACTTCGCAGGCCAGCCGATCTGGGCGCGCAACATCGGCCCCTTGAGCAACACCTACGGCCACGCGTCCAGCCTGGCGATGTACCGCAACCTCCTCATCGTCCAACTGGACCAGGGCGAGACCGGCAGGACCCTCTCGGTCATCCGGGGCCTCGATGCACTCACGGGAAAGACCGTCTGGGAAACGAACCGGCCCGTCCCCAGTTCGTGGGCGACGCCGATCATCATCTCGACCCCGCGCGGCGACCAGTTGATTGCCTGCGGCAACCCCTGGGTCATTGCATACGAGCCGGCGACGGGAACGGAACTCTGGCGCGCCAAGGGTCTCGGCGGCGACATCGCGCCGTCGCCGACGTTCGGCGGAGGTCTGGTCCTCGCGGCCGGCGCCTCCTCCAAACTCCTCGCGATCCGGCCCGACGGCCAAAGCGACGTCACCGCCACGCGGGTGGCGTGGACCGCCGAGGATGGCTTGCCCGACATCCCGAGCCCGGTGGCCAATGACCGGCTCGTCTGGCTCGTCACGTCAAGCGGCACACTGACGGCCTGCCGCCTCAAGGACGGATCAAAGGTTTATGAGAAGGAACTAGATATGAACTTCAACTCATCTCCGACTCTGGCCGGCGATCGCCTCTACGTAACGAGCAACAAGGGCGTCACGCTTATCCTGGGCACCGGAGAGGAGTTTAAGGAACTCGGCAGGAACGAACTGGGCGAAAGGGTGGACGCCAGCCCGGCGTTCCAGGATGGCCGCCTCTACCTGCGCGGCACAAAGCACCTGTTCGCGCTCGGCGCCAAGTGAGCCGCGCCCTGCGATGAGGACGGACGATGGCCGATGTAGATCTGACATTCGTCGCCGAAGCGGTCGGACGGATCGGGCGCAGCCCGGAGGCCGTCATCCCGATTCTCCAGGCCATCCAGGACCACTATCGGTACCTGCCCCCGGAAGCCCTGCGCCGGGTCTGCGACCTGACGGAGATTACGCCGGCCCTAGTCGCGGGCGTCTCGACCTTCTATACGCAGTTCCGCCACCAGCCGATGGGTCGCCACCTTATCAGCGTCTGCCACGGGACCGCCTGCCACGTCAAGGGCGCCGGTCCGGTTCACGATGCCCTGCTGAGGCACCTTCGGATCGCCGAACCCCAGGACACCGACCCAGACGGCGTGTTCACGATTCGGAGCGTGGCGTGCCTGGGCTGCTGCACACTGGCCCCTGTCATGCAGATCGACCATATTACCTATGGCCATCTGACGGTGGATGCCGTGCCGCAGGTCCTGAGCGATTTCCTGGACCTCGAGGCCAGCGGCGGGGCCGAGGTCCGAGCCGAGCAGCCCGCCGCCCGCCGCGACGGCTACGGCGAGATACGTATCGGCATGGGGTCCTGCTGCCAGGCGCGCGGCAGCGCCGGCGTCCAGGAGGCCCTCCAGCACACGGTCGAGCGAACGGGTGTCCGCGCGGTCGTCAAGCGTGTCGGCTGCGTCGGCATGTGCCACCAAACGCCGCTCGTGGAGGTCCTGGCGCCCGGCGCGCGACCGGCCCTGTACGCCCGGGTCCAGGCGACGGACGCCGCGGCGATCGTGCGGCGGCACTTCAAGGTGCCCAGCCTGGCCCGACGGTTCCGCGGCGTCCTCGCGCGGTCCCTCGACCTGCTGGCTACCGACGAGACCTGGGAGCCCGTAACTCGATACACCATCGACGCCCGCGACCCGCCGGTCTCGGCCTTCCTGGGCCGCCAGAGACGCATTGCCACGGAATACTGCGGCCACCTCGACCCGATTGACCTCGACGAGTATCTGCGTCATGAAGGGTTCAGGGCGCTGGAGGGGTGCTTGAAACGCGAGTCGGCCGAAGAGGTCATTGAGATGATCCGGGCCAGCGGCCTTCGCGGGCGCGGCGGTGCCGGATATCCGACCGGTCTCAAGTGGTCCCAGGTCCGGCAGGCACCGGGTTCGACCAAGTGTCTTGTCTGCAACGGCGACGAGGGCGACCCCGGCGCCTTCATGGACCGGATGATCCTGGAGTCGTACCCGTACCGTGTCCTCGAAGGTATGGCCATCGCGGCGTGGGCCGTCGGCGCCGAGGAAGGCGTCCTTTACATCCGGGCCGAGTATCCCCTGGCTGTCCAACGCATCGGCGAAGCCATCCGCCGCTGTCGCGAGCGCGGCCTTCTGGGCAACAACCTCCTTGGAAGCGGGCAGCGGCTGGACCTCCGGATTATGGAAGGCGCGGGGGCCTTCGTCTGCGGCGAAGAGACCGCCCTGATCGCGTCCATCGAGGGCCGGCGCGGCATGCCGCGCTACCGCCCCCCTTACCCTGCGGAATGCGGACTCTGGGGCCGTCCGACGCTTATTAATAATGTCGAAACGTATGCAGTTGTCCCCTGGATCGTCCGAAACGGCCCGGAGGCGTTCGCGGCCCTCGGCTATCGCCGCAGCCGCGGCACGAAGATCTTTGCGCTGGCCGGCAAGGTGGTGCGCGGCGGGCTGATCGAAGTGCCCATGGGGATCACCCTGCGCCAGATCGTGGAGGAGATCGGCGGCGGCATCGCCGACGGTCGCCGGTTCAAGGCCGTTCAGATCGGCGGGCCAAGCGGCGGCTGCGTCCCGGCCGAACAGGCCGACCTGCCCGTGGATTACGAGGCCCTGACGGAGGCGGGCGCCATCCTGGGCTCCGGCGGACTGGTGGTCCTCGACGATGAGGACTGCCTGGTGGACGTGGCCCGGTATTTTCTGGAGTTCACGCAGGACCAGTCGTGCGGCAAGTGCGCCCCCTGCCGCGTCGGCACCCGCCGCATGCTTGACATCCTCAACCGTATCGTGGCCGGCGAGGGCCGAGGCGGCGACTTGGAGGAACTCGAGCACCTCGGCCACTTTATTCAGCGGGCCAGTCTCTGCGGCCTCGGAAAGACCGCACCCAACCCCGTCCTCTCAACGCTCCAGTACTTCCGTTCCGAGTACGAGGCCCACCTGGGTGGGCGGTGCCCGGCCGGCGAGTGCAAAGCCCTCATCACGTATTCGATCACGGACGATTGCATCGGCTGTACCCTGTGCGCCCAACACTGCCCGGCCGACGCTATCGCGATGAAGCCCTACGAGAAGCATGCCATTGATACGACCAAGTGCATCCGTTGCGGCACATGCAAACAGGTTTGTCCGTCGAACGCCGTGAAGGTCGAGTGACCCCATGCCGCGATTGACCATTGATGGCCGTGCCGTTGACGTACCGTCGGGCGCGACGATCCTGGAGGCCGCGCGCCGCCTCGGCATCGACATCCCGGCGCTCTGCTACCTGGACGGGTGCACACCCTCCACCTCATGCATGGCCTGCGTGGTCAAGGTTGCGGGCACGAACCGCCTGGTTCCCTCATGTGCTGCCAGGGCCGAGGACGGGATGCAGGTTGAGAGCGAAACGGATGAGGTCCATGAGGCCCGGCGCACCGCTATCGAACTCTTGCTGAGCGACCACCCGGCCGATTGCATCGGACCGTGCCAGACCGCCTGCCCGGCTCACATGGACATTCCGACAATGCTGCGGCAACTCCTCGCGGGCGACGTGGGTGCTGCCGCCGCGACGGCCCGAGCCTCCCTCGTCCTTCCGGCGACGCTGGGGCGAATCTGCCCGGCTCCGTGCGAAAAGTCCTGCTGCCGCGCTTATCACGACGAGGCCCTGGCGATCCGCCTGTCGCACCGTCACGCGGCCGAGACCGACTTGGCGGGCGGCGCCGCGACTCTCCCACGCTGCAAGCCGCCGAACGGAAAACGTGTGGCCATCGTCGGCGCGGGGCCGGCGGGTCTGGCCGCCGCGTGGCACTTGGCGCAGGAAGGCTGTACGTGCACCGTCTTCGACGACCACGAAGAGGCGGGCGGCGCGCTGCGGCACGACCTCCCGGCCGACCGACTGCCGCGCGCAGTCCTCGATGCGGAGGTCACCCTGGTGGCGAGGATGGGGATGGAGTTTCGCCTCGGCGTCCGCATCGGACGGGACGTGGCGCTGGCGGACCTGACGCGCGGGTTCAACGCGGTTCTGGTGGCAACGGGCTCCACGACGCCGGCCGATGCAGAGGCCCTCGGCCTGGAGGCCGTGTCGCACGGAATCGCATGCGACCGCAAGACCCTGCGGACCGCGCTGCCGAACGTGTTTGCCGCCGGTGATGCGGTTCACCCGCATCGGGTGGCGGTTCGCTCGATCAGCAAAGGGGCCGCGGCGGCCGCCTCCATCCTGCAGTTCCTGGCCGGCAACCCTGTGACCGGTCCGCACCGCCCCTTCACAACCCGCCTGGGGGTTCCGGGACCGGACGAGATGGAGCCGTTGCTCGCCGGGGCCAGCCGCGAGGGTCGCATCGCCCCGTCGCAAGGCGCGGGAGCGGGCCTGACCGCTGACGAGGCGCGCCGCGATGCCGCGCGATGTCTCCATTGCGACTGCCGCAAAGCCGATGTGTGCAAACTCCGCCACTACGCAGACCGCCTGGGCGCCAGCCAGCACCGTTATCCCGGCACGCGGCGGCGATTCGAACAGGACCCGGGGCACCCCGAGATCGTGTACGAATCGGCCAAGTGCATCTCGTGCGGCCTATGCATCGAGATGGCGACGCGGGCGGGCGAACTGTTCGGTCTGACGTTCCTCGGCCGCGGGTTCGGCGTCCGGGTGGCCGTGCCGCTCGGTCGTTCGTTGGCCGAGGGGCTGCGCAAATCGTGGAAAGAATGCGTTGCGGCCTGTCCGACAGGGGCGCTGGCCTTCAGGCGGTCCTGAACCGGATCACCGTTCCCTCCCGGCGAAGCCGAGGTACTGGTCGAGCCAGTTGTCGGACTGGAGGACGGCCTTACGCTGCTCGAGGGCGAGGCGCTCGGCCCGGCGCTGGGCCATGCGGAACGCGTGGCGGGTCAGGGCCGAGGTGACTTCGCGGTCGATCTTACCGTAGCGGGCCCTGAGCGACGCCGCAATGTGCGGCGCCTGGCGCCGGACGAGTTCGTCTTCGAGGCAGACGATAGCCTGGCAGGTGCCGGGATCGCCCTGTCGGGCGCACCGGCCGAAGAGTTGGCGGTCGATGCGGCCGGCCTCGTGCCGCTCGGTGGCGATGACATGGAGGCCGCCGCGCTCCGCGACGCTTGCCCCGAGTTTGATGTCCGTGCCGCGACCGGCCATGTTGGTGGCGACGGTGATCCTGCCCGGAAGACCTGCGCCGGCGACGATCTGGGCTTCCTCGGCGTGGCGGACGGCGTTGAGGACCTGGTTCTCGAGGCCCGCCTCGGCGAGCAACTGGCTGAGGTGTTCGCTGGCGCGAACGCTGCGTGTGCCCACCAGGACCGGCCGCCCGGCCTCATGGATGCGGCGGATGTCCTCGACGATCGAGCGCCACTTCGCCTCTTCGGTCGCAAAGACGCGGTCCGAGAGCCGACGCCGGATGCACGGCCGGTTGGTCGGAATCCGGACGACCGGCATGTGGTAGATCTGCCAGAACTCGCGCCATCCCTCGGCGGCCGTCCCGGTCATCCCCGCGAGTTTCCGGTACAGACGGAAGAACCGCTGGAAACTGACGCGGGCATAGGTGTCCTTGGGGGGGTTGACGGTGAGCGATTCCTTGGCCTCGACCGCCTGGTGCAGACCGTCGCGCCATTCCCGGTCGGGCATGAGGCGCCCCGTGAACTCGTCCACGATGACGACCTTGCCGGTGTCCGTGTCCACGACGTATTGCTTGTCGCGGAGGTAAAACGCGCGGGCCGTGAGGGCCTGGATGACGAGTTCCTCGCGGCGTCGAGCGCCGCGCCAGATGCCGCCCAGGTCGTCCGCCAACTCGGCCAGGCGGTTCTTGCCGGCCTCCGTGAGGTCCACTTCGCGGTACCGCTCGTTCGTGCGGTAATCGCGCGGGGCCTCGAGTTGCCCGGCGAGGGCGACGGCCTGGCGGAACGCCTCGACCTGTTCGGGGTTCGGCGCGGTGCCGGAGATGATCAGCGGCGTCACGGCCTCGTCAATGAGGATCGAGTCGGCCTCGTCCACGATGGCATAAGCGAGGCCCCGCTGGACGATGCGGTCGGTGCCGGAGCCCGCGCCTTCGACGATCTTGGCCATGAGGGCCGACGGCAGGCCCACCAGCCGCCCCATCGCCAGGCGGTCCCGGAGGAAATCGGCCGTCACCTCCTTGTTCGTGCAGTACGTGATGTCGGCCTGGTAGGCGGCCCGGCGTTCGGGCGACGGTATGCCCTGGGCGATCGGGGCGACCGAAAGGCCGCAAAATTTATAGATACTTCCCATCCACTCGGCGTCGCGGCCCGCCAGGTAGTCGTTGACGGTGATGATGTGGCACCCGCGGCCGCGCCACCCGGCGATCGTCGCGGGCAGGGTGGCCGTCAGGGTCTTGCCTTCGCCGGTGGCCATCTCGACGACGCAACCGGCCTCCAGGGCCAGGGCCCCCGCCACCTGCACGAGGAACGGCCGGAGGCCCACCTGGCGGGAGGCGACCTCGCTTACGAGGGCAAAGGCGCGCTCCAGGTCGGCGGGGGTATCGCGTCCGCAACGGAACCGCTGCCGCAACTCGGCCGCCTCTTCGCGCAGGCGCGCGTCGGCCCGGTCGGCGAACTCCTTTTCGAGGGCCACGACCCGCGCCGCGCGGCGCAGGAACCCCCCGCGGCGCGGCTTCAGGCTCGCCAGGATGCCGACGGCGGCATCCCACGCGGCGTCCAGGCCGCGGGGCAACTCGCGGTCGTTCGGCCGCTCGGCCAGCATCCGCCACGTTGTGCTCGGAAGGCCGCTCACGTCAGACCTTGAACCTTCGTTGGAACAACTGGAGGGCCGCTCGCCACCACTGTGCCAGGAGCGGCTTGTGGGACGCCTCGAACCGGATGACCACGCGCTGGCCGGCCAGCAGGCGGACATCGCTCGACGGGTCGGGAGTGATCTGAATCTCGAAGACGCGCTCGGCGGCCTTGGTGCCCTGGGCATCCTCCGTCGTCACGGCGATCGGGCCGCCGCCGGCGTATCCGAGGGCCGCCGAAGGCAACCGGTCCGACCCGGCCGGGAGGAACTGTTTGATGGTGCCGGCCACCTGGGCGTCCGGCCGGCCGTCCACGCGCATCTCGACGTGCTCGCCGACGCCGACCTCGACCCCGAGCAGGCCCGCGACATCCTGGCCGGCGACGGCCCGGATAAGCACGTCGCCGAGCGTGGCCACCACGCCGACCCTCTGGCCGCGCTTCAGGTAGGCGCCTTGGTGGAGGTCCAGGTCGGGCGCCAGCCACACGCCGGCAAACGGGGCGCGGACCTGGAGGTCCGCCAGTCGCTGACGGACCCGGTCGATCTTCTCGTCCACAGCGCGGATCTGGCCGTCGAGGATCTGGACGGTCGGGAGTTCGGTTTCCTTGGATCGGGCGAGGTCGCGGCGCGAGAGGAGCACCTGGCGTTCGGCGGCCCAAGCCTTGGCCTCGGCCTCCAGTTCGGGATTCTGCGACACGAGGAGCGGCTGGCCGTCGGGCGCCACCGTCCGGCCCGAGGGAAGATGGCCGGCCAGGAACCCGTCGGCGCCGGCGTGGACGATGGCGACCCGGACCGGCTCGACGACGCCGCCGACGTAGACGCGGTCGGGCGCCGGGATGAGGCCGAGGGCCGCCACGACGACCGCGGGCGCCGCCAGCGACGTCAGGATCGCTCGCGTCCGGACGCGCATGAGTTCACTGCCGGAGGTCAGGTAATGAACGAACTTGCCGATGGGCACAATGACCCACGCGACGACGGCGGCGACGGCCAGGAGCACCCCCAGGAACGGCAGCCACGACGAGATGAACACCAGGATCGCCACCGAGATAATGACTCGGTAGGCGAACGACGAGACGCCGTAGGCGGCCAGCCAGACGCGCTCGCCCCGCGTGTGGGCGGGGCTTCGGGCCTGCCGGACGCTCCAGACCCAGCGGCGGACGAGATAATAGATATAATCCTTCGAACGCTGGGCGAGGTTGGGGATCTCCAGGAGGTCCGACAGCATGTAGTAGCCGTCGTACCGCAGAAGCGGGTTAGCGTTAAAGAGGATTGTCGAGACGCTGCCGATGAAAATTAGGTTATAGGCGATGGCGTGGGCGGCGGTGTTCTCCCGGGTATTGGCCCAGACGACGGCGGCGATTGCGGCCACGCCCAGTTCGATGAACATGCCGGCGGCGCCGACGACGATGCGGTGCCACTTGCGGCGGAAGGCCCACGAACTGGACGCATCCATGTAGGGGAGCGGCGTGAAGACCAGGAACATGATGCCCATGATGTGCACTTCGCCGCCGGAGCCGCTCTCGCGCCCGAACTTCTTGCAGGCGAACGCGTGGCCGAACTCGTGGACGACCTTGATGAAGACCATGGCCGCGTACAGGAGCGGCAGGCCTTTCGGGTCGAGGATGCTCCGGGCCGCATCGGTCAGTTCTCGGCCGCGACCGGTCACGAAGTAGAGTCCGGCGCCCATGAGCGCCAGCCACACGGCCAGGCCCCACCCGGTGAAGACCTTCCCGAAGAGGGCCACGGTCTTATCGAGGAACCGGTCGGGGTCCAGAACCGGGATCCGGATGAAGAGGAGGTTGGTGAGGTATCCCTGGACCTCGCGGGTGATTCGCTGGCGGTATCGCTTGAGGAGTCCCTCGGCGTCGGGCGGGAGGTCGCCCTGGAGGAGATTCGAGGTGTAGAGTTGGCCGAGGAGTTGAATGGCCTCGCCCTGCGTGGGCGCCGCATCGCCGGCTTGCTCGTTGGTGATCTTCCAGGCCTCGGAGACGCTGCGCCGGCCGTCGAGGAGGGCGACGAAGCGGTAGGCCTCTTCGTTGAGGCGGAAGAACTGGTTGCTGGCGGGGTCCTGGACGACGTGCCAGGTCTGGCCGCGGAAATGCTGGCGGTGCATCTGGACGGTGGGCCGGAGGCGCGGCCGCAGGTCGGCCACGCGATACCACGATTCGCTGAAGGTGGGACGATCAACCGGCACCGGGCGGCCCTCGCGACTACAGCCACAACTTCATGCGGACCCAGTTCACGACTGTCCGCGTCCATATAGAGATATACCGACGTTCATCGATATCCACTTTGGCCAGCCCTTCCATACCCGGCCGCATCCAGGGATACGCCGTGTCCAGACGCACGCGGACCTTGAAGACATTCTGGCGCTCCGACACCTCCGACATCGGGTTGATGCGCTCGACCTCGAAGCCGACGCGGAGGCCCGGATAGGAGGCCGTCGCCAGTTCCCCGCGCTGGAGGACCTCGAGGTCGGCGACCTCGTCCTCGGGCACCGAGATCTCGGCCCGCAGCGCCTCCAGCGGGGCAACCTCGAACAGCGTGTCGCCCGTCTTGACGGGGGCTCCGATCTGGCGCTTGAGGTCGCCGGAGGTGACGACGCCGCTGGTGGGCGACACGATCCGGGCGTGGGCGATCTGGTACTCCAGGAGTTCGACCTGGGCGGCGATCTTGGCGGCCTGGGCCCGGGCGATCTGGGCCTCGGCGGTCTTGTCGAGGCTGGCGGCCGCGTCGGCCTGCTTGGCATAGGCCGCCTGCTCGGCCCTGGCTTCGCCGAGCCGAAGGGCCAACTCGGCCGTCTCGAGGGTCGCGAGGACCGTCTCGCCGCCGACCACCTCGTCGCCCGGCTCGACCTTGACGCTCTCCAGGTAGCCGTCGAACGGCGCCGGCACGACCTGCTGCTCGATCGGCTGGAAGACAAACGGCGCCTCGACCCGGTACTCGCCTCTGCCAAACACGGCAAAGAGCCCGACGCCCAGGATGACGATGGCCGCCATCTTGATCCACGTATGCTTCGGACCGACGACGGCCGCGAGGCCCCTTCGCAGACCCAGGGCCGCGCGCGCGCCGAACCACCGGCCGTGCTCCTCGAGATTCACGAGTCGCGGCGTAATCAGGTCGGCCGTCAGCCGGATGGATTCCGCCTCGTCCAGCGCGAACGGCCCCTTGCCGCGCTCCAGCGTCAGGACGGCCACGACCTTCCCGCTGTGCCTCAGCGGCACGCTCAGGACCGAGGAAGGACCGTGGCGTCTGGCGAGTTCCGCGGCCGCGCGGCTGATGAAGGTCGCGTCTTCGGCCACCGGATACGTCACCTCGACATCCTGGTCCAAGCACTCTTCCATCGCGGCCTCGGTGTCCTGGACGATTTTCATTTTGCGGCTGAATTTTTCGGTGTGGCTCATGGCCCGCAGGTGGACGTAGCGGCCCCGGAGGAACCCGAGGCTGACGCGGTCGCACCGCCAGCGTGTAGCCAGTTCGTTCGTCAGGGCCATCGCCAGGCCCTGGAACCGGTCGTGCTCGTTGACGGCGGCGACGGTCTCCATCGCGAAGCGCAGCCGCCGCAGGTCCATCTGGCGGTTCTGAAGCAGCAGTCTCATCTCGTACAGGTCGAGCAGGCTGACCGTGAGTTCAAGCCTCTGGGCCACCGTCGCCAGGATCGCGGGGTCCCGCGCCTCCACAACGAACGCCGCCAGCCCGCGCGTGCTCTGGCTCCCCTTCAGAGGCACCAGGATCAGTTGGCGACGGGCCGGCTGGCCGTAGAGTTCGCTGGCGACGTGGAGGGGCTTGACGGCGGTCTTGCCGCTCATCAGGACTTCGGAGACAGCCTCGACGGCGAGGGTGAGCCATGCCGGCTGGACGCCGCTGGCCGGCTGAGGCGGATAGAGGGCAAGGACCTCCAGGGTCCGGCCGAGGCCCCCGCGCAGGACGGCCCCGCTCTCGGCGCCGCCGATGCGACACTGGGCCGCCAGCAGGTTCGCCAGAAACGCCTCGGGCGGCCCCTCAAAGCGGCCGAGCCGCTCGATGATGTCGGCGGTGGTCTCGGGGACCTGCCGGTCGGCCTCGCTGGTGTCCGTCCGGTTTATCGTCATCCGTCACCTGTTCGTCCCGGAAGGACGCTTACGCACCGCTCTTTCGGCGCTTGGCGACATCGAGTTCCAATTCGCCGAACTCCTCTTCGTGGCGGCGGATGATCTGGCCGAGCGTCAGCGCCAGCCGCTTCGCCTGGAAGTAGTTCATAACGATCCGCTCGGTGATCTGGAAGATGATGTCAGGCTGGCCGCCCGGCTTGGACGGAGGGGCCAGCAGGTTCAGCCCAAAATCGAGCATGACCTCTTCGGCGGTCGCATTGGTGCGGAAGGCGTTGGCGTAGGTCGTCCGCAGGTTCCGCTCGTCGAGCCGCACGACGAGTTCCTGGGGGCGGGCCTCTCTGGGCTGGTCTGCCGCGGGCTTTTCACTGGGCGTCGGGCCGTCGCTTCGGGCTGCCATGAAAGGCTCCTTCTGTCAGAGGGGTTCTCGCGTCACGCGGCTGATCCGGATAGGCGCCGACTGCCAGCGCCTGGGCGGCCGCTTCCCGCGCCAACGGTCCTGGCGGTGGATGCCTCATTATAATAAGACATGCCCACCACCGCGGAAAGGGGCTACCCCCTTCCGTCTGCACTGAAATCGGCATTCCCGCGGCGGAAAATCCAGCGCAAACCTCCGCGGGCTCGGCCGCCCCCTTTCCGTCGCCAGCCCGGCGGCCGTCTTGCCAATATACCAATATACCCTTGATAAGCCAGAGCCCGGTCTGTACTATCAGTCCGGTCCGAGGCCACGAAGAGGACTATCGCCGTGCCCATTCGCTGCCAATTTGGCCGCCTCGCCGGAGCCTTGGCGCTCGGGGTCTGCGCCATCGCCTGGTCCGGGTGCGGGCGGCAGTCCGGGAGCGAGGACTGGATCGCCCAGGAAGTCTACAAGAGCCTCCAGGCCTCGCAGGAAACGGTCGCGGCCGATCCGTCGAAGCACGAAGATCCGGCCCCCGGGCCGAAACCCGACGCCGCGGCGCCCAAGCCCGATGCGGCGCCCCTGACGGGTGAGGTCCGACTGACGCTGACCGAAACGCTCCGCCGCGCCCTCCAGAACAACCACGACATCCAGGTAGCCGGATACCAGCCGCCCCAGGCCCGCCAAGACGTCATCGCCGCCGAGGCGGTTTTCGACCCGGCCCTGTTCGCCGTGAGCACCGCCGGCCGCGTGGACCGGCCCACCCAGAGCACCCTCGACACCGGCGCCACCACGGCGTCGAAACTGATCCAGGACACCTGGTCCTTCCAGGCAGGCCTCAGGCAGAAGGTGCCGACCGGCGGCACGTTCGCCATCTACCAGGCGTCCGACTACCTGGATTCCAACAGCATCTTCGTCCTGCCGAACCCGCAATACGCGACCCGCCTGGCGATCGAACTGGGCCATCCGCTCCTCCGGGGCGCCGGCATCGAGTACAACGAGGCCCCGATCGTCGTGGCCAACCTGAACGCCGATATCTCGTTCCACGATTTCCGCAAGACGGTCTCAGACGTCGTGGCATCGGTCGTGAACGCCTATTGGCAACTGGCGTTCGACCTGGAGTCGGCGCGCGTGGCCCAGGTCTCGCTCGACCTGGCGAGCGAGGTGCTGCGGCGCGAAACGGCCCGCCACCAACTCGGCGCCTCGGCCGAGACCGACTACGCCCGGGCCCAGGCGGCCGTGGCCATCCGCCGGGCGGAACTCCTGCGAGCCCAGAACGGGGCCCGCGAAAGCATGGACCGACTGAAACTGCTCATGAGCGCCCCGGACCTGCCGCTGGCGGGCGACGCCCACGTCATCCCCGTCGAACCGCCGCGGTATTACATCGTGGATGTCAACCGGGCCGAGGCGATCTCGACCGCGCTGGCGCGCCGGCCGGAATTGGCCCGCGCCCGCGGCGCCATCGCCATCAACCACATCCGCGTCCGTGCCGCCGACAACGAACGCCTCCCGAAACTCGATGCGACGCTCAAGTACAACATGAACGGCCTGGGCACCACCCTCGCCCAGAGCATGGAGCAGCAGGACATCTCGGAGTTGATCACCTGGTCGGCGGGCCTGGAGTTCGAGTGGCCCATCGGCAACCGCGCCGCCGACGCCACCCACCGTAAACGCCTCCTCGAACTCGACCAGTCGGTCGTGGACCTCGAGCGCCTGGCCGACCAGGCCACCCAGGAAGTCAACGCCTCGGTCCGCGCGGTCCTCCTGGCCCGCCAGGAAGTCGAAGCCACGCTGGAGGCCAAGGACGCCTCCGGCCGCACCGTCCGCGGCGAACAGCGACGCTTCGAACTCGGCGAAATCACCAACGACGAACTCCTTCGATCCCAGGAAACCTTCGCCAGGGCCGAACGCGATTACCTTCAGGCCCTGCTGAACTTCAACCTCGGCCTGGTCTCGCTGGCCCGGGCCGAAGGGGTCCTGCTCGAGAGCGAAGGCATCCAGGTCTTCCGGCCCGAAGGGACACCGGACCATCCGCGGCCGCTGGGTCTGCGCCTGGGCCCGCAAGGATCGCGGCCGGCGCCCGGCGTGACCGTGCCAGAATCCACCGAGGCGCAGTCCGGACCCGCGCCGGTCAAGAAGGAGACCTCTCGATGAACCGGAACCTGGCCATCGCCGTGCTGGCCGCGGGCCTGGCGGCCGTCGCCGCGACGCCTGTGGCCCTGCGCGCCGCACCGGAAGGCGCGGCCGAGACGTTCGTCGAAGAAACGTTCACTCAGCCGGCCATGACGATCGAACTGGCCTCCGCGGTGGGCGGCATCATCAGGCCCGTCAAGGTG
>Ga0307378_10006401_pt1 | contig 16135 bp, 13 predicted proteins | sample UN1MG_FD_202238 | JGI IMG/M metagenome (GOLD analysis project Ga0307378, IMG submission 202238) | Soil microbial communities from Risofladan, Vaasa, Finland - UN-1 | ecosystem: Environmental > Terrestrial > Soil > Coastal area > Acid sulfate soil | place: Finland: Risofladan, Vaasa | collected... | reverse complement strand
TATCCCTTATATGACAACTAGGCTTCGTGTTGCACCTGATCAGGAAGGCCATTTGTTCTTTGTGAATATCACCACTGGCGGCTACGGTGCACGTATGAAATATGGCCGCCACCATCCACACTACGTTGCTGGGTTGCTCAATTCCCGCCTGCTGGATAAGGCCGTCCAGCAAATGACGAATGCTTTTCGCGGTGGCTACTTTGCCGTAAACAAGCAAGCCATCGAGCGACTTCCCTTCCGCCCGATTGACTTTTCCGACCCTGCCGACAAGGCCCGGCACGACCGCATGGTTGTGCTGGTGGAGCGGATGCTGGAATTGAACAAGCGGAAGGGCGTAGCGCCGCCGTCTCGGCGGCAAGGAACGGGCCGGCAAGATGCCGGCGCTACCGACCTCGACCGCGAAATCGCCTCGACCGACGCAGAAATCGACGAGCTAGTTTACGAGCTGTACGGCATCACGGAGGAAGAGCGGAAGATCATCGAATCGTCGTAGGGGAGCACCTTTACGGTACTCCCGCAAAAGGAAAACGGGAGGGCCGTAAAGGCCCTCCCCTACAAAGGGCGGGCACGACCGCATGGTGGCGCTGGGCGAGCGCGTGGCTAACGACGGTCACGACTGCGGCTCAGGGGGAAGGGGCGCCATGGGCTGAAGCCAGAGGTTGGTGCATACCTGGCGAAGCGATTTCTCCGCCTCCTCGTCGAGGCTAGCGAACCTCACGCCCAGCCGTCCTTCCTTGCTCTTCCAGACCACCCTGCCCGGCAAGCGCAATGGTCTGCCCTCCCATTCGGTACTGACCTGGCATTCCTGGCCGGATTCGGGAAGCTCCGAACCCTCCACGCAGCCTCCGAAGACGGAGAGGGTGATAAGAGTGACATTCGAGCTCGCTCCGGTGGTGGGGACCGAAACGCGGGCAGGCAAATCGCTGACGTAGCGCGGCACGCGACGGCGCTCGCCCGTCAACTGACGGGCCGGCCGCGGGGCGGGCGCGGACGGTTCCACGACGCTCAGCAGTTGTGGCTCGTTCCCGGAAACCGGCACTGTCGAGTCCGCCTCTGCTTCTTCCGGCGGAGGACCCGCCTCCGACTGAATGCGCAGCGTCTCGCAAAGATCGCTCAGCCGCTTCCGAGTGTCCTTATCGACGGAGAGAAACTTCAGCCCGATTCTTCCTCTCGCGTCCGTCGAAACCACCTGGGCTTGGACGCCGATCTGGGCGCCCCGCCAGTCAACGTACAACTCACACTTCTTGCCGACGCCGGGAGCCTGCGTAGTCTCAATATGGCAGCCTTGCGTGCTGATCACCCGCACCAGCACCTTCGTGCCCACGCCACCTCCCGCCGGGTGCAACATTGCCGTCACATCAAACATGTATCGGCGAGCTTTGCGGCGTTCGCGCATCGGGGGCAAGTGTAGCCTCGCCACTTGATTTTCGCAAGCAGGGCGGATGGGAAGGGAGAGAAAAGGCGGTAGACGGGAGAGAGCGGTCAGTTGTAAGTTGTCGGTTGTTTGTTGTCGGTTGTCAGTAGCCAGCCATCAGTCCACTCTTCAAATCACTAAATCACCAAATCGCCAGATCACTCAATCTCCCGATGGCCCGCGGGTGGCGCGCTCAGTATCTCCAAAAAAGCGACAAGCCCCAGATGTTGTCGTGGTCCCAGAAAGCGGGGCGGCGATTCGATTCCAGCATGTAGTAAGGGCGCAGCGAGAAATGTTCGTTGACGCGAAACGAGACGCCGGCGCGAAGCCGGTTGCGGTTCAGACTGCCGGCGCGGGTGTCGTAGAAAATCTCGTCGTCTACCAGCAAGCCCGGCCGCAACTTCGACTTCAGAGGAAGAGCGTAGGCGAAGCCGGGGCGAATCCGGATGCTCAGGAATCCGTCCTGGTTCTCGAAAAACCTCCCCTCGAATCGCGTGCGGAGAATCGGCCTCAGCGAGCCCCGGGGGCGGCGCGCCGTGACGTCCAGCAAAGGCCGGTTCTCATAGCGCGAGCCGGGGTCGAACGGGTCGTGGCGATCGTGCCGGAACACGGGAGCAATCACCAGCCAGGGCTTCGCCTGGATGGCCACCCCAACCTGTCCATACACCTGAAACAGGTCGGAGGCGCCCTGGTTGGCGCGCTCTGCGAATTTCACTTGGAGAGAGGTTTTCGGCGAGAGGCGTACGGAGAGATTCTGGTCCAGCCATAGCTCGTTGTCCACTCCCTGCGCGCAGGCGAGGACGGAGCTCAGGAGGATGAGCGCGGCGAGTCCTGCCAGGCTTCTTGCCGCGTCTGCGACTTCTCGGTCGCGGGCCGGCTCAGGGCACGGTTGCAGAGGCTGCGCGCTGATTTATTTTTACCCCTTCCGAAGTATTTGTTTCGGGCGCAAACGTGAGAATCCGCGCCATGCTGGGAGATCATACCGCCGTCCCCTGAAAAACTCCGGACGAAAAGAAAGTCAACAGCCGCAGCGCTGAAAGCCGCGCGCTGTGCTACCTAGTTTAAAGCGGCGGCGAGGCGGGCTTCCTTCCAGAGCCCCACGTAGGCCTTCAGGCTTTTCATCAAGGCATCGAACTGATCGAGCGTCAGGGACTGCGCGCCGTCGCTCATCGCCTTTTCCGGACAGGGATGGACTTCGACGAGGATGCCGTCCGCCCCCGCCGCCACCGCGGCGCGTGACAGCGCGGGCACCAGACTCTGCTTGCCGGTGGCGTGGCTGGGGTCGAGGATCACCGGCAGGTGCGTCAGCTCGTTCAAAAGCGGCACCGCCGAGATGTCGCAGGTGTTGCGCGTGGCGGTCTCGAAGGTGCGGATGCCGCGCTCGCAGAGCATGACGTTGGGATTGCCGTGCGCGGTGATGTACTCGGCGGACATGAGCAGTTCCTTGACCGTGGAGCTCATGCCCCGCTTGACCAGCACCGGCCGTTTGCACTTGCCCAGCGCCTTGAGCAGCGCGAAGTTTTGCATGTTACGCGCCCCGAGTTGCATGATGTCGGCGTACTCGGCGACCTGGTCCACCCACTGCTCGCTCATCACCTCGGTGATGATGGCGAGCCCCGTCGCCTGCTTGGCCTGGGCGAGGAGTTTCAGGCCCTCGAGCTCCAGTCCCTGGAAATCGTACGGAGAGGTGCGTGGCTTGAACGCGCCGCCGCGCAGAACCTTGGCGCCGGCCGCCGCCACGCGCTGGGCGGTCTCCATGATCTGGGCTTCGTTCTCCACCGAGCACGGCCCCGCCATGACCACAAATTCGTCGCCGCCGATTTCCACACCGTCGGCGACGATGGTGGTGCGCTCCTTCTTGAATTCCCTGCTCACAAACTTGTAGGGCGCCGAGATGCGCAGGGCGCTTTCCACGCCGGGCGCGGCTTCCAGCGATTCCAGGCAGGCGGTGACGTCGCCCACCCCGACCGCTCCGATCACCACACGCTGCTCGCCCTGGATGGAGTGCACCTTGTAGCCGAATTCGCGGATCCGCTCGCAGACGTGCTCGATTTCTTCCTTCGTAGCGTTCTGTTTCATGGAAATAATCATGGCTCCATGCCCTCCCCCAACGAAAAAACCCACTCATTTCGAGTGGGCTGGCCTTGCTTTTTCCGCTTTTTTGTTCAGGCCAACACCACTCTACCTTGGAGCCATGCTCCAAAAGCAGGTGCTAAACGAGCTGGCGTAGGCCTTGAACATCGAGCAGGGAGTATACAGCAGGAACCCACACGACCGCAAGAGGCAGTCGAAGACCCTTGTCAATTCCGGGCCGGGCGCTGGCGCAGGCCCGGGGCGCGCTTCCTAATCCTGGCTGGCGCCGACAATGTAGCAGTGGATCGCCGCCCGGAGGGCAGGAGGCAGGTTGCAGAACTCCAGGCCAACGGCGCCGGAGGGCGGCCGGTGGCGGACCCGGGCGAGGAGGCGCTGCGGTCTCGTCAGGTCGGTTTCGGCAGCCAGAGAGAACATGGACCGCCGCAGTAGTTTCGCCTCCGGCGCCTTCTCCGTTCCATAGGATTGCGGAAGGACGAACGTCAGCACCACCTCCTGCCCGACGTCGAGGCCGCCGGAGGGTTTCAATGAAATGCCGCCCTCGCTGATATCCAGGCTGTCCGCCGTAAAACGCCGCTCGCCATGGTCTCCCCACTCGCACTGGACTCGAGTGCGGTAAGGCAATCGAGCGTGCTTGCGCTTCTCGCTGTCCATGGCTCCACGGACGGCACTGAAGAGATTGTAAACATGCTCGCGACTCGCCGGCTTGGCCATGAAGAACGTGATGCCCGTCCGGAACCCCTCACGCATGACCTCAACATCGTCTTCTTTGGTCAGCATGACGATGGGGACGCCCGAGTTGAGCGAAGACTTTCTCACAACTTCGGTGAGCTGGAAGCCATTCAAGTGGGGCATGTGAGCGTTGACGAGCAGGCCGTCGAGCTTCTCCGACTCCAGGAACGTGGCGGCTTCGCGGCTGTCGGAAAGGGTCGACACCTCGCACCACCTCAGCGATTCGACAACCGATTTGACGGAGTTCAGGAATTCGACCTCGTCATCGACGAGCAGAATTTTTACCGGCATCGGGGATTCCCATGACCTGGAGGTTCATAGATTCTATCGGCAGCCGCCGCGGAAGCCTTGCCATCAGCCTCCAACCGGACTCCAGTGGATTGTCGTCGTGCAGCGCGCGCGAGGGCGCGCGACCCAGCGGGGCCGCGCGGGTCCTACATAGGATGACAGAATATAGTGACGATCTTTGCTGTAGCGGCGGTCTCCGACCGCCGGTTTTTCGGCGCTGAGACAGCGCCGCTACAAGGGATGGATGTCACTATATTCTGTCAATCTCAATAGGTCAGCCTCTGCAATCTTACTTGCCGTCTCCCGCCAGCTCCCGAATCCAGATGTCGCGATAACGGACAGGATGATCGTGGTCCTGGAGGGAGAGCGGCAACTTATCCGCGTGCGCTTTGTAAGGCGGACGCGCCTTGTGCGCGGTCGGGCCGGTCAGGGCGACATGGTCCTGGGTGAGAACGCCGTTGTGGAATACCGTGACGTAAGCAGGCTGCAAAACCTTTCCGTCCTTGTCGAAGCGTGGCCGACGGAAGACGATGTCGTAGGTCTGCCATTGGCCGGGCGGGCGCACGGCGTTCACCAGCGGCGGGTATTGCCCATAAACCGCCGAAGCCTGACCGTCGGCGTAGGTCACGTTCTTATACGAGTCAAGCACCTGGACCTCGTAGAGGCCCATCAGGTAGATGCCGCTGTTGCCGCGGTCCTGGTCTTCGCCGTGGGGCGGGTCGGGCGCCGCCCACTCGACGTGCAACTGACAGTCGCCGAAACCCTGTTTGGTCTCGATGGCGCCGCTCTTAGCGACCGCCTCAAAATATCCGTTCCCCACCTTCCACGGCGCGGGTCCGCCCTTGGCAGAGACCCAGTCGGAAAGGTCTTTGCCGCCGAAAAGCACCGTGGCATCGGAAGGCGGCTGCCCCGCCTTTTCCTGAGTGCTGGCGGTGCCGGGAGTAATGATCGCGGGATGCGGGCGGTCTCGGTCATGAATTCCCCATCGTTCGTCCACCTGGCCGGGCGGGCTGCCCGCCAGAGCTGCGCCGAGGCCGAGGACCAGGGCGGCCACGGGTAAAACGGCAATCCAGCGATGAATGCGCATGTTCAGTCTCCTTTCGGACGGTTCGTCATCTGCGGAAGATCCGGAGAAGTATGGTTTATACGCGATGTCGTGCCAGGTTTCAAGAAGCGACGCCAATTTGATTTGACAATTCTTTCATGCACCCAGACGCGGACAGCGCCGCCTGGCGGCGATCCTGTGAATCAGGAAACATCCAGAACCAGTTCCCGGCCGAACACTTCCAGAAAGAGGTCCTTCTCCTTTTGCAGCAGCCACACCTCGAGGTCCGCACTCTTCCTGGCCGTCAGCCGGAGATTCACCCCCCGGGCGTCCAAGACCGCGGCGACGCGCTTGATATTCCCTCCCGGCCCGTGATTCATGGCTTTCGCCAATCGAAGCAGAACCGCCGCCCGGGGAACGCATTCGTCGTCCTCGCCGCTCAAGACCGTGGCGTCCATGGCCTGGGGAGCGAGGATTCCGGAGCGGAAGACCGATTCGCCCAGGCGCGTCACCGTGCGGTCCTCGTGGATCGTCTGCAGCCGGTGGCCGACCACGCGCGCGATCCTGAGCCGCACGGAGTTCGAGCCGACGTCAATTGCCGCGAAGACGCTCATGAGTGCACGAAGCTCTCAGCTCCCTCACCCGTCCCCCGGCGTGCCTGGGGACACTCTCTCCCACTTCTGAGGAGGAGAGGGGCTAAGGGGTGAGTGGGCGCTATGGCGGCGGTCCCGCAGAGCGGGACAACCCTCTGACCACGGATGGTAACCCTCGCTTGGCAGCCGCGCACTAATCCCGCGGCTCCTCGACCTTCAAGATCCGGTCGGCACGGACGTTTTCCAGGGTTTGAACCGCACCGCGCGGCCAGCGCACTTCCACCGACTTGATTTTCTTCTCCTGCCCCAGCCCGAAGTGAACGCGCTTGTCGCTGGACGACATGAAGCCGACGCTGGTGGTGACGTGATTATGGAGTGTCCGGCCGGAATCCGTGGTCAATTTGATGCGGGCTCCGATGGCGTCGCGGTTGCTCTTGCGGCCGACCGCCTCCACGATCAGCCAGTGATTCCCGTTGCCGGCCGAATTGAGCATGATGCGCGGCTTTTCGTTCAACGAGGTCACCACCAGGTCCGGGAAGCCGTCGTCGTTCAGATCCCCGACGGCCGACCCGCGCTGGTAACCCAGGCGCAGGAAATCCTGCCCCAAGCTTTCCGAAACGTCCTCAAAGATTTCTCCGTTTGTGTTTTCCCACATCGTATCGTGCTGGTGGGAATTATTGCCGAAATAGTCGACGTCGCCGTTGGCGGAGTAGATATCCTTCCAGCCGTCGTTATCAAAGTCCACGAAGGCGTTGCTCCAGCCGGAAAAAAACCGGCTGAGCTTCTGAATGTTGGAGCGCGGGGAAAGATAGCGAAACGATTCTCCTGCTTCGTTGATGAATAATCCGTGGATCTGGTTTTGGAGATCGCTGTAATAGACGTCCACCCATCCGTCGTTATTGAAGTCCTTGGCGTCGCACCCCATGCCCGAGACGCTGGCGCCGTCGTCATTGTATGCCACGCCGTACATCAGGCCGACTTCCTCGAAGGTGCCGTCCTTGCGGTTGCGGTAGAGGAAGTTCGGCTCGGTATCGTTGGCCACGAAGACGTCCATGGCGCCGTCACCGTCGAAATCGGCGATGCCGATGCCCATTCCTTTTCCCTGGGCGGAAGCGAAATGTGATTTCTCGGTGACGTCTTCAAACTTTCCCTTGCCGAGGTTGCGAAAGAGATTGTGCGGCACGCTTTTGTAAATGCGGGGATTGCAGTACAAATCCTGATCGCCCATCGTGCAGCGCTGGTCGGTCGAGGGACTCCAGTAGGTGTACTGGGAAACGACGAGGTCGAGAAGGCCGTCGCCGTCGTAGTCAAACCAGGCGGCGCAAACGCTCAGCAGGTCGGGAGGCTTCTGGTCCAACCCCGACCCCGCGGTCACGTCCGAAAAGGTCCCGTTGCCGTTGTTATGGTAGAGAGCGTTGCGGCCCGCGTCGCAGATGAAAAGATCGGTGTTGCCGTCGTTATCGTAATCACCGGCCGCGACCCCGAAACAGAAGTCCAGGTCCGCCCCCGTCAAACCGGCTTTCTCGGTGACGTCTTCGAAAGTCCCGTCGCCCTTGTTGCGGAGGAGGCAGTTGTAATAGGACGAATCCGTCTTCTTCAATTCCGGCAGGCTCGCCCCGTTGGTGAAAAAGAGATCCTGGAGGCCGTCGTTGTCGTAGTCGAACATGGCAATCCCGCCGCACATCGGCTGGGGAAAATATTTGCGGCCCGTGAAGTGATTGTTCGAGACGTACGAGAAGCGCGAAAGCGGGGCGATGTCTTTGTAGGTGATCCCGCCCTTGGCCGCCGGCGCGGTGCCGGAGGCAAGGGATTGAAAACCCAGCGCCAGGCCAAACACCGATAAGGCGAGAAGGCTAAACCTTCCTGACAGTCCGAGGCGACGGCTCTTATTCAGGCACCCGCGTGCGTGTGCGCCAAAATCCATGGATTTGAGCTTCTTGTTTCCGCTCGCCCTGTCGCGGCGAGAGTCGCGGCGCCGCACAGCACAAAAAACGGAATGCATTCGTCCCTTGCGACGTGGGCCCAGCCGAAAGAAATCGAGCACACACAGGATTATTTCCGGAACGCTCAACGTCAGCCAAGTTTCTTGATAATGGACTCCGCCAGTCCCTCGTGAACCTCACTGTGGCGAGGAACCGGCTGCGACTTCTTTGTTCTTGGGTTGGTGTACCAATCGTGGCTTGCCCCGTGGCGGACCAGCACACAGCCAATCTCCTCGAGCTTCTTGATGAGGTCGCGTCTTTTCAATCCGCCAAGACCAATTCTTCCACTTTTCGAATGTACGGGATTTCGCCTGATTCGAGGTCCACAAGCAAATCCCTGAGGTTCTTGACTAAATCTTGCTTCGACATCCCCTGAGTTTGATAATCCGGATAGTCATTGAGGAACCCCAGGTAGTAGTCGCCATCTTGCCAGTAAGTGAACTTTGCTGTTTTCATTCCGGACTCCTATGCACCGTCAAGGCACTCGGAACTTCGGTGAGCCTGTCTATTGTAGCATCGAGCGCAGTCAATGCACCCATCGGCTGCTGGGCTCTCTAATGGTACGGCCCATCCCGATGGGGATGTCACGAGCAGCAGAGTTCCTAGGCAACGCCGCGCTCCACTCTACCTCATGTGGTTCGATATCCGAGCGCTGCCGTTGGGCGTTCTTGAGGCGCATTCGCCTTCATGGCAGCGGTCTATTTCACCGCATATTCCAGCGAAACGATGCCGGTCTTATACACGTTGTGGCCGGTCAGCTGCAGCTTGGCCTGCCTGGCGGGCGCCGGGAGCAACGGGATCCCTTGGCCGAGAAGGACCGGCATAACCGCGACCTCAACCGTGTCCACAACTCCGGCATCGAGGAGACTGCGAAAGAGCAGGCCGCCTCCGAACAACCAGATGTCCTTGCCGGGCTTCGTTCGAAGGGCTGCCAACGTCTTTTCAGGGTTCTCCGCCACGATTGTCACATCCGGATAATCGCGTTGCCGCAGCGTCCGCGAGAAAACCAGGGTCTTCATACCGGGCATGACGGCGTTGCCGCCGCGCGCCATTGCTTCGAACGTCCGGCGTCCCACCAAAACCGTGTCGAACTGGTTGAAGAAGGTGCGAAAGTCAATCTCCGGATCCATGATGATCCAGTCCGCCTCGCCCTGCGGCCCCGCGATGTAGCCGTCCAAACTCGATGCAACCGCGTAGCGAATTCGTCGCACAAACACCTCCCGCGTACTCTGCGCTTCCCGGCTCCCTGACTGTTGTTCAGGCCGCTGCCCTTCCGGCCGTGGATGTCAAGAGCCGTGCAGTCCCGTAGCAACTCCCCGCTACGCGTTCCAACGGAACGTTGGGCATCACTCGAGTGTGAATGACACGTTGACGGTGGCCGAGACGCTGATCTGTCCCACGGAGAGGCTGCCGTCCTCGGAGGGCCCACCACCGCCGGCGTTTTGCGCGACATTCTGGTACATGCCGCCGTATCGCCGCGACCCCCAGGAGCCCCCCGACCAGCTCCACAAACCGCCCCAGGTGTTCTCGGAAATGGACTGCACTTTGCCGACCTTCACACCCAACTCGCGGGCGAGCGCATCGGCCTTTTCCCTGGCGGCGTGAATGGCCATCTGCCGGGCGGTATCGCGATGCTTCCGCAGTTCCGTGGTGCGAAAGTCGATTCCGTGGACGTAGTTCACGCCATTTTTCAGCACGCCGGTGAGCCCTTTCTCAAAATCAGAAACCTTGCGGAGCCGAATCCCGATGCTTCGCTGCACCACGTAGATTTCCGGTATGGTGTCGCGCTCGTTTTTGAACTCGGGATGGATGCCGACGAAATCGGTTTGGACATCCTTCGCGTCAATGCCACTGTCTTTCAGGAACTTGAGAACGCCGGCCACCTTCTCGTCGTTTTGCGCCTTTGCCTGGTCAAGGTTCGGGTTCCGCACCTCGACTCCGACATCCAAATCGATTTCATTGGGCGGAACCTTGACCTCTGCCGAACCGGATACGGAAATCATGGCGGGCTGACTCCGAGCGGCGTCAAGGGCAACTTGCGCGAACGCCGGCTGAGCAAGCCCCGCGAGAATGGCAAACATGATGATTCGATAGGCGGTCATGGCAACCTCTCTTGTTTTCACGTCTTGTTTGGGCTGACCTGCCTCAACCCGCGCGAGGCCGGCCCAAGAGAAGGTGCCCACGTGCGGACTGACAGGAATTCGTCAAGTAAAACGCCGCTCAACCTGCAAGTCAAGAACGCGCCAGCACAGATGGCATTCCGGCTGCGGCAGGCGGGGCCCGGTCGCTGGCCAGACGGTTGCAAAGTGGGAAGAGTTTATCTATCGTTGACACGCCAAATCAAATGCCTCGAAAGGCATGGCCATACTGTCCAGTCCGAAATCTCGAGGATTGAACCCGCCGGGCAAGGGAGGAATTCATTGCATAACTTACACAATGGAACGCCACGCCAACTGGGAATGCCGCTCATGCTCATAATTCTGTCCGCGATTGCGGCCCCGCTGAGCGCCCGGGACAACAATTTGATGCCCCAGCCCGCAAAGCTTGTGGAACGTGAAGGGCGGCTGGCGATCGACGCGTCGTTCAGCGTGGGCTTTACCGGTTACCGGGAGGTCCGACTGGAAAATGCCGCGAGGTGCCTGCTCCGCCGGCTGGAAAAGCAAACCGGAATCCCAATGCCCGAAGAGGTCGAGCCGGATGCCTCGCGAGCCACACTGGTGATTGATTGCGCGGGCCCCGGGGAGGCGGTCCAGTCGGTCAGGGAAAATGAATCCTACAAACTCGAAGTGGCTGCCAACCGGGCGCGCATTACGGCCCCCACACCCGTGGGCGTGCTGCGCGGAATCGAGACGTTTCTGCAATGGATCGAATTGGATGCGCAGGGATTTGGCGCCGGCGCGGTACTGATTGAAGACAACCCGCGCTTTCCCTGGCGGGGACTGATGATTGACGTGTGCCGCCACTGGATGCCTCTGCCGGTGATCAAGCGCAACCTCGACGCCATGGCGGCGCTGAAACTGAACGTCTTTCATTGGCACCTTTCGGACGACCAGGGATTCCGAATCGAGAGCAAGAAATTCCCCAGGCTCCATGAAATGGGTTCCGACGGGAAATGCTTCACGCAGGAGCAGGTGCGCGAGGTTATCGACTACGCCCGCGACCGCGGCATCCGCGTGGTCCCGGAATTCGATATGCCCGGTCACACCACCGCATGGTTCGTCGGATACCCCACGCTCGCCAGCGCTCCCGGCCCTTACTCCATTGAGCGCAAATGGGGCATCTTCGATCCCACGATGGATCCTACCAAGGAAGAGCTTTATCCCTTCCTCGACGATTTTATCGGCGAGATGGCGGCGCTATTTCCCGACGAATATTTCCACATCGGCGGCGACGAGGTCAGCGGCAAACAGTGGGACTCGAGCCCCAGCATTCAGGCCTTCATGCGGGACCACGGCATGAAGAGCAATCACGACCTTCAGGCGTACTTCAACCAGCGCGTCCTGAAGATCGTCCAGATTCATGGGAAGAAGATGGTGGGCTGGGACGAGATCCTTCATCCCGAGCTTCCCAAGGACATTGTCGTTCAGTCCTGGCGCGGGCAGGAGTCCCTTGCCAGCGCGGCCCGGCAGGGTTACATGGGAATCCTCTCCTTCGGCTACTATCTGGACCACATTCGCCCCACGTCGTTCCACTACGCCAACGATCCCATGGAAGGAGCGACGGCCGACTTGACCGCGGCCGAGCAGGCGCGAATCCTGGGCGGCGAGGCCTGCATGTGGGTGGAGTATGTGACGCCGGAAAACATCGATTCCCGCATCTGGCCACGCAACGCGGCGATTGCCGAAAGGCTGTGGTCGCCGCAGGCGGTGAAAGACGTTGATTCGATGTACCGGCGCCTGGACATTGTGGGCCGCAAACTGGATCGGCTGGGGGTGACTCACCGCTCCAGCTACCCGCTGATGCTCGAACGGCTGACGGACGGCAGGCCGACCGAGCCTCTGAGGAAGTTGGCCGATCTTCTGGAGCCCGTAAAGTTTTACGCGCGCGAGCAGTCCCGTGACTACACCAGCCTGACGCCGCTCAATCGCCTGGTGGATACCACGCGCCCGGAGAGTCATGCGGCGCGGAAGTTCGCCAAGCTCCTGGAAAACTTCAGAGCCAACAAGGGCGAGATTCACGAGAAGCTTACTTCGTGGCGCGACAATTCCGCCGCTTTGGTCCCGGAAATGAAGCGGTCTTCCCTGCTCCAGGAGGCGGTACCCCTGGCCGAAGACGTTTCAGCGCTGGCGACGTCCGGCCTGAAAGCCCTGGATTACCTGGAGAAAGGCGGGGTCGCTCCCAGGTCCTGGGTCGACGCCCAGAGCGATCTACTGACGCGTGCCGCGAAGCCGCGCGCGGAACTTCTCATTATGATTGTCCCGTCCATCCGCAAGCTGGTGGAGATGGCAGGTCAAGGGAGCCACTAATCCGTTTATCGCGGCGGGTGATCTGACAGATTCGCACTGCGCATCAGGACGAGGCGCAGCGAGTTTACCGTATCAAGGAGCAACACCCATGAACGCAAAAAAGGGGTTTCACCATGAAGGAACAAGCCGCCGGGAGTTCCTCCGTCACCTTGCCGGCGTGGGAGTCGCGGCAGCGCTGCCTGCCGCAAGCTTCTCCCGGGGAGCGCAGACGGGCTCCGAGCCTCGCATGCCCGTATGCATTTTCTCCAAGCACCTGCATTGGCTCGATTGGGAGCCGATGGCCGAGGCCGCTGCGAAACTCGGCTTCGATGGCGTGGACCTGACCGTACGCGAGGGCGGGCACGTGCTTCCCGAACGTGTGGAAGAAGATTTGCCGAAGGCCGCGTCTGCCATCCGCAAGGCCGGTCTGGCGCTTCCCATGGTCACCACGGCAATCGCGGACACACGCACGCCTCACGCCGAATCCATTCTGAAGACGGTCAGCGCGCTGGGCATCCCGCGCTTCCGCTGGGGAGGCTTTCGGTACGTGGACTCCAAATCACTTCCTGACCAGCTCGCCGAGCTCATGCCGCGCGTCGCTGAGCTGGAGGAGATGAACAGAAAATACAAGCTCTGCGCGGTGTACCACACGCATTCCGGCCTCAATGAAGTGGGCGCCTCGATGTGGGACTTGTGGATGCTGGTGAAGGACCGCGACACACGCTGGATCAGCGTGAACTACGACGTCGGCCACGCCATGGTTGAGGGCGGGCTGGGAGGCTGGGTCCACAGCACGCGATTGCTGTTGCCTTATGCGAAGGGAATCGCCGTCAAGGATTTCTATTGGGCGAAAGACGCGAAAGGAAAGTGGGAGCCGCGGTGGTGCCCGCTTGGTGAGGGCATGGTCGATTTCAAACGCTACCTCGCCATGTTGAAGCAGGCGAACTTCACGGGGCCCGTGCAGTTGCACATCGAGTATCCCTTGGGCGGAGCGGAGCACGGCGAACACACAATCAGCGTGGAAAAGGAAGTCGTGTTCGCCGCCCTGCGCCGCGACCTCGAGAAGATCAGAGCCTTGCTCCAGGAGGCCGGGCTTGGGTAATTCGCGCCAAAAGCTCGACCTGCGCGGCGTGTTTGCGGTCCCTTCGCTGGCGCGCAAGGAAGATTCCCAGCGGTCGCTCGACCTCGCGGAAAGCGAGCGGCTGGTCCGCCACATCGCCCGCGGCGGTGTCACTCGCTTCATCTACGGCGGCAACGCGTTTCTTTATCACCTGACGCTGGCGGAATACCGGCAACTGGTCGACTGGTTGAGCGGACTCCAGGAAGACCTGTGCATGATTCCCAGCGCCGGCCCGTCGTTCGGGCGCGCCATGGACCAGGCGCCTCTGCTGCGCAAGCACAAGTTCTCTTGCGTGATGATGCTTCCCTGCAACGACCCGCGCGACGCGGCGGGCCTGGAACGGGGCTTGCGAGAGTTTGCGGACGCGGCGGAAACACCCCTGCTTCTTTACCTCAAGGACGAAAGCAATTTCGGCGCCGACAAGATGGCCGGTCTCGACGCGGTGGCGCGCCTTGTGGACGACGGCACCTGCATCGCCATCAAATACGCCATTGTGCGCGCGAATCCTGCGAAGGACGATTACCTCGCGACACTGCTCGAGCGCGTGGACCGGAATCTCGTCCTCAGCGGCATGGGGGAACGCCCGGCAGTGTGCCACCTGCGCGATTGGAAGCTTCCCGGATTCACCACGGGCTCGGGCTGCATCGCGCCGCGCCTGACGAACGCCATCTTCCAAGCCTGCTCGCGCGAGGATTTTGAGGCCGCCGAGCGCCTGCGGGCGGAATTCCTGCCGCTCGAGAACCTTCGTGACGCGTGGGGACCTGCCCGCGTGCTGCACTTTGCGGTTGAATTCGCGGGCGTGGCCAAGACGGGACCATTGACGCCCTATCTCTCTCCGCTCGCGCCGGACCAACTTCAGAAACTTGCGCCGGTGGCGAAATCACTGGCAGGGCGGAATACATCAACGTAGCCCGATTCACTTTCACCTGTCGCCGGAGGGTCGACCAGCCGAGTCCACCTTGCTCGTTGAACGACACGCCAACATTTAAAAGTCGGGCCCGGAGTCGGCAATTGCGGAATTGGCTCGTGAATTCTCACTTGATGCAAGAACGAGGTGAAGCCATGTCCATAGGAATTCGAAGAAGATTGTTGCACTCATCCAAACGAATCGCGATTGCCTTGGCCGCAGCTATGGTTTTGTTGCCCGTTCTTCTCCCCGCCGTTGAGGTGGAGGATTGGGAAAACCCGGAAATGGTGGGATGGCGGAAGGAAGCCGGCCACGCTACGCTGATGCCCTTCCAGGACGTCGAGACCGCTCTCAAGGGCACGCCCGAGGATTCGGCCTTCTACAGGTCCCTCAACGGCAAATGGAAATTCCACTGTGTGCGGAAGCCCGCGGACCGGCCGATGGATTTTTACAAGCCTGACTACGACGTCAGTTGCTGGAAAGAGATTCGCGTCCCCGGCCACATGGAGCTTCAGGGCTACGGCATCCCCATCTACACGAACAGCCTTTATCAGTTTCCGGCCAATCCGCCCCACATCCCACACGACTACAATCCCGTCGGTTCCTATCGAACGGAATTTGAGATTCCGGCGGATTGGAGTGGCCGGCAGGTGTTCGTCCACTTCGACGGTGTGATGAGCGCGTTTTATCTCTGGATTAACGGAGAGAAAGCGGGATACAGCGAGGACAGCATGACGCCCGCCGAATTCAACATCACGGAGTTCCTGCGCCCGGGCAAAAACGTTCTGGCGGCGGAAGTCTATCGCTGGTCGGACGGCAGCTACCTGGAAGACCAGGACGCCTGGCGTTTCAGCGGAATCTATCGCGACGTTTATTTGGTCTCGAAATCTCCCGTCCACTTGCGAGATTTCTTCGTGCAATCCAATCTCGACGATCAATATCGCGATGCCACGCTAAGCGTGCGCACGACAGGTCGCAACCTCTCGGCAGATGCCGCCGGCGCGCACACCGTGGAGGTCTACTTGCTTGACGCCGGGGCGTCGACCGCGAGCGGCCAGCCTCTGGCGACCGGATCAGTCAAGGCCATTCCCGCCGGCGGTGAGGAGACCATCGCCATCGAGGCCAAGGTCGCCAACCCCCGAAAGTGGACGGCGGAAACCCCCAACCTCTACACCCTTCTTCTCTTCCTCAAGGATTCTTCCGGCAAGACCCTCGAAATCGAGCGATGCAAATTCGGCTTCCGCAAGGTGGAAATCAAGGGCGGGCAACTACTTGTGAACGGCGTCCCGATTCTCATCAAGGGCGTCAATCGGCACGAGCACGATCCCGACTACGGACGCGCTGTGCCGGTTTGGCGGATGATTCAAGACCTCGAAATCCTGAAGCGCAACAACATCAACGCCGTTCGCACTTCCCATTATCCCGACCACCCCAAGTGGTACGAGTTGTGCGACGAGTATGGGATCTATCTGATTGACGAAGCCAACATCGAATCGCACGGAATGGGTTACACACCCG
>Ga0307378_10006399_pt1 | contig 16136 bp, 22 predicted proteins | sample UN1MG_FD_202238 | JGI IMG/M metagenome (GOLD analysis project Ga0307378, IMG submission 202238) | Soil microbial communities from Risofladan, Vaasa, Finland - UN-1 | ecosystem: Environmental > Terrestrial > Soil > Coastal area > Acid sulfate soil | place: Finland: Risofladan, Vaasa | collected... | reverse complement strand
GCTCTATATCTTACGTGTAAGAAAGGTCTTCTAATGTTAGTTCCTAAAATTTGGTCATATACTGTAGATGTTCCAGCAGGTACTAATACTCCTTCGATAGAAGAGATACCAGTTAAACCTCCACGTGTAGACGCATCGTTTAAGTATTTCCAGTCAGTCTTGTAAAAGTCATAAGAACCACGTCTGAATCCTGAGAATCCTAGGTTCAAAGCCATTTCTTCTGAGTTCTCGAATAAACCAAAAGCAGTACCACCGGCAGCTCCAGCAGAAAGTGCAGCTAACATATCGTCAAAATCTAAAGACGTTTGTCTTTGTAAGAATAACATGTTCTCTTCAATTGCTCCTTGTGTATCTAAATTCTTCAAGATAGCATCAAACTCATCTAAACCAGCAGCAGCAGTAAATCCTACTTCTACGTTTCCACGAGCTTGAATAGCAGCGAATAATCCTTGTGATCCAGGGTTTGTTGCAGTTGTTGCAGCTACTTGGTTATACTCAGCTTCTACCATACTCATTTCTAAGTAATCTTCGAAACGTAATCTTGTCTCAGACTCAGCTTTTAAATACCATAAGTATCCAGATGTTCCGTCTTCAGTCGCTACTTCAACCCATCCAATTTGTGACATGTCAGAACCAGAGATCGTATACTGATTTCTTAAAATGATAGGAGAGTTAGAGTACTGCGTGAAGGAAGGCTGTACTGATATACGTTCGCCAGTTGCAACGTTAGATCCTTTAGAATAGTCAGAACCATATACAAACACTTTAATCCCCGCACCTGGTGCAGCTAATAAGTTAGGTATAAGACCAGTATTGTCATAAGACTGTACTGTGAAAGAATTTCCAGCGCCTGGTACAGATGCAGTTACGATAGCCTTAGCTTCAGCTCCTGTCGCAGCATTTAAAAGAACTACTGTGTCGTTTACAGATACAACATTTGTATCAGCAGCTTGTACTGTGATAACGTTTGTAGGGCCTGCTGCACCTACATTTGCCGCAACACTTACATTGTTGTAAGAGATGTGCAATCTGTTTTGCTCAGACCAAATTACTTGATCAGAAGTCATTGGCATTTCAGCGCCAACCATTTTTAAGAATCCAGATAACGTTCTGTTTCCATAACGCTCTACTTCTTGTTCATAGATTTCAGGTAAATACTGTTGTGCGAAGTTATTCGCTCCAGCACCAGCTCCGTTAAACTGGAGGTAGTTACTCTGTAAAGGTTGTTGTACTTGACTCGGTTGAATTGAACCGAATGTTGGAGTTAAAGCCATAATAATTGTTTTTTTTAGTTAAATTTTTTGTTTTTAATAATTAGTCTTGAAGTATCAGAACCGCTATTAACCGCTTTAACTTTCCATCCGTTTACAAATTCAGAACCAACAGATGTTTTTCTTGGCTGTGTTGTAATGTTTTTGGATTTAGCTATAACCTCTTTAACTGAATCAGCTTTACCCTGTTCGTAAAAATGTTGAGCTATTGTGTCAGCGTTTCTAGCAGCATACAAAGCTTTGTGGTAACCTTCTGCGTCAGCTATTTCACCGTTTTTACCTAGGAACTTCCCAATAAAATTAGTGATGTCTGATTGTTGCTCGGCCACCGCTGAGGGGTTTTTAACACCGTATCTAAACTTCTTTTCTCCAACGTTGAAATCAAAACCTTTGAAATCGTTATTAAAAAGATCGTTAGTAGTGTTTTTAAAACTCTCCTGCTTAGCAATGTTTACTTTCTGCTCTTCGTTATATCGGCTAAAAAAGTCAGATGCTTTCTGTTGGTCTTGAGTTACGCCTGGTCTCAACTTGATCTCATCGTAGTATTTACTCTTAGTTTCCTCTAGAAAGTTTCTAGCTTTATTAACTTCTTCTTTAAACGCAATTTTTTTCTTGCGTATATCTCTTTCCTCATCTAAATCTTCATCATATTCATAATCCTCTAAGATTATATCCATGTCTTGATTATCTAGATAGGGTTTTGTTTTTCTGTAATACTCTCTTAGTAATTGAGTTTCATCAATGTTGGAATAGTCAGCGTTTAATCTAACATAATCTTCAACAGTCCCACCAGTTTCTTCCATGAAGTTAACTAGTTTCTCAACATTTTCTGGTAGCTTTCTACCTAGTACTTTCTCGTCTCTTACTGCTTCTTGAGCCTCTCTAGTCACTTGCTTTACCTCTTCTTCAGTTACTTCTTGAAGCGGTGAAAACTCGGTAACAACATCTTCAGTGGGTTTGTCGTCTCCTTTTCCCACTTCTTGCAATTCCACTCTAGGTTGTTCAGTTTGTAACACAGGTTCCTTTGTTTCTTGCTCTTGAATGGCATTTTCTTCAGGTTTTAAAGTGTCGTTTGGAATTACCACTTTAGTAATATCCTCTCTAGTTTCTAACTCAGGGGCTTTAATACTTACCTTTGTTATTGCCGAAGCTTCCTTGTTTAGTTGCTTAGGCTTAGTGCTTTTTCCTTTTAAAGAAAAGTCACCTTCTTGTTTAGTTACTTTTTCCATAATATAATATAATTAAATAGTTAATTGTTGACAGCGCTAGAAGTCATCTAGTCCGAAACCACCAAGTGTGTCATTTCCGGCTGATTCAAAATTTGTTGGTAGTGAATCGTTTTTTCTTTGTGATATCATCTCAGATTGCTGAGTTGCTTGTATTTTAGTTCTTTCGTCTTTCCTGTCTTCTATCTCTTTTTCTTTTGCTCCCTCTGCGTTAGCTTTTATCTGAGCTAATTGCATGTTATAGTTAAACTCTTCAGCCATCAATTGCTTCTTAATCTCTGCTTCTTGCTGTAGGTATTGAATCTTAAATTGTGATTTACCTTGCTCGAACTGTAAATTAGTCTCTGTTAAAGCTTGTTGCTTTTGAACTTCAGACATAGCTGCTTGTTCAGCCGCTTGAGCACTAGCTTGAGACTGAGCTTGAATATTTTGAAGGTTTTGCTTTTGAGCTTCTTCTGCCTTCCTTTTACGCTTAACTTTAAGCATCTGATTAGCTAGTTTCATATTAGATATATCTCTTATATCTATCACATCTTCTAAGTCTATACTACCTGTTTGTAAAGCTATTTGAATATTTTTTTCTAATGATTGTTTATCTTCTTCATCTGGCTCTAAATCTAAGAATATACCAAACTCATGCATGTTTAAATTTTCAATTTGCTTTAAAGTATCTACGTTGAAAGAACTTATTGAGTTCATTAAAGCGTTTCTAGTTAAAGGAAAAGCTATCATATCAGCCGCTCTTAAACTAATATTCTCCGCATTTTTTATAGTTAAATACATCAACGACTGCAATATGTGCTTAGTGGCTGTATTAGATGCTGTAGCTGCTAGTTTTTGTAATCCAACCAAAGAGTCTTTAGCTGGTTGACTTCCGTCTCTAGCTTCGTTTAATCCAGTCACATCTCTAATCATTTGAAGATAGTACTGGTAAGTTTGTATTAAAGCTTGTATCTTGCTGATACCAGAAGAACTCTGTAATTCTTGGATAGGTATTTTACCTCTATTAGGATCACCATCTTGAGTCAAAGATCTACCAACAATACTACCAGTTTGGAAGTACATGTTTAAGGCTTCTTGAGCGTTATAATTTGTACCGTTACCTAAGTCAACTTCAGCCAAACCATCTACATCTACAAAAACACCATCAGGGACTAGCTTCTGTAGTACTTGTTGAATTTTAAGATGCGTTATCTGGATCATATCCGCGAAGCTTATAGTCTTGCTAACTATAGACTCAATCCTACCTTGATACATTCTAGGAGCTGACAAGCTATAATTCATAGAAACCTTTGTTTGATCACTATAAGGTCTTGTCATATTCTCAGCTAGTTCCCATCTAAGCATTTGTTCATGACCTAGTATCTTAGCCCCGCTATATAACACTTCTATAGATCTACTTACTGTATCAAATTTATCGTTTTTCGGTGGAGCGTAGGTATCTGGTTTTTCAAGAGACTTTTCTAAACCTTGCTCCGTTTGCTTTATTTTCCACACTTGATCTGAGTATGTCTTGTATTCAAAGTAAAGAACCTGTACGCTATTCTGATCACTATTCTGCCCTCTAGGTGTTCTAGTGTAACTTGTATTTCCAGGGTATTTTTGTATCTTTTCTAGCTCTTCATTAGTTAAATCAGGAAATTCTTTCTTTAACTCTTGCAAACTTACGCTTTTAACCTCTCCTACATAGTATATGTCCTCAAAGTTAGGGTCTTCTGTGTAAGAATATATAACATCCACTGGGTCTACATATTCTACAGTAATTCCATTAGCTAGGTTAAAGTTGGTTTTGCTACAAGCAATACCTAAAACTGTTAAGTCATAAGCTAATCTTCTTTTAGTCTGCTCATACTTGTTGAAGCTGAATACGTTTTCAATCAATTCTTCTTCAGCTATTTCTATAGCTTGTTTGTATTTTAACTGCATATGGAGATCAAGCTCTTCTTTATCTCTTGGTAGTTCTTCTACAGGTATGCTAGTTCTCTTTAAATCTATACCAGTCTTCTGCATAGTTTCAGCCATAAGCTCAGCAGCAAAAGCATCTTCTGCTATAGCCGTAGCATGGTCTGTTCTTTGTTTTACAGCAAACGGGTCTGAAGCACGTGATCTTATCTTGTACCCTTTATCTGTCATACCGTTCACAACTATATCAACAAATTTAGATAAAACAGCGATAGGCTTCCAGTCTAAATTAAGATAAGACAAGTCACCGTTTATAGATAATTCGTCTTTATATTTTCTAACTGACTGTTCTCCTCTAGCGTATAGTCTTAAGTTATGGAAGTACTGCCAATTGTTAGCAAAACGACCTCCAGAAGCTAATCCTGTATCTCCTCTAAACCATTCGTTCTCTATCGCTCTTCCTACGGCTTTACCGTACTCGTAGCTTTGTTTCTCTTCATCAGAAACTACCTGGCTTGGAAAAGTGCTATTTGAATTTGTATAAATCATTTATCTTATTATTTTTGAGAACTCTCCGTTGTTGTCGTATTTTTTAAAACCTAGTGGAGAAACTTTTTTAGCTTGAGTAAAAACAGGTGTATACCTATTCTTATTACAAGCCATCAATGCTAATCCAGAGCTTATAGAAGCATCATGACTAGTTCTATTGTTTATATTAAACCTAGCCCAATCCTCTAATGTTCTTTGAAAGTACATATTACCATAACCTTCTTCTGTTTTACCAACGTGAGAATTTATATATGTTTCTATCGCTGAAGCGTGAGCTTGCTTTATGTCTTCACTAGAGTTAGGTATTCCACCTATTTCTTTTTCTGTTACTGATAATTTATTCCAAACCTTGTCAGGTCTATTCATTGAAAACCCTCTATAACCTCTTCTTTTGAAATGATAAAGTAATCTAGGTTTGTTATTCTCGCATAGTATTGGCATGCCGTAAAACACGCAAGCCATCAATACGTCTTCAAAGAATATCTCAGCTGTTTGAGGTCTAGCTATGTATTCTAAAAAAAACTGATTAGGTGGAACATCTTCCATACTAAACTTAGTTAAACCAGCTAAAGCTCCGTTAGAACCTCTCTTATCAACTGTACCTGATATATCATAACTATCACAGCCAAACGCCCCGCAGTGTTCGTTACCTGGGTATTTAACCCCATTCTTTACTATCACACGGTTTTGAAGATTAACAGGTGGAACCCAAGATATTTTAAACCTACCGTCTTTATTAGGTATGAATATAACTTTTGAATCCAACTTAGCATTCTCCCATTGAAAGGTACCAGTAGTAACTACCGACGTATTCTTAAGGTCTGCGTTGTAATCTATTTGTTCGTATATTTTCGTTAGGTTAAATAAAGACTCTTTCGCTTCGTCTCTGAACGCGTGTTCTTCAGTTCTTGGGAATTGTCTATAAAATTCATTCAACCCATCTTGATCATCTTTTAATCCTTCAACTTCGTTCTTCCAAAACTCTATAACACCTAACGTTATCTTGTCTTCAAAAACATCTAGAACTTCTTCCTTGGGTGTATCGAATACAGGAAAGCCATAAGAATCGATGTATCCTTCGTAGTTCCATTCCATAGGTATGAACAAAGAATAGAGTCCTGAACTAGTCTGCCCGTTGCGGTTTCTCTTTGTAGTGTCTGATGCATGATATAATTTCTTAAAGTTCTCTCCTCCTTTATCTAAAGAGTTTGATGTTGATCCCATCATACACTTTCCAATAATTCTAGAACCTAATCTTAACGTTGTTTTCGTAACCCTCCAGTTATTGAGGATGTTATTTGGCCTCTCCCACTTACCGCTCTCATCGTGGACGAGTAGCTTGAGCTTCTCTCCATCGTAGGCGTTATCACCTGTGTTTTTCCAGTCGATCGTGGTATCAAGACCTGTGAGCGTTTCGAGTTGTGTTTTCGAATCGAGTCCTTTACGAGTGAGCTTAGAGGCGGGTACGCGATAGGCAAGTTCTGTCTTTGGCCTATCCATACCATCTTGTATTGGTTTGAAGAAAAATGGGTAGTTGACCGATATGGGTACAACTTTATCTGTGAACATTTTCTTTGCATCGGCTCCAGATTTGGACAAAATCCCGAAGCGTGAATCGCTTGATATGGTTGCCATATTAACAGCCTCTCCTGATGCCATGAATGAAAATCCAGAACGTCTGTTCTTGAGATATGACATGCCATAACATCTCCTGTCTGCCTTGCAAGCTTCCCAGAATATATAGAATAGTCTATTGGACTCTCGAAAATCTGGCTGCCCAACATCAATCTTGGACCACTGCAAGTACATGTAGTGAGCACCAGTAATATAAGTAGGCTTGTCTTTATTAAAAAACCATAAACCTTTTTCACGCCTTTGAAACTCTTCTTCAATATAATCATACCATTCTTCTTTGAAATCTTCAGAGTAATTTTTCCAATCAAAAACAGTTTTAATGTTTTTTAATTCTTTAGGATAGTCAGCGGCTTTCCACTTGTCACCTTCTTTCTTAACTACATCAACAGCTTTTGGTAAAGCTATAACTAGGTTTTGTATTTCGTAAATCTCACCAATTTCACCAGTCTTACTGATAATAACCATATCATGGTCTTCATCGTAACCGTAGTTCCATTTCTTAAACTTATTATTTCTATTTAAGACCTTGGTTTTAACGTAGTTGGGTAGTATTTTATATAATGACTGCTCGTACATTATTTAGATCTTCCTTCAGCGAATCCTTTAAAAGCTTTTTCTTCTTTAACTTCTTTAGGTTTCTCGTTAAGAATACTATCTTCTTCATCAATACGCTTAAGTATTTCAAAAGCATCAAATATTGCTAATTTTTTAGTAGCAGCAGCGTTTTTAAGTTTATCTGCCGTCAAGTCATCATCTGAATCTACAATAAGCTCTTTAGCTACCTTAACTAGTTCCGCTATCGCGACGTGCCCAGCTTGGATTATACTCAACTTGGTTTCCTTGGTGTTCATATTTGATTACAATATCATTAGATTTCATACAGAAAACTCTTTGCTCGTCTACGATAAAATCCCATTCGCTATTAGGAGTAAATCCTACAACATCTCCTGGGTTTATTTCAAGCGCTTCTAAGGACTTATTACCATACTTTAGTATACCAATAAGCTTTTGCTCTTTATAGTTCGTTAGAATGTCTTCGTTTTTTAGAGGCATTACAAAACACCTGTCTCCAAATGATTTCCAACTCCCTTTGTTCTTATACAAGTATATCTGGTCTATAGCGCAGAAATATAAATCATCTTTAAAATATGATCTACTATTTTTCTTTACACCTTTCATGTCGTAGAATACTCTAAAAACATTATGATGTATTAATACTATATCTCCTTTTTGTATACTTGTCTTAAATGCCTTTGGTGTTTCAACTACAACCGCTAAGTTGTTAACAGATTTAAAACTTTCTATCTTAGTGTTTAAGACTAAAGTTTTATCACCAATCTTTATCTCGTTTTCATATCTATCACCAAGAGGCTTGATGATGAAGTCGTACAAGCTCTTCATTAATACTCTAAATCGTATTCAACAGATATTGCCATGTTAGAATTAAACTTCTTCCATGGCATTACCTCATCTTCTTTTTTAATGTATATACTGTAAGAGTTTGATTCTTGATCATGTAGTATAGCTGTAATAGTATGCCCGCCATAAACGTTTTGCCCGATTGCATAATGCATGGCGTCGTTTTTATAATCAGAACCTATACTGATCTTTCTTACAATAGAGCTCATTATACTTTTTCCAAAGTGCTTGCAGGTTCTTCTTTCTCAATAACAGCATAACTACCGTCAGTTAGATCAATATTAACTTGACCATACTCTTTCTCTAGTTGTTTCTTAGTTGCTTCTAAAGCTTCTGATGCCTGCACTTGAATATGTAAAGCTTCATGCTTTTTACTTTCAATAAAACCAATGTCGATAAATGCTGCTTGTAATTTAGCCTGTTGATCTTTGATTGTTTTTAACTGCTCTTCTGTAATTTTTGTTACTTCACTCATGATTTTAATTTATTAGATTTGATTTGTATTTATATAGTTACTTGTTTTTACTTGCTTTTAGTCATTGACTTACCTTTTTCCCAAGTTCTACCCACAAAATAAGCTCCGTAAACGGTAACTAATAGTGTTTGAAATATTGGTATGTATTCTTTTGCTATTTTAAATTCTCCTATGTTGCCATCCGTGAAAGATAATAAGCTAAACACAAATGTTAAATACACTAAAACCAAAGGTCTAATGTTCTTGGCTAACCAACTATCAGAAGCCATATCTGCATTCCAACGGTCTGTTACCTGCTGCTGAGCGTTATTGTCAGCTTCTTCAAGAATGATTTGAACTTGTTTTTTTATTTCAAGCTTCTCTTCTTCAGTCGTTGTAAGCTTGTCAATGACGTTACCAATCTCTTTGATAACGCCACCTGTAAGCCATGCAAATATCTTATTCATTTACTTTTTTTAGTAGTTGCTATAGCGTGGGTTGTTGTTTATTTATATGGATCATAAGTGTCGGTTTGAAGATGTTGCTTCATTTGCTCTCTTGTAACTGTTTTATTGTTATTAGCTCGAAAGCCATCTTTTGGGCTAAGAGTGTAATTACCCAATGGGTCAATACTATTTACACGGAATTTGTCCAAACGGCCTTTTAACTTACTGTCAACTGTTGGAAATTCATTTTTTGCCTCCCAAGCTTTTGCTTTTTTCACTTCTTCGTTATACGCTCTTTCATTAAGAACATTTGCTACATCACCGCCCTCTTCCGTGGAAGCTTGAAATCCTCTACCGTGGTAGCTTTGGTCAAATCCAGGATGCTTGTTTGTTCCTTTTTTTTCGTCTGTTGCTGGGGTTTGTTGTAATAAAACAGAAGGAATTCCCGCTCCAGTTTTTTGCTTTGGACCTAGTCCAGCTTTCATGTAAAATGCCATAGTTTGTTTATTTATTTTAAGCTTTCTCTTTGTTTTTATCCCCAAGGCTTCTGTAGACTGTAAAAGAGGAATTACCATTCTCTACTTTGTATTTTTTCTGTAAATTAGAGTTTTGTGTGGATTTATTACTTTTATTGCTACCGCCTATTACACTTACGTTACTTTTTGGAAATTGTTTTTTGTACTCTGTTAAAAGCGGGTCTGGGTCATTACCTCTTTTTTCGTCTGTTACTGGAGCTTTTTGCAATAGAGCAGAAGGAACTCCTGCGCCTGTCTTTTGTTTTGGACCTCGTCCAGCTTGATTTTTTTGATTGTAAGCCATAATTTCTAGTTTATTTATTTGTTGTTAAGTCTATATAAAAATGTGATAATTTTTTAACGGTAACGGTTTTATTTAAGTCACCAGTATATTCACATATCATTGTATTTGAATCTTTTAAAATATATTTAATATCAACATAGTAACCGTTGTCTGGGTTGTGAAGTTTAGTTGTAAAAGATTCTCCATTACTACTTACGATATACTCTTCTATGAAATTATTTTCAGAAAAGCTAGTATTAAATACTTTCACAGGTATAGAATCATTAGTTATTATAGTCATAACGTATGATGACGTTTCACTCACCCAAGAGCCTTCCATTTTATTCACTTGCGCACTAAACAACAACGTTGTCATTAAGGCTACTAATAATAGTATTTTTTTCATTATATTTAATTAAATTGAATTTTATTTTATTTTTTTAACTTATTAGCTTTATAAGCTTCTTTTTCCCAAGGAAGGTTTTTATTACCTTCATCCATAGTAGATCTTGGTACTTTCTTGCCTTTCCAATAAACGTTATTGTCATCATAGTCAAGATCACCTCTTTTCATTTGATCTAAATGAACTTTTTCGTGCCTAACTACATCTTCTTGCTCTAACGGGCTTAAGTTTTTATCTACTATTATAGAACCATTTTTATTAGCCATACCCATAACACCTTCTTCTGTTTCCACTTGGTATATTGGAGTGTTGTCCATAGATAACTTACCCATTCTCATTTTATAAGCCATATTACTTTATAGGTGTTTCTATTACGTATTTAGCTCCAGGAAAAATATAGTCATGCCCTGGATACATAGTCTTTGCGTATCCATTGTTGTCAACTCCTAAGACCTTAAACTCAACTCCTTTCATTGTAATTTTATTTCCCATAATTTTATTTTGAGAGTTTTTTACGTCAGGGCTATTTTTTAAGTATCCAGTTTTTGTTGTCTTCATTAGTAATATTAAAAGCCATAGCTAGTATTTCATTTGTTAATTAACACTTCCATCTTCTTCTCGCGGCTAATCCTCTTTCGCCTTTCCATCCTTTGGATCTAGCACAGAAAGATTTTCTCCTACCAGCATCCTTACTGCCTTGTTTTACATCACCTGTTACAGCTGTTTTAAGTTTGCTTCCAGGATTCTCAGCTCTATATTTTTTAACGCCAGCAGATGTCATACCAGCTCCTTCCTCTGTTGATAGAAAGTTTCTACCTTTTCCTTTAGTTGTTTTACGAACTCTTAAGAAAGGTGATGAGTCTGGTTGAATATATGGCATGTTATTTTTCTTTCTTTTTTAAATGAATCCACTTATGCAGTGTATAACCTATGGTTATTAGCAATAGTAGTATCTTCAAATAATTATCTATTTGAGTCATAGTTAAAGCCATAGTGCCTATGCTTAGTGTGTATAATTTGATATCTCCAAGGCTCATTACATTTTGCCTTTAGCTCGTTGAGTAATAGGTAGTTTGTAAGAACCGTGCCCGCATGCAGCTTTAGATACTTCCATACCGTTAGCCCCTGAGCTAGATCCTTTGCCCATTGGAAAACCTTTTTTACTTAAAGGTCCGTCCCATAAAGCGTTTTCTCCTATTTGTCCTTGTAACGTTGATTTCTTGTTCATCATAATTTTTATTTTTAAAACTGTTCCATTTGATCCATACCAGCTACACCAATAGCTCCTTTTTCAGGAATAGATTGACCTCCAAACATATCCTGACCGTTTTGGTTCTGAGACATAACATTAGAAGCTCCAGCTTGCATTATAGCCGCTTTGTTTGCTGCCATACCTGCCATGCCTCTTAATTGAGGTTGAGAGCTTGCAGCTACACCACCTACCTCAGCCATTCCAGCAGGTTGGTGAGAACCAAATGCTCCTGGGCTACCTGTTACAGCTGTTGCTAGCCCTTGCAAGCCAGGTTGTACTCCGCCACCTACCCCGGTCATTCCACCAGGTTGTGCATTATTGTTCTCTTCGTGGGTATGATCGTTTGCTTGTGCTTTAGAACTCTGTCCTGGAACTAAGGTTCCCATAGTTGCTCCTCTTGTAGCTATAGTGTTATTCCTATCTTGAATTGCTTGTTTGTTTTGGTTGTGGTATTGCATTTTCTCTACCGCTCCCTGTAATCCAGTTTTTGTACCGGTAAAACCTTCTAGGTTACCATTACCGCCGTTTCCTCCGGCTACTGCTCTTGCTGCTCCTCCTGCCATAATTTTATCTGTTTTTGTCTTTGTTAACATTATCTATAGCTACTGTCATTACCTTATCAGTATATGACTTACCAGCTATTATTTTATTGTATCTTTTAGTTGTTGGTATATCTTCTTGTCCAAGCATAATCCTATACATTCTAGCTATAAGTTGCTTACACTTAAAACTTACCTTGTATATATTGTACTTCTGAGTAGTTCTGTTTCTATTACGCCACACAACTATCCAGCCTTCTTGTAGTAATCTATTCCACCTTCTGTTATCCCAACTATAAGAGTAACTACCTGTTTTGAAATCTTGTTTTGTGAAAAACTCCATACAATCAAAGTAGATTAACAATTCTAAATCAGCATCATTAAGGTCGTTATTCTTACACGCCCATCTTCTTATTATTCTGTAGTGCTTAAGTAGGTTTAAATCTTTTATATCCCTAGCGTCTAGCTTTCTCATAGAACAACAACTATGTCCTGTAGTTTTATAACATGAAATATTTCTTTATTTACTTCAATCTTATGACCTGCGTGTCTATCAAAGAATACTACAGATTGTTGCTGTAGACCAGTGGCAGCGGCTTCATCTCCTACGGAGACAATAACAGCTTGAGTATACCTAATATCTTCTCTTTGATTCTCTGCAAGAAATAGACCACCTTTTGTAGTGGTGGTCCCTTCTTTTGTCTTCTTTATAATTATATTTCTACCTACTGCTTTCATCGATTCTCAAATTATTAATTACACAATCTGTTGATAAAATAGTAGTCGCTACTGAAGCCGCATTTACAAGCGCGCTCTTCGTAACAAGTAAGGGATCGATAATACCTGATTTAATCATATTCACCATTTTCCCTGTAACCACGTTGAGACCTTTTCCTTTACCCTTTGGGATATCGTAGCTATCTATACCAGCATTTTCTAGTATTGTCTTAAAAGGCGCTCTAATGGCCTCTAGCAATACTGTCTCGCCTTCTGTTTTAGCTACTATGTAATCCGAAGCGTTTAATAAAGCAATTCCACCACCCGGTACAATACCTTCTTTGATCGCTGCTTTAGTAGCACAGATAGCATCTTCAACTCTATCTGTTTTTTCTTTTAATTCAATATCAGAGTTAGCACCGATTTTAACGATAGCTATTTTAGCTGCTAGCATTGCTAGTCTTTTCTCTAACTTGATTATTTGATAAGCTTGTAAGTTATCTTTTGATAATTCAGACTTAATCCCTTTGATTATGTCAAGTATCTCTTGAGATGACTCTTGAACTTGTATTACTGTCTCATCGTGAGAAGTAACACTCTTTAAGCAAGACCCTAGGTGTTCTACTTGGATCATATCCATATCGTCTCCTAAGTCTTCATTTATAATTGTAGCACCAGTTAGTAGAGATAAATCATCTAAGACTTCTTTCTTGCTAATTCCAAATGTAGGTGCATCGATAACGTTTACTTTTATGTTACCCTTCATTTTATTCATAGCTAGAGCCGATAAAACACCTTGATCTAAATCGCCTATAATAAGCAAAGGTTTATTGTTTTTTATAACGTACTCTAACACTGACTGTATTTGTCTTATAGTATCTACTGGAGATTCTATTAATAACACTAAAGGATTTTCAAGTTCAGCGGTTTTAGATTGAGGGTTTGTAATGAAATGAGAGTTTGTCAGTCCTTTGTTGTACTGAACACCATCGACGACTTCAACTTCTGTTTTACCATTAGCAGACGTTTCCATCATTACTACACCTGTATTATCCACTGCTCTAAAAGCATCTGCTATAATTTTACCAAGCTCAGGATCGTTGTTAGTAGATATCGTAGCTATTTGATCTATCATGTTACCTGTAACAGGTACTGAATTTAGCTCTAAAAATTTAACTACTTTTACAACAGCAGAATTAATCCCGTCTTTTAATTCTCTTAAGTTAGTTTTATCAGAAACTTTGTAAGCTTCTTCTAATATTGAATGTGCTAGAACTGTAGCCGTAGTGGTACCATCACCTGCTTCTCTAACTGTTTTTCTTGCCGCTTCCTTTAAAAGTGTAGCTCCCATGTTTTCCACTGGGTCTCGCAAGATTATTGAATCAGCTACCGTTACACCATCTTTAGTGATAATAGGCATTCCTGATCCGTCTTCTAGTAACACACGTTTGCCACTAGCTCCTAGTGTAGAGCTAACGGCTTTTGTGAGTTGTTGTATTCCTTTAAATACTTTGACCCTGGCATCTTCACCAAAGCTAAGATTTTTAACTATTGCATCTGACATAAAATAATTTGATTTGATTTAATTTATACCTTTTTGGTATATCAATATCATTACTTACTTTATGTGATTTTTACTTTTTTAATCTACAACAGCAACTGGTTCCCCAATTGTCAAGGTAACAGAAGTAGGTTTAATCATCTGTTCTATTTGAGAAGCTATGTTAGCCTCAATAGATGCCACTTGTTCTTCTCCTAAAGCCGACTTTGTCCAACCAACTACAATTTCATTTGTAAGGTCTTCGAAAGGTATAAACTCAGTGATATCACTAACGTTTAAATTTTGAGTACCAATAATGGTACCTATGTAAGCGGTCTCGCTATCTTCCCCTGTTACAAAGTAATGAACATTGTATACTAAATCTGTGTATTCTCCGTCTTGCGGGTAAGCATCCACTGTTTTGCAATCCCAGTTATATATAATCATCATTTATTTATTTATTAAGCTAATTCTTTTAATAGTATCCCCACGTTTAAGTATCTCCACAAGCCGTCCGCTTGGAATCTAAGAACTATTTTATCATTAGCATTAAACTGTACGTTTTCACTAAAGTCAAAAGTAATTACTTCTCCTGCTGTGCCGGCGGTGTAACTTACGGTGTCTGAATCCTCAAAACTACCATTTACCCAAACTTCTAAAGTAGCAGAGCTACCGGTTGGTCCAGTGTTGTAAGAGCTGTAGGGATTGTTTACTATACTTACTTTATTAACACATCCTTTAAAAGGGGGTATTATTGTAGAGTAAGAGTACGGATAAGTAGTGGTCATACCTGTGTCGTATACTGTTAGAAGCTGATTAGAAGTTGAATGATACCCTCTCCAATTTAAAAACATTGTCTGACCGTGAAATGTGTCAGATTGTATTACTTTTCCCATGTTACCATTGATTTTGTACTATGTTAACCCACGCATATGTTGTGCTGCCTGTTCGCATACACACGTCTACGTAGCTATTATTCCCTGAAACCCTATACCTTATTGCTCCTGCATCCGAACTTGATGGGGTGGCAGTGTTATCACCAACCATAACGCTGCTATTTGCTTGTATTTTACCTTGAACATAAACATTCTGCACATACGAAGTTGGTTGACCAAAGTTAATCGTAGTGCCAGTTCCTGTGCTTATAAATTGCTGACCACCGCCTCTGCTAAATTTTACACTATTAAGTAAAGTGTCACCTACTACCTGCAATTTCTCACTAGGACTATCAGTTCCAATACCTACGTTACCATCGGATTTAATACTTACTTTAGTAGCACCCTCAACTTGCCACCTATAACCATTAGAACCACCTACGTAATTATGGTTAATTCTATCGCCTGAATTTTCAACTGTATAAGTTGATGGAGCACCCCCCGTTCTTTCCATAGTAAAACCAAGACCTATATCATCAGAAATATGTAAAAGACTCTGTGGATTAGTAGTTCCAATACCTACTTTACCATCGGATTTTATAGTTAAATGGTTTGTATAATTTATTTCATCAGTAGAATATCCAAAATACATTAACCCACTTTGAGCCCACCATTTCCATTGTTGTCCGTAATTACTTCTATTTAAAACAAAACCACCATCTGAGTAGTTAGTGTTTTTAAGTTCTATATTTGGACTTGCAGAACCCTGAACAGTAAGTTCGTGAGAAGGACTATCCGTTCCAATACCTACGTTACCACCAAATTTAATACGCATATGCTCTACTTCAGAACCACCTACTGCACCATCATTTGTTTGAAAAGCCATATCAAAAGCAGCACCAAAAGTTGTAGGTGATAAAGCTACAATACTTGCCTTAACTCCTGCACCACCTCCTGAAGCATCATTACCATAAAACTCTAAACTTCCAAGTTTTTCATCTACTGTCCAATTTGCATTTTTTGTATTATTAATACGAATTATAGAATTTGTAGAATCCGAAACAGTTAATTTAGCTAAAGGACTTGTCGTACCAATACCTACGTTGCCTG
>Ga0307378_10006398_pt1 | contig 16136 bp, 19 predicted proteins | sample UN1MG_FD_202238 | JGI IMG/M metagenome (GOLD analysis project Ga0307378, IMG submission 202238) | Soil microbial communities from Risofladan, Vaasa, Finland - UN-1 | ecosystem: Environmental > Terrestrial > Soil > Coastal area > Acid sulfate soil | place: Finland: Risofladan, Vaasa | collected... | reverse complement strand
GTGTCTTACCCTGGGGGGTCTGTACAGTGTCCTTTACTAGAGACTGAGAGTGGAGCAGTCCACTCTGACCGCTGTACAGAAGTCAGCAGCCTGCGACGAGCTCAGCCGAGTCGAAGGCATAGTAGTCCCGCAAAGCGGGATGAAGGCCCGAACGGTATGAGGGGGTTAGTAGGTGGAATAGACAGAAGGCGTTACACCGGCGCGCAAAGCGTGGTGGCCTGGCCCTTGTGGTTAGGCAATGGTCTACTGAACTGCTCTATCTGAAAACCTGGCCGGCTTGCACGAGCCGGAATAATCTACCGAACCGCCGTGGTACGTGATCCGTATGCCAGGTGGTGTGGGAGGGGGGAGGCCGTGAGGCCCCTCCCTATCCCGATTAGAGCTATAGAGAGAACAACCAAAACCCTGGTGGTATGAATGCGGGACTGTCCATTGGGGTAAACTAAATCCCGCAAATAAGGAGGTGCATAATGGAAATAGTAAGATGGGATCCGTGGCGAGAGATTGCGGACAAGTTCGACCGCTACACGAGAACAGTGGGGCAACCTCAGGCTGGAAGCCAAGAGGTCATCGCAACAGGGGACTGGGCTCCCCGGGTAGACATCGCTGAGACCGACGAAGCATTCGTGATCAAAGCGGAGATTCCCGAGGTCAATAAGGAGGATGTCAAAGTTACTGTAGACAATGGTGTCCTGACGATTCGGGGAGAGAGAAAACAGGAAAAAGAAGAGAAAGGGAAAAAGTTCCATCGAGTCGAGCGATACTACGGGAGCTTCACCCGTAGCTTTACGTTGCCTGACAATGTCGATGAAACTAAAATTAAGGCTTCGTTCAAGGATGGCATGCTGAATCTCCAGATTCAAAAGACTGAGAAGGCAAAACCGAAAGTCATCGAGGTCAAAGTGGAGTAAAAAGACAGAAGCTCCAACCATTGGCTGAACGCGGACTGGGAAAATTTAGCGCTTTTCCCAGCCGGTTAACCGTACGTGTGTGCCAGGCATGGCACGTAGCTAGTTGAGGTGCAAGTCCTCACACCAGGTGTTCGCGGAGCCTAAGGTTAGGAGAAGGGCAAGGGCGTCATCGCGAGGTGGGGTCTGGAGGAAGCCCCCCGCTCAAAGTCCGGGATCTTCGACAATCCAAAAGTGCGGGGCGACTTACAGGAACCGGATCTGAGGTGTGGTACACCCGGGACGAGTGGGCACGTGACCACGAAGTCCTCCATCCGCAATTGGGATGTGCTTTATAAATCCGGCGTTTATGCATCGAAAGTTACGTGTCTTACCCTGGGAGATCTGTACAGTGTCTTTAGTAAATAAGGACTGAGGGTGGCGCAATCCACTCTGACCGCTGTACAGAAGTCAGCAGCCTGCGACGAGCTCAGCCGAGTCGAAGGCATAGTAGTCCCGCAAAGCGGGATGAAGGCCCGAACGGTATGAGAGGGTCAGTAAGCTTAGCAGACAGCATTCATTATACCGGCACATTGTGTGGTAGCCATTCTAAACGGATGAGCAAATTGGACGTTGGCTATTCTGACTGAACACCCGGCCGGCCTGTACACGGGCCGGAATAATCTACCGAACCGCCGCGGTACGTGATCCGTATGCCAGGTGGTGTGGGAGGGGGGAGGCCGTGAGGCCCCTCCCTATCCCGATTCCCGCGGCGCTCCGCACCGCGGGAATGCCGAGTTGCCCGGTCCCCGGTCTCCCGTTTGGCTCCTCGGCGCGGAGCGCCTTGGGAACCAAACGTTCGACCGGCAGAACCTCCGCAATAACCAACTGCTTCGCCTCCGTTATCGCGGAGAACCCGCCGGTCAACTCGGCATTAGCCATTCAAAATATTCCAAAGGATTTTTATGAACGTTCTAAAAATAGCAGCATTCGCGTATGACAACAAAGGTGGTAATCCGGCTGGTGTGGTAATTTGCGATGAGATGCCAACAGAAAAAGAAATGCTAAGAATTGCTAAACAAGTAGGGTATTCTGAAACCGCATTTTTGAAGCCTTTAAAGGATGGATGGAAAATCCGCTATTTTTCGCCAGAGATAGAGGTTCCCTTTTGTGGACATGCCACGATTGCTAGCGGAGCAGCTTTGGGTGATCGCTTGGGGGAGGGAGTTTATAAGCTTTTCCTCAATAAAGATGAAATAAGCGTTAATGTCACAAAATCTGCGAATGGTAGATTTTCAGTAGCACTGCAGTCGCCTGAAACATGGTCAGACGTTGCACCGCAAGAGTATGTCGATGATATTCTTACGTTGTTCAATTTAACTGCGACTGAACTTGATCCGAATTTTCCGATTCGGTTTGCTTTTGCCGGTGCAAAGCATCTTATCATCGTATTGAAAGACCGAAAGACGCTTGGGGAAATGGAATACCACTTTGAGAACGCGAAAGCCCTAATGTTGAAAGAGGACGTAGCTACAATAAGCCTGCTATGGCCTGAATCGGACGGACTATTTCATTCTCGCAATGCTTTTGCTTCTGGTGGTGTATATGAAGATCCAGCGACAGGTGCAGCTGCAGCTGCGCTGGCGGGTTACTTAAGGGATATAGGCTGGCAGGGGAAAAGTAGATTTGAAATTATGCAAGGAGAAGACATGGGTTGTCCATCTCGTTTACTAGTGGAATACACTTCAAAGTCTGGTGCAAGCGTAAAAGTAGCCGGAGAAACGCGTTATATCACTAAAACAAATGGTTAACAAGGCGCTGAGCTTGGTCGTTGAACCTGTAGAAAAAGTCAAAACACTGCATTGAAATCTGTACTTTTGCTGTAATTTCAGATAGATTAATCGCATTAGGAAATCATGAAACCGGTTAACTAGTGCAAAAGGTATTTAAATGGCAAAGTACAAATTTTACTCATATGCTCAAGGGAAATTTATCCCGATTTTCTTTGATAAGCAAATCATGCCCGGTACTTTTGAATTCACCCTGAACCACATCATTGACAACGAACTCGACCTCTCCGTATTTAACGAACGGTTCAGCAATGACGAAACGGGCGCTCCAGCTTACGATCCCAAAATTCTTTTAAAAATTATCCTGTTTGCCTATTCACGCGGCATCATTTCTTCTCGCAAGATTGCTCAGGCCTGTGAGGAGAATATCATTTTCATGGCCTTGTCAGGGGACACCAGGCCCCATTTCACAACCATTGCGGATTTTGTATGGCATGCACCTGGCTATCGGCGAACCGCCCTTTGCCAATATCAAGTCAGCCATCGGGCTAGATCATTTTACACTTCGAAGCAAGCCCAAGGTAGACGCCCAGTGGAAGCTATTCTGCATTGTCCATAACCTGAAAAAGATCCACAGATACGGGCTAGGATTTACATGATAGTGGTGAATGAAGGTCAGGCTAAGATCAAAAACTGATTGAAGCTAAATAGAATCAATAGGGTATTCGAGACGCTGTAGACAAAACAAGACGATGCGGAGCACTTATGTAGCGTGCCGGCCAGTACTTGTGATTGCGGAAGAAAAAAATAGAGCAGGCTGGGAAAATACTCGCTCGTGAAAACGGTTTTTCTACAGACTCGTTGGGCGGCTCGCTGCCATAACCCCTATTACAAATCTTCGGGAGGTTCAGTATGTCTAATCAGAAAATAGTCCTAATCACTGGCGCTTCGTCTGGCAATGGCCAGGTCACAGCTCGATTGCTTTCGCAAAGAGGCTACAAGGTCTTTGGAACAAGCCGCAATCCCTCGATCGCAAAGATGATACCAAACGTGGAGATGTTGGCCTTAGATGTGCGCGCTGATGACTCAGTTATGGCTTGCGTGAAAACAGTTTCAGAGCAGGTCGGTCACCTTGACGTGCTTGTCAATAATGCCGGTTATGAATTGGCTGGCGCATTAGAAGAACTCTCATTGGATGAAGCCAAAGCCCAGTTCGACACCAATTTCTTTGGCATCGTTAGAATGGTGAAAGCTATACTGCCATTGATGCGCCAACAAGAACGCGGGCAGATTGTCAATATCAGTTCCCTAGCCGGTCTTTCACCCGTCCCGTTTATGGGCATATACTCTGCCAGCAAATTTGCGTTGGAAGGCTATACAGAAGCTCTGCGCCTTGAAGTTAAGCCCTTTAACATTCACGTTTCGCTGGTAGAGGCTGGCTTTCTCAAAACGCCTATGATGGATAACAGGCAGGTGGCGGTTCAACAGATCGGCGAGTATGACCCGTGGCGGCAACGCGCCTTCAACGCCATTCGGGAATATGAAGAAAAGGGTCCTAGCTCGGAACTGATAGCGGAAACCGTGCTCAAGATTATTGCAGGCAACACACCACGGTTGCGCTACGTGATTGGGAAACAGGCGAAACGGACCTCTCGTTTGAGGCGATTTCTGCCCGAAGGAATGTTTGAGAAGGGAGCAAAGAGCGCTTTCCGCCTAAATGTGAAGAGATGAGGGCGATTACTTTGCACTCCGATATGCCGCCCAAGCGCATGCAGCCGACGCCCAGAGCCGGGCTCTCATTTGAAGCGTTAGGGGTCAGGGAACGGCGCAACGGAATCAAGGGGGGAAGCGGGCGCGGCTGATGCGCGGGCCGTTATGCGGGCGAAATGATGAAAAGAAGGAACACGGATGTATGTATTTTAATTAAAAAGGAGGCAAATTCCAAATGAGTGAGCCCCAAGAAAATTTTGAAGATAATAAAATAAAAATCACCGGACAGATTGCAGAGTTATCCAGGCTACTGGGGATGATTCCGTCTGATGGTACTATTGATGTTCACGAACCTATGACTCATAATACAATGACGTTATCAAATTGGCTCAATACCACTAGAGACTCGTTTCTTAAACTATCTCTATTGATCAGCAGAGCACTAGATATTCAGTTGCAATAGGCCAAACTAATCATATAATTCACTAAAGTAGCTCACGGGACGGCCGCATAACGGACTGGACAAGGATGCGCGGAAAAAACGCCCGCGCACCTGTCAGCCCGAGTGTTCGGCAGAATATGAATTCGGAGGTAAAAGGAAAATGGAAGAAAAGATTGTTTATTTTGAGAAGCCAGGGAAAGAAAATACAGGAGAAGTTATAAAATTAGTTCTGCAAAGGGCGAAGTTAAAAAATATCAGCAGGATCGTTGTTGCATCCACCAGGGGAAACATAGCAAAATCATTCTCAGAGGCTGTTGAGGGGGAAGATATCAATTTAGTTGTGGTTCCTTGGCAATTCGGTTTTAAGAGAGATGATAATCCATTCCCACAAGAATTAGTCAATGAACTGCGAGAGAAAAAGCATTTTGTCTATTTTGGAACGATGCTATTTCATACAACGGATTTATATGGTACGAATGTGCCACAGGCGATGGCCAATCTTCTTCGAGCTTTTGGACAGGGGACCAAGGTTTGCATCGAAATAATTATGATGGCTTGTGATGGAGGCTGTGTCGGTATTGGGGAAAAAGTCATAGCTGTTGCCGGTACGGGATCTGGTGCCGATACAGCTGTTCTTGCCACCGCAGCGCCGAGTACCAAAATAACTTCACTGCGTATTCATGAGATCATTTGCAAGCCAATTTTATGAATTGCTACTCATGATATGCGGGACGTCCATAAATAAGTGTACGAGGTCGCGAGACCGTTATCTTGTAACCTGAAAGGAGGTTATCATATCAATTGCCCTTTTGGATATGTAGGCAGAGGGCGGGTTCGTGTGGTAATCCCGACAAGTCGGGAAACTTGCCCCGACACGGTACCGAGTTGGCTCGCTGAAGGAGCGGGTCTTACCCAGTCAGGGGTGCCGGCCAAAATCGCAGGCCGTAGATGGGATCTTAAAATGTCTTTTCCGGCTTTTTGCGCAGCTGATTCTGGGCGTTCGGTCCCTCAAGAATTACGAAGACATGCTTGCTCCAAGCCGTTACTATACAAGTTGTGGTTCTGTATTATTTGTATAGTAACTGTTGACAATAGTTACTATACAATGTATGCTATTCTTTGTATTGTATAGTAACTGTTGAAAGTGCAGAAATGGCAATAAAGAGTGTTCTAAAGGAAGAGCTTGCAAACTCGCTTCGTATGCAGAAGCGATACGAGAAAGAACTATCCAAGCTTCCTCAGGGGAGTATTAACAAGCGAAACATCAAGGGCCATGAATATTACTATCTCGTTTACAGAGAAAACGGAAAATTCAAAGCTGCCTACAAAGGTAAATCTGTTTCGGACAGTGTGCTCAAGAAATACAGTCAAGCCAAGGAGCTGAGATCCAAATACCGCAAGGCTATATCACAACTGAAAAAACAAATACGCTATCTGAAGGGTGCCTTACGTGGAAAAGAAGAAATATAGCCTGTGCCTTGAAGTTTTGAGGCGAATGAAGAAGGAAGGCATTCTCGACAAGGTTATGCTTGTGGGTAGTTGGTGCGTTTTTCTTTACGAGGACTATTTCGAGAAGAAAGGCCTTCTGCCTCCACTCAGGACCCGCGACTTGGAATTTCTCATTCCAGTTCCATCAAAACTCGAACGAAATACCGATCTATTTGAATTGATCAAGGATCTGGGATTTGTATTAGATTACAAAGGGGAGCAAGGATACATCATTTTTCAACATCCTGACTTGATTTTGGAGTTTCTGGTCCCTGCCCGCGGAAGGGAAACTGACAAGCCTTTTAACATCGACCAATTGAGTATCAATGCCCAGGCTCTCAGATTTATGGACGCACTTGCCAGGGCTCCGATTCAGATGCTATTTGGCGACATCAAAGTTACCATTCCGCATCCAGCAGATTTTGCACTACACAAATTGCTCATTGCAAAACGACGAAAACAAAAAGCCAAAGCAGAAAAGGATAGAATCCAGGCTGTGGCCTTGCTGATGGCATTAAATAATCATGATGAAATCGAAACTGTTCGTTCTGTCTATCAAGCAATGCCTAAATCATGGCAAAAAAACGATCAAGCGCGAGCTTTTAGACTTGGGTGAAGAAAAAGTTTTTGACCTCGTTAATCAGACTTAGGAACCGAATTGGGTAGCCGGGGGTTTTTCTCCCCCAGCCCCCACACCATCCCCGATAAATCGGGATTTTCGACCCTCGTGCGGGTTCCCGCTAAAAAGGGGGATACACAGAGCCCACTGGGTCCCGCTTTAGGGGGAATACTGAATGTTCACCCATAGTTGGTTTATGAATACCAGCCCCTGTTCCTTTAGCCATTGATTGGTCCCCGATGGCGGGATCTACGACATGCCGGTCTGTGTGGCCAATGTACGAAAGAGCCGCCGGTAGCCTTTACGGCTTAACCCCACCGATATGGCGGTGTTACGCAAGGTACCGAGCATCTTAGAAATGAAATAAAAGTGAGGAGAAATGGAAGACACATATCAAAATTTCAAAAGCCTTTCAGGTGTCGAAAAGAGAGGGAGAGATTTTGAAATAAGGGTTAAAAAAACAAAGTCTCGAATAGCTGTAATTGCACCACATGGTGGTGGAATTGAGCCCGGCACATCCGAAATTGCCAAATCTATTGCAGGTGAAGATTTTACGTGCTATTTATTTGAGGGTATCAAAAATAAAGATAATACGAAATATTTGCACATCACCAGTACGAATTTTGACGAACCAGGATGCGCTGAAATTTGCAAAAATTCTGATATTATACTGGCTATTCACGGCGCCGAAGACAATGACGAAGTTGTCTATGTTGGGGGGAGACATGAAGGTCTCAAACAAAAGATGATCGACAAGCTTACAGAGGTTGGTTTCAATGCAAAAAAAGACACAACAAATCATTCAGGCCGTGATGCTAAAAATATTTGTAACAAAGGAATGTCAATGGAGGGTTTGCAAATAGAAATATCACATGGTCTCCGGAAAAAAATGTTTAAAAGATTGAACCGTAAAGACCGTAAGTACACTTGTAACGTATTCAACGAATTCGTAAAATCTATAAGAAGTATTTTGCATGAAGAAGCGGTAAAAAACAATTTGGAATCTTGATCAGGTAACCTATAATGCAACCTGACTGCAGGGGCATCATGTTATGATGAACCCCAAGAAGACCGGAAAATGGAGCAACACTCTCAACGACTAATAGTGAATAGGCCCGACGTGATATTGTTGGCAATAAAATGAAATATAAAGATTATTATCAAATTTTAGGGATCAGCCGGAATGCCACTCAGGATGAAGCAAAAAAGGCCTATCGCAAACTTGCCCGCCAATATCATCCGGATATATCGAAAGAATCAGGTGCTGAGGCAAAGTTTAAAGAAATTGGTGAGGCATATGAGGTACTCAAGGATCCTGAGAAACGCAAAGCCTACGATCAGTTGGGCAGTTATCAACCAGGACAAGAGTTTCGACCGCCTCCTGACTGGGAAGAGAGCTTTGGACCGGGAACGCGTTATTACGAATTTTCCGGTGGAGATCTCGGTGGTTTCAGCGATTTCTTCTTTGGATTATTTGGCAGTGGAATGGGCCGTCAGGCGTCCGCCCGCCCTTCTCGTGCCCATTTTTCAATAAATGGACAGGATTTTGAAACTAATATTCAAATAGACCTGGAAGAAGCATATAGGGGAACAATGCGTACCATGCAAATGGAGGTGCCCGAAATTACGCCTGATGGAGGTATCAAACGTACACCCAAGAATATTACTGTCCGAATACCAAAGGGGGCTACTGACGGGCAAAGACTTAGAGTTAAGGGAAAAGGAGGAAAAGGCTTACATGGCGGCCACGAAGGCGATCTTTATCTTAATATTTCAATAAAACCTCATCATACGTTTAGAGTAAATGGACATGATCTCTATGTTACCTTGCCGGTGGCACCGTGGGAGGCTGCCCTTGGCGCAAAGATTGAAATACCGGCCGTAGAACAGAAAATCCTTCTTACTATCAAACCAGGCGCTCAATCAGGGCAGAAATTGCGTATTGCCGGAAAGGGATTGCCCAAACCAAAAGGAGGATTCGGTGACTTATATGCAGTTTTACAGATAGCAAATCCATCCACACTGACTGCAACAGAAAAGTCTTTATATGAAACGTTAGCCAAAAGTTCTTCTTTTAATCCTCGCACATCATTAAAGTAGGGAACGATTATGAAGAAAAAGGATATTTGTGACGCTGAATTTTTCCACTATGAGGAAAAAATGGTTTCATTTTCAGAGCTGACAAAGATATCCGGACTTGGTGCAGAAATCCTTAAAGAGCTGATTGAATTTGGTGTATTTGAGCCAGAAGAAGGCGAAAGCCCTGATTCCTGGATTTTTTCCTCTTATGCCATCACTATAGCTCGAAAGGCATTGAGGCTCAAGGTGGACTTCGATCTTTTGCCTGCCGGGATAGCAATAGCCCTCACCTATCAACAAAGAATAAGAGAACTGGAAAAACTCGTCAAAGAACTTGAATGTCAATTGATGAGATAAGTACGTAGGAGAAGTGGGTCTGGATTGGAAAGGAAAAAAATGACCAACTTCACAATCGCCATATACAATCAAGATATGCTTGTGGTGTTTCCTGAACTCGTAGGTAATAAATCAACCAAATAGCTTCTGTCTATTAGCTCATCAGGTCCAAAGCCATTAAATATAGCCCATCGTGCAATGTGCTCTTCAGCCAGGCGATCTGCTACAGCCTGGGTTGACAAGTGCATCTTTCTGCTGCGAGCGTATATCTCTCGTAATATTGGCTTTATACCATGGATCACCTCCAGGGGTCTCTCCTGATTGAATTTACCACCAAACACATCTTTCACAGTATCAAACTCATAGATTAAATTAAGGATCCCTCCAAGATTTACTACAAAGTCAGGCGCATAGAGTATATTAAATCGCTTTAATAATCCTTCTACCTCTTTTCTGCTTCCTCTATGCCTATCGTCTATTTGGTTATTTGCAGCTCCAACAATTATCAGTTTCTTATCTACATTTGCCTTAACCATCCTTTTTACAGTCGAGGGGTTAACAATTTGACCCATGGCATTTGGGCTGAAGATATCAAATTTTTGATTATAAATCTCATTCGGTTCAACGTGTCTCACAGTAATATCCTTCTCTTTTAATAATCTCAGCTTTTCCTCGACTTTCACACTATCTATATCCGCGATAATGAGCTCGACTTCAGGATAATCCTGAACAATGTAGTCTATAAGCAGTGAACCGACCTTTCCAAGGCCTTGGAGGGCAATAGTTACGTTATTAAGGCTTTCTTGGTTGAAGTGATACATAACAGACTCTAACATAGACTCATACGCTCCTCTGGCTGTAATTAAAGAAGGATCGTCAGAGCCACCGTTCTCTAAACATAAACACGCAACGTTATGTGGTGCATATTGGCTTACAAAATCAACATGTGCACAGCGGGTGCCCATATCCGGTGCGAATATATACTGAACGAGGCCCTGAAGAACAGGAACGACTTTATCTTTTAATACTGCCTTTTCTAAATCAGACAATGGCTGATCAGCCCTTGAAAAATTTTCTGTACTGTGGTGGGGTTCATAGATAACAGACTTTCCCCCACCGATCCTGGATGCCCTCACCTCTTCGATTGTTGCTTTTCCTTCCAGTGCCATCATTGCGAACATTAAATTAAGAATCGCCCACTTGTAACTCATGCCTCTGGCAAGGCTTCTTACGTCGGCTTCCGCTTCTCTCTCGTTATTGTACTCCTTCCATCTACACCCACCGAGATACCACGGAGTCGGTTCAGGTTTTCGTGAACATATAATGGTGTTGTTTCTTGCTACCCACATCCCTCGACCGTGGCCAATGTTTCTATAGAAGACATTCTCAGGTCTTTGTAAAAGGGTATGAACAGCATCAACAACATCTTCATGGGTACTGTCGCCGTTCTTTATAAAATCCATAACTTCTTTCAGTTGCTCGATTGTCAGGTCATCCTTAATTTGTGTCATTCTTTATATACTCCTTTCGTATCAAATGATGCTCTTCGATATAGTTTCTATTTTCAGTTTCTGATGATATCAGATTCTCATAACCATCAAATTCTATTCTCTGGATTATGATCGTGTCATGAAACGCTTCTTTTGAAAAACCTCCTCTTTAATCAACTGCCTACGATTTATTTCAATCTTTGTAACATTTTAGCTCTTTGAAAACTACTCCTGGCCGTTACTCAAGGCCACATAGGTATCCTTGGGGAGACGCATGAGCATGGGGATGTCTTTTTTTACATCATGCCCTCTAACAGGGGGCCTCAGCGTGCCGCTTCAAACCATGTGCACGAGCAACTCGTCATTGTCTTCTAGGGCCTTTGTCTGTGTGCACTGGTTTGAAGCGGCCTACCTGCTCGTCTTTGTGAGGGCATGGTAAAAAAAGACATCCCCATGCTCATTCACCAGGTAATTTCAAAGAGCTAAAATGTTACAAATCTTTTTATTTATTTAAACCTCGGTTTTCCATCCGTTGTTGCTCCCATGCTCTGTAATTGTCTGGGGGGTGAATTATCTCAGCGTCAGGCCTTAACTCGAGTTTCATTGCTTCATTAGGACACCCAGTAACACAAATACCACAGCCAATGCATTTGGTCAGAGCAATTGTTGAAACCTCATCTACGGTGCATGCATGCACCTGACAACGTTCTTCGCATATTCCACAACCAAGGCAAAGTTCGGGGTCAACAACCGCATAGTAATTTGCCTTGGCAACTGATTGTTCGATGCCAAATTCGTTTATTCCCCTCAGGATCTGACAACAACACCCACAACAGTTGCATACATAAAATACTCCTCTAGCGACATTGCTTACCGTGTGAACCAGACCTACTTCTTCACTTCGGTCAAGCACATTGAGGGCTTCTTCTTGCGTAATGCTGTGCGGTCCCGCTGGTCTTTCTTTCTGTGAAAAAACAAGACAAACATCCAGAGGAAAGTCGCATTTCCGGGTTTCCAGCAGATCTTGTTGTTTTCTACAAATGCAATCCCGTAGCTCAAAAGAATTAGCTTGAAGCAGTAATGGCTTGATATCATCATAGGGAAGAATAAACTCAGTTTTAACTGATCCCTGTGCCGGGACAACGCGGTGCAACGCTGGCTCATAGCGCATTATTCCTTCTGCCCCGCCTTCATTCCAGTATTGCTCACAAAGATGAGCAAACTCATGGTCCATAATATCCCATTGCTCCTCATAAAAGCCAATAACGAATGGAGCGAGCCGGAACCTCTTTATCCCATCTCTCTTTGTTGAGCCCCATATAATACCCTTGTCCACCATTGCCTTAAGTCTTGTCTCAATTTCTTCCTGTGATAGGTTGGACCGTTCTGCTATCGCATCGGTTGTCTCACTCGTGCCAGTCATGTTACTTGCCACTAATGCTTCTTCGGGCGAGAATATTTTCTTGAGGATCTGCAATTCAACACCAGACCCAGTTCTCGGGAAACCTCCGGGCAGGAGATCTAAGGCATGGGCTAATTTTTCGTATGCATCAACACTCATCTTTACGCTCCTTATATTAGTTTTTCTTTTTCTGCCAACTCAATGCATTTATTCACTACGAACTTCAAAAAAATATCGCAGGTGTTTTTCCAGCCTTTATTTTGGATATATCGATTAAGCTCTTCCGAGTTGCTGAAATCACAATGGCTTAGTGTCTTACAATCTGTACTGCCGAATTCTTTTAAAAAGTCACTATAAAGCTCGCACACAGCATGAATGGCTTTGTTTCTTTCCTGTTCATGCTCCTCCGGGATGCCCTCTTTGCCTTGACCGCAGCGAAGGCCAATAGCTATGTTGCTGCCAATCAGAAGACCACATGTGGTTTGTCCAGATGAAATGGCCCCCATATATCCAGCAGTAGCCCACGAATATCCTTTTGGTGGTAAGTCCCACATGGCCTGCAAGCCTTGCAAGCTGGCTTCAGCTCAAGTATAAAGATGCATCCTTTTATATGCCTTGGTCAAAACATCCTCAAAAAAATCTCGATCTTTTATGATGATCACCTCTTTTTATTTACCCATGGAATAAAAAACTGTTCCATTGGGTCCTGGCCGCATGGAATTTATCTCGCCCCCTCTTTTGTATCATTCATGTGCGGTTGGTCTTCGATGAACGAGCGAATAAGGTTTATCCCGGTGAAGTGGCCCAAGGTAACATAGGCAATTGCTATCTCCGGGCCTAATAACCTACGTCGTATTTGGCTGTAACTCAACCCCTGTCTATAATGGGACAGGATGCGTTCTCCAAGTTCCTTCAAGTACTCAATCTTGCCAATGATCTCATTGTGTGGATTTTTACGGATGTTGCCACTACCAGGAAAAAGGATATTGATATCCATTGCAGCCACTTTTTCTAACGATGCGATTATAAGCCAGATATTATAATCAGCTCGAAGAGCTCGATCCTGGCCACCCACAAAAAGATCGCCAGAGAATGACCATCCTTCTTTGGGTTCATATAGACAGATGTGATCTGGGCTGTGAACTGGGGTGTGGATTACCTTAAACCGATGATTTTTAGTATTCACAAGCTCTCCAATGGCTTTTCCTTTTGATGGATCGGGATAACCCCACATCAACTTCTGGTAAAGAGCAAGTGACTGTCTTCCTCTCGGGTCAGCAAGTACAGGGAGGGCCAGAGGGTGAGCCATTACATCAGCACCGTATATGTTTTGTAGTGCAGCATTTCCAGCGATATGATCCTCATGGCTGTGAGTGTTTACTATATAATCGACCTGATATCCTTTCAAAGACATGACCAGTTCTTGGACAGTATAAGAGCACCCTGTATCCACCATCATCCCGTCCACCCAATAAGCCGCAGTGAAATATAAGCTCCGGCCAAGAAATGAGCGTGCCAAGTGAAACTTTCGGACTGTATTGATCTGTTCCACTTTGATCATGTATTATACAACCTGGATGATCTCAAATATAAAATCATGGTGCCCTGAACCCGGCTTCACGGATACAACAATTGATCAGTACAGCAGGCTCACCTGTTTGGAATAGGCAGCGTTTTTCACGAGTCCCCGTCTCATAGTTGCTCAAGACATAGGCAACAGTATGGATTGAACCACTCTTTTGAGTAGAAAAAGTATAGGAGAGAAGGGCTTGTGTGTCAAAAGAAAAAACATAACAATTGTGTTAGTAGTAAAGGATTTTAAACGGAGTAATACTCAATAGATTATCTATGAAGATGATAAAAATCAGCGTCGTTTTTTGGAGCTGTTGAGTTGAGAAATCAACTGACAATAATGATTTTACTGTGGATATTGCTTTTAGGAAGGCTTTTATGTGTGTGACAAAGTAATCGACATAAAATAAAATGTTGTGACACCACTTACAAAAGCCCCCAGGGGAATCAAAGCATTCCCCTGGGGGCTTCACGTGGGTAATTTTAAAACAACCTCTTCAATCATAAAATTAATTTGAACAGGAGGTTAATGTGAAAAAGAGTATAATTTGAAAAAGTATAAGATCAATATATATTGTATGTCAAGAAAAAAATGACACAATATGTGGATTTAATGCCATGTAACTTTTAAAAGTAGTATACAGAGGTTCTGCGGGCAGATGTGGGATTCGAAAATCAACAGGAAAAATGTAGGATTATTTCTGTGAATTTTTATAGGTACTTCTTTAATCACTTGACCGGTAACATATGCTCATCTATATTTCTTTTTTTTATGAAAGATAATTACAATTAAACAGAGGAGTAAAAAATGGCCATAAAAACAGTAGATGAATATCGAGATAGGATTTCCAAACTGAAACCAAGGCTTTTTATAGGCGGGATTGCAGTGACTATGCCGTCTGAATTGGAGTTGGAAAGTCCAGAGATAGGGGAATATGTGTCTAAATATCTTAAATCAGCAGCCTCTGCAAAAAAGAGGATGCGGATGGCAAAGTTTCTTCAGAACTGGGTTGCAGGATTGCATGGTGTGGGTACATATCAGGGAGCCGGTCCAAGTCAAAACCAAATACTGACCCTTTACCGGATAACAGATTTAGAAGAAAAAAAGAAAATGGCCGAGGAATTGGCTTACATGTATAATTAATGGTTGGTGTCCGCTGGTTGTTGTCTGTTGCAATTGACTACGGGCCGCTGAAAATTGACTTTCCACTTTTCGGTGTGAAAGCAACAAACTCAAAGAACCCAACAAACACAAATAATGTCAGATAAAAGAGATAATCTGAGTATATTGAAGAAGGGAATAAAGGATGAGATAAGTCCTATAGAGGTGACTGGCATCACTGACTCCGCATTGGCCTACCTATTATCTCAGCTCTTTATCGAAGTAGACCATCCTTTCTTAATAGTTCTCCCTAACTCTGAGGAGTCCGAAAAATTTTACAAAGATCTGGATTTTTTTCTTTCCAACCAGAATAATGGGCTTTCCCCAGACCTTAGGAGAATATTCCTTTTTCCTTCCTATGATATCTCACCTCTCACAGGATTAAGTCCACCAAAAGAATTGGTAAGGCAAAGGATAGAGGCACTTTATGCTCTTTCAACCTTGCGAGATGCGGTTGTTGTTACATCATTAGAGGCCATTATGAGTCGTCTTTTGCCAAAAAAGATCCTCCTTAACTCTGTTGACTATATCGCTATTAATGAGGAGATCGACAGGGATGACTTGATAAAAAAATTACTGGCTTTTGGTTATCTTCGGACTTCGTTAGTGGAGGAGAGAGGTGATTTTTCTGTAAGGGGCGGCGTTATTGATCTATACCCACCGTTATATGATTCAGCAGTGAGGATAGAATTCTGGGGAAACAGCGTGGAATCCATACGACTCTTTAATCCAGTCAATCAAAGATCAAAATTTGATTTAAAAGAGTTAATTATTCTCCCTGCAAATGAGATCATTCTAGGACCTTCAAACATTAAACAGGCACGATCAATGGGTAGACTTCCATCGCCTTTAGAATCAGGAGGGAATTTTCCAGGTATTGAGGCATGGCTGCAACATTTTTACTCCTCTCTTGATACCATCTTTAGCTATCTTCCCAAAGAAGGTCATATTTGCATTACTCAATCAGATAGTTTTATAGAAAGAGCCATGTCTATTGTGGAGAAGCTTAATAAAGAAACGGGAAAGTTTAAGGATGAGTGTTTAGAGAAAGGAAAACCCTTTCCCCAAACTGATAATAGTTTTCTCGAGATACAGGAACTTCAAGATACCATTGCTGAATATCACAAAATTTCTTTTTTTGATTTTACTGTCAACACCA
>Ga0307378_10006397_pt1 | contig 16137 bp, 15 predicted proteins | sample UN1MG_FD_202238 | JGI IMG/M metagenome (GOLD analysis project Ga0307378, IMG submission 202238) | Soil microbial communities from Risofladan, Vaasa, Finland - UN-1 | ecosystem: Environmental > Terrestrial > Soil > Coastal area > Acid sulfate soil | place: Finland: Risofladan, Vaasa | collected... | reverse complement strand
GCCAGCCTCTCGATGCCGAACCCGAATGCCCACCCAGTATATTTCTCGCTGTCTATCCCCACAGCATCAAATACATTTGGGTCAACCATACCGCACCCGCCCATCTCTATCCAGTCTTCTTTCCCTTTTTTATCAACCCAGAGCAAATCAACTTCTCCGCTCGGTTCCGTAAACGGGAAAAAACTCGGCCTAAACCGCCACTTCGCATCGGCCCCCAAAAAAGCGTGTATGAACTGGTCTATCGACGTTTTCATATCTACCATGCTGATATCCTCGTCAACTACCAGGGCCTCAAGCTGATGAAACATATACATATGAGTCGCATCGACAGTGTCCGGCCGATACACCCGACCGGGAGCTACAACCCTGATTGGCGGCTTGTTATCCTCCATAACACGTATCTGAATCGTGGAGGTCTGCGACCGCAGAAGTGTATTGTCGTCGATATAAAAATTATCCAGAGGGTCCCTTGCCGGGTGTTCCGGCGGGATATTAAGTGCGATGAAATTATGCCACTCGTCCTCAACTTCTGGACCGTAAGCAACAGAAAAGCCCATCCGCCCGAATATTTCAAGCAGTTCATTTATCGTCTGTGTAATAACGTGCATTTTACCGATGTTTGGAATTTTACCCGGCAGTGTAACATCGATAAACTCACCAGCTTTGGCCTGTGTCTGAGAAAGACTTGTTTTCAACTGCTCAAATGCCTCGCTAACCTCTTTTTTAATCTTATTGGCCACCTGACCCGCTTTGGGCTTTTGCTCGGCAGGAAACCGCCCTATCTGACTGAGTAGTTGTGTGATTTGCCCCTTTCGGCCCAGATACTTTATGCGGAACTGCTCAAGAGTTGCAGGGTCCGTGATTTTTTTTAAGGCCGAAAGTGCCTCTTTACCGGTTTTTTCGAATTGCTCGAGCATTGTTCGTATTGCCTGTATCCTATGGCATTAGCAGCCGCTGAAATCATTACTTGATAGCGGCTTTTGCAGCTTCTACGACGGCATCGAAGCCGGCAGGGTCGGCTATGGCAATTTCGCTTAACATCTTTCTGTTAAGTTGAATATTGGCCTTTTTACAGCCGTTGATAAACTGGCTGTATCTTATCCCACGCTGACGGCAGGCCGCGCTTAAACGGATAATCCACAGGCCTCGAAAGTCGCGTTTTCGGCGCTTGCGGTCAATACGGGCATTAACTGCCGCGCGCACACTGGCTTCTTTAGCTAAACGATAAAGATGACCAGAAGCCCCGCGACGCCCCCTTACCGCCTTCAAAATCCGCTTTTTTGCTTGGCGCCTGGCGGCGCCTTTTCTTACTCTTGGCATATCAGCTTTCCTTTAACATTAATTTACGGCTTGCTGGCGGCAGCTGATTTGAGCTACTCGACTTTACGATAATTCGCAAAATCAGAACTCACGCCGAGAAGCAAAGCCTTTTAATTGATTATGTTATCGCTATTTCTTAACGTCCCTTACAATCAGTTATACACATAGCTTTATCTTAGCTGTTTTGCCCATTGTACTGTTCATAATTGATGGACTTGATATACGTCTTCTGCGTTTGGCGCTTTTGCCGCTCATAAGATGACCGCCGTAAGAGCGTTTGTATTTGACCTTGCCGGAAGCGGTAACTTTTACCCTTTTCTTCAAGCCCTTATGGGTTTTCTGTTTTGGCATCTGACCAGTTCCTTTAAAAACGTCTGTGAAATTACAAAACGCGCAATTTAAGCTATTTGTGGTTTAAGGTCAAGATTAAAGGGGCAAATTTCTCAAAAAAAGAAAGAATTTGAAAAGCGATTAAAACAGCGTTAAACTCAAAAATGGTACAAATGGGCTTTTTAAGGAACAAAACTATGCGAAACAGCAAATCAGGAAAAATATTAACGACGGCAATTGTCCTAACGGCATTTGCCTGCCCTAACCTCCTTCAGGCCGGCACAGGTACATTATCGGTTACAGTCCACGAGGCCGGCACAGATACGCCTCTGCCGTGCCGAGCGTGGGTTGAAATCGATGGTGAAAGGCTTTTTTAAGCCCATTACGCCATCCAGCACGCCATATACAAAAGACCGCAGTTTCTCCTGTGACGGCCATTTTGTCATCGAAGTTCCCACCGGCAAAGCCCTCATTCACATCGAGCGAGGCAAGGAATATCACTCTGTCAATAAAGAAGTTACAGTACAGGAAAATCAAACTACAAAAGTAGATGTCAGCCTCGTGCGATGGATAAACATGTGTGAAAAGGGCTGGTATTCGGCTGATATGCACTGTCATTTTGGAGTTAATGACCTCCACGTGCTCAGGCAAACGGCACTGGCTGATGATATAAATTTTGAGCCTGTGCTTACGGTCTGGAACCACCAGGAAAATATCTGGAACCAGCAGAGCAAATCGCTGGGTTATATCTGGCCTGCCTGGCCGGAAGGCCCGAGAATCTACGCCGACTCAACACATTTGATAACGCTGCAAAACGAGGAAATCGAGCGTATAGGCGGAGAGCCATTTGAGTCAGTGGGGGCCTTATTGATGTTCGGATTGACCAGGCCGGTAACAGTGCCTCCCAAAATGGTCAAATATCCCTGTGATGCTGTTTTGGCTCGGAGTGCAAAAAAAACTTCGCCTGGATGTGTGATTGATACGGATAAGCCAATCTGGGGCGAAAACGTGGTAGGTATGGCGCTGGGGCTATTCGATTCTGTCCAAGTATGCCATAACCACTATCATCGGGAAACTACTCTGCCTATAGGCTGGGGAATGGCCGGGGCCGATTTAGAACAGGAACATAAAGACTGGGGCAAAAACGAGCTCTTTCACCGAACGAATTTGACATATTACCGCTTTTTGAACTGTGGATTCAAGCTGGCGGTTACCGGCGGCACGGCGATGGGTGTAATGCCTGCACCCTTAGGCTATTGCAGGACATATGCTAAAATTGAAGGCCGCCTTACCGAGGCCAACTATCTCAAGGCAATCCACGCCGGCCGGACATTTGCAACCAGCGGACCTATGCTTATACTGACGGCAAATGGCCTGGATAGCGGAGCAACAATCCGGTACACAACAGGCAAGAGTGAACCAATCCAAATCAAAGCAGAATTGCATAGTATTCAACCACTTAGTTCGTTAGAACTGGTTCAAAACGGTAAAATAGTCAGGCAAATCAATCTGGATGACAAACCACTCTCATCATTGCTAGAGCACTCGATAGAGCTGAAACTGAGGCCCAGTCGCAGTGGATGGGTGGTAGCCCGGTCGATATTTACCTCTCCTGACGGCTGTTTGCGTCAGGCACATACCAGCCCTGTTTACATTACGGTTGACGACAAGCCAACCGCATCGAAACAGGATGCCGAATATATGATTGGCTGGATAGACCGACTAATAAAGGTCAGTGAAAAGCCCGGTCGATATCCATCCGGCGAAGAGCGAGAAAAGGCACAGGCTGTTTTCCGAGAGGCGCAACAAATATACCGCGATATTGCTACAACAGCCGTGGAATTATGGGAGAAAGAAAAGTCAGGCGGGAAATAGGCGTAGAATTCCTCTGCTTACTATCCATTTGTGCGGAACTGAGATTCTTCAGATTTGCTTTAGAATGACAATCAGGTCATTTTATAGAAATTTTCAGTGTTGGTGCTCTTTTTCATCAGCTTGAGCACTTACAGGGGCGACACAATAGATGTAGATAAGCGGTTCCTCGCCGGTATTTTTAATGTTATGGTTGGTTTGTGGCGGTATGTACGCCACTTTGCCCTGCCCGACTTGGAAAGAATCGTTTTCACCGACTACAGCAAAACCCCGGCCGGAAAGGAAAACAAGCAGTTCTTCACGTGCCTGGGTACTGTGTTGGCCGCAGTCTTCGCCGGGAGCCAGATATACTCTGCCCGAGCGCATTCCACAGGTTTGCGGGCGGCCGGCAAAAAGTCTTTGATATTCGCACTTATCGTTCAAATCCATAACGAGGGCTTTTTCCGATGGCATCGTTTAGTCTCCTTGAAAACACTGATTTTAGTATCAAACCGGTGCATTAAAAAATATTACGCTTGTTTGTCAACAATTTTATTGACTTCGTAGCACGAATATATTATTTTTATGCGCTTAATAGTTATACGTTTTTATGCGAAGAAGGGGACGAATTTGTACAGAAGGAGATTTTTGTTAAGTTTGGTATTTTTGATTATGGCGGTAAACCTGTGTAAAGCTGAAGGCGCCGATGACTTCTGGAACAGGGAAACCTTGACAAATGGTTTTTGGGGTCTGAATGATAAGTTGGCAGATTCTGGTATAGAGGTCGGCTTTGGAATTACGAATATTTATCAACAAAATGTCAAAGGCGGTCTTGGTACACGTCTTAAGTCCGGCCGATATACCGGCAGCTATGACTTGGAAATGCTGGCTGACCTTCAGAAGCTGCTTGATTTCGAGACAGGCATAATCTTTCTGCATCTTGAGGGCGGCTGGCCTGACGCCGAAGGTATTGACGGCACTTCTTTAGGCAGTTGTTTTTGTGTAAATGCCGATGCAATCGGAGATATTCCGATACTTGTCAAGCAGCTTTTTTATGAAGGGCCGTTCATCAAAGACAATCTTACCCTGATGATTGGTAAGATAGATTTCACCGGTGTGTTTGACCGCAGCACTTATGCAGATGATGAAATTACCCAGTTTCTAAATGGCTCCCTGGTTGACGACCCGACGATTCCATTTCCGGAATACAGCCTTGGCGCAGTTCTTGTCTGGGACATCACCGATTCCTGGTACATTATGGGCGGCGTAGCCGACGCCCAGGCTAACGGGAGAGAGACTGGTTTTAGAACGACTTTTCATGGAGAAGATTATTTTTTTTATGCCCTTGAAACCGGTATAACGCCTGAGCTTGATTCCAGTAATGGTTGGATGCCGGGCGCCTATCGTGTGGGTATTTGGAATGACCCGCAGCCGAAAGCAAATACGGATTATGAAGATGCGGGTAAGAGTTATCGTGACGATATCGGCTTCTACATCAGTTGTGACCAGATGCTGGTTAAAGAAAACGACGACCCTGAGGACGGTCAGGGCCTGGGGGTTTTCGGAAGATACGGCTTTGCCCACGGTGTGAAGAACGATGTTGCTAATTTCTGGAGTATCGGTTTTCAGTATCAGGGTTTGTTCGAAGCCCGTGATGAAGATGTGCTTGGTTTAGGTTTTGCCCAGGGATTTTTCAGCGACCAGGCTTCTGCAACCTATACGGCTGATTATGAAAGCGTCCTCGAAGCTTATTACAGCGCTTCTGTCACGCCGTGGCTGAACGTAAGTCCAAACATTCAGTATGTTGCTAATCCCGGCGGGGTCAGCGATGTAGATGATGCGTGGGTTTTGGGAGTGCGTGTACAAATGATTTTCTAAAATCTTTTATTTGCTCGACTGAGAGCGCAAAAACAGTAAAGTTAAGTGAAAGAATGATTAGGAAAATATTATTATGCATATGGCCAATGAGTTACTATCGGTTCCGGTTGCTGCAGGAACACTTACAATAGCTGCTGCTGGTCTGGGATTTATCAGCAGAAAGTTAAGGCACATTATCACCTCAGACAGAGTTGCCCTGATGGGTATTCTGGGAGCTTTTATCTTTGCTGCACAAATGGTAAATTTTCAGTTGCCGGCGATGCCCGGTACAAGCGGGCATATGGTTGGGGCGGTGCTTCTGGCTATAATACTGGGCCCTCACGCCGGTGCAATAGTCATATCCTCGGTGGTTGTTATTCAATGTCTTATATTCCAGGATGGCGGTTTGCTGGCTCTTGGATGCAACATCATCAATATGGCCCTTGTGCCCAGTTATCTCGGCTACTTTCTATACAGGACTGTTACGGCCGGTCGCCTTAGCAGCTTAAAGACGTATATCGGAGCTATGTTAGCCTGCGTGAGCGCCATTGAGGCGGGTGCGATTCTTGTTCCTATACAGGCTGCCCTTTCCGGCGTATTAGCGGTTCCGTTCTCAACTTTCCTGATAACAATGCTGGGGGTCCATTTTTTAGTTGGTTTTGTTGAGGGCTTGATTACCGTTGCCGTATTAGGATACCTGCAGCAGGTTAAACCTGATATTGTTGTGAACCGGCTGCCGGGTAAAGTTAGATTAAGCAAAAAAGCAGTACTTGTAACTTTTGTAGTCTTTACCTTTATTATTGGTGCAGGACTTTCGTTACTTGCTTCAAATAAGCCGGACGGCCTTGAATGGAGTTATGCCGAAAGACCGGACCAGCCGGATTTCAAAACCTTTGTTTTCAACGACGATTCTACAATTGCCGCGGTTGATGATTTCCATTCGAAATATTCCCCGCTTCCGGATTATTCTATCAAGTCCCCGGAACCAGAAAAAACCGCCGGGGAGGAAGTGGCTTCTCATGCAGGCTGGACCAGCTTTGCAGGCGTCATGGGTTCTCTCATAACAATGGCGGTCATCTGGGTGACAGCCTGGTTTTTGAGAAAAAAACAACTTGCCAAAACATAAAGTGTATCTTGTGGTCGAGATACAGTATACGAGACATTAATAATGCACCACGCATATATAGACAAATTTGCTTATCAGGATTCGCCCATACACCGGCTTGACAGCAGGGCAAAATTTATAGTTTTACTTATTTTTACGGCAGTGGTTGTTTCTTTACCACGCACCTCACTGAGTATTCTGTTCTGTTATGCTGTCGGACCGGTTGCTGTTCTGGTCATGGCTAAAATTCCGCTCAAGTTTGTTTTCAAACAAATACTATTGGTCAGCCCTTTTGTTTTGGTGTTGGCTTTGAGCTGTCCACTGTACGACAAAACACCTGTGAGAGTTGCTTTTGGCCCCTTTTTTTGGAGGACTACGATTGGTTGGATGCGTTGTTTTGTTATTCTTGGAAAGTTCGTCGTTACAATGTTAGCACTAATCAGTCTTGTTTCTACCACGCGATTCGGCGATTTACTTACCGGTTTACAAAAGCTGGGGCTGCCTAAACTGCTGATTATTCAGCTTGGCTTCTTATACCGGTACATATTTGTTCTGATCGATAAAGTCCATCACATATTGCGTGCAAGGAACGTGCGAAGGCTTAAGAATCTTGGGTTTAAAAGAGAACTTAAAATCGCAGCCGCTATGCTTGGTTCGTTGTTAATCCGCAGTATTGACACCGCCGAGCGTATAAATATTGCGATGCAGGCCCGTGGATTCGACCGCACATGGCACAGCCTGTCAAAATTGCAAATTCGCCGCTGTGACCTGCTTTTTGCCCTTATCGCAATATTTTTTATGCTTGGTCTGTACTTTTTTATAAAACCTGTTTTATAGCGGAGTTCCTGGATGCCGAAAGCAATCGAAATAGAAAAATTCTCGTATCAATATCCCGACGGCACAGCCGCACTCAGCGATATAAGTTTAAGCATCGAGCACGGCCGGAGAGTTGCTCTTATAGGCCCGAATGGAGCGGGCAAATCCACATTGCTTCTTGCGATGGCCGGCTTTGTAAAAGGCACCGGAAAAGTATTAATTGAAGGCCTGGAAATAAACAGGAAAAATCTGAAAAAGATTCGTACTTCGCTCGGCTGTTGCCTGGAAAACCCCGATGACCAGTTGTTTATGCCCACCCTGTTCGATGATGTGGCATTTGGCCCGCTTAATATGGGTCTCGAAGGTGAGCAGGTAAAAGCACGTGTTACCGATGCGCTGCAGACTGTCGGGCTGGCTGAAATGGCTGACAAAGCCCCCCATCATCTCTCTGCCGGTCAAAAACGAGCCGCCGCAATAGCAACCATACTGTCTATGGCTCCGAAAATAATCACGCTCGATGAACCCGACGGCAGTTTGGACCCGAGAAACCGAAACAATCTTATAACACTGCTGACCGGTTTGCCTCAAACGCTGATAATAACGACTTGTGATATGAATTTTGCAGCTTCTCTCGCTGACAGGGTGATTTTGCTCGATGATGGCCGCATAATCGCCGATGGCGACGCTAAAAAAATCATGTCAGATTCATATTTGATGGCTGAGCATGGTCTGGAAGTACCAACCAAAATGAAATAGGTCGTTACTACCGGGTCTTTTGTTTTTAGCCTGTATGCCTATCAATAGAAGTTCTGAGTTCTGAAAATAGTGTGTATAAATAATATTGACAGAGATTCCCGATTTAGGTTAAAATTATTTGGCTTTATGCCGAAAAATGTGGTGTATAGTAATGGTATTTCGGCTATACGCTAATTAAGGAAGATAGATAATACCGGGAAAATCTATGGCAAAAGTAACACTGCCCGACGGCGGCGCATTAGAAGTTACTGACGGTACAACGGCATTACAATTAGCCGAACAGATAGGCCCGGCTCTTGCAAAAGCGGCATTGGCGGCGAGAATAGACGGTCAATTAGTTGATTTATCCACGTCTCTGACAGACGGGGCGGAAGTTCAAATTATCACCGATAAAGACGACCAGGGACTTGAAATAATGCGGCATAGCTGCGCCCACGTAATGGCTGAGGCGATATGCTCTATTTGGCCGGAAACAAAACTGGTCTATGGCCCTACCGTCGAGGATGGATTTTACTATGATATAGACCTCGATGAACCGATTCGCCCCACTGATTTTGACCGCATAGAGGAGAAAATGCGGGAAATCGTCCAGGCCGACAGCTCGTTTATTAGAAAACAGATGTCCCGTGGCGATGCCCTGGCAAAATTAGCTTCCGACAAATATAAAACCGACAATGTAAGCCGTGCAGACGGTGACGTTATCACTTTTTATTCGCATGGGGATGGTTTTGAGGACTTGTGCCGAGGTCCGCATATACCAAGTACCGGCAGAGCCGGAAGTTTCAAGATTATGTCCGTAGCCGGCGCATATTGGCACGGTGACCCAACACAAAAGATGCTCCAGAGAGTTTACGGTACCACCTGGCCGACAAAAAAACAGCTTGATGACTACCTGCAGAGATTGGAGGAGGCGAAAAGACGTGACCACCGCCATTTGGGCAGACAGTTGGATTTATTCAGTTTTCACGATGCCGGTCCGGGCTTTGCCTTCATTCACGCAAAAGGGATGATAGTCTGGAATGCTATAGTGGACTTCTGGCGAAGTGTCCATAACAGGTACGGCTATCAGGAAATCAAAACACCGATTATTCTCAACGAAGAGCTTTGGCACAAAAGCGGCCACTGGGACAACTACAAAGAGAATATGTATTTTAGTGAGATTGACGGCACCGGCTATGCGATAAAACCGATGAATTGTCCCGGCGGTTGTCTGGTTTATAATTCCACCAAACACTCTTATCGCGAGTTTCCGATGCGCGTTGCCGAACTTGGTCTTGTTCATCGACACGAGGCCAGCGGTGTTATGCATGGGCTTTTCAGGGTAAGACAGTTCACTCAGGATGACGCCCATATCTTCTGTACACCTGATCAGATAGAGGCTGAGGTTATTGGGGTCATTGAGCTTACCTTCGAGATATATAAGACTTTCGGTTTTGAAGATTTCCGCATTGAGCTTTCAACTAAGCCTCAAAAACACATCGGTTCCGACGAGATTTGGGAGATTGCCACCAATGCCCTCAAAGGAGCCCTGGAGTACAAAAAAATCGAATACAAAATCAATCCCGGAGATGGAGCATTTTATGGGCCAAAAATTGATTTTCACATAAGAGACTGCCTGAAGAGGTCCTGGCAGCTCGGTACGATTCAGTTGGATTTTTCGATGCCTCAACGCTTCGGCCTGGTCTATACCGACAAGGACAATACCGAGAAGCCTCCCGTTATGATTCACAGGGCGGTTCTGGGCTCTTTTGAGCGCTTTATTGGTATTCTTATAGAACACTATGGGGCAAGTTTTCCTCTCTGGCTTGCACCTGAACAGGTCAGGATTCTTCCAATCAGTGAAAAGACCAATGATTATGCAAAAAACGTTCAGGAGAGGTTAAAAGATGCTCAATTGCGGGTTAGTTGTGATTTGTCGGATGAGAAAATAGGGTCCAAAATCGCCAGGGCTCACAGCGAAAAATTGCCCTATATGCTGGTGGTCGGGCCGAAAGAAGCCCAGACTGATGCTGTTAATGTAAGAATTCGAGGAATAAAAGAGAACAAAACGGTTAGTATTGACGAATTTATTACTATGGCTAAGGGTAAAAACACAGATAAAAGTGCAGATTTAGTGTTTTAAATTTACCACTCACAACAATTTAGAAAGGGTAAGGTGATATAAAATCGATAAAAAGGGATTAAGGATAAACGGGGGAATTCGGGCCGATAGAATTCGGCTAATTGACGAATCAGACAATCAAGTGGGGATAGTAGAAAGATATGTGGCTATGGGCAAGGCCCGCGAAGTTGGTTTGGACCTTGTGGAAGTGTCACCTAACAGCGACCCGCCGGTGTGTAGAATAATGGATTATGGCAAATGGCTGTACGAGCAAAAACGCAAGATACGGGAGAGTCGCAAAAAAAGCCAGCACCACAGTGCTACACTGAAGGAAATCAGGCTTCGACCTGAAACCGACAAGCACGATTTGGAAATCAAGCTCAAACACGCCCATGAGTTTCTGGAAAAGGGCCATAAGGTGCAATTTACAATGTTCTTCCGTGGACGGCAGATGCTGCATAAGGACCGAGGTCATGAAATGCTTAACGAAATCGCTGAGGAGATGCAGGATTTGGCGAAAATCGAAAGGCCGAGCAGAATGGCCGGAAGACGGATGACGTTATTACTTGTGCCGAAATAGGACTACTCTGGGATGGTGTATAATTTAATAAAAGGAGGTGTGTTATGTCAAAAGACCATTCTCGTCTTCTTATTGCAATTGCCCTATTTATTTTGTTTACAGGAATCATACCGAACGCTACGGAACTTTATGGCCAGAGCAGGCTCGCACCAGTAGTCTCTAACAGTTCACTACAAAAACGGGCGTTGGTTACCCCGAAGGCTGCAAAGCAAGTTATCATTGTTGGCGGTTCCAAGGCTGATATTGCCGGTTACACAGGGGAGGCTGTTCAAATTGCCGTCGATGCCCTTAAGGCCTGCGGCGGCATAGTACACCTGGAACCGGGCACTTACCAAATAATCGCGCCGATACGTCTGACCAGCGGGATTTCCCTGATAGGCGCCGGCAAGGAAACCATCCTGCGCAAAGTCGACGGCTACAGCAGCCCATTTGTGATAGACGGTGATTATGGCATGTTGAAATTAACCGTCCGGGACGTCACCGGCTTTAGGCCGGGGATGGGTGTGATGGCCTATGACAGCACCAATAATAACGGCTGGGATGTTACTACTGCCAAAATCACGGCTATTGAGAACAACGTATTGTATATAGATAACTATCTGGTCAGGGATTATCGTTCCGACCGTCAGGGTATGGTTTCTAATGCCTGTTCACTCGTGGAAGCGGTGGAGGCGGAAGATGTTCGAATAGCTGATTTTGTAGTAGATGGCAACAAGGCAAAAAACGAGGAACAACTCAACGGATGTCGAGGTGGCGGCGTCTATCTGCATAAGGCCGGACGTTGCGTCATCGAAGGCGTTGAGGTTAAAAACTTCAACGGCGACGGCATTAGCTGGCAAATTACCGAAGATATCACCGTGCGAAACTGCGAGGTTCATCACTGCACCGGCCTCGGATTCCATCCCGGTACCGGCTCGGATAAGACTACAATTGAAGGTTGCAACTCGCACCATAACGGAGCAGACGGTATTTTTCTATGCTGGCGAGTACAGAACGGAATTTTTAGAAACAACACTGTATACAACAACCAGTATGGAATTTCTATTGGCCACAAGGACACCGACAATCTCTTTGAGAACAACCGTGTTTATGAAAACGCCCAACACGGTATCTTTTTCCGCAACGAGAACGAACAAAACGGTGGTAACCGCAATACTTTTCACAACAATGTAATAGAAAACAATGGCTCCAAACAGGGCAGCTATGGTTTTTACATCAATGGGGTTACCCAGGATATTGTCATTGAAAACAATACCATTCGCGATACAGGAAAAACCTTTCAAAAAGGTGGTGTCTATATCGGAAAACATGCTTCAAATATCAAAGTGGGCAAAAACCAGATGGCTGGACACAGCCTTGGAGATGTTATTGACGACTCAGACAGGTAAATCAGGATTTTTTGAAGATGGCAAGCTAAATTTTTTGCTCGCTGAAATCGGCCCTGACGGTGTTAAAAATGGGTAAAATGAACAAATTGAGCGAAATTTTTTAAAAAAACATGAAAATTTAGAAAAAAATACTTGCAAAAATCACTCAGGGGTTTATAATACATATAAGTAAAAAAGGTCTTTTCTTCTTACAACGTTTTGGTTTCGTTGAGACAGTTGTAGATTATTATAAGTTTGGAATTTATTTTTTGAGCTGTCTCACAAAAAGCTGGAGTTTTTGGTGACTTCAGCTTTTTTTATATATTCCGTCCTGCCAAATCTGCCCGCATTAAATCAAATCCGTTCATATTGAGGTGCTAACTCATTTGACCTTTGGGGCGATTGAGGTATAATAACTATTCAACAAGACAAAGGTGCACTAATGAAGAAAAAATTTGTAAGAGCGATTTTCCCTGGTTCATTTGACCCTATAACAAACGGCCACCTGGATGTCATCGAGAGAGGTATAAAACTTTTTGATGAGCTTATTATTGCGGTCGGGCGAAGTCCCATTAAAAATCCGCTATTTACCCCCGAGGAACGGGTGGAGATGATAGTTGAGCTGGTAGCCGATATACCGCGAGTTTCAGTTGAGAGCTTTGATGGTTTGATGGTCGAATACGCCCATAAAAAAAAGGCTGACGTCATTCTGCGAGGTATGCGAAGCCTTACCGACGTGCAATATGAGTTTAAACTTGCTATGACCAACCGGGCCGTAGCGGGGATTGAGACGGTTTTTATTATGACAAGCGCCGAATACGGCTTCACCAGTTCGACCTTGATACGTGAGGTTGCTTCTTTAGGCGGTGATGTTTCGAACCTGATTCCGAAAACAATTTATAATCGCCTGCAGAAACGCCTTAAAAAAGTATCAAACATAAAATAAAATTATACCTTATTCACCGGCGGCTGTACGCTATTAATATTCCAGGATTTTATTTTGTTTACGATTAGTGTCGAAACACGTTTTCAGGCGTTGCACCAGTTGACCTTTCCGGACGGCTCAAAAGAGCCTCTACACCGGCATAGCTGGCTGGTTACCGCTGCTGTCAGTAGTACAAGGTTAAATAGTATGGGACTTGTTATGGATTTTAATCATCTTAAGGCGATGGTTGATAATATTGTAGCTGAGTTTGAAGGCAACCGTTTGGATGAGAACGATTATTTTCAGCAGAACAGTTCATCGGCTGAGACAGTAGCTAAATATATATACGAAGAACTTTCAGCCGGACTGCCCAAAGGTGTCGAACTTGAGGCCGTAAAGGTTGTTGAACAGCCGGGTTGTTCGGCAAAATTTAGTAAATCGCATTAGAAATCTTTGTTTTTTACCGCAGTAGAGGCATTTTGCCTTGGGCCTTTGAAGCTGTGATGTTTGGATTATATTACCGATTGTATCGGCTGCAGGGGCGAACCATAGGCTCTTTTTAGGGGTTTGATGTTCTCAGGATTTATAACAGTGCAAATAAACCAATCCTCCTGTAGCTGCTTTACAAATTTGTCGATACTTTCAGCAGAATTTTGGTATAATACCTGGAAAGGATATAATGATATGCAATGTGAAATTTGTAAAAAAAATGAAGCGACTATTCACTTGACCGAGATTGCAGAAGGTGTGCGCTCGGAGATGCATCTTTGTGAGCATTGCGCCGTTGAACAGGGCGTTGCCGTCAAAAGTCACGTGCCTATAAATGAACTTTTGAGCAATTTGCTTTCTGTCCAGCCAACAGACGAGGAACTATTCGGTTCTTCGGACACGCAGCTTGCTTGTCCGCACTGCGGTTTTACACTGGACCGATTCCGTGAAGAAGCGGTTCTGGGCTGCCCTTATGATTATGAGGTCTTTGAAAAGAAACTTACACCGCTTATCAAAAGAGCGCACGACGGCAAAACGACGCATTGCGGCAAGGTCCCTTCAAAAATACCTCAGGATGCAAAAAAGCAGATTGAGCGCTTAAACCTGCAGCAGCAACTGGATATAGCTGTACAAAACGAAGATTATGAAACGGCTGCCAAACTGCGGGACAAAATAGCAGAGAGTAAAACTAAATAGATTGCTTTGTCGCTGTGCTGTTGCAATGACTGATGATTGAATACCAGGTAGCATCGAAGAAATATTTTTATGAAGCTGACTGATATAAGCAACAATATAAACGAATGGTTTGACGGCTCCGGGCCTTTAGCAGATATCGTTATATCTTCTCGGATTCGTCTGGCCAGAAATCTGGCGGGTCACAAATTTCTCAGTCGTTGCTCAACAACTGAAAAGTCCTCGATACTCGAAAAGCTCAAAGACGCTTTGTTGTCGTTGAACCTTGGCGACAAAACCTTCTATATAAGCATAGATAACGCACCGGCTTTGAGCAAAAATTTCCTGGTCGAACGACACCTGATTAGTCGCCATCATGCTTTTGGTAAGGGCCCGAGAGGTGTCGTTATCTCCCAGCGGGAATTCTTTACCGCTATGATTAACGAGGAAGACCATCTGAGAATCCAGGTACTTAAAGGCGGCCAGCAGTTGTCCGAATGTGCCCGGCAGATAAATCATATCGACGATATGATAGAGGCCAAGGTCGAGTATGCCTTCAATCCCCGCTATGGATACCTGACGGCCTGTCCCACCAATCTGGGAACGGGGATAAGGGTTTCGGTTATGCTGCATCTGCCGGCATTGAAGATGACCGGCCAGATAGAAAAATTCCTGAACGCCACAAGGGCTATGAACCTGGCTGTGAGGGGCCTGTTCGGTGAAGGAACCGAAGCCGCAGGTGATTTCTATCAACTCTCAAATCAGATAACGCTCGGGGTCTCCGAGGCGGATATCGTTTCACAATTTGAAAAGGCCGTCATACCTGAAATTGTCGAATATGAAACCGTAGCTCGGAAACGACTGCTCTTGAAGGACATAGATATTCTTGACGACAAGATTTCCCGGGCAATGGCTCTCTTGAAAAACGCTCATCTGATAAGTTCGCAAGAGGCGCTCTTTTTGCTGAGCCACCTGCGTTTGGGCATTAACATGCACGACCATCTCGGGGCGTCAACCCCTGCAATAAAGGACCTTTGCTCGCTCAGGAATGCCTGCGGCGATACTGATAAATCCTGCGGTCTTTCCATTACAACTATTAATCGGCTCTTTATGCTGACTCTGCCGGCACATCTGCAGTTAAACTACGGAAAATCACTCGATTCTACTCACAGAGACGCACTTAGAGCCAAAATCATACGTTCGGCACTAAACCAGGATAAGTAACCGAGCAGCTTTTAAAATATCAGCACCTCTTAAAGTTCTGTGCCATTTATTTCTGCCAAAATGGCACAATAAATTTCTCCTCAGAAGCGGAAAAACCTGCTGCATAAAACCTAAGAGTCTTTTTTATAAAGACTTAAGTCTTTTAGGTTTGTTCAGGGGCACAACTGGCACGGCTTTTGCGTATTTATTTTCTTCGGTATTTTTTACTTGTAGATGACAAGCGATAAATAGCGAAAGGAAGTTAGTTATGGCTAAGATAATTGGAATAGATTTAGGTACAACAAACTCTGTTGTTGCCGTGATGGAAGGCTCCTCGCCTAAGGTCTTAATCAATTCTTCAGGCTCCCGACTGACGCCTTCGGTAGTCGGTTTTACCGATAAAGGAGAAAGGCTCATCGGCCAGATAGCGAGACATCAGCAGGTAACCAATCCGGAGAATACTGTATTTTCAATCAAGCGTTTTATGGGCAGGCGGCACAGTGAAGTCTCTTCGGAAGAAAAAATCGTTCCTTATAAAATTACCGGTAATCCTGAAGAACTTGTTAAGGTTGACGTCCGCGGGAAAAAATACACTCCGCCGGAAATTTCCGCGATGATACTGCAGGATTTGAAAAAAACCGCTGAGGATTATCTGGGTGAAAAAATTGCCAATGCCGTTATCACCGTGCCGGCTTATTTTAACGACTCCCAGCGTCAGGCGACCAAAGATGCCGGAAAAATCGCAGGACTGACCGTAGAGCGCAT
>Ga0307378_10006396_pt1 | contig 16137 bp, 12 predicted proteins | sample UN1MG_FD_202238 | JGI IMG/M metagenome (GOLD analysis project Ga0307378, IMG submission 202238) | Soil microbial communities from Risofladan, Vaasa, Finland - UN-1 | ecosystem: Environmental > Terrestrial > Soil > Coastal area > Acid sulfate soil | place: Finland: Risofladan, Vaasa | collected... | reverse complement strand
ACAGGCCGATGTCGTAGGCACTTTCAATTATGTCCGTATGCTCAATATGGTTACCCGCTTTATTGGTGAGAGTGCGGAAGCGAAGGATCAAGTTCAGAGCCAAAGCAGTATAGCATTTGCCGGCCGGACCACCGAAAATGGTAAAATGAAATTACAGTATGTACTGCCGAAGAAGCACCTGCAGGAAATCCAGTCTGCATTTAAGAAGTTTATTCCTCTGATGGAGAAGCAGCAAAGAGAGCAGAGGGAGAAACAACGCTCGGAGCAAACGTAATCAATCGCCGGACGAACCGATAACGAAGCCGGGCCGCTAATTCCGATACAATCGGATACCGCGGCCCGGCATACTTTTAGTGTAAATATAGACGCTATTCCGGCAGGGCGGCGCGCCATCCACTTTTTAACATGCCGGCCAGCCGCCTAATGTCACGTTCGTATTCGGGCTGAGCGGCGGCGTTGACGTTTTCCTGCGGGTCCTTCTCGTGATCGTATAATTCACGGGCCATAAGTTCGTTCGTTTTTCTGTTCCGCCACTCTGTATAGCGGAAGCGTTCGGTGCGCATGGTGTGGCCCATTATTTTGCCGCGCGGATACTGGCTGAAAGCGGCTTTTTTCCATGGGCGCTCCGGATCATCCAGAAGCGGCATCATGCTGCGGCCTTCGAGGTGAGAGGGGATTGTCAGACCGCACGCCTGGCAGAGAGTTGGATAGATATCGACGTACTCGGTAAATGCCCTGGTGCGCTTGCCGGCGGTTTTCATGCCGGGCACATGTAAGATCATCGGTACGTGGGTGTCGAGTTCGAAGTTTGTATGCTTGCACCAGCCGCCGTGCTCGCCGAGTTTCCAGCCGTGGTCGCCCCAGAGGATGATTACGGTTTTGTCGCTGAGATTGAGCCGGTCGAGCTCGTCGAGCAGCCGCCCGACCTGGGCATCGGTGTAAGAAACGCAGGCGTAATAGCCGTGGATTAGTTGCCGCGATAATTCATCGGAGCAGGGGCCTTCTTGGGGAATACCATAATAATTACGCAGCTCCCCCCAATCGGTCGTGGCATAGGTCGGGGCGTTCTTTGGAATAAAGGGATTGTCGGCCAGCTTAATATCTTTGGGCTTGTACATGTCCCAATATTTCTTTGGCGAATTGAAGGGTAGGTGCGGCTTGTAGAGACCCATGGCGAGGAAAAACGGTTTATCTTTTAGCCGGTCGAGCTCCTTGAGAGCGTAGTCCGTATTGCAGCCGTCGGGATAGGCATTATCCGCGACGTCGGCGGCCTCGAACGCCGGGCCTCTTCCCTGCATCTTGGGATCGGCTTTGTTGTACTTCTCCGTCAGGGCGATGGCCTCTTTAGTCAGATAACCACGCCCCTTCCAGGCGCCTTCGGGGAAGGTCCCCGCGCGATAGGGCTCGGCAGTCCAGCCCTGCCGGTCGTCCTTGGGATGATGGTAGATTTTGCCGATGGAGATTGTTTCGTAGCCGTTGTTCTTGAAATGCTGCGGCAGGCTGAGCACATCCGGCATGGCCTTGCGAAGCGGGGTATTAAGGTCGTATATTTTGGAGGTATCCGGCCGGACGCCGCTCAGCACACTGGCGCGCGATGGCGCGCATACCGCCTGCTGGCAATACGTCCGCTCGAAGAGAAGACCTCGTGCAGCCAGGCGATCGATGTTGGGCGAGAGAATCTGTTTCTGGCCGTAGCAGCCCAACTGCGGGCGAAGGTCATCCACGGCGATAAAAAGTACGTTCATTTTTCTCCGGCCGCCCGAACGGTTCCGGGCGAGAGAAATTGCCGGATGCAGAACGGATAACGCAGCCCCGGAGGCCATCAAACACAGAAAATCCCGACGATTTACAGGATTGCTCATAATGAAATCTCCTTCTTCTTGTTCTAAGGATAAAACCAGTTCTTACATAAGACTGATAATCGCCAAGTATAACAAATGAGCCGGGAACGACAAGCGAATATAACTCGAATCATCGCACCGAACATCTTGGGACAATGACATGCTCAGACGCGTATTGACAATTAGGCGTTGGGCATATATATAGCAGCAGACTTGATGGACAATTTCGGAAGGGACAAAATGACGCTAATCAGCAACAACGAACAATGTAGATGCCCATGGCCGGCAGCAGTTTTGTGGCTCGCGGCGGGATTGGCGGTTCTGCTTTGTACAGCACAGGCTCACGCGAATGATGACTCGATTCGGGCCCTTATTCAACAGGCAGGCAACTCGAACAGCGACGAAACGCGTTTGGATTATCTGAAACAACTCCGGAAGCAACAGGGCCCGGATGCATCCCTTAAGGACGACCTTGATAAGCTCATCACGCAGATCGAACGCTGGCTGAACGAAAAACGGCTGGACTATTTTGGCGGGGAGGTAAAACGTAACAAGGACTTTGATTTTAAGATTGCCGAGGCGTCCTCACTCTACCCGCTGACGTGGCTGTATCGCGGCAGGATGGTCATCTGGTACGCGATGGAGTCCGGCAGCATCTGGAGCATCCCGGAAAGGCGGCGCGAATCCTTCGCTATAGCGCGCGGGTTCTTCGAGAAATACGCCGGGGCTTTCCCCGAAAATAAAATCGCCCGGATGTATCTCGGTCATCCGACTGGGCCTTACAAGCATTACGAGACGATACCCAGCGCGCCGGCCTGGGCGGTTTATCAGCGTGAAGGCCTGGAACGCCTGGCCGATATCATCGAGTGGTGGATCGACAACCGCGTGCAGGAAGATGGCCAGTACGGGGGCGGCTGGGGCGACGACTGTGAAATGTGGCGCTGGTGGGTGCCAGTTCTTATCGGATTCGATAGCCCGAAGATTGCCGGCGCACAGGCTCGCTTTTCCAAGGCGCTGATGAATCAGCCGCATATGAAATCTGGCTATACGACCCGCATGTCGGACGTCGAACATACCGCGGAGGACTCCGCCGATGCGATAACACCGATGATGCATCTCGACCCGGAAAACGATCTCTGGCGCAAATATGCTCTTGGCATTGCAGATTTCACCGAGAAGCTCTGGACCGCACGAAACGATCGTGGTTTCCTGCAGTTCAAGAGCACATACTTTACTGCGGACAAAGTCGACATCAGCCCGCAGCGCGCCTGCGACACGGTATATCATCCGCGGGTGGTTCAACCGGCGCTGCTCTACTGGCAGCGGACCGGCGACGAGCGGCTGACCAAACTTTTCGCCGCCTGGATGGATACGTGGGTGGATGCCGCCGCGCGAAGCGAACGGGGCAAGCCCGCCGGCATTATCCCGACCGCAATCCACTGGCCGGATGGTGACATCGGCGGCGTCGGACCGAACTGGTGGGATCCAAGGAACCACGGTGAGTACACTCTGTATCTCTATCCCAGCGCAATGAGCCTGATGACGCATACTTTGCTGTTGACTCATCACATGACGGGGCAGGGCAAGTATCTCGAACCAATCCGCTCGATGGCCGATATCCGCCTGAAGTATCTTAGCTCGCCGCCGCGGAATGAGCCGGCCGCCGGCACCGAAGCCTGGTGCGCAGCGAGACTGGGCAGCCTGGCGAGTGTTATCACCAAATACAGATTTCTGACGGGCGACACCGAGTTCGACGAGCTGCTCGTAAGAGAAATGTCACCGTATATACGTTTTCGCCTGCACGGCGATCCAGGCCCGCTCTTATCTGCGCTGCGGGAAAACGCCGAGGCCCTGCAGATAAACTTCGAAGGTTACACGGGTGAAGTCCGCTATACGGACCGTGTTCTGCGCTTCCCGAGTCTGTTCATGGGCAACGGCATTCTCGGAGAGCCCGTTGCAACAATCCGCAGACCTGATCCGTCCCTGCTTTACTCGATGGTCACGGGGGACCCTGGTGACGCCTTATATTTCCCGCTCAACGCGGTCCGCTGGCTAACGCCGCCTCGTGACATAGCCGTGCTTGTCACCGAATCGACAGCCAGCGAATTTAGCGCTGAGCTGTTCGGTTTCGGCCAGCGGCAGCGCTCGATGTCGGCCGAGTTTTACCTGCTCGAACCGGGTCGGTACAAACTTACTATTACAGCCGGGGATAGTGGTGGACGGCAGTCGCCCGGGACTTATGAATTCGTAGTGGAAAGCCGAAGGACATGCGTCAATTTCAAACTGCCGCCGCGGAAGCCCTGTGTATTACACATAAGTCGTCTATAAAGCCGGTCATCAATTCGTATGAGTGGCTGCGGTAACGGTGAGAATAACAAGTAGAAAAAAAGCCCCTGTGCGAGTAAGAACGAGTTTATTCCTTTAATTCTAATTTATGTATTTAAATTTTGAAATACTCGTCTTCTGTTTCACAGGGGCAAGGCCAGTCTGGTATATTTTTTTTCTTTCTTCTTATCCAATATCGTGCATCGGCAGATATGACGATTAGTCTTGAGCCTTTCTTGATGTCACTTGAACCGGCAGCATAAACCGGTTCAACCCAGGCAAGGCTACCTGTTAATCTGAGACTTCTTACTCTTTTCCCATCACCCAAAACTCCATCTTAACATCTTTAACATTTTCTCCCATACCCAGCGAACTTCCCGGCTTAAACCCGATAACGAGAAAATCCCGGCAATAAAATTTTTTTCATAAATTCTTAAAAAAGCACAAATATTTCTTGTAAAAAAGGGGCTGTTTTCGAGCGTTTTATTTATTTCTGCAAATTGTTTGTAACATATCCGGCTGTTCGTACGTCTAATATAAACAGAGAATGCTCAAATCCTGATACCGGACATAATAAAAGATACAAGGCGAGGCCGGGAAAGATGTGCAACATCCGCCTTAATATAAAAAATAAAAGAGAATGCGTTACCTTTCTTCGGAGAAATGCCTTACGTAAATGAAGGCTAAAAGTTTAGCTGGAATGCTGATAATTTTTCATGGAGGATCCAAAGATGAAAAAGATCAGTGTCGAAGACAAGACCCAAATAAAACAGTTACTTTACTACGGCAAAGTTTTTGGAATAAAGGACGACCGATACCGATCCTTCGGCGGCTTTCAGCTCTGGTGGTACGATAAGAAGCTTAATGTTTGCAACTGCTGTGAATCGCACTGGTCCGACGGGCGAAAAAGGATTCAGCACTATAGCCTGGATAGGGCGGCAAGTATTTTATGGCATAACCGCCGATCACTCTATGTTCGCAGAAAACACCTGCCTGATGATAAAAGGTTGATGGCCGTCGGGCACTTTGAAAATGCCGGACAATGAGTAAAGTGCGGACGAGGACTCAAGTTAAATTGTTCCTGCATCCGTACCGCCGGCTCTGCTCATAAAGAAGAGACTATCATTCATTCATTTTGTCTTTTGCGGTCAGCTTCCGGCGGCTACCACCGTTGTACTGCCAGGGATTGCATCGAGCAGCAGGCGGAATGTCCCGTGAGGTTGTCCGCGATGGCGAACCCGGAATCCCAGCAGAATAATTTTTCCACCGCCGTATTGCTCTTCGACAATTGCCGGCTTGTCGGCTGTCATCTCTTTCCCCATGGAATACTATCCACATATTTTGCTGTGGCGATCCGTAAAGAAACCAAATCAGCCTGATGGATACGACGAATTTCGCATACTTTCCCACCGGATTTTCCGTCGGGTCGAATGCCTTACTTGAGCGTAAGATCATACCGACGGGATTCCGGAAGTGACAACGTACTACTGAGAGTTTGATTCTGTCTTGAATTAAGAAATGTTGTTGGTTATTATGGAGCCTGGTTTACGAATCGAAAAGTTATGAATTGGAGGTGTTTTACTATGAGATCTTTTTTGACACGTCGCTCGTTCATGAAGAAGACTTCTGCAAGATTAACGGGTGCGGCGCTGGCCGTCGCGGGGACAAGCTCTCTTTATGCAAATGCCGGCAACAAGTCGGACAAGCTTGCGCTTCTCGGCGGCAGTCCGGTGCGCACCAGGTCGTTTGACCAGCCCTGGCCCATCTTCGACGGCAATGAGGAGAAGGCTTTGCTCAAAGCTCTTCGCAGCAGAAACTGGTGCTGCCTGAGAGGTAATGCCGTTTACGATTTTCAAAAAGAGTTTGCCCGGGCTATGGGCGTACGGCACTGCGTTCTTACAAACGGAGGCACTACCGCGCTGAGCGCTTCTCTGCACTGCCTCGGCGTAGGCCCCGGTGACGAGGTCATTACTACGCCGAACACGTTTATTGCTACTATTAACGTGATATGCAATGCGCACGCGCTGCCTGTTTTTGTCGATATCGATCCGGACACCGGTTTGATCGATGCCGACCTGATTGAAGATGCGATAACAGAACATACGAAAGCGATTCTGCCGGTCCACCTGGCGGGCTTCCCGGCCGATATCGAGAAAATCATCTCCGTCGCCAACAAGCACAAAATTCCGGTTGTCGAGGACGCATGCCAGTCGGTGTTCGCGGAAGTGAACGATAAGAAAGTCGGAACGTTCGGCACGACGGGCTGCATCAGCTTTCAGGAGTGGAAGTCTCTTGTTTGCGGTGAAGGCGGGGCTTTGCTGGGAAACGATGAATATCTGATGCGAAGATGCGCGGCTTTCGTTAACAATGGAAGGGACCCGAAGGGAGCCATGAGAGGTTATCCTTACCCCGGGTCTAATCATAGAATGACCGAGTTCCAGGCCGCCGTTCTCACAGAGCAGTTCAAACGCTTTAAGAAGCAAGATGAGATTCGGCAAAGAAACGGGAAATATCTGGAGCGGGAATTAGCCAAAGTTCCCGGTATCAAACCGAGAAAAAGATACTCCGAAAAGACGCGATTTACGTATGTCACTTTTGAAATGGACTACGACAAAAAGTACTTTGACAATGTTCCGGCATCAAGGTTTGCCGAGGCCCTTCGAGCCGAAGGGATTCCGGTCTCAGGCGGAGCAAGGAGATACTCAAACGGCTGCCACAAAGAAGGGATGCTGGAAGAACACATTAATTCTCAGGCATTTCGCAATTCATTTTCGAAAGCACGCCTTAAAAAATACAGAGAATCTTTACAGTTGCCGATAATAGATAATATCAGGCCCGGTGGAAAAGAGAAACTTTCCATAGAAGGCAAAATAGCTTTTCTTGGGCCTACAAAGGACATAGACGATATTTTGGAAGCTTTTATAAAGGTTACTAAGAACATCGACAAACTGACATAACGAGAAGCTTTCTATTACAATATCCAAATGTGACATAAATAGCAGACAATCAACTTCAGGCAAATCTCAAATATAAATAATGGAGTCTTTTTTAAAATGGAGTTTTCTGAAAGTCCTTCAGTCTTTTGTTTGCTTTTAATATCAAGTGTTCTTAAACACAGAAGAACTCTAAAAGCGCGGTTATCAGTATTGATAACGCACCCAAAAAGAATAACTGACAGGTCCCAGAAAAATGATGATAACCCCGATGAAAGTACTGATAACGCCATAAAAGCCATAAGGGGATGTATTATTTACTTGAATTTCATGTCCATTTTTGATATGATAATAGCTCGGGCAAGAAGGAAGATGTATTTAATCAATTAAGGATAATTTCTTAGTTTTGGAAAGGTTGCAAAATGGGTACATTAAGGAAAATGTGGGTCGTTCTTTTCTACGTGGGATTAGTAGTTTGTATTGCTCAGTCTACCGCAGAGGCCCAGACAACAGAGGAGCTGAATTTGCCTGAAGATACAACCACGCGCCTGCTCGTAAGGGAACTACGCATCAGCGGCAACACCCTGATATCAACTGAAGAGTTGCTGGAGAGCATGCCGGCTATCTATAATGCTTCCGGTCAACCGCTGTCCCGGGCTGACGGTCAGTATCTTTATGATCTGAGGAGTATCCAGGAAATAGTATTGGAACCCGGCCAGCCCCGAGAAGTTTCGTTGAGAACCATTCAGGGCCTGACGCAATACATACTTTCCGTGTACCAGGGAAATAATTACTCCGGCATATATGTGTACGTGCCGGAAGGTGCGATCAAAGATGGCGTTGAACTGGTGGATGGGATTTTACCAATAAGCATTCTCGAAGCCCCTGTCAACGAAGTGAAAATAAAATATTACGACGCCGAACGAAATGAGGTCGAGAAAGGCTATCTGCGCCGCTCTGCTCTTGAGTCCTGGTCACCCATAGAGCGAGATAAAGTGGCCAGTCAGAAACAACTGGATGATCTGGTCAATCTTCTCAATCTCAATCCTGACAGACATGTATCTGCGGTTGTATCCAGAGGCTCTGAGCCGAACACGTTGGCGGTCCAGTATGACATTTACGAAACTGATCCCTGGCATTTCTTTATCCAGGCGGATAATTCCGGCACGAAAGACAGACAATGGTCTCCGAGATTCGGAGTGATCAATACAAACGTTTTAGGTATAGATGACAGATTTACCGCCGTTGCACAGGCCGCCCTGGATTCTTTCGATGAAAACTATTCGGTTTTCGGAAGCTATGACTTCCCAATAATGGATCCCCGACTTCGCCTAAACCTTTATGGAGGATACAGCGAATTTGACATAAATCCGGAGGCCGGGATTATAGATTTCCTCGGCAGTGGTAATTTCTACGGAGGCATATTGCGTTATAATTTCTTACAGTATGAAGGATGGTTCTTCGATGTTACCGGCTCCTGGAGTCATGAGGAAAGCGACATCACTCCTTCGTTGTTTCCTGAGTTCTTTGCCAGTGAGATCGAGATGCAATTATTTGGAGTTGGTGTAAATCTTAATCACAGGGACGATATGTCAAGCACTTCTGTGACATTCAACAGGGCCCAGAACGTGGGCGGTTCCGACCAGGAGTCGTTCTGGGATCCTGTGACGTTCACGGGTGCTCGGACGAACGCGGTGCGAGACTTTGTCATTTATACGATTGCTGCCAACCACAGTCAGTACCTGGATCAGAGTAAGGTTCAGCAGTTCAGGGGTACTGTCAGATGGATAGAGCCTAGCGATAGATTAGTGCCTGCAAAAATGACTTCCTTCGGCGGTATGTACTCGGTCAGAGGATATGATGAATATGATATTGTTGCCGATGGCGGGATATTGGCTTCGGTTCAATATGAGTATGACCTGGTCAGACACAGCCAGACGGTTGAGTCTGAAGCTGGGACAGATAAATATTTAGAGAGTATAAAAAAACTGGCACCCCTGGCCTTTTTCGATTTCGGCCAGACCAAGATAATAGATCCTGTTTCAACCGAAAAGAATAGTCAGACACTCTACTCGGTAGGTGTGGGTCTGGCTTTCGAGGTCGGAAATAATTTCAGCGGGGCATTATATTATGGCCATCCACTGAAGGATACCGATGACACTGAGTCAGGCCGGCTGAATGCAAGCGCTATGCTTCGATGGTGAGTGTTTTACCTTACAAGTATATTGGGGATGAGTATATAGTACATGGAGAGATAAAAGTGCATGGATGAATTTTAGATGACAATTGTTACTTTTATTAAGGGGATGGATGATGGAAAGAGCAAGAAAAAGTTTGAAAGGGCGAAGTTGGAGGAAGGTTATAACATACTTCCTGACATGCTGCATGTTTTTGAACACGTCACTGCCGGCTGTACTGGCCTCGCCTACCGGAGGCGTATTTACGTTTCCTGTTACGGATCCCGGCACTATTGTTCAAGGCGTCACCGATAGCATCGTAACAGTCAACCAGGCGCAATCAATTATCCAGTGGGGTGCTCCCGGGTCCGGAGGGATAGACACTAGTTCGACTGAAAGTCTCACGTTTCTGCAGGCCGAGGGTCTCAGTAATTCCGCGGTGCTCAACAGGATCATGTCGGGCAACCCGACGCAGTTTGACGGCACCCTCAACGGACTGGACATGCGCATTTTCATTGTGAATCCCGCCGGGATCATGTTCGGCGGCGGATCAACTGTCAATGTAACACAGTTGGTCGCTTCCGGCCTGGGCATGACAAACAAGGTATTCAATGATCTTATTGCTGATCCCGTCAACAACAAGATGGAATTCCTGGAAGGTGACGGGAAAGTGACAAGCCGCGCTACAATCAATGCTAATAGCGTCTATCTTATCGGCAAGAAGGTTTCGAATATCGGCCCGATCATAGCTCCGGACGGATTGGTTGTTATGGCTGCCGGTGATGAGGTACGTCTTTATGAGAATGGCAGCAACGTTTCAGTCGTCGTAAGTACCCTCGGGGATGGTTTGGATAATCCTGATGTTCGCAACTCAAATATAATAAAGGTCGATAACGGGAAAATAATACTCGCTGCCGGTGATACCTTATCGAGGGCGATTAGTAATTTCAGCAACATTGCTGCATCGGGTGGTGAAGTGGAAATGCAGGCTTCACTTGTCGAAAACAGAGGCAAGATCCGTACGAACGCCTCTACGAGCGATGGTAATGGCGGCAGCATCAGCCTGATTGGGACTGATGAAGTCATAATTGGCCCGGATAAAAATGGCTATACTTCTGAGATTACGGCAAACGCCGGACTCACCGGCGATGGTGGAACGATAACTATAAAAGCCGGTACGGAGACTGTCGAAGGTAAGGTTACCATCGAGAAGAGCACATTGATTACGGCTTCCGGCGGCAGTGTGTCAGGTAACGGCGGGTCTGTGACAATCACCTGTGACGACTTTGAAATTGCCGGTGATATTTACGCCTCGCCCGGGAATAAAATTAACGAGCCGGGCAAGTTAGAGATTAACACGCCGAATGTCATTATTGCAGATGGCCAGAATCCCACCGACCTGGATCCGCTGGCTGAAGTGGCCGAAAACACTCTCTACGAGAATGATATCGAAGCTCTCTCGTGGGCAGGAACAAGTCTTATTGTAAACGCGGAAGAGGGCATTACAGTCAAGGATATCGACGATAATGAAATCACAGGCAAATTCGGCAGCATTGAGCTTCATGCAACAGGTGAAAATAGTGCCGTTACGTTCGCGGACGACGTTACCGACACTATAAGAACATCCCTCGGTGATATCATTATCGAAGCCGGCAGCGGCGGCATTACAGTCGGCAACCTGATAACCGGCAAAGACCTGGCAGATTTGAAACCGGCTCCAGGGCAAATTTTCCTGACCACTGAAAACGGAGGCGATATAGAAACAGGAGATCTAATTATCGAAAGCGGATGGCGCCATGCCGAAATCAATGTCAAGGCTTCCGGTAATCTGACTGTCAATGGTGATGTAAGGGTTGGAATGAATGAGGATGGAGTTAAATCTTCAATACTTAATGTCCCGCCCGATGCAAGTGCTGAAGCCATGATATATCTGAAGGCCGCTGACAACGTGGTCCTCGAAGGAGATGTATATGCCGATGCTCATGGTAAAGATGAAGCCGAAGATCAAACAAAGGCTTATATTGAGATTATTGCAGGTGGAGATGTGGAAATTAACGGCGATCTTTATGCCGAAGCTAAGTCGTCAAATAATGGAACTGCTGATGCGATCATCAAGGTAGAGGCAGTGGGTGACGTTGTTTTTGACGAAGGAGTCGTGGTTGACGCTATAGCCGATGGCGTAGCAGTCAAGGCCACCGGGCCGGTATGGGAAGATGACGAAGAAACGAATCCAGATGGCGACCATGCTCAAATCATCATTAATGAGAGTGCGATATTCCTCGAAGATGACATTGCCATAACGCCCAAGTCTGCTCCCATAGAAATCGATGTACTTTTTAATGATACATTGGAAGGCCAAACAATCGCTTCTTACACGGAACCTACCGCCGGCACGCTGACACCAACCATGGATGGCGAAGAAATCGTGGGCTTTACCTATAATCCACCGGAGGACCTACCTACTTTACAATCTTTAGGTTTTGATCAAAACGGTGAGGCCACGGTTACCTTTACTTACACCGTCAATGGTCATACAGCAACGGTAACTATCACTTTGACCAACGCTCTTCCGATCGCAGTTGATGATTTGGCGACAACCTATCTTGGTAAGCCTGTCAGCGGCAATGTGCTCGCCAATGATACTGACCCGGATTTGGATCATCTGTCAGCTATAGACTTTCCCACCACAACAAAGAACGGCGGCACATTAGTAATGAATGAAGACGGCACGTTCACCTATACACCGAAGGAGGGCTTCCTCGGAGACGACAGCTTTACTTATACAGTTACTGATGGCTTAAACCCAATTTCAGATGTGAAGGTGAAAATTACGGTCAGTGAAAAACCAATAATAACTGTTCCGTCATATATGCCTCCGGCACCGGGTCTCGATAGAATGAGAATAGAGGTACAAACTTCGGGTTGTCCGGCTTTGGTGAAATGGGTGGCAGAGGAAGTTGGAATTGACCAAAGAATGGTGCAAATCTGGATAACGAATTCTCTGGCTTCAACCGGGGACATCCAGCCGTGCGATGCTTGTGCGGGGCTTAAGAATTCAGCTCAAATCCTGCAGGATGCCGATGGCTCTCATATAGCCGCTCTGGCACAGGTTATAAATGAGTTCGCTTCGAACAATACACCGCCGACCGAGGAGCAGATGGCATCAATTGCTGACGCAATAGCACGTAACACTGACGACGATAGCTCTTATGCTGTAGCCGGCGAATATCTTGATGCTCTTGTAACGTACATTGGCATCTTGAACAACGATATGGGTTTCTCGGCAGTAGAATCAGTACAATTTGTTACAGATAAATATGTTGGTCGATTGGCTCAGGGTGACAATGTCGGTGTCGCTACCTTCATTGCGGCAAGTTTGGCTGCTCTTGGCGGATAAAAAAGCAGGCTAATATCCTAATTTATTAAGCTTCAGTTTGCCGTTGGGGACCAATTAATCGTCCCTGACGGCAACTTTTTTTAAGAGACAATAATCTTCTCATTCAATGGCTTGTGCAATCGGGGCGTAAGTAACTTTGTTACGCACACGGATTTCTTCCGCACGTTGCTGAAGTCTTGCCGCCTCCGTTATGTTTCCGGTCTCGCGATTCAACTGAATCTGCGTCTCCAGCACATCGGCCACATTCGGGTGATTCTCGTCAAAAATACTCTCGAGCATATCCAGAGCCCGGCCGCACAGGTTTTGTGCCTCGGAGTATTTACCCTGACTTATATATACCTTTGCCAGACTGTTAAGAGCGACCGCTGCACTATCACTATCGGTACACTGCGAGCTTTCCAGGACTTTCAGCGCTCTTTGCAGAACATCCTCGGCCTTCGTGTATTCTTTGCTCAAAATATACAATCCACCCAGCCGATTCAAAACATCGCATTCAACCACGTGCCCGGAATCGGTTAGATTCTCAACCGCGGCCAAAGATTTTTCGAGGAGCATTTTTGTATTAACCAGGTCTCCTTTAGCCTCATATATACTTGACTTTACCAGCCAGGCCGGCACGAGAAAATGATGATCCGGACCATAGACTCTTTCCTGTATCGGAAGCGCTCTGGAAATCAACTCTTCAGCTTCGGCATACCGTTCCTGCAGAACATATAGTGCCGCCATGCTGGATAGCACCCTTGATGTATAAAGGTGGTCCGGCCCGTAGTTATTTTCGATCGAAGCTATCGAATTCTTAAAATAAGACTCGGCCTTTACATAGTCACCCTGTTCTGTGAGAAGGCGGGCCATATCTACCTTAAACGGCGCGAGTTCCTGGTCGTCTTCAAGGGTAAATTCCCGCATAATAGTTATTGCCCGCTCCAGAGTGTCCACTGCCTCCTGATATCGGGCCTGTTTCCGGTAAATTTCGCTCAGAATCCTCAACGTGTACGCCACATAGGGGTGACTTTGACTATATGTCTTTACCTGCAGCTCTAAACCCGCCCGGCACGTCGTCTCAGCTTCAGCCAGCTTGCCCTGGTTCTTGTACAGATACGCCAGATCAAGCATACAAGCGCATACTTCGGAATCAGAAGCGTTCGTGTTTTTTGCCAGATTAAGCGCCCTCTCCAAAAATGGCTGGGCCTTTTCGTAGCCGCCGGATGCCATGTAAACTCTTGCCATGGCTCGAAGTGGGCCAGATCTTTCTACCGGTGTCGCCCACGCACTACCAATGCCAAGGGAAAATACAAGTGAAGCGCAGAATAAGGGCGGAATAATACTGTGTATGTTCCGTCCCTTCACGGAACGTGTTTTAGCTGCCGCCATTATGGAACCCTCCATCTATTATGCTTGAGGCATTAATTAATCTCGTAATACTTATTCGTAAAATTTGAACGGTGACTTTAGCCACACTTTGGCCATTTCTCTTTGCATTACACTATTGCTTTTTGTTCCGGAACTCTGCTGTCATTGGGATTTTGGAAAAAACGTGCTGGTGGGGGTTATCGGTCCAAGTGGTCGGTTACCCTATTGGCGGCATGAGGGATGTTTTCCCCTTTATAAAAACGGACTATCTCTGAATATCAATTGTGGATTAATTGATCTTTCGAAAAAATATTGGTAAATTTCTTCAAATCAGTGTATATTTACCAGAGTTGTAAATGTATTAAAGTTGCCGGAATAAAAAACTCGCGGGCGTAATTCAGTGGTATGAATGTCAGCTTCCCAATTAGAGGAAGTATGGTCTATAAAAAGCGGCTGTAGCATAGTGGTAATGCACTGGCTTCCCAAGCCAACTATGAGGGTTCGATTCCCTTCAGCCGCTATATTAAGTCTCCTGATGAAAAGACCGATATTTCTGGTAGGAGATTTAATCATGTTATTTGATATCCGAAGATCCACCAAAACAACGGGTGGTTTATGCCGAAGAATATGCATTGATATTGAAACACGTTCGTGGCATGGACAGAGATATTTTTGAATTTCTTGCCTCAACTGGTTTGAGACGTGATGAGTTTCATCGTCTCCAGTGGGACTGCATTTCATCTGACTATCAGTCTATAAAATTAAAAGGTAAAGGGCGCAAGGCTCGTGTGATCCCGCTCAACAACACTTGCTGCGAAATTCTACGCAGATACGAGCGTATCGACGGGCCACTTCAATTAAGTCAAAGATACCCTGGCAAGACGGGAACTTATTGGCTATGTAAAAGACTTGCGAGAGATATTGGTATTCCGCGATTTGGTCCGCATAGCGCCCACGGCGGCTGGCCAATGAAATAAAATTAGAATATATTTTTGAGTGTGTGAAGTATGTTCTTTGTTGTCGATAAACCACGTTTGCAGCGCATAATCGCTATTGTGCGTGAGGATAAAACTCCTAACCAGGCAGGAGATATTCCTTATTTGCGAATTGAGGCATTTAATGACAAACTTACGGTTTCAAGTAAAGAAGCCTCAGCCACGTTTCCATGTACTGTATATGAACCTGGTGTATTATTTATCAAGACTACCAATTTTAGAAGAGTCCTAAAGGCAACGAAGATAGAAGGTGATTTTTTAAGCTTTCAGGTAACAGAAAATGAGCTGATATTTGCTGATGTTCGCTACCCCTTCGAAGGATTAAATATAGTACTATATCCAAATCCGGATACCGCTCCGGGATGTTGGCCTCCACCGCCGCCGGAGGCCGAGCAGATTCCTAAAGTCGAAAAATTGAAAGCCCTGTACCGACACAAAACTACTGGCCATATTTTCGCCATCGAGACCGATGAGACCGGCAGAGTACTTTCAACCAGTGGGCCGCTGCTTGTAAAAGACCTGAATCCGGAAGAGCTCGATTATGATAATTACTGGAATCCGGACATAAACGCCAATATTGAAGGCTTTGAACTGTTATCTCAAGCGGAGTATAAGGAACTGCTCAAAAGAACCGGCTTCTTTGTACAGGAAACGCAACGATCTATCTTTGATGAAATTAATCGCTGTAAAGAGAAAAAATGAGCAAGACATTATGACGTTAGAGGAAAGAGCACGGACAGTGCTAAGAAGCTATCTTATACGTTGCCATAAGGCCATATCTGCCGGTTATCCGGAAATTGCGAATATGCCGGCCGAAAATGCCGCTGATTACCTGATTCATCTCAGAGATACTGGTAAGATTACTTTAACTCTGGAGACGGTAGGCAGTCAAATCGTATGTCAAATAGAAGATACGGACAGGTAAAATGTGTGGGACATAATGGATTTAGAAGAAAGATATACTGCACTAAAAAGTAAAGTTATTGAGCGAAATAAAGAATTTGCCTCGTGTCCTATGTTAATTGAATGAACACACACAATTACACACAATGATAGAGCATAATATAAGTTATTTCTCCAAAAGTATTTAAGGTAAAAGCTGCAAAGTAATGCAAGCTC
>Ga0307378_10006393_pt1 | contig 16145 bp, 12 predicted proteins | sample UN1MG_FD_202238 | JGI IMG/M metagenome (GOLD analysis project Ga0307378, IMG submission 202238) | Soil microbial communities from Risofladan, Vaasa, Finland - UN-1 | ecosystem: Environmental > Terrestrial > Soil > Coastal area > Acid sulfate soil | place: Finland: Risofladan, Vaasa | collected... | reverse complement strand
GCTTCGGTTCCGGGCTGGACCGGCTTCCGTCGTTTCACCATAATGCAAATAGCGTGCCAGTCATTTGCGCCGCTGGCCGTAACTCGTTGCTGTTACATGCTTTATGAATATGCGAGGCACCGGCGCGGAGGCTGGAAAATCGCCGTCGCAGGCTGCGCGCACACATTGGTGCGCAACATGTGCACACATGCCGGAAATGGCTGTGAACCGGTGGGGCGAAATGCCACAGACAGCCCGCGAACGCACAGGCAATTATCGCACAGTATCTTATGATATAGTGGAATTCAGGACACGCAGATGGCCCAGGAAGCGGATGGCAGATCGAGGAAGACTGGGGCTGTGCATAATGTGCACATCACGTGATTCCATACTTGCGCAGCTTGTTGTACAGCGCACGCCGGCTGATACCCAGAATCTCCGCAGTGCGCTTGCGGTTGTTGCTCGAAGCCGACAGCGTGCGAACGATCAGCTCACGCTCGACTTCTTCCAGCGCCACCCCGATCTCGAACGTAAGCTTGCGGCGGGCCGGACGGTCCGGGCGGAAACGCGGCGGCAAGTGCGCCGGCAGAAGCACCTCGCCCTCGCACACCAGCACCGCACGCTGAATCACGTTTTTCAGCTCGCGAACGTTGCCCGGCCAGTTGTAGGCCTCCAGCAGGGCGAAGCACTCGGGCGCTATGCCCGCTATCTTCTTGCCGAACGATTCGTTGAACCGCCGCAGGAAATGCTCGATCAGCAGCGGAGTATCGCCCTGGCGCAGCCGCAGCGGCGGCATGACGATGTGGAAAACATTCAGACGATAGTACAGGTCCTCGCGGAAGTTGCCCACCTTCACGGCCTCCGCAAGGTCCTGATTCGATGCGGCGATCAGGCGGATGTCGGTCGACAATACCTGCCGGCCGCCCAACCGGCTGAACTTCTGGTGCTCGATCAGGCGCAGCAGGCTCACCTGCACTTTCTCATCGACCGTGCTGATCTCATCGAGGAAAACCGTGCCGCCGCTGGCCAGCTCAAACTGACCCCTGCGTTCGCTCGCGCCGGTGAATGCCCCTTTCTCGTGGCCGAACAATTCGCTTGCAACAAGCTCCGTGGGCAGCGCACCCAGGTGGATAGGCACAAAAGGCCCGCCGCACCGGCCGCTGCTGCGATGAATCTCCTGCGCTGCAAGGTCCTTGCCCGTGCCGGTCTCGCCGGTCACCAGCACCGGCACATCGGTGGCCGCAGCCAGCCGAATCTGGTTGTAAACGCTCTGCATCTGCGGCGAGCGCCCGATCACTTGCTCCGCAGACGCACCGCGCGGCTTGGGATCGTCGATCAATGGAACAAGCTCGCGCCGCCTCGAAAACGCCGACTCGATCAGCAAACGAAGCTCCTCGTCGCCGATCGGCAGACGCGCATACTGGTAGCTTCCTGCCTTCAGCGCGCGCATCGCCAGCTTGATGTCGCGCTCCGCAGCCAGGAACAGAATCTGCGTGGCAGGGCTTTTTGCCAGCACCACCTCCAGTAGCTCAAGCCCGTCGATATCGCCTGCCTTGAACGCGACGCTGGTGATCAGCAGCACGTCGAACGTCTGCGACTCGAATTGCTCGACAACGTGATTGAGGCTGGCCTTGCGGAAAACCTTGACGTGCCCGGCCGGGAACAGCCGCTCAACCGTCCGCGCGAGGGCCGCGTCGCCGGCCACAACCATAATGCTGAAAGCCGGGGTTTTCATGCTCAGTCGCTCCCTGATCTCACCGCCGCCGACCTTGAAGGCACCGGGGGCATGGCCTGACTCTGCGGTGCACAACGATGCCGAAATCACTGGTGAAGATTGATGATGATCGTGCGGCCCAGTTGCTCAAACACTTACCATCATACAGTTTCGCCCGGGGAAGTCAAACAAAATCTTTTTCCATTGAATAACCGGCGTACCGATGTTATTATATTTGGCTCGGCCGCGCGGCAATACGCCGCGCGCCAGGAGAACCTCAAATGCCGTACAGAATAGTCGTATTGGCCAAGCAAGTGCCCGATACGAAAAACATAACCGGCGACGCCATGAAGGAAGATGGCACCGTCAACAGGTCGGCGCTCCCCGCCGTCTTTAATCCCGAAGACCTCAACGCCCTCGAAATGGCGCTGGACATCCGGGAGCGATTCGGCGGCAGCGTTACAGTGCTGACGATGGGGCCGCCGCCGGCCGCCGAAATCGCGCGGCAAAGCCTGATGCGCGGGGCTGACCGCGCCGCTCTCGTCTGCGACCGCCGCGCCGCAGTGGCCGACACGCTCGCCACCGCCTACACGCTCGGCTGCGCCATAACCAGCAAGCTCGACGGTTTCGACCTCATCCTGTGCGGACGCCAGGCGATCGACGGCGACACCGCCCAGGTCGGCCCGCAGGTGGCGGGAAGGCTTGGTGTTTCGCAGGTCACATACGTCGAGGAAGTCAGAACCCTGGCAGACCGCACGATTGAGGCCCGCCGCAACATCGAGGGCGGCTACGAAATTGTTCAGGCCCAACTGCCCGTGCTGATGACAGTTGTCGATACCGCCAACGAACCGCGCCCGCCGGCCGCCAAGCTCCTGATGCAATTTAAGAAGGCCAGAACACCCGGCGAGATCGAGCAGCAGGGCGGCAACTTCAACGCCGAAACGCTCCGCAGCCGGAACCTCCTGATCGAGCAATGGACGATTGATGACATCGGCGCAGAAGCGGAGCAGTGCGGCAAGGCCGGATCGCCCACACAAGTTATGAAAATAACCAGCGTGGTACTCACCGCGGGCGAACATAAGGTTGTCGAACCTACGGGCGACGGCGTCCGCGGGCTTATTCGCGAGCTTGCCGAAGACCACGCACTCGAATAGACCGCAGCCGGAGCCGAGCGATCACTTGAAGAAACGCCGACCGGCCGCGAAGCTGATGGAGTAATGATGACGGAACACAGTCAACATAATATTGGTGTTCTCGTTTTTGCGGAGCAGGAAGAAGGCGTCCAGGCGGATGTCAGCCTCGAACTGCTTTCAAAAGCGCGCGAGCTGGCCGCCAAACTCGGCAAGAAGGTTGCAGCCGCCCTGCCTGGCCACAACGTGGGCGGCCTCGCGCCCGCGCTGATCACATACGGCGCCGACACCGTATTCGTGGCCGAAGATCCCGCCCTGCAGCACTATACCACCGTGCCATACGCGGAAGTCGTATCGGATATCATCCGCGCCTGCAAGCCCGAGATCGTGCTGTTCGGTGCGAGCCTGATCGGCCGCGACCTCGCCCCGCGAGTGGCTTCGATCCTGCGAACAGGCCTCACCGCCGACTGCACCGACCTGCAGATCGGCGACTATGAAGACAAGTCGGGTTCATACAAGGACCTCCTGCTCCAGATACGCCCCGCGTTCGGCGGCAACATCATAGCCACGATCGTAACGCCTCGCCACCGGCCGCAGATGGCAACCGTCCGCGAAGGCGTGATGCAGCTTGCGCCGCCCGACGCCGCACGCACAGGCGAGATCGTGCCGGTCGACGTGAAACTTGGCAACACTCACGAGCTTGTGCGCGTAGTCGAGCGCCTCAAGGCCGAGAAGAAGGTAAACCTGAAAGGCGCGTCGGTCATTGTTGCAGGCGGAGCGGGAGTGGGCGGGCCGGACGGCTTCGAGCTGATCCGCGAACTCGCCAGAACGCTGGGCGGCGAAGTCGGCGCATCACGCGCAGCCGTCGACGCCGGCTATATCGGCAAGGAACACCAGGTCGGTCAGACCGGCACCACCGTGCGGCCGAAGGTTTACATCGCCTGCGGCATCTCGGGCCAGGTGCAGCACAGGGCCGGAATGGATGACGCCGGCAAGATCATCGCCATAAACAACGATCCCGGCGCCCCGATCTTCTCGATCGCACACTATGGAATCGTGGGCGATCTTTTCCAAGTCGTACCGATGCTGATCGAAGCGTACAAGCAGAAATAGAAGGAAACCTCCCACGGCGGAAGGACAAGATGGCCAACTTCTTCGAAGATAACCCGGACATCCAGGCAAACCTCGAGCATCCAACGCTCAAGGAGATCGTGAAACTGCGCGAAGGCGATTTCAGCGAAGCCGCCACGTGCCCATACGCGCCCGAGAACCTGGATGATGCACTCGACAACTATCGCCGGACGTTGTCGCTCGCCGGCAGCATCTGCGCCGATTTCGTGGCGCCGCGCGCCGAGGAGGTCGACCTCGAAGGCCCCCACTACTGCGACGGCAAGGTCGAATACCCGCGCGGCATTGCAGAATCGATCAAGCGCTTCGCACAGGCCAACCTGATGGGCTTCACCCTGCCGAGGCGCTACGGCGGCCTCAACATGCCCATTACCGCCTACACCGCATTCATCGAGATGGTGTCGCGGGCCGATGCCGCACTGATGACCATAGTCGGATTGCAGGACATCGCCGAAACCGTCCACGCTTTCGGCGACGAAGAAACCAAGGACGCCTTCCTGCCCAGGTTCGCCAGCGGCAGCGTGACCGGAGCGATGGTCCTCACCGAACCTGACGCCGGCAGCGACCTCCAGGCCGTTCAAACGCGCGGCGGAATAGCCGCCGAGCAGGACGAAGAAGGCCACTGGCATATCAGCGGCGTCAAGCGGTTCATCACCAACGGCTGCGGCCACATACTTCTCGTCATGGTCCGAACCGAACCCAACGTCAAGGACGCCCGTGGCATCAGCCTGTTCCTGGTCGAGCAGGACGACACCGTGCGCATCCGCCGCATCGAAAACAAGATGGGCATCCACGGCTCGCCCACCTGCGAGATGCAGTTCAACAACACCCACGGCATCCTCATCGGCCGCCGGAAATTCGGGCTGATCAAGTACGTGATGGCGCTGATGAACGGCGCCCGCCTCGGCATAGCCGCCCAGGGGCTGGGCATTGCCGAAGCGGCGTACCGCGAAGCCCTTGCCTATGCCCGCGAACGCGAGCAGTTCGGCCAGGCGATCGTCAACTTCCCGGCAGTCTACGACATGCTCGCACGCATGAAGATGAACATCGAGGCCGCACGCGCGCTGCTGTACCACACTTCGATGATGGTCGATTTCGAAAAACTGCTCGAGCAGAAGGCCGAGCAGGACCGCAGCATCAAGGCCGAACAGGCCAAATACGCCAAGGTAGCCGCCACGCTCACACCGATGGCCAAATACTACGCCAGCGAACTCAGCAACCGCGCCGCATACGACGCCCTCCAGATTCACGGCGGAAGCGGATACATGAAGGAATATGCCGTCGAGCGCCTCACCCGCGACGCACGCATCACGACCATCTACGAAGGCACCACGCAACTGCAGGTGGTGGCGGCCGTTGGCGGGGTGCTCGCCGGAAACCTCCAGGGGCAGCTCGAGCAATGGCAGCAGCGGCAATGGCCCGAGCAACTGCAATTGCTGGCAGATAAACTCGCCGATGCCCAGCAGGCGCTGAGACGCTGCGTCGATTACCTCCACGAGAAGGAAAACCGCGAATATGCCGATTTCTACGCCCGCAGGCTCGTGGACGTCGCGATGGAAACCTACATCGGTTACCTGCTGCTCGAGCAGGCGGAAAAATCCGAGCATAAGCAGACCATCGCCACGATGTTCATCAACGACCTGATCCCCCGGCTCAAGATGAATGCCGACTACATCACCAGCGGCGACATGAGCATCATCTCAGGGCACGAAGCGGTGCTCGGGTAGGTGGCCCCCCCCGGCAGATATAATGCTGAAGCTCGGCCGGCATGCCTAACCGCACCGCCGGCCGCAGTTTCCTTCTGCGTCTTCATTCCCCGCAGCCGCCATCGTTTTCCCACTTGTTCAGGCCAACCGTTTCACGTATAATCACGGCCAACACAGGCACCGGAGAATGCTGAATGCGAATATCCCTCAACGGTTCCGACTGGCAACTGCAGGGCTGGATTCCCCAGGAATGGGAGCTGGTGGGCGTGCGCCAAATCGTGACCGCCAACCTCGATATCGGCAAGATGCTGGCAGGCGATACGGCCGTCATTCCGGCAACCGTTCCCGGCTGCGTGCAGGCCGACCTGCTGAGGGCGAAAGTTATCGACGATCCGTATGTCGGCCTCCATTCGCGCGAATGCGAATGGGCCGCTCAGCGCAACTGGCTGTATCAGAAGCTGTTCACGCTGCCGCCCGACCTCGCCGGACGCAAGCTCCGCCTCATCTGCAGGGGCATCGATTACTCCGGACGCATCTGGCTCAATGGCATGCTGCTGGGCCGCCACGAAGGCACGTTCATTCCGGCGGAATTCGACATCACCGATACCGCTCGACCGGGCGACGAAAACCACCTGGCGATCATGATCGATCCCGCACCCGACGTGCCCGGCCAGATAGGCTATTCCAACCAGGTGCGGCGCCTCAAGCCGCGATTCTCCTATAAATGGGATTTCACGACAAGGCTGGTGCAGCTCGGCCTGTGGGACGACGTGGAAATCGCCGCAACCGGACCCGCCCACATCGACAACGCATGGGTCCGCACCGAACTGACCGGAGCAGACGCGCGTGCGTGCGTGCGGGCGGCGATCGTCTCGGCGCAAGCCTGCGAGGCCCGCCTCGAGATCAGGCTGAAGCTCGGCGGCACGGTGGTGGCCGAGGGCGAGACGGATGTAAATCTCGCAGCCGGTGAAAACACCGCCGAAATCCGCCTGTCCATCCCTGAGCCGCAGACATGGTGGCCCAACGGGCTTGGCGATCAGCCGGTTTACTCGGCGGAAATAGCCTTGAGAGGCCCCGGCGGCGAGGAATGGGACTCGACCGCCGTCACCTTCGGGCTGCGCACAATTGAAATGGTGCAGAATGAGGACGCCCCCGCAGGCGCCGATCCATACACGATGGTCGTGAACGGGCGCAAGGTCTATCTGCGCGGCTGGAACTTCGTGCCGGTCGACCACATGTACGGCCTGGCCAACGAGCAGAAGTACCAATGGCTGATCGAGCTTGCCCGGCGGGCGAATGTCAACATGCTCCGCATCTGGGGCGGGGGGATCATCGAGAAGGACATCTTCTACGACCTGTGCGACAAGGCAGGCATACTCGTCTGGCAGGAGATGCCGCAGTCAAGCTCCGGCCTGAGCAACGATCCGCCCACTGAGCCTTCCTTCCTGGAAACGCTCAAGGCGGTCGCGCGGTCGGCATTGCGCCGCCTGCGAAATCATCCGTCGCTGGCCGTCTGGTGCGGCGGGAATGAGCTGGCCGACGGCCTCGATCCGCTCGATGCCACGCATCCGAACCTCGCGGCGATCGGCGAAGTGGTGCGCGAAGAAGCTCCGCACCTGGTCTACCGGCCCACCTCGCCATACGGGCCGGTGTTCGATCCCAAGCCCGATAAATTCGGCAAGGGCCTGCACCACGACATACACGGCCCGTGGGAATACCAGGGAGTGCAGGCGCAATACGATCTGTGCAACGGCAACGATTGCCTGTTTCATTCCGAGGCAGGCGCCGAGGGCTGCGCCGATGTGCACTCGATCCAGCGTTGCCTTCGAGAGGAAAGCCTGCATCCGTTCGACAAGACAAACCGCGCCTGCGCCCATCACGCGGGCTGGTGGCTGAACAGGAGCGCCATGAACAGCCTGTTCGGCGAGATCGACAGCCTGGAAGACTACGTGGCCGCCTCACAGTTTGCTCAGGCGGAGGCCCTGCGTTACCTGGCCGAATCGGATCGGCGGCGCAAGTTCAGATGCAGCGGAGGGCTGCTGTGGCAGCTCAACGAGCCGTGGCCAAACGTGAGCGCCACGCCGTGCGTGGACTGGTACGGCGTCGCGAAACCCGCCTACTACTGGGTCAGCCGCGCCTGGCGGCCGCGTCATGCATCGCTGAGGTATTCGCGGCTGGATCAGCAGCCGGGCGAGCGTTTCGATGCAGAAATCTTCCTGCACAATTCGCTGGGCGAGATCGCCGCCGACGTCCGCTGCACCATCTTCGACATGGCCGGAAGCGTGCTGTTCGACGACCGCCGCACGATGACGCTGCCCGAGAACTGCTGCATCAGCGCAGGGGGCATCGACTGGAGCGTGCCGAAGCTCGACATCTTCATCGTGCGTCTGTCGCTGATCGCCGGCGGGGTCGAGCTTGTGCCCAACGAATACATATTCACCGCCGCCGGCGCCCAGCCGCCGCTTGCCCCGCTCGCGAACCTGCCGCCGGCAGATATCAACATCGCCGCCCCAGGCGCCGCAGCCGCTGGCGTCGTGTGCGCGGTCAACAACGGCGGCGTGGCCGCGCTGATGACCGCCATACAGCCAGACCGCCACACGCTGCTGCATGTTGAGGGAAACGCCCGCGTGCTGCTGCCCGGCGAGACGGCGGAGTTCCGGCTGCACATGCGGGAGGCGGTCGATCAACTGGACACGCAGGAGTTCGCACAGCTACGACCGCCGCACAAGCCAATCGTCACGCTGAACGCGTGGAATGGCATCGGGCTTATCATCGAAATATGAGCGCAAGCCTGACGCGAAATTGAAGAGGAGCAGATTATGATCCCCGTTGGCACGCAATACTACCGCCCGCCCACACCGCGGCCGCAGTTCTGGGAGCCGGATTTCAAGCTGATGGCCGAGCACGGCTTCAACACCGTCCGAGGCTGGGCGATGTGGGGCTGGCTGAATCCCCGCGAAGAGGTGTACGATTTCTATGATATTGACTGTCTACTCGATCTCGGCCAGAAGTACGGCATCAAGGTCATCCTGCTCGTCAATATCGAGTCGTCGCCCGGCTGGCTGTACAAGAAGCATCCCGACAAGGTCTACGTGAACAAATCGGGCGTGCCGTATCCGCCGCAGACGGTGCACAACACATCGTGCGGCGGTTTTCCGGGGCTGTGCCTCGATTGGTCGGAGATCGAGGCGGCCGCGAAGGATTTCATCGCGCACCTCGTGAAGCATGCGGCCGGCCATCCCGCACTGCTGGGCTGGGAACCGCACAACGAGCCGCTGTTCGAACCGGCGCGCTACTCCCACGAAGTCTTCTGCTACTGTCCGCGCACCATCGAGCAGTTCCAGCAATGGCTGCGCGAGAAATACGACGGCGATATCCAGCGGCTCAACAACGCTTGGCAGCGGCGGTTCGGCGAGTTCGACGAAGCAACGCCGCCCTACGAGTTGGGCAGCTTCGCCGATTGGATGGACTGGCGAACCTTCGCCATCGAAGGGCTGGTGAGGCAGGATGCCTGGCGGATCGGCACTATCCGCGAGAACGATCCCAACCACCCTGTGCTGATGCACTCGAGGGCCGGCGGCGACCGGCGCGACATTCCCTGCGACTGCACCGACGACTGGGCGCTCGCCGCACTCGCCGATAAATTCGGCTACGCGAATTTCCCGCAGGGAAAGTCGATCTACGATCACGTTTTTTCCGGCGATTGCTGCCGCTCGGCCGCGCAGGGCAAGGAATTCTGGATGCACGAGTTGCAGTCGGGGCCGTTCGGCATCGGTCTGCAGCGCAACAACCCCTTCTTCTCGTTCACGGGCGAATCAAAAGACAGCACCGATCCGCTCGCACGGCCCGACGAGGTGGGCGACGTGACCGGCGACCGCATCGCGATGTGGTCCCTGCTGCCGATAGCACAGGGCGCCAAGGGGCTGCTGTTCTGGCAGTTCCGCACCGAGCAATTCGGCACCGAATGCGGCTTCAATCTGGTGAACCTCGACGGCACGCCGACCGAACGGCTCGAGATGGCCGGGCGGCTCGCGGCGTTCATCAGGGAAAACGAATCGCTGCTGGCCGAGGCACAACCGCCCAAATCGAAGGTGGCGATCGGCTATTCGGTGCAGAATGCATTGATGACGCACTTCGCCGAAGGCAGCGTGAATGCGTACCTGTGCGCAGAACTGGGGGCCAACCGCCTCCTCCAGCATCTCGGCCACCAGCTCGACGTTGCACGGATCGACACCATGGCGGTCGACGACGAGCTGTCGAAATATGACGTGCTCGTGCTGCCGCTGCCGATCTTTTCCGACGTGCGCACAGCCGAGAAGCTCGAGGCGTTTGTGAGAGGCGGCGGCACGCTCATAGCCGAGGCATCGATGGCCGAATACGGCGCCGATTTCTTCTCGAGCGACCGCGTGCCTGGCATGTGCCTCGACAGGGTTTTCGGTTGCCACCGCGAGATCATCTCGACGCGCAGCGACATCACGATCGACTGGCGCGGCCTGCCGATCCCGTCCCGATTCTACGAGGAAATTCTGATACCCGACACCGGCGAGGTGGCCGCCACGTATCCCGACGGACGCCCCGCCGCCGTGGCGAACTCGTACGGCAAGGGCAGGGCGATCTATTTCGGCACGAATGTTTTCATGGACTACATATTCCGCGAGGATGAAAACCTGCTGACGGTAATGCGCGATCTGACCGGCGGCGCGCGGATGTTTGCACAGTCCGACAACAAGCTGACGGTGGTGCGCTGGCTTCAGGCGAGCAATTGCCGGCTGGTGTTCTTGTTCAACGGGCACTGCACGCCGCAGGCTTGCACGCTGAGCCTCGACGGCAGCTTCCGCAATGCGCGCGACATATGGAACGGCGAGGACGTGACGTTCGACGTGCACGGGTGCGCAACGTCGAAGACGTTCTACCTGAAGCCTTACGACGTGAGGATTCTGAAAATATAGCCATCGAAGCGGTGGCGAAACAGTTACGCGGCGACCCGTTGGAATCCGGCGGACCGCCGCGTTTCCATCTGTGGCGCGTGCTTCAGCGCATCATTCTTTCGTGAATTCGATGATATCCGCCCGCACCGTGATCTTGGGTATTGAGAACAGGATCAGGTATGTGCCCTGATATTCCTGCGCGACGTTGGCGAGCGCAACCGAACCGCTTGCCGAACGGTAGCCCTTGTCGCACAGGTCGGAGAGCGCGTTCACATAGCTGGGCTGCGACAACGGGATGATGCCGAGCAGGCTGAAACCGTGGCTGCTGCCCTTGACGTCCGGCCGGATGATGCGGAAGTTATCCGTGGCAAGTTGCACTTGCGTATCGGAGGTCTGTGGAAAATTGCCCAGTGCCGCCGAGCATCCGGACAGCGTGAGCAGTGCCAGGCTGACGATCAGAATCTTCCTCATGTTAGTTCCGTTTCCTTTCAAAGCTGCAATTCCTTCTGCTTCCGCCGACGCACGCTGCCTCCGGCGGTTGTTACTTGGGATTATACACACACACCGCAGCATTGCAAGAAAAAATCGGTTGGGCAATCGGCATGAGCGGCGTGCCTGCGTTCTTCTTCAGCCCCGGCAGGGGCATTACGTACGTAGGGGCGGACCGCACACCAGCGGCCAGCCATAGCCGTTTCGGCGGCGGCTGGTCTGCGGCGGGTACACTGCCCTCTTGGGCAGACGTTGTCCGTCCTCCGTCTGATGTCGTTGATTTGTCGGAGGGCAGGCAACACGGTCGAAGACTCGCGCGCCCTGCCCCTACAACGGACGGACAGCCTTAGTTTCACGCGATTCGTCCCTGCCCCTAATTTCCATCAATGACTCCGTCTTTCACGCTTTGATCACTCTTCGAGTATGGCTTGAATCACCACTTTTCCTCCCGCAAATACCTTGAGTTCGCGCCGGTAGCTGGTGTAACCGACCTGCTTCACCTCTATGATGTATATTGCTTCCGTCAATTCTAGGGTGCATGGGGCATTGCCGACGAAATAGCCATCAAGGATCACGTCTGCATTCTCCGGTGTGGACGTCACCACAACCGTCCCCTTGGCTTTCTCGTCTTTTCCTGACTCCCCCGGTTGCCCGCCGGCTCCGCCATCCGCTGTCAGATTCACGTGTACCGTATCGTCGAGCTTCCACATGGCGCCAGTAAGCGGATCCACAATCACCATGCCGATCAAGCCACCGACACCGACCAAGATGTTCGCGAAGTACCAGCCATCCAATCCTGCCGAAACCTGCACGGAGGAAGGATAGTGGCCGGCCTTTTCGCATGTTAGTGTGTACCTGGCCTTGCTGAAGTAGCCCTTGCCGGCCCTCAGTGCCACTAGGGTAGGCGTTATGCCCTTGTGGATTTCCACCCCTCTGTGATCCTTTATGACTGCCACAGCACCTGGCGGTGAACTCGTTATCGACACCGGGTATTGCGACTTGCTAACGATGCTGGCACAACCCGTCGTTGCCAGGGTCACCCCAAACACAAGCAGCAGCGAAGTCCGTCTCACAGGTTCTCCTTTCGCAAAGCTGATTCTTACAGGGAGGAAACAAAACACAGACATGAGACAACAACTATAAGACCAAAGCCACGAGGTGCAAGTCACCTTTTCCGTTTTTGCATGCTCTGTCTTGTCAAGGGCCGCTAAGAAGATGCACGAAACCGCCCTGTGTTTGCAGCAGTGTGCTCTGCTGCACATATGAACGTTGAGGCAATTGTAAACAACGCGACCGTATGATTCAAGCAAAAACCTGATTATTCTGTTTTCCCGTGGAAAACGTCAATTTGCCCTAATACAATTCATATAATAGCTACGGACAGGCGGCGCACACGACGCCGGCGAAATGTTTCACATGACGATGCCGGAGGCGATGATGGAAGAAATAGTGGTATGCCTGATTCCTGAGAATCCGACGTTCAAGCCGGCTGCCGCCGACGTCGCGCAGCTCCTGCGCGTGCTTGTGCGGGCGGATTACGCCGACAACGATGAGGTTTATCTCGACATAGGTTTCGAAAACGGCCACCACCTGCCCGGCGCAAGCACCATGATCACCATGGAGCACGCAGCCGACGAGCTTGAGAAGCAGGACGACGCCATGCTCGCCGGGTTCTCTGTTGAAAACATCCGCGGCACCAGCAAGATACCAAACCAGTTTGAAAACTGCGACCAGCGCAACCTGTCGCTGATGGGCTGGCTGGCCGTGCGTGTGTTCGAGGAGCCATATCCGATCTTCGATCTCGAGAAGGACTATTGGATCGCCTGCGACCAGTGCGGCCATCAAGGCGGAATGGACGACCGACGGCAGCCTGCGGCGCTGCCCCCAGTGCGGGCACGGCAGCGACCTTATCAGGCTCGACTTCCATCCGCCCGTCGATTTCGCACGCTTCATATTCGAAGTCTCGGAGCTTGTTTTCAACGAAAGCCCGCCGCTCCTGCTGCCCGGCTCCAGCCTCAAGGGCGAGATCGAGGGAGCACTCGGCTGCGATCTCAGGATGGTGTGGTACAGGATGTAGCCCCGAATCCCCTGCCGGTTGAATTCCTTCAGGCTTGCAATATCATCCGATACAGCGTCTCGGCAGGATCAAGCCCGCAGACGTGTTGCAGGACATGCCCGATTCCATGCTCGCGGCGCATTGCGGCCAGCTCTAGCGCGCCTGGGTCGTCGGGGTTGTCGTATTCTAATGCGGTGCGTATTCCGGCAACGAGGTTTTCTGGTGTGCCGCCGGTGTCGAGCACAAGCCGCGCCGCGCCGATGAGGCGGTCGCGCGGGCCGAGCTTGCGGATGGGGTCGCGGGCGACCCGGGCGACGGTGTCGCCGAGGGCGCGGTTGGCGAAGCGTGCGAGAAGATCATCCACGTGCGCCTGCTGCTCGGCGGGGTCGAAGCCGTGTTTTGCTATCAGTGCGGCGCTGGTTTCGTCGAGTGCGGCAACCACTTTCGAGCGGATGTCGGGGTCGGTAACTGCCTGCCAGACGTATTCATATTGCTTCTGCCAGCCGTAGAAGGCGCACAGGCTGTGGCCGCAGTTGTGGGTGAAAAGCTTGCGCTCCTCGTAGCCCTCGAGGTTTTCGTGGGCTTCAAGCCCCTTGATGTCGGGCAGGCCCTGGGGGAATCCGCGAGCGTCGACCGGCAGCACCGCGTATGCTTCCACGCCGATGTACAGGGGGTCTTCGGCACGTTTGGCCTCGGGCACCACGGGCACCATCCTGCTGACCACGGTTTCTGCGAATCCGACGTTCTGCTCGATGTATCGGGCGGTTTTCGCGTCGGCATGCTGCAGCAGGAGGCCCTTGAGCACGGCGCCGGCGTCGAGCAGGTTTTCGCAGATGAGGATGCTGACCGGGCCGGCTCCGGCTTGCGCCCTGGCGGCTAAGCCCGCTGCCATTGTCGGTGCGATGATTTTGAGTACGGCCCCGCCCACCGACGTGCCGAGGATGCCGGCATCGGCGATTTCGGCCGCCACGGCCTGCGTATCGCGGCCGTCGACGGCCCTTACGTTTGTGACGGGCGCCATGAGGCGGTTGTCGCCGAGAATTTCGATGTCGTAGCGGCCGCGCGTGTTGAGGGCTTCAACGACGCGTGTGTCAACATCTACGAACACGGTTTCCCAACCCGACTGGCTGTATAGCTGGCCGAGGAATCCGCGGCCGATGTTGCCTGCGCCGAAGTGGACTGCTTTGCAGCGTTTTGCGCGGTCAGTTGCAGAGGTCAATGATCAGCTTCTCCACCGCCAGTCGCGGGTTCATCAGGTTGTTCTTGATGAGGAAGTCGGCTTCGAAAGCCTTGCGTATGCCCAGCGCAAGCTCGGCGTCGGTGAATCTTCGGGCTTGCTCGGCGCTTTTCTGTGCAAAATAGGGATGCATCTTCAGAACCTTGGCCACGCGGCCGGAGTCGTTATATTGCTCCATCACCTTCTTGACCAGGCGCAGCCGCAGCAGCGTGCTGGCTATCAGCGACAGCCGCGCGACTTCCATCCCTGTGCGAACAAGCAGGCGGTCGAGCGTCTCGAGCGAGAGCTTGCTGTCTTTCGACGCGATGCCGTCCATCAGGTCCCATATCTGCACCGTCTTGTCTTCCTCGACGGTGGCGGTAACGTCCTGCTCGGTGATGGCCGGCCTGTCGCCCACGTATGTCACGAGCATCTGCAGGTGCGAGTTGATCTGTGCGAGGTCCTGCCCCACGATCTGCACGAGGAGGTCGGCTGCCGACCGGCCGAGTGTTTTTCCCAATTCGCCCGAGCGCGTGCGTGCCCACTGGGCCAGCCGCCCGACCTTTGGTGTGGTGCATTCGATAAGCCCGCCGGCCTTGTCTGCCGTCTGCACCAGGGCGTATCGCCTGTCGGGTTTGTCGGCGCCGATCAGCACCAGGCAGCCTGTCTTGGAGGGCGATTTTGCGTAGCGGCCGAGAACGTCCTTGTTGTCGCGAATGAAGCGATCGGCGTTTTCGACCACCACAAGCCGCATGCCGCCGAAGAAGGTCATGGTGCGGAGGTCGTCGAGCACGGCGGCCACGCTGGCGGCGGCGCCGTCGAATTCGCTGAGGCACATGCTCGCATCGCCTTCTTTCAGCACGTGCGTGCGCAGTGCGCTCACCAGGGCCTGCACGTAGTAGTATTCCCCGCCGAACAGCAGGTATACGGGTGCTATCTTGCCTTTTTCTATCTGCTTGAGAGCCGGTTCGGGGTACATCGCCATTCCATTGCTACGGCATGATGAATTCGTGCTGCGCCTCGCGGACCACGAGCACCGGGCAGGGCGCCTTGCGCACGATCTTCTCAGTCACGCTGCCCATCAGCACGTGCGCCAGCCCGCTGCGGCCGTGGGTGGCCACCACGATCATATCCACCCGGCGTTCCTTCGCCTCGCGGATGATCTCGAGGAAGGGCGTTCCCCGTACGAGCACGCGCTCGATGTCGATACCCTTGGCCATTTCAGGCGTAACGATCTCCTCGAGCCGTTCGCGCGATTCGGCCTCCATTCGCGTGAAGAAGTCGCTCATGTCGAACCCGAAGCTTGCTCCCGTGGCGGGGTAGAAGGGGTCTTCCAGCACGTGCAGCAGGATCATCTTCGCGCCATACTCGCGGCAAAACGATAGCCCATACTGGATCGCGAGCTTGGAGAAATCCGAAAAATCGGTTGGCACGAGAACCTTTTCAATCTTGATCATGGCCTTCTCCTATTGCTTCAGTCGCCGTCGCAATCAAACCATCCGGCCGACCTTCGGTGTGATTAAGATATTATAGCAGAATGCAGAGGCAAGAAAAGGGGTTTCCGCCTGCAACTGAACCGGTGGAGCGGAAACCCGGGCGGGCCGGCGCTTGTGCTGCGAAATATTTTGACATCGCCGCCAAGGTTGTTAAAATTGATGGTGCAGGCGGAAGCCCGCCTGTGAAGCTGCATATCCTGCCAAGCTCGGCCATACTGACGGCAGCGCCCGGCCGGATCGGCCAACATTGAGAGAAGGACCAGCCATGAAGTTTCGGAAAACAGCCATACTCCTGGCCGCCGC
>Ga0307378_10006391_pt1 | contig 16147 bp, 11 predicted proteins | sample UN1MG_FD_202238 | JGI IMG/M metagenome (GOLD analysis project Ga0307378, IMG submission 202238) | Soil microbial communities from Risofladan, Vaasa, Finland - UN-1 | ecosystem: Environmental > Terrestrial > Soil > Coastal area > Acid sulfate soil | place: Finland: Risofladan, Vaasa | collected... | reverse complement strand
CTCGTTAAGTTGAAAAAATATAAAGAATTTAATCTTTATTTTTGTAACATAAAATTTATATCAAATGGAATTAAAAGTTAGAGCACTAGATGATGTGCAAGAAAAATCTGTGCAAGAAGTTGAACAAAAACTACTTGATAAAGCAGAACAACAAAATACTGAGCCAGTACAAGAAGTAGAGGTGGAGGTTAAAGAAGAAACTCCTGAGTCTCGAGAGCTTGGAGAGCAAGACGTTCTTTCATATATTAAGAATAGATACAATAAAGAGATAAACTCTGTAGATGATTTGTTTGAGCAAAAGTCAAGCAATGAAGATTTGCCAGAGGATGTCTCAGCCTTTCTTGAGTACAAGAAAAAAACAGGACGTGGAATCAATGACTACATGAAATTAAGTAGAGACTTTGGTTCTATGAACGAAGACCAATTATTAAGAGAGTATTTCAACACCACCGAAGAAGGATTGGATGATGAAGATATTGAGACTATCATGGAAGACTACTCATACGATGAGGAGTTAGATGATGATACCACAATAAAAAAAGCTCGCTTAAGAAAAAAGAAAGCTGTTGCAAAAGCTAAGAGTTTTTTCAATGAGCAAAAAGAAATGTACAAACAACCCCTTGAGTCAAGTTTGGTTGGTATTTCTGAAAGCGAAAAGAAACAACTCGAAGTCGCAAAACAGTATATAGAGCAGTCACAAAGCTATGAAGAAGAGCTTGGGCGTAGACGAGAATGGTTTGAAAACCAAACCTCATCTTTTTTTAATGACAATTTCAAAGGTTTTGAATTTAAAGTCGGAGACAAAGATTTAGTTTACTCACCAGGGGACGTTCAAGAGATTAAAAAAAATCAGTTAGACTCATCTAATTTTATTAATAAGTATTTAGATGACAATAATATGATTAAAGATATCCCTGGATACCACAAAGCAATGGCTGTAGCAATGAATCCTGAAAAGTTTGCTAAGTTCTTTTATGAGCAAGGCAAATCTGATGCGACTGACGATGTTACACGCAAAATTAAGAACATCCAAATGGATGAGCGTAGAGCGCCTGAGGTTACCAGTAAGGGAGGAATGCAAGTTAGATCGGTTAGTCCAGACTCAGGTCGGGGGTTAAGGATCAAAAGTAAAAAATAAACATTTTAAAAATTAGAAATTATGGCAGTTTTAAGCTCCCCTACATATAGTTTACAGCCAGCACCAGAACAAGTTGCTTTGGCTACTAACTATATCACAAATTTCGATTTCTTGAATCAGTATCTTCCTGATACTTATGAGAAAGAATTCGAGCGTTATGGAAATCGTACTATCAGCTCATTCTTACGAATGGTTGGTGCAGAGCTTCCATCAAACTCTGACCTTATTAAATGGGCAGAACAAGGACGTTTACACATCAAATACACTAGCGTTGGTACAGCCGCTACTGCAACATCTGATGAGGCTTTATTCCAAGTAAACGACACTCTTACTGGGAACATCGGAATCCGTTTAGGACAAACCGTTATGGTTGTTCAAAATAACGGAAGCGGTAGCAACAAAGGTATTGTAACTGACGTTGATACTGCAAACGACCAATTCACTGTTGCTTTCTATGAAGCAGGTGGTTTGGTTACTGCTGGTACTGGTGTTGGAAACGCAGACGTTACTGTATTTATTTATGGTTCTGAATTCAAAAAAGGTACAGCTGGAATGACTGGTTCATTAGAGGCTGAAGATGAAATCTTCGAGAACTCTCCAATCATCATCAAAGACAAGTACGCTGTAAACGGATCTGACATGGCTCAGATTGGTTGGGTTGAAGTAACTACTGAAAACGGTGCTTCTGGATACCTTTGGTATTTGAAATCAGAGCATGAGACTCGTCTTCGTTTTGACGATTATCTTGAAACCTCTATGATTGAAGCAGTTCCTGCTGAGGCTGGATCTGGGGTAGTTAACTCTACATTAAACCCTGACTTTGGAAACAAAGGTTCTGAAGGTGTATTCTACGCTGTTGAGCAACGTGGAAATATCTGGGGCGGTGGTAACCCTGCTAACTTACAAGACTTTGATAGCATCATTGCTCGTCTTGACAAGCAAGGTTCTATTGAGGAAAATGTATTGTTTGTAGATCGTGACTTTGGTTTCGATATCGACGATATGTTAGCTACATTGAATGGTTATAATGGTACAGGTGCTGCAAACTCTGCATCATTTGGATTGTTTGACAACGATGTTGATATGGCCCTTAATTTAGGATTCAGTGGTTTCCGTAGAGCTTATGACTTCTACAAAACTAGCTGGAAATACTTGAACGATATCACTATGCGTGGTGGATTACCAAGCGGTTCAGGTTCAGGACGTGTTAATGGTTTGTTGGTTCCTGCTGGATCTACAACTGTTTACGACCAAATCCTAGGTAAGAACGCTAAGCGTCCATTCTTACACGTGCGTTACCGTGCGTCTGAGACTGAAGATCGTCGCTACAAAACTTGGATTACTGGTTCTGCTGGTGGTGCAATGACTAGCGACTTGGATGCTATGGAGGTTCACTTCCTATCAGAGCGAGCTGTATGTACTATGGGTGCAAACAACTTCTTCTTGTTCCAGTCGTAAGACTATTTATAAAAGGCAGGGGCGACTAGTTCGCCCTTGCTTATTTTAACTTTAAATTATATCAAATGAAAAAACAAAAACAACTTGTGGACAAGGTCTACAAGCTTACCAGAGATGCAGCACCACTTTCTTTTATGCTGCCAGCAAGAAACACTAGAAGATATCCTTTATTATGGTTTGACGAAGAGGCTGGATACAACCGCCCTTTACGTTATGCCCGTAACCAAAAGTCTCCGTTTGAAGATGAGCAAGATGGCAACGCTATCCTTGAACCAATTATTTTTGAGAATGGATTCTTAAGTGTTCCAAAAACCAATCCTGTTCTTCAGGAGTTTTTATATTACCATCCATTAAATGGAAAGAAATTTGTAGAGATTGATAATGAAAAAGATGCACAATCACAGCTGGATAAAATATCTTTAGAGGCTGACGCATTGATTGAGGCTAGATCATTGAGCATCGAACAAATGGAAATGGTTTGTCGTGGATTGTTTGGGAAAGACCCGTCAACTATGACAACTTCTGAGCTTAAGCGAGACATTTTAGTTTTTGCTAAGCAAAATCCTTCGGGATTCTTAAACGCAATTAGTGACCCTCAGATGAAGCTTTACGCTAAGGTTCAGTTCTTTTTAGACAATAAATTATTAGCTTTTAGAAATAATCAAAAAGAGGTTTACTTTAACTTGGACGGCAACAAAAAAAGAATGCTGTCTATCCCATATGGTAAAGACCCGGTTGAAATTATAGCATCATACCTCCAATCCGACGAAGGACTGGAAATATTAAAAATGCTTGATTCTTATGCAGAATAATTTGTATATTAAATTATTGTATGTAAATTAGCATATCGGTTTTTTTTACTGTTATCATGAATTAGTTATGAGGAGGTCTAGAAATTAGGCCTCTTCTTTTTTTATTATCTTTGTGGAAACATTTGAAAGATGATTAACTCGGTAAGAAACACTGTCCTTTCAATACTCAACAAAAACAATTACGGCTATATCAGTCCATCTGATTTTAACTTGTTTGCCAAGCAAGCCCAATTAGATTTGTTTGAGGATTATTTTGTTGGATATAATACCCAGGTAAATAACGAGAATTTACGAAGAGCCGGTACGGGATATGCAGATATGACCAAGGGGCTAGAAGAGGCTATTGATGTTTTTTCTGTTACCAATCCACTTGCCAATAATTTATTAAATCAGTTTTTTTTACCTAGCCTCACTACTACTGGTGACGATTATTACCTAATTAATAAGTGTTTGATATTTTTAGCATCACTAGATACCGGAACAACAGATGGTACTACAGGGGGTAACAATGGCGTTGTAGACTCAACTAAAGATTTTGTAGCCGCAGGTGTAGCTATAGGTGACTATGTGGTAGTACAAATTGGATCAGAGGTTTCTTTACTTACAGTAACTAACGTAACCACTACTATTTTAAATGTAAATAACAATGGTATTACTACTACTGGGAATTCATATGCTATATACAAAAGAAGTGCAGTTCAATATGAGGCTGAAAAAGTATCTAATAGCAAAATAACTATGCTAAACAATTCTCTTTTGACCGCACCAACTGCACAATTTCCTGCATATACCCAGGAGAGTATATACTTGAATATTTACCCAGACACAACTTATGACGTTGGGCAAGTAGTTTTGCAATATATCAGATATCCAAAGGACCCGAAGTGGACCTATGTGTCTATTGGCGCAGGAGAGCCTGTGTTTGATCAGTCTCAATCTGACTACCAAGACTTTGAATTGCCGATTGAAGACGAAACAACCTTGGTTACTAAGATATTACAATATGCTGGCTTAAGTATCAGAGAGGCTGAGGTGGTGCAGTTTGCAAGAACAGACGAAATGTTAGACAAGATGCCTGCTCAACCAGCAACAAGAACTAGATAAATTAGATAAAGATGGCATACCTATCAGAATACCAATATTATATTAACAATGAAAATTGGGGGTCATACCAATATGTAAGCCTACAGGATATTGTAAACAACTTTATGCTTATGTATGCGGGTAACCACTCTTTAATTAATAACGAGGAGCGTTACAAGGTTTTGTTCCATGCAAAGCGTGCTATACAAGAGCTTAACTATGATGCGTTTAAAGAAATTAAGATATTAGAGCTTAGTGTGTGTGACTCGCTAAGGTTTGTTTTGCCACATGATTATGTGAATTGGGTTCGTATCTCTTTGTACAAAGATGGTTTACTAAGACCACTTACGGAAAACATCCAAACAAACTACTCTAACGCATACCTTCAGGACAACAACTGTTACATTTTGTTTGATCAGAACGGCGGGATACTAAGACCACAGAACTCAGGTATTGATATGGACCGTCTTGCGGGAACAAAGAAAAGTATTTACCTAAACCAAGGTAGTCCTTACCACGGACAAGAGGGTTACTGCATAGATGGTTCTTGGTATTTTGATTATAACATTGGAGATCGTTTTGGATTAAACACAGAGACAGCAAACTTTAACCCAACATTTAAGATTGACAAAAAGAACGGGGTAATAAACTTTAGCTCTGACATGGCGGGAGAGCTGTGTATTTTAGAGTATGTCTCTGATGGTATGGAGGGCGGAGATGCAACAGCTATTAGTGTAAACAAGTTGTTTGAAAAATATGTATATGCCTATATAACCTATGAAATACTAAGTAGTAAATTAGGTGTTCAAGAATATATTGTCACTAGAGCTAGAAAAGAAAAAGGTGCGTTGCTAAGAAACGCTAAAATTAGAATCAGTAACATACATCCTGGAAGGTTATTAATGAACCTGCGAGGAAAGGATAAGTGGATAAAGTAGCATGGCTAATCTTCAAAGAAATTTCATAAGCGGCAAAATGAATAAAAGCCTCGATGAGAGGATCGTGCCCAATGGACAATATATCGACGCACTTAATATAAGACTTGATTCTACTGAGGTTAGTGAGGTTGGTGTTATTGAAAACTCAAAAGGTAATGAGAGACTTACCCAGTTGCGCTATGGCGGATCACCATTAAGCAATAACGCTAAATGTATTGGCGCTTATGAACAAGGAGCTGATGAAACCATTTACTGGTTTGTTCATGACGCTTCAAACCCTGTTAGTTCTACTGGTATTGTTGATATGGTTGTTTCTTACAACGCCAAAACTAATGTACTAACATATCACGTTATTAGTATTAATAGCGGAGACAGTACCACAACTACATTAAACTTTAATGACCTGTACCTTATAACAGGGGTAAACTTTATAGATGGTTATTTGTATTGGACGGATAACTACAATCCACCTAGATTTATAAACGTAACACGCAACTATCCGGCTCCAGCTAATTCAAGTTCTAATGATGGATTTTCAGCTGAGTCTATTTTAGTAATTAAAAAGCCACCCGTAAACTCTCCATCTATTAATCCTTTGATAACTTTTTCACAGGACAATTTTTTAGAGGAGCGGTTTATATGTTTTGCCTATAGATATGAATATGAGGACGATGAATATTCGGCGATATCTCAATTTAGTAATCCGTCATTTATCCCTAATGTATTTAAGTTTAGCACAGACTCTAAGCTAAACGAGGGCATGGTAAATGCTACAAACTCCTGCGAGATAACTTATAACTCAGGAGGTCCTTTAGTGAAGGGTGTTGAGCTTTTGTTTAAGGAGTCAAATAGCACAGACGTAAAGGTTATTGAGAGACTTAATAAAGAGAACCTTGGTTTAGTAGATGATACCGAATATACATATACGTTTACTAACAATAAAATATTTTCATTACTGCCTGGAGGGCAGCTAGCTAGAACATATGACAACGTGCCTAGATTAGCACAAGCCCAGACATTTATGGGTAACAGATTGGTATATGGTAACTATCTAGAGGGATATGACCTTGTTGATGCTAATGGGTATCCAACGAGATTTGAGTACACCACTGAACTAATTACTACTGACATTGGTCTTACTAACATCACCTATACTTTAGGAGATAATTTGTATGGCTTCGGCGGACCAATTACTATTAATGAGTCATCTGTTATAATTGATTTAGCCGATGCGGATTTAAAGAAAGACGCTATATTAAGCTTACAAGTGCGCTATGAGCACGATCAGTTTGTAGGAAGCCCTGCGCCATCTACTGAGACACCGGATACAGAAATTACATTTACATATATCCTGCCTCAGGATTTTAACAGTGTATATGACTTAGCAACTAGCGATGACTTTATTGAAAAAATAGGAACAGCAACAAACATACAGCCGGTATCAACGGCTTGTGACGGTGTAACATTTACTGATTTATTTAACTGTTCTATATCTGACCTTTCGCCCCTATTAAAGTATGAAAGCGGTATTAATTCTGCTGGTGACCCTGTAAGAATTATTACATCACCATCAAGCACTGAGATTGGTTTTGTGTTACCAGCAATGCGTTTTGTCGATGATTTAGTAACACCTACTCAGAACGTATACGAATACTATAAGATTACATTTGCTATTGCGGAGTTTCAAGAATCAGGTTCACCAGAGAGCTTGCATAGTAATAGAGATTATGAGATTGGTATCGTGTATATGGATGAGTTTAACAGAGCATCAACTGCTTTGGTTAGCGAGTTTAATTCTGTTCACGTACCATGTGGATATTCTTATTTGAAAAATGAAATTCAAGTAACTATTCCTCCTACACAAGTAGCTCCTGCTTGGGCTACTCGTTATAAGCTGGTAGCAAAACAAGATAGAGATTTATATGAGACGATATATTCAGATATATATTTCTTTGACCCACTAACCTCATCAACTTATTTTTTACTAGAGGGTGAGAACGCAGCTAAAGTTCAAGTTGGCGATAGATATTTAGTTAAGTCTGATTCAACAGGTGTGGTTAATAACTGTGCCTATGCCACTGTCTTAGAGAAGGAAGCTCAACCAAGAGATTTTCTTGAGCCCCCACCACAGACACCTAATGGAGAGGATGTAATTCCGCCACAAGGGGTATATATGAGAATGAAGACAAATTCATTCAGTGCAATTATAGAGGACGATGCGTTTATTTCATATGGTAAAAAAACTACAGTATCAAAGATCGATAATAGGTCACCAATTGTTATTTATCCTGTAAGAATATACAACGACACAACATCTCAATGGGAAGATTATACCATACCAGCTGGATCACGTATTAATATTTATGTAAAAAACAGAAGAGTTGGTGTTGGAAGAGCTTGTGAAGGAAGAAATTATACTTTAGAGTTAGAGCTTAGCGCTCAACAAGATTACACAGACTTTAAAGCATGGTGGGATGGTGATAATATTGAAGACCTTATTAACTCAGGAGAGCAACAAGTAGCTTATAATGGTTGTGATTTTGACAACACATATTATTCTACAATTGCTACAAGCCCTAGCGGCCTTACAGAATCACTTTGCTCAATAAACTTTCAGTTTGTCGATAGCGGGGTTGCAGGAGCTAATAGATATTTAGGTGTTTCGGGTACATGGGCTTGTGGTAAAAAACGAAAAAGAAGCTCTAGCTTAGAGGTTGAGATTGAAGTAATAAGAGCAGAGAATACTATTGTATTTGAGACTGAGCCAACTGATGCGCTGTCAGACCTATGGTATGAGTCTTCAGTATCTTATGCTATTGACTCTAATGGTAATCACTCTGGTAATGTTCAGGATCAAAACATTTCTACAGGTACATCAGCTATAATTAATACTGATTTTTTTAACTGTTATTCATTTGGGAATGGCGTAGAGAGTTATAAGATTAGAGATTCAATTATAGGTAAATCTCTTTTATTTGGTAACCGCACAACAACTACCTCTGATCAGGACTATAAAGAAATAAGAAGGTTTTCAGACCTAACATATAGCGGTGTATTTAACGATGAGACGAACGTAAATAGACTTAATGAGTTCAACCTAGGCTTAGCAAATTACAAGCCATTAGAAGACTCGTATGGTCCTATATTTAAGATTGACGGAAGACAAACTGATATACTAGTATTACAAGAAGACAAGATATCTTATGTGCTAACTGGCAAAAACTTGCTAGCTGACTCTACCGGTGGAGGAAATATTGCATCTATACCTGAAGTTTTAGGTACGCAAATTGCACGCATGGAAGACTATGGTATTAGCCACAACCCTGAGAGCTTTGCTAAGTTAGGTTTCAACAAGTATTTTACGGACGCCAAGCGCGGTGCGGTTCTTCAATTAAGCGGTACTGGATACCAGTCAGAGCAACTTGTAGAAATTTCAAAAGCTGGAATGAGTTCTTGGTTTAGAGATTTGTTTATCGAGGCATTTCCTTCTCAAAAACTTGGAGGGTTTGATCCATACATGGATGAATATGTTTTATCTTCAAACCAAACTGTTGTACCTGTGAGTGATGAGTGTATCTCCTGTGGCATTGATAGAACAATTTCTGCATCATCAACTAACCCAGCTAGTTTCTGTATAGATGCAGGCGCTCTTGTTGGTAATGTAGATATTGTGTACGACTTTACTAATATTGCGGGAGATGTGGTTATTACAGCAACATATAATGGTACGCCAGTAACTACTGGACTAGTTTCTACAGGCGGCACACTGAGTGTCGATAAAGATGTGGTTAGTGTATCCGAGATACAGATTTCCATTAGTGCTACAGACTCAGCGACTATTGAGATAAATGCTGGATGTCCAGTTGCTGATAATATTACTATTATACAAGTAGCGCTTACTAGTAATGTAAATGTTGATAACCAAATTCATAATGAATACCGATGGGTAGATGGTGCATTTACATCACCACTTCATACTAATCAAATTACATTCCTTACAGCGACTACAAGCCCTATAGTATCTCAATACCAAGCACTAACAGGCCCACAAGGTGCTGGATTTATTCCAGCAGATGGAGCTGTGGTATCTATAATATCACATAAGTTTGGTTCAGATAACTATGTGTTTGACCCACAAAATGATAACTTTAAATATTTAAGAAGCAATACGCTATATCAAAACAATACCACCGATATTCAAGCATTGTTATCAGCGGCATCAGCGGCTACACCGATAAACACTACTGATGCGCCTACAAGATATTCAGCTAACTTTACCATGCCAGTTGGCGGGGATTATCTTTATTTGATTTGGGACTACAGAAACTTTGTACCAATTAGTTTGTGTTATGACGCTAGCAGTCCACTAACAGCTTGCTGTGATTGTACTTTTGGAGATTTAAGCGTTCTATTAGGATTTATTCCTGTATGTTTAGTGTCAGCTACTTGGGATCCTAACAATGGAGGAACTATAAGATATAGAGCTACGTTATCGAATTTAACAATCGGAAATACTTACACATCGCAATTAGGAATAGCGCCAGGCAGCGTTACAGTTCATGCATCATATGGTAATGTAAGTGTAAACGATACATTTGTGGCATCAGCAACTAGTAAAGATGTTGAGTTTAATATAACTTGGACACAAAATAATACAACAGCTCAGATAACCCCACAAATAACACTAAGCGGTATAGAAGGTTCAGCTCAAGGAAGTCGTTTATTCACTGCTTCTGAGATATCATCGATAGCACCAAATCTAACATCATGTCCAGTATAAATTTAATATCATGCCAATAACAACATACTACATAGACGGCAACTCATTAGCAACAGCAACTGCAATTTATACAGATGCTGCGCTAACTACTTGTGCACCTGATGGCTATTACTCTGATGGATTAATTGTTCGTCAGCAAATATCTTGCGTGTTGCAGCCATCTGAGGTATGTCCTTCTTGCGCTACAGGATGCGGTTCATCTATCTCAGCATCAGGTAATCAGGGTATTTATTTACTGACGCTAGACGTTGGTACTGATACGGGTGCTATAGTTATTGGGTTTAGCCCAAGGAGTATCCCTGATGGTATCCGTGCAACTTTTAATAGCGTTACATATAACGAGCTTAGTGCTGTGAATGATGGGTATCATGCAAGCACAACATCGGGTAACTTTACCTTTGTTGGTAACACGGCTAATGACTGTGGAATTTCAGGGACAACATATCCATCACTGACAGAATATGAGTATGGATCAACCACTTGGATTGCTACAGGAAATACGGTAAGCGTAACCGTAAATGCGGGTGACGTTTCTTTAGGAGGAACTCCCGGGTTTTGTTATATGGTAATACCAAAGACAACAACAACACCATCTACAGTTTTGATTGAAATGGTTGGTCCTTGTTCGTCAACAGCTTTTGATATTCAAGCAAACTGTCCTACGCTTTTGACAGGCTTTCAATCTAGCTTGGTTGAGGCTGACAAAGAAACAGTGTGTAATGCTACTACATTTGAAACTTACTATAATGCTCCAGTTAATGGAACAGCAGGTGTGCCCGGACTATATGATTGGGTGTTTGAAGATGCATACGGACAAACTCCTTTAAGTGCAGGGTGGTATCGACTATATAGTCATCCAACCGCAGACGCAATGCGTGTTGACTCTAATGGCGTTATTGATTTGCTTAACAACTGTCCAAGTTTATACATATCAACTGTTCGCTCAACATGTAGTGATTTCTGTGACGGAACAAACTACCTAATAAACTCATATGTAGATACATACCCAAACAGAACATTTGCAACACTAACATTTGGTGACGTAATTGGAGGTAGTAATGTAGATGGCTTCTATGCTTATGCAGCTACATCCACAGACACAGCTACAGGCACATACAGAATAATGGAGCTTGTTAGCAACACCGTTGTTGGAATATATCAGTGTAGCGGAACATCATGTGTGGCACCCTAAAAATAAGATATGGCAACAGATAATACTATAACACAATACACCTTAACCTACAGTCCTGATATACAAGGGTGGCCATCCTTTTATTCCTTTTATCCTGAGTGGATGATAGGTATGAACCAGTATTTCTATAGCTTTAAAGGAGGTAATCTGTATCGACATAACACGAATGAAACACGCAATAATTATTATGACGTGCAGTATAACTCAACTATAACCAGTGTATTTAATGACTTGCCTTTAGAGAATAAAATTTTTAAAACAATTAATCTTGAAGGGGATAGCCCTTGGTCAGCTACATTAGAGACTGATATTCAATCTACAGGATACATTACAAGTTCATGGTTTGAGAAAAAAGAAGGATCGTTATATGGGTTTATAAGAAACTCTGGCAATACACCAGCGGCAGCAAGCGAGTATCCACTACGATCAGTAAATGGTATTGGTGTAATGAGTGGCTTAAATATTATCGGCTCCAGCACTACTATCAACTTTCCTTTATCTGTATCTATCGGCAGTATTATTAGTGTTGGTGATTTGTTGTACTTTAGTTTACCTACAGATACGCCAGCGTATAGCTCACCTCAACTAGCTGGAGAGGTCACTAATATACTTGTTAATTTACCAAGAGGACAGAACTCTATTGTTATTGATAACAGCATAGCAAGTGCAGTTCCGGTTCCCGCAGGAAGCACCTATATTATGTATATAAAGAACTCAGTGGCTGAGTCACATGGTGTGCTAGGACACTACTGCGTTTTTGAACTTACCAACTCATCTACTGGGCCAGTTGAGCTATTTGCCGTCGAGTCTAGTGTGATGAAAAGTTATCCTTAAAAATTAGTATATTTGCATTAGCATGAATCTAATCAAAACTGTCCGTTCTCTTTTTAAAAAAAGACGTGGCGAAGAAAAAATCCTAGAGTATGTGCACCAGAACAGGGGCTTGCTTTGGGAAAAAATCGCTACATTTCAGGAACAGTTGTTGAGTGTTCAAGGTGCTATAAAACATGGTGACCAACAGATGGATGAGATATTCCCTGTGAAGCACCATATAAAAGACGGTCTGTATACAAGGGAATTGTTTATGCCAAAGGGTAGCTTAGTTGTTAGCTTTATACACAAACAAAATCACCCGTCATTTTTTCTAAGTGGCGAGATGTCTATATTAAAAGACACGGGTGAGATTGAGAGAATAAAGGCTCCAATGAAAGTAATGACAGAGATTGGAACACAAAGAGTGGCTTATATGCACGAGGATTGTGTTTGGGTATGTGTGTATAGAACAGATAAAGAAACAATAGAGGAGGCTGAAAAGGATGTCTACACGACAAACTATAAAGACCTTCCTGAATATGTTATACTAAATAAAAAATTATTATGGCAGGAATAGGATCGGCATTAGCAACAGTCGCAACAATAGGAGGTCTAGCAGCAAGCGGAACCACTGCTTTTCTATCATTTGCTCAATCAGCGAAAGCCGCTAGAGAGGGAAGAGCTGCTGGTAGATCGGCAGAAAAAGCTCGTGAAGAGATTGATAAACAAAACGAGATTATTTTTGCAGAGGCTCGTGGTGTTCAGAAAAGAGTTTATGAAGACGCTAGAGAAAATCTAAGACGACAGCAAGAAGATTTACTTGATGTATTAAAGCAATCTGGACAAAGAGGGGCTGCTGGAACTAAAGCACTTTTAGAGTCTGGTATTGAAGGTGAGATGAGGATCGGTCAGGCCCAAGAAGCAGAGCTTACTAGTAGAGAAAAAGATATCATTCAAGAACAATCAGCACAGAGAGCATCAGATGTAGCGATGCTACAAGGAGATATTGCGGGAGCACAAAGTGCAATGGCACAAAAAGAAGCTTTTGCTAATCAAGCCTTGATGTCTGGAATTCAATCAGGAGCAGGAGCGCTTGTGCAAGGGATAGGTATAGCGAGTGATTTGTCAGGACTGCGAGCAGGACGACAAGACCTTATTGCTAATATCGATACCACTAATTTTACTCCTGAGCAATTAACACAACTTAAGGATTTGCCCGGATATACAGCAGGAACTGAAGAATTAGCCGCGTCATTTGATCCTAATGTAATTGGACAAATGAGTGGCAAAGAGTATCGTAAATTTGAAAGAGGTTTGAGTTCAGCGCAACAGCAAGCTTTGTACGGGCAAGAGATACCAGGATTTTTTCAAAACGTAGCCACAATTAGCCGGCAGAATTTAAATCCATTTGGAGGAACAGGTACTGGTACCGGAGGTATGGATTTCTCAAAATTTACTGCTGCTGAAAAACAAGCGCTAATCCTGCAACTTCTAAAATAAATAGCATATGGCTACATATTATAAATATGCCGAAAGGGATGTAAACAGTCAGATTGATTGGGGTAAGATTGGTCAGGATGTGACCAATATGCTTAAAGAGCAGCAACGATTAAAGGCTGAGAAAGAACAGGCATTTGACAAGCAGACTACTGAACTAGGGCAGTTTATAGATGACGTGCCACAAGGAGACTGGAGGTCTTTGAACCAAAAGTATCAAGACGCGACCCAGGACTTTCAAGAATACAGACTACAGCAAGACCGTTTATATAAGTCTGGGCTTTTAGATCCTAGACAATACAAGATGAATCGTCAAAGAAACTTAGACGACGTTACCCTTTTTTATGACATAGGGAAGGATGCTCAAGCATCATATAAAGACGCAACGAAGCGTTTGCAAGCAGGAACTTCATCGTTTACAGAGCAAGATGTTTTGTTGTCTGTTGAAGGACTGGGTAATATGCAAAACATAAAACCTATTATTAACCCAGCAACTGGAGGTCTTCAGATAGCTAGAATGAAAAAGGGAGAAGATGGTGTCGAGGCAGTGGATACAAAGAATACAATGAGTATGCACGAGATGAATAATTACCTTAAGTTCAAACAAGATAAGTTTGATAAAGATGGTTTTATTAAAAACAAAGTGGCTTTGCTAGGTAATAAAGTGACCTCTGAGATGATTAAAGCTAGATCGCAAGGAGATATAAATTATGTTTTAGAAACGACAGATAAAGCATTAAGAGATGATATTGATGCAGTTCTTGCTGCTGCTGCTGGTGAAATACAAGCTAACCCTTTTAATGCCGCATCTATTTTAGGCGACTGGACAGGAGAAGAATACTCTCTAACTGATAGTGAAGTGGTAGCAGAGATGAATCCTAATAAAATATACAAATACTTTGACGAGAATGGAGCCCTGCGCGTTAAGCTTACTCCTGCTCAGAATAAAAAGATGGCAGAATACATCAGGCAGCAAATGCTTTCGACTTTTGATAAAGAAGTTTTAATTCCTCGTATGAGCGATAAGCCTTATGCTCCGCAACCAAGCGCAGCCATCATTGGCAATAGAGCTGATAAAGAGCAGCGAGACGCAATGTTTGCCCTTATTCACCAGGCAGCAGGCGGAGACGCAACAGCAGGGCAGTCTTTGGTTAGTCAGCAACGTGCTCAAGGATTTGGATTTGATACTGAGGGAGATGTCAACTTTATTAATATAACTGATGATGAAGGGAATATTGTTCCTGTTAGAGTTGAGGGAACTCAAATAGATGTAGGGAAAGGAATCGCCTCTGCGTTCGGATTTGACGGAGAAGAATATCTTAAATGGGCACGAGAAAATAATGTTGCCGCAGGCGCTGTAGACTACACGACTCTACAAACTAAATTATCAGGCATTAAAGGTGTTAGTCCAACTCCTGCTGTTGTCAGTTTCAATACAAGAGATAATATTAACGAGTTAAATAACGCAATAGTTTATATTTTAGATGATCAAGGAAATCAAGTACGCCTTACAGATTTACCAACAAAAATAGCTAACTTTAATCAAAAGCTACAGGCTATTGCGGGACCATACAATATTGATACAAATGTTTCTGCTGATGGAAATGTTACTGTTGGGACAGTAACTATTGAAAACGGAATTGAAAATCCGGCTAAAGTGTTGCGAGAAATACAAAAGAAATATGATGCTAAACCAACACTTTTGCAAATAATAGAAGATAACCCCGGGATAAGCAATGCCGAAGCCATACGAATCTTTAATGAACTGTATAATAATTAATGCAATATGTTTGAATTAGAAGATTTATTTGACCTTACATTAGATGGGGCATTTGCAAACAAAGAAGAATTTTTGGGTTTTGCGAATAATGCTAGTTCACAAGACATACTTTCTATTCTAAAGCCGGGTGTATTTTCTAGCAAAGAAGAGCTAGAGTCTATGGTTGTAAAAAAAAAAGAATCTACCGATACGGTATCTCAATTGGGGGATGGTTCATCGGTATCTCAAGAGACTCCTGAGCAAGCACCTGGTCAGCAAATACCTGTTGAGCAGCAAATACCTGGTGTAGAAATACCTGCTGTTCAAACTACTGAAGTTGTTTCTGAAGAAGTTACTCCTCAGGCCATTACCGATGAGACTGTAATGGATAGTCAGGCTGATGGCGGCACATTAAGAGGAAGAGCATTTGATTCTTTTGAATTAGTTGAGCCAACAAAAGTAGAAGAAGTAGCAACTATAGAGGATAATGTGTTGGCTGAATTGGGCATTGACCAGGATGATTATAATGCTTGGAAAGAAGAGAACCTACGTCCAGAATCAAAGTCATACAAATTTTTTAAAGAACTATTACTGAACGACGAAGGCACAGCGTTTGAAAGACAGGAGACTGTTAATAAACGAATGGGCCAATATCTTGCATCTAAACTAAACCAAGA
>Ga0307378_10006389_pt1 | contig 16151 bp, 19 predicted proteins | sample UN1MG_FD_202238 | JGI IMG/M metagenome (GOLD analysis project Ga0307378, IMG submission 202238) | Soil microbial communities from Risofladan, Vaasa, Finland - UN-1 | ecosystem: Environmental > Terrestrial > Soil > Coastal area > Acid sulfate soil | place: Finland: Risofladan, Vaasa | collected... | reverse complement strand
GTTGCGTCTATTTATAACATAATTTCAAATATACAAGGGCAGGCAGGGCAGGCAAAGCTTCGCCGCGGGGGCTTGTAATTGATTAGGGATTATTGATGATTGATTAATGCGGGGGAAAGGGGGGGGGTGTAAATAAAAACAAAAATCCTCATTTCCTGCGTGCGTCGGGCGTACCGATTATCATCCAGGCGTATTTGCCCAGAACAAGTGAGAGCATATCACTTCCTGAATAAGCTATCCGAGCTGCAAGCAGTACGAAGGCGAGCGTTATCCCCCCGAGAAGTCCGCCTATATGTGCCCAGTGTGCCGTTCCCGATTTCACCATCAGGCTCACTGCAATCACATCAAACATGATATAAAACAGCACAACCCAAAAGCCGCGTACAGCAAAGCACTTGAAGGAAAGATGAAAGCCGAACAGCAAACCCCACCGCATCCATATCACCATGTAAACCTTGTGAATGGGAAAAAGCAGCAGATACGCACCCGCGAGACCCATTACGGCCCCGGAGGCCCCTAACATTGCCATCGGCGGCTCTGCCCCCAGTGATGCAAGATGAAATAGCGCGGCGATTATTGCCAATATCGGGTAGAGAATCACCGTCGCAATGTTGCCGATGGTCGCGTTTACGCGCGAGCCGAGCACCAGTAAAAACAGCATGTTCCCTGCAAGATGTAAAATGCCGCCGTGCAGAAAAGCGTGCGTGAGCAGTTGAAAATGTCTGTATTCCCCAAAGCATCGCTGCCTGGGAGTTAATTTGTTCAAGGCCGCCATGTCAAGTTCTTCTTCTGGTACTTCGGCGCTAAGTTGCTCTCTCTTGGCGGCAAATGCCTTCTCGTCACCATAGCTGGTGTACTGGTATAGCGTCTGGATTTGTTCGGCTTTTGGTTTGGCGTCGCCACCCCATAGCATAAGGTTTTTTGCCGACATCATCTGCGTCGAACCTGAAATACCAAGCACAAGAAACCATATACTGACCAATACCGTTACCGCCGTTATGCCCCATGTTGCGTAAGGCTTGTGATCGCCGATAGCATCGGAGTACACCGGGTAAAGGCCGAACGGAATCAGCCAGCTGACGGCCTTTACAATTCTCTCAGCCTTACCCTCCAGTTCATCGACCTCCACATCCCACGCCGTAAGGATGGGCCTGCCGCTTTTGAGATAGATTCCGCATTGGGTGCAGACTGTTGCGGTGTCGTCCAGTTTTCGTTCACAGCTTGGACACTTGACCTTACCTGTTGATTTGACGACTTTCCCACCTGCTTGTGTCTCGGCAGTACCTGCCCCGCTACCCACCGTTGCGATTTCCGGCTTGCCGTCTGCTCCCTGTCTGTCTGGCACCTCCGCGAAAGCGCCGCACTTCGGGCATTCAATGATCTTGCCCACCGAGCTTTGCTTTGCTTGAAGTTTTGCATCACACATGATGCACACGAAGCTGATGATCTCCGGGTGCATCTCAGCCTTCCCGCCGCCGCTGACATCACCATCGGCGCCGACCAAAACCCCTAACATCGGAACAGTAATCACGACCTTGCAGGTCGGGCACTTACCCTTTTTTCCGGCGTGCCTGTTCGAGACGGATATAGCCTTGCCGCACTGCCTGCATGCAAACTTCATTTTCTCCGCGCCTCCGGGCACGATTACACCGGCGCCGCATTTGCATTTGCCCTCTTTGCCGGCGTAATCACTCTTGGCTGACAAATGCCTCCTGCATATAGGACATTCAAACTTGATCGGCATATCTACTCCCTCTACCTGTCCCCGGTCGAGTACAATTGAGCCAATTCCACCTAATTACTGCGCCAAAAATTTCCATACCTCCCTTCGATTTTGCTCCCTTCGACTACGCTCAAGGCTGGCAGGGCAGGTTTATTTCGCTTTACGGTGGCCGCATTACGCCTTTAGGGAGGTAGAATAGCAGAAAGTAAGGTGACAATCAAGGGAAAAAAGTAGCGGTTTTTAGGTGGTGGGGTTAGACTGTTAGGTCATGAAAGAGGCAGGAAAAAGGGGTTTTTTTCGTTGCTTTTTTAGTCCATGCAATCTACAATTAATCATTAATTAAGCGTTTACAAAGGGATTTTGCTGAATATGTTAATTATGAGCCCGAAGCACAAAGATGGTTTTACGCTGGTTGAATTGCTGGTGGTAATAGCGATTATAGCTCTGTTGATGTCGATATTGCTGCCGGCACTGGGGCGGGTAAGGAAGCAGGCAAAGCTGGTTATTTGTCAGTCCAACCTAAGGCAGTGGGCCTCTTGTTTTGCGATGTATACCGATGACAACAATGGCTATTTCAATCGAGGGTGGGACATTGGTGAGGAGGCTTTGTGGATGATAGTGCTGCAGCCATACTACCAAGACAGTAAGAAGCTGTTGCTTTGCCCGGTGGCAACGAAACTGAGATCTGAGCACGGCTTCGGGTCGGAGGTATCCTGGGAAGCGATGGTTGAAACTCCCGATGAAGGAAGAATACTTATTACCAGCAGCTATAATATAAACAGTTGGACGAATTATATGACGGATGACCGTGATCATCGTAGAGAGCCATGGTTCTGGAAGAGTGTCCAGAGCGTTAGAGGTGCGAACAATATACCGGTGTTCGCGGATGGCACGTGGATGGATGCGTGGCCATTCGCCCACGATGACCCGCCCGCTTACGATGGAGAGTTCGGCGGCTATGATGGTTCGGGCACAACCCATGAAATGAAGCATTTCTGCATCAGCCGGCATGATGCGTTTATCAATGGCCTTTTTATGGATTGGTCTGTGAGGAAAATAGGACTGAAAGAGTTGTGGACGTTGAAGTGGTATCGAAAGTTCGACTTAAGCGGCCCGTGGACAATAGCCGGCGGCGTACAGCCTGACGACTGGCCGGAATGGATGCGAAACTTCAAAGACTACTAAAAAACAATCCCTACCAATTCATAATTCCAAATTATGGCCACAGTATCTCCTCAAGCCAGCTATCCGACATGACCTGAGTTTGGCAACAGACCCCTGCGCAGGGACCCCTGCCTAAAGCATGCATGGGCAGGCAGGAAATATTTATTAAATTGTCATTTTTTCTTGACTGGGGGCGGGAGATTTTCTATAAAAGGCAGAGTTTGTGAATGTGAACACAAGGTTCAAGAAGCTGTAGTATATTATAGTGTGTTTATGAGGTATCACAGAATACCAGATGAGACCATTCGGCGGCTGCCGATTTATCTCAGGGGGCTTTTGTCGCTGTCTGCGGAGAGCCGGCATCAGGTCTCAAGCCAGGGTCTGGCGGAGTTTCTTGGCACGAATCCCTGGCAGATACGGAAGGATTTTTCGTATTTTGGCGGATTCGGCAAACGTGGTGTGGGTTACGACGTAGGAAAGCTGATTAAGCAGATTAACAGGATTCTCAAGCTGGACGTGGGCCATAAGGCGGCGCTGGTTGGAGTCGGCAACCTTGGGGCGGCCATTTTGTCATATCCCGGTTTCAAAACATACGGATTTGACATTTCGGCGGTGTTTGATATAAACCCTAAGAAAATCGGGAAGAAGATAAATAAAATCACGATAGAAAATATTTCGAAGCTTGGGTCGCTTAAGAGGCGCAAGATCGACCTTGGGATTATAGCTGTCCCGGGCGAAGCGGCCCAGGAGACCGTCGATGCGCTGGTTAAGGCGGGCGTTAAGGGCATTTTGAATTTTGCGCCGTGCTATGTTACGGTCCCGAAGCGGGTGAAAGTGATAACTATTGACATTGCGTTAGATTTGGCCCGGCTGCCATACTATATGTGAGAAAGGTAAAAGGGCCTTAAAAGATAATATTGATAGTGAGTAAAAAAATGTGTTTGACTAATTGTCCCCGACACTATAGAAGATACGGGACAAAAAGATTAAAAGGACTTTGGTGAGCAGGATGAAAACAGTTTTTACAAGTGAATTGAAGCCGTTACTGGATGCTGCAGCAGGGCAAATGGAGCTTTATGTTCCCCGCAAGAGCGGAGATTACTACGTATATGCTAAGTATGACCCATCATCTGAGAGGGAGATAGAGTTTAATAACATACGTGCGTGTACGCCGGTGAAGGAGTTTTTGCTTCCGGGGTGCGAGCTGGCGGCGACATATCCGAAGATGGCCGAACCGACGGAAGTCAAGCCTTTTGCGGTTTTCGGGCTGAAAGACTGCGATTTGCGTTCTATAGAGATTCTTGACAAGGTCTTTGCGGAGGAAGAATTCGAGGACCCATTTTACATGGAACGGCGCAAGAAGATGTTTATAATCTCTTCCGACTGCAGCAATCCGGGGGAGAGCTGTTTCTGCAACGTTCTTGACGGCAGGCCTTACTCCGAAGGGGGCTTTGATTTGAACGTTTCCGGAACCAGGGACGGCTTTGTTATCGAGGCGGGCTCCGATAAGGGCGAGGATTTTCTTGAAAAACACTCTCATCTTTTCACAGACGTACCAGAAACACTTTTGGCCGAGCGAGAGAAAAACAGAGCAAAGACACAAAGTCAGCTTGAGGAAAACAACGCAGGTCTGAAATTTGATGCTTCGGCAAAAGAGATTTTTGAAAACAGTGAAGAGTCTGATGTCTATGACGTGGAGGCCAAAAACTGTATCGAATGTCAGGCATGCACGAGAATTTGCCCGACCTGTCACTGTTTCTTCCTTTATGATACCAAGCAAAAAGATTACTTCAGTAAGATGAAGATGTGGGACAGTTGTATGCGTATGGCATATGCGGCGGTGGCCGGCGGTGCGAATCCCAATAAAATACTCGGTGACAGGCTAAAACACCGCCTTATGCACAAGTTTGTATATTTCGTCGACAGATACGGGTTAAACATGTGCGTTGGCTGCGGCAGGTGTGTCGATGCCGATGCCGGGGGGATAGACCTTCGAGAGATACTAAAGAAACTTAATGAAGAACTTAAGGATAAAGGCAAGAAAGAGACGAAAGTTGCAAAATGAATGAGAACCCCTATCAACCTATAAACGGCGAGATTGTTGAGATTATAGACGAATCGCCGACGATTAAGAATTTTATTATAAAGCCGGAAGAGAGGTTTAAGTTTGAGACCGGTCAGTTTGTGGAGCTGACGCTGCCGGGTGAAGGCGAGGCGCCTTTTACGCCGTCATCGTCACCTGCGGTTACCGATAAGATGGACATAACGATTATGAAGGCGGGGCGGGTGACGGCTTTGCTTCACGATTGCAAGAAAGGGCAGAAGGTCGGTATTCGAGGGCCTTACGGTAACGGCTATCCTGTAGATGATTTTGTGGGTAAGGAGGTTTACATTGTGGGCGGCGGTGTGGGACTTGCGCCGATACGGTCGTTGTTTTTGACCCTGGTTGAGAGGATAAAAGATTTCAAGAAGGTGGTCTGCCGCTACGGGGCCAAGACACCGGAGGATTTTATTTATAAAAAAGCGTTGTTTGGAGAGTGGCAAAAAATCGATGGGGTAGAGATTAAGCTTACGGTGGACAAGGCGGACGGCAAGTGGAAGGACCACGAAGGGGTGGTGACAACGATATGCGACAAGAATGATGTTGATATTAAGAACGCGGTGGCGGTGATATGCGGCCCGCCGATTATGATGAAGTTCGCAACGTTCAAGGTGCTGGAGTTCGGATTTAAGCCGGAAGATATTTATCTTTCGATGGAGAAGAACATGAGCTGTGGAATAGGCAAATGCGGGCATTGCATGCTTGGCAAGTATTACGTGTGCAAGGACGGGCCTGTGTTTACCTATGACCAGGTAAAAGGGTACCCGAAAATTTGGGATTAAAAGCAGAAGAGGTTTTTATGGGTGCTAAATTAGTAATCGATTTGGCAAAATGTGATACTCAGGATGAATCTAAGGTGCGGTGTTCCTATAAGCACCATCCTGAAAACAAGGGAATCGATGCGCTTTTGGAGATGATTCGTTTTGCGTTGATTTGTCGCAGGTGCGAGCTGGCGCCGTGTATAAACGCGTGTCCCCAGGATGCTTTGGAGAAAGTTCCGAGTGAGACCAACGATGCTGGTATCTTAAAGCGTGCAAATATGCTTTGCACCGGCTGCGGCAGCTGTGCGATAGCGTGTCCGTTCGGGACTATATATACGGATTTGACACCTTTTCCGAGCAGCGTTTGTGACCGGTCGAAAGGCAGATTGAAGAAAGGCGAGAAACCTTTGTGTGTGCAGAGTTGTGAGAATGGAAGTATTGAATATAAAGATGTGGACCCAGCCAAAGAAGCTGATATGGTGGAGGTTTTCGAAGATATTGTTGTGAAAGTCTCCGGCGGGGACCTTTGGGAGCCGTTTTTAAGGAATGAGGAAAAGTAAAAGGCTAAGAGATGACTGAAGCATTAGATATTTTGTTCTGGATTTTGATTTTTCCGGGTTTTGTTTTTACCCTTATCATCGGGCTTATCGCCAGCTGGATAGTTAGAAAGGTCAGCGCTCTGGTCCAGTGGAGGGTTGGCCCGCCACTATTTAAGCAATTGCGGGTACTTCAGCCTTTTTATGATATTATGAAACTTATGGGCAAGGAGATTCTTCTGCCGGAAGAAGCGCAGCGGACGACTTTCATGATGGCGCCGGTTGTGGGAATGGCGGCAGTCATGCTGCTGGCAACGATACTCTGGCGGGTAGCGATTGCACAAACTGCGTTTGTGGGTGATGTGATAGTCGTAATTTACCTGATGGTCCTTCCGTCACTGGCATTGATTTTAGGCAGCAGTGCGAGCGGCAGCCCCCATGCGGCGGTTGGAACGGGCAGGGAAATGAAACTTGTTATGAGCTATGAACTGGCATTGGTTCTGGCGTTTATCGTGGTAATTATAAAGAGCGGCGGCCGGTTGGATTTGGCGGTTTTAGCGCAACAGAAACCCTTCCTGAGTATATCGGGCTTGTTGGCGTTTTTGGTTAGTCTGTTGTGCGTTCAGGCCAAGCTTGGCTTTGTTCCGTTTGATATAGCTGAGGCGGAAACCGAACTCGGAGGCGGCGTTTTGATGGAATATTCGGGCGCGTTACTTGCGGTCTGGAAGATTATTCATGCGATGTTGCTTGTGGCGTTGCCGCTGTTTTTGGTAACGGTTTTCCTTGGTGGTTTTGTGGACGGGGTTTCTTGGGGCGTAGTAAAATTTGTTGTTGTTCTTGTTTTGTTGATTTTGATAAAGAACACGAACCCTCGTGTTCGGATAGACCAGGCAATGAAGTTTTTCTGGTATTATTGTGGTATTATTCTGGTTGTCGCTGTTGTACTGGCAATGATAGGTAATTATTATGGCATCGGCTGGCTTTAAGGTGGATTTATGAGTTGGAAAATAAATTTTTTGAAGAAGTCACCCTGGGTTTTTCATGTTAATACCGGCGCGTGCAATAACTGTGACATTGAGATAGTGAACCTTTTGACGCCGAAGTTTGACGTTGAGCGATTCGGCATTAAGCTGGTCGGTTCGCCTCGTCACGCCGACGCGTTACTGGTGACGGGGGTGGTAACCGCGCAGGCCGCTCCTCGTTTGCAGGAGGTTTACCGGCAGACATCCAAGCCCTGTGTTGTTTTTGTGATGGGCGCATGTGCGTGTGGGACTGGCATATTTAGCACGGGCTATCATGTGGTAGGGCCCGTGGACAAGGTGATTAGGGAAGTGGACCCCAACGCGATAATTGCATATGTTCCGGGTTGCCCGCCGAAGCCGGAGGCCATGATTTCCGGCGTGGTGAAAGCGCTTTCGGCAATATAGATTAGGATGTGAATATGAACCGTGAAGAATTGGAAAACAAACTGTCAGAGATAAAAGGCAAGCTGATATCAATCGAGCAAACAACAGATAACAGGATATATCTTCTGTGTGAGTCCGAGAACAGTTATGCGGTCAATAAGTTTTTGTTTGAAGATGTAAGGTGCAGGTTTGTGATAGCTTCGGGCATTGACGCGGAAGACTGTTTTGAGGTGTTGTACCATTATGCTTATGACAAACTGGGTTTGATAATTACGTTAAAGGCATTCATTCGCGACCGGGAGAATCCGGCGATTGAATCTATCGCACCGTTTTTGCCTGCTGCCGAGTGGATAGAAAGAGAAATACATGACATATTGGGGATTGATATTAAGAACCACCCCAATCTTGAGCGGCTTATACTGGCAGACGATTGGCCGGAAGGTGTTTATCCGTTAAGGAAAGAAGTGAAAAAATGAAAGAGTCTGTACGAAAACCAATAATTGCGATTGGTCCGTTTCACCCTTTGCAGGAAGAGATGGAATTTTTCCAGCTTACTGTGGATGGGGAAACAGTGACGGATATAAATGTTCGGATATCTTATAACCATCGCGGGATAGAAAAGATAAGCGAATCGCTGCAATTCGACCAGATACCCTATTTGGTGTCTCGTATATGTGGGATTTGCTCTGCATCGCATCCGCTGGCCTATATCCAGGCGGTTGAAGAAATAGCAGGCATTGAGGTCCCTGACCGGGCAAGGTATGTCCGGACTATTATCAATGAACTTGAGCGCATTCACAGCCACCTTTTATGGGTGGGCCTCGGTGGGCATTTCATCGGGTACGATACGGTCTTTATGTGGGCGTGGAAATACCGCGAACCCGTGCTGGATTTGCTTGAAAAAATTACCGGCAACAGGAACAACTATGGCAATGTCCGTGTTGGGGGCTGCCGGGAAGATATTCCTGACGAACTTAAGCCCGAGATACTCAAGGAGCTGGACATTATTGAAAAGAAGACAGAGATGCTGACCAAGGCGATTCTTGACGACCCTGTTTTGCATGCACGCCTGAAGGGTGTGGGGATATTGAGCAAGGAAGATGCAATAAATTACGCAGTGACCGGTCCGACAGCACGCGGCAGCGGCGTTGATATTGATGTTCGACATGATGACCCTTATGCTGCATATGGGGATTTGGACTGGAAGGTGATAACCCAGACCGAAGGCGATGTTTTCGCCAAGGCTGTTGTGCGTCTTCTTGAAACATTTGAATCGATAAATATGGTAAGGCAGGCGTTGGAAAAGCTTCCTGATGGGCCTATTGCGGTGGAAGTTAAGGAAATACCTCCTGGTGAGGGCTGTGGCCACGCCGAAGCACCTCGAGGCGAGACATTCCATTATGTTCGCAGCGATGGGGGCAACAGGCCGGTCCGGCACAAGGTCAGGGCACCAAGTTATGTTAACGTGCCTTCATTCAGGGCCTCTTGTATTGGCCAGAAGATTGCAGATGTTACCCTGACGCTGGCGGCGGTCGACCCCTGCTATAGTTGTACCGAAAGATTGGCTGTTGTGGACGGGCACAATAATGTAATCCATGACTACGATGCACTTCTAAAACTTAGTCGTGAGAAAACAGCACGTATAAGTAAGGAACTTGGATACCCGGGACTGAAGATGGAGGACCTGGAAATTGGATAAAGATATGACAGATGTAATGTTGACCATTCCGGTCTTTTTGCCTTTGATAGTGGGCTTTGTGATGTTGTTTTTGCCGAACAGGCTCAAGGGTCTTTCGAAGGCGGTGACAATGGTTATTTCTGTTGTCATGTTCGTGTTAGCGGTACGTATATTCATGTCCGGTTCTGGGGAATATTCGTGGTCGGTTTTGACAATAGGCGATTTTGAACTGAGTCTTTTGCTGAAGGTAACTTCGCTAAGTGCGTTTATACTGATGTTCGCCATGGGGTTTGGGCTTTTAATAACCCTGTATTCCCTGCGTTCGTCAGTTTCGGAGGTCAGCCGTGCCAATGAATATTACGGGGCGATACTGCTGACGATAGGAGGCACTGCGGGTATACTTCTTTCGGACCATTTGTTGTTTTTGCTGATTTTCTGGGAGATTGTTACCGCGGCACTTTACATTATGATTACAACAGGCGGCCGCAATTCCAATTTTGCTGCCACAAAGAGCTTTGCCATGATAGGAGCATCTGACGGGGCATTTTTGCTTGGTGTAGCAGTGGTATGGGTACTTACCGGGACATTTGTCATATCGGATATTAGTCTGGCGACGACTTCGAGTCTTCCGATTATAGCATTTTTGTTGCTTATGATAGCAGCTATCACCAAAGCTGGCGCGATGCCGCTGCACACGTGGATTCCCACAAGTGGTGAGTATGCGCCGGCAAGCGTAATGGCGTTGTTGCCAGCAGCTATAGACAAGCTTTTAGGTATTTATCTTCTTGTGATAGTTGTTAGAAGCTTATTTGTAGTTCAGGGAGGCACTTTGCGTGTTATTCTGGCGGTCATCGGTGCCGCGACGATTCTTATCGCGGTAATGGTGGCAATGGTTCAGCATAACCTCAAGAAACTGTTGTCATATCATGCTATAAGCCAGGTCGGCTATATGGTCTTAGGTATTGCGACGATGACACCGGTGGGTATTGCAGGCGGTGTTTTTCATATGCTGAACCATGCTGTATATAAGTGTTGTCTGTTCCTCTGCGGCGGAGCGGTCGAGCAGGCGACGGGTACCGCGGAGTTGGAAAAACTCGGCGGTCTGGGCAGAAAGATGTCGATTACCTTTGCGACATGTTTGATTGCAGCATTGAGTATTTCAGGGATACCGCCATTTAATGGTTTTGTTTCGAAATGGATGGTTTATCAGGGTGTTATTGAGATGGGGACTTCCGGAAGCGGCGCAGGCGCAGGTTTGTGGCCTGTGTGGCTGTTTGCCGCGATGTTCGGAAGTGCTCTGACGCTGGCATCATTTGTTAAGGTTATACACTCGGTATTTCTTTCGAGATTGCCGAGTGATTTAAAGGAAACCAAAGAAGTGTCACCTTTGCAGACTATCCCAATGATGGCCCTTGCACTATTGTGTGTTTTCTTCGGTATTTTTTATCGCGTGCCGCTGGAGAAGTTTATTTATCCTGCTTTGGGTATAGAGCCGGGGACGGCGATATTCGGTATGTGGGAGTCTGGACTGGCAACTTTACTGATAGTGGTTGGTGTTCTTCTTGGTTTGGCGGTATGGTTTTTCGGCAGACTTTCGAAGAATGTCAGGGTGGTTCCCACATGGTTCTGCGGTGAGATTCAAAACAGCGATGATATGATAATACCGGGGACACACTTTTATAAAACAGTCTCGTCTATGGTCGGTTTGAAGGGGCTTTACAGCGGGCAGGAAAAAGGCCACTTTGACCCTTACAAACAGAGCGGCCGGTTGGGGCTGACTTTGACGGATTATCTAAAGGCGATGCATTCGGGAATTCTGCCGACATATCTGACGTGGGTCACTGTAGGGTTGCTGTTGGTTTTATTTGTGATTTGTAAGATTTGGTGAGGTATCTGATATGACCATATTCTACGTTTTGCTTGTGTTTATACTGATTGCGGCGGTAATCGCAATAGAGACAAAAAACCTTTTGAGTTCCGTAATATGTGTAGGTGCGATTGGTTTTGGTGCTTCCCTGCTGTTTTTGTTTTTACGTGCACCGGATATTGCGATAACGCAGATTGTGGTTGAAATACTGGGGCTTATTATATTGATACGTGCCACTATTGCTCGTGACCTGACATTTATCGGCGGCGACAGGGAATTCTTCGGCACGGTTGTTTCAGTTGTGGTAATTATCGCGATTTCATTAGCAGGGGTAATTGTTCTTACAACACTGCCTGTTGTTTTTGGTGAGCCCGTTTTTGCCGAGGTTCCAAACGCCGCATCTCAGACTTACCTGAGCGAGGGACTTGGAGATACCGGAGCAGCAAATATTGTTGCGGCGGTCATTCTGGATTACCGTGCATACGATACGCTGGGCGAGGCGACTGTGTTGTTTACCTCGATTATCGGGGCGACGGTTATACTGCGAAAAAAGACAAAAAAGCTGCTGGAGGAACCAGACCTATGAAAGGGATGACGGTAATAGTTAAGACCATCAGTGTATGGGTCAAAATGATAATCTTTTTGTTCGGGATTTATATTATTCTGTTTGGACATCTTACACCCGGTGGTGGTTTTGCGGGCGGCGTGATTTTGGCTGCTTCTTATGTTTTGCTTATGCTGGCGTTCGGCAGGGAGTTTGTTCAGAAGAGTCTTCCTCTGGGACTTGCCTCGAAGTTTGATTGTGTTGGTGCGTTGATGTTTATATTCATAGCGATTTTAGGACTGGTTTTTAGCGGGACCTTTTTTGTTAATTTCCTTTATCAAAAGTATCTGCCCGGCGAGGCTTTGAATCTTATCAGTGCCGGAACCATTCCTTTGTCGAATATTGCTATCGGCATAAAAGTTGGGGCATCGTTATTTTTGATAATTTTTGTTCTTTCGACATTCAGGCATGAAGTGTCGGAGAAAAAAGAGGAGTAAAGCCAATGGCTTATGCATTATGCTTTTTACTGTTTATGATTGGGCTCTATTGTGCCGTCGTCAAGAAGAACATGGTCAAGATAGTTATCGGTGTTATGGTTATGGAGTACGCCGTAAACATATTTCTGATTATGCTTGGGTACCGTTTTGGCGGGATAGCACCGGTGATTGGAAGAAGTGATATCGAGTCGGCCACGGGCCAGCTTGTTGGCAGTTTTGTCAGCAGTTCCGTGGACCCGCTGCCTCAGGCGCTTGTGCTTACCGCTATTGTTATAAGCCTGGGGTCACTGGCCCTTATGATTTCGATATGCATTCGCACATACGAGAGGTACGGCACATTTGACATTACTCAGATAAGGAGATTGAAAGGATGAGCATACCGTTGCCAGTATTTGTTGCTATTCCTTTGACGATAGCGTTTTTGCTGCCGATTTTGGGCAAAAAAGGCAAGACAGTTGCGACAGTTTTGGCTAATTTGGCAACGATTTCGCTGCTTGTGCTGTCTGTCGCCTCTATCGGCAGGTTCGAGGTTTATGAAGTGGGCAAGTGGTCGATTCCTCTCGGCATTAATCTTGTCCTGGACGGTCTCAGTTCCCTGATGCTTTTAGCGATTAGTGTTGTCAGCACGGCGGCAATGCTCTTTAGCATTCGTTATATGGAGCAGTACACGGCCAAGCCGAAATACTTGAGCCTGTTTCTGCTTATGGTTGCGGGTATGAACGGGGTGGTACTTTCGGGAGACGTATTCAACCTGTTCGTGTTTCTCGAAATAGCCTCTATTTCGTCTTATGCATTAGTTGGCTTCGGGTGTGAGCACGAGGAACTCGAGGCATCGTTTAAGTATATGGTTCTGGGCAGTATTGCCTCGGTGTTTGTTCTTTTCGGCGTTGCGCTTTTGTACGGCAATACCGGCTCGCTTAATATGGCTTATATTTCAAAGTCGATCCAAAGCTCAGGACTAACTCCCGGCCTTGGTTTTGCTCTTTGTTTGTTTATTACCGGTTTCGGTTTGAAGGCCGCTTTGGTTCCCTTCCATGCATGGCTGCCTGACGCACACCCATCGGCGCCTGCTCCAATTTCGGCGATGCTGTCCGGAGTACTGATAAAGGCACTTGGTGTTTATGCTCTTTCGCGCATCATATTCAATGTTTTTGGTATTTTTGAGTCGATGAGTTGGATACTAATAGCTTTGGGAATTTTGAGTATGGTAGGGGGGGCATTAATGGCGATAGGCCAGTGGGACATCAAGAGGCTCATGGCTTATTCGAGCATTAGTCAAGTAGGTTATGTAATTCTGGGTATCGGTCTTGGTGGGCTTATAATTAGTCGGGAGGGGAATCCGGCGTGGGCATCTCTGGCGATTCTTGGCGGGTTGTTCCATCTGGTCAACCACTCTGTTTACAAGTCTCTGTTGTTCCTGACCAGCGGGTCCGTTCAAATGGCGACCGGAACGAGACAAATGAAGGAAATGGGTGGACTGGCTGAGAAAATGCCTGTAACGCGTGCGACGTGCACTGTTGCGTCGGCCTCAATAGCGGGCATTCCGCCGTTTAGCGGATTCTGGAGCAAGCTGATTCTGGTAATCGCAGCGATACAGGCCCAGTACTACTGGGTTGCGGTGGTCATTGTGTTAGTAAGTGTGTGCACTTTAATTATGTATTTGAAGGTTCAAAGATACGTTTTCCTTGGTGAGCTGCCGGAAAATCTTCAACAGATAACAGAGAACAAAGGCTCTATGCAGGTGGCGATGGTTTTCCTCGCCTGTTTGTGTGTTCTTATGGGTTTGCTGTTGCTGGTGCCGTCATTGAAGGCCAGCATACTTGACCCTGCGGTAGAAGTTCTTATGAGTGGTATAGGATACTCGTCGAAGATAATCAATATGTGATAAGCATAAGGTATAGACACATGAGACGACTGATTTATTTTGTTGTATTGTTGATAATCTGGATACTTGGTGCGTGGCCTTTTGTGGACGGCAGGATTGACGTTCAGGTCATGACAGCAGGGGTTATAGCTTCTCTTATTGTTGCGTTTTTGTTTCATGAAATACTGCCTAAAGAACATCGTGTGTTTGTATCACCGGTACGGTTGTTCTGGCTTTTGGTTTATTTGCCGGTCTTCTTTTATTATGTGATGAAAGCGAACCTGGATGTTGTTTATCGTGCGATTCATCCACAGATGCCTATAAAACCAGGTATTGTCAAAGTCAAGACGAACCTGAAGACCGAATCCGGTATTACGGCCCTGGCTAATTCCATTACTCTTACTCCGGGCACTTTAACGGTGGATTTGACTGATGATGGGTTTCTGTACGTTCACTGGATTAACGTCAAATCTACTGATGTTGAGCAGGCAACCAAATTCATTGCTCAAAGGTTTGAATGGTTTTTAGAGAGGATTTTCGAATAGAAAGAGGTTAATAATGGAAACATTGACAACATTATTTTACATAGGCTTATTTATATGTTGTGGTCTGTGTTTGTACCGCATAGGCAGGGGGCCAAGTGCTCCCGACCGGACGGTGGCAATCGATATACTCGGTATTGTTATAGTGGGTTTCTGTGCGTTGATGGGCATGGTTACAAATAAAGGTTTCTATCTGAACGTTGCTTTGGCCTGGGCGATTTTGAGCTGGATCGGGACGATAGCATTGGCAAAATTCTTGGAGGGCAGAAATTTCGATGATTGATATTGTAGCTTACATACTGATAGCAATTGGAGTTCTGTTTGATATATTCGGCTGTATAGGTCTGGTGCGTTTTCCAGATGTGTACAAACGCCTTCAGGCAGCAACAAAGTGTGTTACGCTGGGCACCGTTATGCTTCTTATTGGTGTGGCTTTGATAGCGGCTAATGGGCCGGTAAGCGCCAAGGCGCTAATCTGCGCCGTTTTTATAATGATAACTTCCCCGACGGCGGCACATGCGATTGCCAAGGGTGCATATGCGTCCGGCGTGCCGTTGTGGGAAGACAGCGTGGTTGACAAGTACGGAGACGATATCACATAAGGTTGGTATTAAACTATAGCAAGCCTGTCGTATAAGGACAAAGACTATAAAGGCAGGCATTAAGTAAGTTTTACAGGAGCTTGAAATTGCGTTTGCCAAAGTTAAGAGAGTTGAAAGAAGCCGTCATAGCGGTCTTTTCTCCGCGTTTTACTACTCGATTTCCATATGAGCCTTGTGAGGTCCCTCAAAAGTATAGAGGCAAACCGGAGTTCGACCTTGATTCCTGCATTGGCTGTGGTGCGTGCGTAAATGTCTGTCCGACCGAAGCGTTGACTATGATAGATGATGAGCAGGCCGACCCGCCGGTCAGAAAGATTACCCTTCGATGCGATACGTGCATATTCTGCGGTAACTGCAGTGAAAACTGCACTACTACAGATGGCATAAACCTTTCAAACAAATGGGATTTGGCCTCTCTGAACAAAGACGATTTTATAGAGACCTTCGATTATGAGCTTCAATTCTGCGAGAAGTGTGGAGCAAAAATCGGGACGAAAAAGCATCTGGTCTGGCTTTATGAGAAACTTGGTCCGCTGGCCTATACCAATCCTTCCCTGCTTGTTGCCAAGCAGAATGAGCTTACCACCAAACCCCAGCAACTCGAGCAGCAGGCACAGGCGGACAAGGCGGTTGATACAAGCGATTTTATGCGGATTTTGTGTCCCAAGTGTAAATGCCAGTTGACTATTCGTTTATAACACCAACGTTGCCGCCAGCGTTCTTTTGTGCGGTATCATAAACCTTTAACACGCCCGGAGCATGCCGAAAGCCTATGGGGACTGATGAGGAATTATTCGAGCAGCTTGACAAACTTCGCGGTTCCGAAACAATCATTCTTGGAATCGGAAACACACTTAAAGCCGACG
>Ga0307378_10006388_pt1 | contig 16154 bp, 14 predicted proteins | sample UN1MG_FD_202238 | JGI IMG/M metagenome (GOLD analysis project Ga0307378, IMG submission 202238) | Soil microbial communities from Risofladan, Vaasa, Finland - UN-1 | ecosystem: Environmental > Terrestrial > Soil > Coastal area > Acid sulfate soil | place: Finland: Risofladan, Vaasa | collected... | reverse complement strand
TTTTCGATGTGAATATCCGAAACTGAGATAGACATGGACAGGATATCCGGCGAAAGTCTTAAGGTTTCATATAGGTCACTGGCCTGGCATCGGCACCAGAGGGAAAGTCGCGGGCTAAGGTTCCAATCTCTGACCTGCCTAAAGAGTTCCCTGGTTTCCGGATTCATGACCGCAACCCCTGCCTCAATTTCATCGACCCCCACTTTATTAAGCAGGCCGATAATGTGAAGCTTTTCGGTAAGGTTAAAATAGACGTGAGCCGACTGCTCTCCTTCCCTCAAGGTGGTGTCGATTATACCTTTCATGGGTTATTGCTCCTTCGTTTGTTGCTCCTGCGTTTATTATCCCTGCGTTTATTATTCCTGGGTTTATTGATATTTTGCTTATTGTTCCTGCGTTTATTGTTCTTTCATGATTAAAGCATTTTCTTTGACTCATTGGATCTTTACAGCTCTTGCCGCACAAGGGGTGTAGCGCATCAGGGGTAAAGCAAACCCATACCCGCTCAGAGGGTCTGAAGTGAAAGGATACTTCGGGAATTATCGCGTATAATTCCATGCCGCCAAGGTCAATGGTTACTCTGACACTCATAAGGCCGGGTATACTATGGATAATTTTCCCGGCAATCATGTTCATCGGGGGGCTTGAGTCTGCCCCCGCCCTTGTCCTTGGCATGGTCATGGCAATGGCCTGCTGCTCGTTTTTGATCCTGATTTTTTCCGGGTGGAGGCACAGGAGTATCTCTTTTACCTTTTCGAAGATAGGGTACCTGGCGGCACTAAGCTGAAAAGGCTGATGGAGTTCTTCATTATTAACTTTCAGAATTGCCTCATGTTCCCTTATTTCGATTACCTCTGTTTTGAAAATATTTTTTGCACCAACAAAGCGGGAAACAAACTCGGTCCTTGGGTGATGGAAGATTTCATCCGCAGTTCCAATCTGTTCTATCCTTCCATGATTGAGCACTGAAACGCGATCTCCCAGAAGGGTGGCTTCACTTTGGTTATGGGTAACATAGAGCGTGGTGAGCTGCATGGTGTGCTGAATATTCCTTAACTCATCCCCGATCCGCTCCCTGGCCGGAGCATCGAGACTGCTCATAGGCTCATCCATGAGCAGTATGTCCGGTTCGGTTACCAGCGCCCTTATCAGGGCGACCCTTTGCCTTTGCCCTCCACTCAACTGATGGGGAAATTTGTCCTTTTCGCTGGCAATTCCCATTCTGTGTAGATAGTGGTTGACCGTGCGGTTTATCGTGCTCCATTTAACTCCTCTGGCCTTGAGCCCGTAAGCAGCATTGCCAAAAACTGTTAGATGGGGAAAGAGGGCGTAGTCTTGAAAAACAAAACCAATCCTTCTTTTTTCCGGAGGGACCCCGCTTACCTCACGATCGTTAATGAATACGGTTCCTTCATCCTGCCTGACCAAACCTGCAATAAGAGAAAGAATGGTGGTCTTGCCGCTGCCGCTTGGGCCAAGCAGGACTTGAAATTCTCCCTGGCAGACGGTCAGATTAAGGTTATTCAGTACGGTCCGGCCCCGATAATTTTTTGAGATATCCCTGAGAGCAATGCTCATAATCTATTCCTTTTTAAAAATAGGGGATAGGGGTTAGGGACTAGGGAATAATACCTGCCCTGGCCGCATCTTCCCCTTCCTTTTCCCCCTAACACCTAATCCCTAATCCCTTGTTTGCCCGTGACTTAAATATCAAGAGCGAGGTGAAAGAAAATATAGTGAGAAGCAGGGCAACAGCGATCGAGGAGGATAGCTTCCCCGACATGGCATTCATATATATGGCTATCGTCATGGTTTGGGTTCTAAAGGGAATACATCCTGCAACCATGGACGTAGCGCCAAATTCTCCCAAAGCCCTGGCCCAGGTCATAACCATGCCTGCATAGATGCCGTTTTTGGCCAGGGGGAGAGAGACATTTTTAAAAGTATAAAACTTCGATGCTCCCAGAGTCGAAGATGCCTTCATGATGTTTTCACTGATCGATTCAAATGCCTGGCGGCTCGATTTGATTAAAAAGGGAGCAGAGACAAAGAGCTGGGCCATGATGATCCCTTTTTTGGAAAAAACCAGATCAAGGCCATGCCTGGTTAAAAAATTACCTGCAGGGCTGTTTCCTCCCAAAAGGATCAAAAGGGCCAGCCCTGCTACCAGGGGTGGCAGGACGATAGGAAGGTCAATCAGGGTGTCAAGGATCTCTTTCCCTCTGAATTGGGTAGTAGCCAATAGGTAGGCCATCGGAATTCCCAGGCAGAGAGCCAAAAAAACCACCGTCAGAGAGGTCTCAAGGCTGACTAGAATGGATGACCATATAAGCGGAGATTTAAACTGGCCAATCAGCTCTCGAAAAGGTGTAACGGTGAATAGAGCAGCTATGGGGAGTACGATAAGGCAGGTGAAAATTCCTGCCGCACATGATATAACCAAATCGAAAGCAAGTCTTTTCATAGTGTTCACCACGTTAGGGGGCAGGGGAATAGGTGTCAGGGGATATATCTCCCCTGGTCCCTGTTCCCTGGTCTCTATTCCCTATTCCCTAATCCCTAACCCCTTCTTTTTGCCACAGTTCATTAGTTCATTTTACTACTTCAAATCCATGTTTGGCGAAGATTCCCTTGCCTTCCTCGCTCAACACAGATTGGAAATACTGAGATATCCGTTGGTTGTCTTTCTTCATTCGGCAAATGGGTATCATATTGATAGAATTATACTCTTTGGGAATTTCAATAATTCTTACCTTGCCCGATTGCACGGCATCCGCCTTCCAGACAATCGAGGCGTCAGCGTTTTTCTCTTCGATCCATAGTACCAGTTGCTTGATGGTTATCCCTCTGGCCTTTATGTTCATTTTTGATTCTTCAATACCGGCTTTTTTCAATATGGCCGAAGAGGGCTCGCCTATGGCCGCAGCTTCGGCATCACCCAAAACGACCGAGTGAGTCGGGTCAGCCAGGTCCTTCAAGGATTTTATACTCTTGTTTTCCAGCGTAGTAATGATAACCGGAGTGTGAAAGGCAATTGGTGTGTAGTCCTTGACATAGTCCTTCTCCTTGAGGAGCTTGGCCCACTTTTCACTGCCTGGAATAAAGACATCAGGAACCTGGCCGACCAGGATTTTATTGCCGAGCCTTCCGCTTCCTTCATAATCATAAATCACCTTTACTCCATAGTGTTCCTCAAACTTTTTCCCTATTTCATCAAGGGGTGCCTGCATCCCTGCACCGGCAAAGACAAGGATTTCCTTGACTTCCTTTTGGGCAAAACCGTTGGAAGTAATCAAGCACAGCAAAAAAGCCAGGAATAGTATGCCTATCTTTTTCATGGGGTTTCCTTTCTCTCTCAGTATCCTCAAAAACATTACGTTAACCTCAATCTGTACCTCAATCTGTACCTTTACTTCATAGAGTTACGTTTAGGGCTACGTTACAGGCCGGAAGCTGATCAGGCCAAAGGCTGGTCATGCCGGAAGCCGATCATCACCGAACCTGATCAGGCCAGGAGCAGGTGTTCTGCCGGTTGGCCGCTCTCCAGTGCGTCCAGGATTTCGTCCACCTTCTCCTCAGCCAGATCGGCGTACCAGTGCCCTTGTGGAGCCGCTACGCCATATATCACCATGACCGGCCCACGATCACAGAGCTTGAAGCAGCCGGTATTGGTAATCATGATATTTTCCATTCCCCGGCTCTGGATCTCTTCATCGATATACTGGACAAGAGCTGAGCCCCCTTTCTTTTGACATACCCCTTTGGGCTCTCCGGTCATACGAGAGCTGCTACAAATAAAAATATGGTAAGTTGGTTTTTTCACGAATCTTTCCTCCTTATCAAAGACAGTGGTCAGTGTACAGTGGCCAGTTGCCATCGGTTGTCAGTGATCAGTGGTCAGTACCTTTTACTGGCTACCATTCACTATTTTTTCGGTATCCTGTCAATAGTACCTGCATAAATAATCGGTTGAATGTTAAATTCTTGTAATTTTTTTGCCGGGACTTCGCCTATTTTCGTGACATAGACTTTCGTGCAGTCCTTCAGCAGGGCTACTATCCGGCCAAACTTTTGAGGATCAAAGGGATGATAGGGATCACCCACGGAAAGCGGTTCCGCTGGCCGCTCCTCTACCAGGCTCATGGTATTATCACCGCAATCGTAGATTAAAAATCGCCTGGCCTGGCCAAAGTGTTCATCTACATTCACGCCATCTTTCGAGACTACAGCAATTCTTATTTTTTTTTCCATATCGCAGTCCTCCATAGAGTACTTCTTCTTCATCCATATTATCATCTGGTTAGCATCTGCATTTATTCCGCTAATCTTCAGCAGCAGCCTACGCCGCTGCCACTTTTGCTGCATCCTGCGGCCTTGGTGCAACTGATGCGACGGGCTTTGAGCCCCCGCACATCTCCATGATGGAATATGGCCTCAAGTCCCTGTTCAATAAAACCATACATCTCTACCGGGCGAATACCGGCCTGTTCAAGAATGGTTTTAGGAGATTCGCCTATGCCGCTTGCCAGGACAGCCCGGCAATCCATAAGAATGTGAGCAAGTGCCTGCCATCGTGCCTGGCCAGACCCTGGCTTGGGAGTGGGTCTGGTCTCCACGAAGTAGAAATCTTTTTCAGCCCGGCCATAGATCATAAGCCTGGTTGCCTCACCAAGATGAAGGTTGACCAGCATTCCTTCCTGAGAGGCTATGGCTACATAAGGGCGGTCATCATCCGGTTTGAGAGGCAGAGCACTGCAAGCGGTCAGGCAATCCCGCAATTCCTGCGTCCGGTCTTCATTCAAAAGCCCTACGGCATCGGCCCTGCAGCGAGTGCAGTGGTACAACTGGGGAATATACTGTGCTGCCTGTTGCCGAAGCGTGGACATCATCTCCCCGGATGGTTCCGTGATATTCTCAAAAGGAGTGCCCGGACTGGGATATACAGGCATGCAATTAAAGATATCCACACCAAGCTCACCCATGCGCCGAGCCACTTCACCCACGTGATGGTCGTTCTTTCCGGGAACGACGATACAGTTGACCTTGACCACAAAGTCGCGCTCTTTCAGCCCCTGAATTGACTGAAGTTGGCGTTCCAGGAGGAGCGTTGCCGCAGCCTTGCCCTGATAAATGGTTCGGCCATCGCGGACCCAGGCATACATTTTTTCCCCAATGCCCGGATCTACGGCATTTATGGTCACCGTTATATGGCTGACCTTTAATTCAGCCAGTCTGTCAAGGTAGGGAGGTAATCCCAGACCATTGGTGGCCAGACAGAGGATCAATTCGGGAAACTTTTGCCTGATCAGGCTGAGCGTTTCCAGAGTGGCCTCTGGATTGGCCAGAGGGTCTCCGGGACCGGCGATTCCGGCTACGGTTATTCTCGGTTCCCTCTCAAGAACCTGTTCCACATACCGGAGGGCCTGTCCCGGAGAGAGCAAGGTGCTGGTTACTCCAGGTCTGCTTTCATTGACGCAATCATATTGGCGGTTACAATAATTGCATTGTATATTACATTTTGGTGCTATAGGAAGATGCACCCGGCCAAACCGGCCTTTTGCTTCGACCTGATAGCAGGGGTGTCGATTAAGATCCATCTCAGATTCTCCTTACGTTCACATATTAGGTATAACCCGCTTGCTTTTACCTATTGGGTATAGCCCGCTTGCTTTCACATATAGGTATAGCCCACGCTTGAATCGTTTTGTTTTTTTTCAATAACGGTATTGACAATCTGGTCCAGCAGCCTCTGAGCTCCCCGATAACCAAGGTGAAGGATGCGCTGTCCGCCTATCCGGTCGTGGATAGGAAATCCCACCCGGATGAGGGGGATATTGAGCTTTCTAGCCAGAGGATAGCCCTTGCTGTTACCTATGAGCAGGTCCGGCCTTAAGCGTTCGGCATCTTCGGCAATCTGATAAAAATCCATTCCTTCACAGACCAAAGGGCTCTCAGTGAGATTCCCGGCACTCGTGGCGCGGATGCTTTCTTCAAACCTGCCGCTTTTGCCCCCTGAGGCGCAGAGCACGGGAACTATGCCTGTCTCAGACAAAAAAGAGGTCAGGCCGACTACCAGATCTTCCTCTCCGTAGATAATGGCACGCTTGCCAAAAATGTATTTATGGGAATCCACGTATGCATCGATGAGCCTTCCCCTCTCCAGCCGATAGCAATTTGGGGCAGGAGAGCCTGACAATTGTTCCAGGACCGAAAAGAAGCGGTCCGTTTCACTGATTCCGATCGGAAGCCCCAGAGAGTGCCTGGCCACGCTAAATTGTGTTTGAAGGTATTCTGCGGCAGTATACGAGTTCCGGGCGGTATGCGAGTTCCCGGCAGTATGTAAGTTCCCGGCAGTATGTGAGTTCCCGGCAGTATGTGAGTTCAGTATCCGGCCAAACTCGATGCTGGCCTGTGCCCTTCCCATAGCCCTGATTTCGTAAATGGGTGTGCCGCCATCCGGTATTTTGTGATATTCCTCAAGGATCGGTGCATCCAGGCTCTCCGAGATATCAGGCAAAAGAGTATACTCGAGTCCGAATCCCTCCATAATTTCCTTGAGATAGCGAAGATCTGCCGGTGAGACAAAGCCCGGAAGCAGGTTGACCCTGCCGGTCTTTTCTCCCCCTACGGCCATCGCCTCCACTACAGCCCTGACAGCGAGGTGAAATCCATCCATATGGGTTCCGACATAACTGGGAGTTGATACGGAAATGATCAAAGGCCGCCCATTTTCACGGGAATCTTTCAGGTACCCCGGCCCTGACTCCTTCAGGTATCCCCCGGGCTCTTCGCTTCTCCCCCTCTCCCCTTCCTCCCCTGCTTCCTTTAAATATTCCTTCAGGATCATCGGCACGTTATCACCTATGGTCTCGGTCAGGCAGGTGGTTGCGATTCCAAGGAGCTGCGGGTGGTATTTGCTGATCACGTTGGTAATACCTTTTTTCAGGTTTACGGCCCCGCCGTAGATAGCATTCTTTTCTCCTAAAGATGAAGAGGCAATATCGATCGGTTCGTTAAAGTGGCTGATGATATAGCGCCTCATATACGTGCTGCACCCCTGGGAGCCATGCAAAAGGGGCATGGCTCCTTGTATGCCTCGTAAGGCCAGGCATGCGCCCAGGGGAGTGCAGAGCTTGCATGCATTGACTGTGGAGACGTATTTTTTTTCCACTTTTTTCGCCACGGGTGCAGGCATGGTGTTCTCCTCCTATTTTTTATCTTTTTTGCGGCCAGGCACAAACTGCCATACCGGGCTCATTACTGAGCTGTATATTTCACGGGTAAAGTTCAACATACCGATAAAACCTTCAAGAGCCTCTTTTCTCTCGTGATTATGATCACAAAAGGGGATTCCCAATTTATAGGCAATGGGTCTTTCTTTGACACCGCCCACAAAAATATCCACCTCTTTTTCCTTGAGAAAGGAAGCCAGCTCCAGGGGGTTGGAATCATCCACGATAACCGTTCCGTCAGTGGTGATTTCCTTCAATTCCAGATAATCTTCCTTCTTGCCGGTCTGGGAGCCGACCATTACCACCTCCATATCGAGCAGGCGAAACGTCTTGACCAGGGAGAACGCCTTGAAAGCCCCGCCTACATAGATGGCAGCCTTTTTCCCCCGCAATGCCTGACGATATTTCCGAAGCTGCGGATAGAGAATGGCCAACTCATCGTGGATCAGCTTTTGGGTAGCCTCCATCATTTGCGGATCATGAAAAAACCTGGCTACGGCATAAAGGGATTCGGTCATGTCCTCTATGCCAAGATACGAAACCCGAAGGTAGGGAATACCATATTCTTTCTCCATACTTTGAGCCAGGTAGATGGTGGAGCCTGAGCACTGGACCAAATTCAGGGCAGCTCCGTGGGCCCGACAAATATCATCCACCCGCCCGTCTCCGGTTATATTGGCAACTACCTGGATACCCATTTTCTCGAAGTATTGCCGGATTATCCAGATTTCGCCAGCCAGATTGAAATCACCCATGATGTTCAGGCTGAAAGGACTTATTCCTGTGGTATCACCCGTTCCCACAAGGCGGGAGAGAGCGCTACAGGCCGCTATATAGCCGTCGCGCTTTTCCCCCTTAAACCCTTCCGATTTCACCGGGATAACGGGAATACTCTTTTCGCGGGAGATCCGCTTGCAGACGGCATCAAGGTCATCACCGATGATTCCCACAATACAAGTAGAGTAAACAAAGGCCGCCTTGGGGTGATAGCGATCAATAAGCTCTTGGAGTGCCCCGGCGAGCTTTTCCTCACCTCCGAAGATTACATCCTTCTCCTGAAGGTCAGTGGAAAAGCTGAGCCGGTGAAGCTCGCCCCCTGAAGAGAGGGAACCCCGAATGTCCCAGGTATAGACCGCACACCCTACAGGGCCGTGGACAAGGTGAAGAGCATCGACAATAGGGTAAAGGACTACCCTGGAGCCGCAAAAAACACAGGCCCTTTGACTGACCGCACCGGCCAGGCTCTCACGGTCACAATTCATGTGGAAAAACTCTTCCCCCTTGTAATAAACCTGATCTCTACGTTCAGGGAGAATCTGTTGTTCATTCTGTTGTTCATCCAGAATCCGTTGTTCAGTGAGAATCTGTTCCATTTTCTTTTCCTTAAAAGCAAGTTGTCAGTAAATACTGTTATCAGTTATCAGTTATCAGTAAAAAGACTGAAAACTGATAACTGATAACTTCCTTTACAACACCAGCTCAAAGCGCTCCTCCGGATCGTCCCGGTCCCTGCGGTCAAGGAGAACATCGAGCATTTTCTCCAAAAGCCGCATTCCGCCCCGGTATCCTACGGTTGGGAAGTAGCTGTGGCCTACTCTGTCCAGGATAGGGAATCCGTAGCGGACAAAGGGAATATCCTCTGCCCTGGCTATATACTTGCCATAGGTATTTCCTATCATAAGGTCCACCGGCTCGTTCTTGATCCACTGGTGAAGCAGGAAGAGGTCGCCGCTGCTTTTTATTTTGGCTTCAGGTACGACATCTTTCAAAATCCCCTTGATTCGTGCATCAAAGCGTTTCCCAGGCGTGCCGGTCAGAACATAGATTGGCTTCATCCCCAGGCTGACAGCAAATTCTGTCAGGCTGATCACCTGGTCAGGGTCACCGTAAATGGCTATCTTGCGATCATAGAAATATTGCTGCATGTCGAGCATGATATCCACCATTCTGCCCCGGTCATCAGCAATGGAGGCAGGTGGCTCCACCACTTCGGCAGTTTCCAGGAGTGCCTGGATAAACCGGTCGGTAGCAGCGATGCCAATGGGGAGATCCAGGATTCTGGCCGGGGTCTCGGTCCTGTTCTCCAGCTCTATGGCTGCGTTTTCAGAGGCGAAAGAACCAAGGGCCAGCGTGATTCTGCTGAACCCCATGCTCTGAAGGTCCGGAATCCTGGTTCCGCCCTTGGGATACATATCAGCCTTTTCAACCGTGGGTGCATCCAGCACATCCGAAGTGTCAGGGAAAACCACGGACGGAAGCTCCATTTCGGTCAGCAGCCTCTTCATTTCCCGCATGTCCGAGGGTTCTACATATCCCGGTATGAGGTTGATCTGCTCCTTTAGCCTCTTGCCTTCTTGAGCAAAATATTTCACCATGCCTGTGGTCATATTGGAAAATCCGGTCACATGAGAGCCTGCATAGCTGGGAGTGTTGCAGTGAATGACCCATTTCCCTTCGGGAACAAGCCCCTCATCCTTAGCCTTTAGAATGATGCTGGTAAGGTCATCGCCAATGGTTTCTGACAAGCAGGTGGTATGGACCGCTATAACATCCGGCTTATAGATATGGAAGATGTTGGCAATGGCCTGGCGCAGGTTACTCATGCCTCCAAATACTGCCGAACCTTCGGTGAAGGAACTGCTTGAGGCCAGGACCGGCTCTTTGTAGTGCCGGGTCAGGTGGCTCCTATGGTAGGCACAGCACCCTTGAGACCCGTGGCTGTGCGGCAGGCACCGGTGAATGCCGAGCGCGGCATACATGGCCCCTATTGGCTGACAGGTTTTGGCCGGATTAATGGTCAAAGCTGTTCTGTCAGATATCTCTTTCGGTGTTAAACTAAGCATTTTGTTTTCTCCTTACAGTTATGAATAAATCAATAAAAATTCAGAAGTCAGGAGTCAGGAGTCAGAATCCAGGAGTCAGAATAAAAGCTACTTTCCTTCCTGCGGCTTCCTGCTATTTTCTGCTTCTTTCTGTTACTTCCCGTTTCCTTCGGGTCCCTGCTTCCTGACTCCTTCTTACTTCTTCTTTCTCCTGACTCCTGGATTCTGGCTTCTGGCTCCTGTTTTTTCTTACTTATTGCCGAATCCGGCCCTGATTTCAGGATCTTTTTTCCACAGGGGCTTGACATAGCTCCAGACAGGGTTATTGAGCAGCATGGCCATTTCTTTTGCAAAATTTACTGCTCCCCGAAATCCGGCATAAGGGCCGCCATAGTCATAGTTATGCAATTGCTTGGATGGAACCCCCATCTTTTGAATTACGTACTTGTCCTTGATACCAGCGCAGAAGACATCCGGACGAAATCGCCTGATTAACTTTTCCATCTCGATATGACTGACATCATCCACTGCAATGCTGCCTTTGATCATATTGGGCATCATTCCCTCATAGGAATCGATGGTTCCTTCTTCTTTTAACCTGGCTATTTCCGCTTCCGTCTTTGGGGGGCGGAATCTTTCAGTGTCCGGTTCCACGTGCAACTCTTCAATGTTGCGGCTGTCCGCATCAACCTTGATCGTTGACAAAGCCTGCCTGCCTTCGTAATCATCCCTATGAGCAAATTCATAACCGGCTACGATCGATGCCATCCCAAGGTCCCTGAACAGCTCCTGATAGTGATGGGCACGAGATCCTCCGACGACCAGCATGGCTTTTTTCCCCTTGCATAAGGGTTTGTATTTCTCGATCTGGGGGGTGGCTTCAGCCAGCTCTTTTTCAATAACATTCTCTATCCGTCTGGTTAATTCCTCGTTATCGAAAAACCGCGCGATTTTGCGCAAAGACTTTACGCTTGCATTCACTCCGATAAAGTTGACCTTGATCCAGGGGATACCGAATTTTTTCTCCATCATTTCAGCCATATAATTGATTGACCGGTGGCACTGAACCATGTTCAACTTGGCTTTATGTGCCCGGCTAATCTCCTCGTAAGAGCCGTCGCCGCTGAAGGTGCTGAGTATCCGAATGCCACAGCTTTTCAGTATCCGCTCTATCTCCCAGGCATCTCCGCCGATATTGTATTCACCGAGGGCATTGATCGTAAAACCTTCTTCTTCCCCCTCATCATCTCTGCCAACTACGTTCTTGAAGAGACCGTTATTGGCAATGTGGTGCCCTGCGGATTGGCTGACTCCTTTATAGCCTTCACAGCTAAAGGAGAGGACCTGCTTGCCTAACTCCCTCGACATCTCTCTGGCTACCTGATGGATATCATCTCCAATCAGCCCGATCGGGCAGGTAGCGTGAACAGAGATAGCTACGGGATTAAACACCTTATCCGCCTCCCTGATAGCCTCTCTGAGCTTTTTCTCTCCACCGAAGATGATATTTTCCTCCTGCATATCAGTTGAAAAGCAATATTGGAGAAAATTCTTCATCCCTTCCTGGACCCTGCCCATGTTTCGCCTGATTCCCCAACTATAAAATGCACAGCCTATGGGGCCATGAACAATGTGGACCATGTCAATGATCGGGCCGATCACAACCCCTTTGCATCCGGCAAAGCAACAGCCACGCTGGGTGATGATGCCCGGTATGGTTCGCACATTGGCCTCGATTTGCTGCTGCTCCTCATCCGGGTTCACCACCACGATGTGGCTGCGCCGCTTGCGTGCCACTTTCGTGGGGTACAACTTTAATATTTCTTCTACCGCTTCCTCCATTATGGAAGGAGGAAGGTTTTTTATTTCCTGGGACATTCAACGCCTCCTTATAAAAGAAGTATTCAGTAGTCAGAAGTCAGGAGAAAAACTGTTCTTATTCTGAATTCCTTCTGTCATCGCCCATCGAAAAAATTTTGACTCCTATTCTTTTATTCTGACTTCTGACTCCTGGATTCTGACTCCTGCTTTATCCATTCATCTCACTAATAGCCCCAAGCCCGGTTTCTTTAGTCCTGATCCTGATGGCATCGATTATAGGCATAACGAATATCCTTCCATCTCCCGCGTTTCCGGAGTGATTGACCTTTATTATGGTTTCAACGAGAACCTCAACCTTATCATCAGGCACTACCATTTTCACGAGCCGCTTTGGAATCATGCGTGGTCCATGAGCAAGCTGAGGAATGGCATCTTCCAACCCTTCAGCAGCACCACGCAAAAGATCCATATCAACAAACCCTTTCCCGCGGCCCATAACTTTATGAGCGGTGAAGGCGGGAAATCCGGCACTGATGAGGGCCTTTTTGGTCTGGCCCATCTTGTTCATGCGAATAATGGCTATGATTTCTTTCATACCGTCTCCTTGGCCGTTTCGATGGCTGCCTCTTTTGCGGGTTTACCTGATTTTTCCATGTTGCCGCTGCTTATGGTATACATCTCATCAACAGGACTCACGAATATCTTTCCGTCGCCAAAAGCACCTCGCTCTCCTGATCTTGCTGATTCCAGAATACTGCGGATAACGAAATCCTTATCCTCTTCCTTTACCACCATCAATAAAAGATCCTTGGGCAGCTCATCATAGGTGACTTCCCCCACCTTCAACCCCCGCTGCTTGCCCCTGCCGAAAACCTCCATTTTCGTTACAGCCGGAAATCCGGCATCCATAAGTGCCTTCATGACTTCATTACTTTTCTCTGGTCTGACGATAGCTCTGATCATAATCATGGTTTTTATTCTCCCCGTTGTCTTGATTGTCCTATTGTTCTGTTATCCTAATACACCTTATTATCCTGATACGCCTTATTGTCCTGATACAGCTTATTGTCATGACTTTTCATTGAGTTAACTTAAGCTGATTTTATCCTACCATTCCGTAGTCAATCAGAATTTTTTCCAATTCATCCTGCTGCATTGGCTTTGGTATGATAAACATTTCGTTTTGAGCAATGGCCCTGGCCAGATTACGGTAATTTTGGGCCTGCTCACATGCCGGATCATATTCAATAACTGTCTTTCTGTTGATTTCAGCCCGCTGGACAATGTTGTCCCTGGGAATGAAGTAAATCATCTGAGTGCCAAGTTTTTCTGCAAAAGCAGAGATTAACTCTTTCTCGTTGTCCACATTACGGCTGTTGCAGATCAGCCCGCCCAGTCTGACTCCTCCTGACTCGGCAAACTTGACGATCCCTTTGCAGATATTATTGGCTGCATACATGGCCATCATCTCACCGGAAACAACGATATAAATCTCGTTGGCCTTGCCTTCGCGGATGGGCATGGCAAAACCGCCGCAGACAACATCTCCGAGAACATCGTAAAAGGCATAATCCAGTTTCTCGGAATCCTGGTAGGCACCCAGGTTCTCAAGCAGGTTGATGGCTGTGATAATACCGCGGCCGGCACACCCTACGCCCGGCTCCGGCCCCCCTGATTCAACGCACAGGCAGTTACCGAATCCAACTTTTCGCACATTTTCAAGCTCAACATCTTCACCCTCCTCGCGCAGGGTGTCCAAAACAGTACGTTGATGCAGTCCACCTAAAAGGAGCCTTGTCGAGTCTGCCTTGGGATCACAGCCCACAACCAGAACCTTGGCCTTTAGATCCGAGGACAGCCCGGCTACAATGTTTTGGGTAGTGGTTGATTTTCCAATCCCACCTTTTCCGTAAATAGCAATTTTTCTCATTTTTGATCCTCCACCATATGTTCTAAAACAGGTTTTCAGTAAACCAATCTCTTCCTTACTGAAGCTTACCGAACCATAGTGAACCTTGCTGAGTAGTAATCATAGTAATCATTTAAATAATAAATTCATTTTATACTTTTTATATTTTGCTATTCAGCAACTACTCAGTAAGTAATCACCAGGGATTACGATTACATATAATTTCAAGAGTCATGCCAAGGGGAAATTTTTGATAATATATGAGGTTAACTTATTGTTATTGTGTTAAAAAAATTTATCAGGGCCACTTTTGGCAGGGGAAAGGGAAACCGAAAAATCCTACCAAACGGTAGGATACAAGGTGGATTTTACCAGAATGTAGGAAATAGGGGTGGGATGGATGTGGTGGGATGGATGTGATAGTAGGTAAATAAAGGGGTAGAGATAAGGGTAAAGGTAAAGGTAAGGGTAAGGGTAAGGGGTAAGGGGTAAGGGCAAGGGTAAAAATACGTCAGTGAACCTTCAGTGAGTGGTTTCACTGGCACTACTCAAAGTTGATAATTTCCATGAGTTCGGCAGCATTCAGCTTGCTTGTATCGCCGCCCATGTCATCAACCGTTATCGCCGCCGGGTCCGGGGTCATCTCCCCTGTATGGATATGGCCTCGTAAGAATTGCCGTTACTTCCTGGATCTGGCAGGACAAAGAAGCCGCCGAATGTCCGATCTGAATAAGTTTCTCAATGCCAGATTGAAAGCCGCTGTAAGAATCTGAAGGATGATTTATTGTTTTTCCCTCCCATTTTGGAGGGAGACCGTTTGATAATTACATCAACCGTTCATGGGTAGGAGTCCTGCACTTGTGACCAATGTGCGGCCAGGTCTCGGATAGGTGCCGAAATCACCATCCGAGACCGACTTAAGTTTTGCTCAATTTTCATTAATTTCAACATAAAACTAGATTAAAATTTATAATTCCCGGTATACAGATATCGGATCTATAATGACTTCATTATCTGATTTAGCAATAAATGAATCTTCCATATTTGATAAACCTGCGAGTAAATTCATTATAGCTTCTGTCATATTATTAGGGGGAAGGTCTTTTAGTACTGGCTTGACAGATTTTTTTTTGCATTGAGCAACCATACCAAAAATAGTAAAGTTTTTTTCAGAATATCTCGAAAATTTCTTTATTAACATATCTTCATTCTCTTGTAGTAATTCCCTTTTAAGTAAAGCACTATACCTTGAACTTTGTATAATCTCCCCTTCGCCTAATGGTAATAAGATTTGAATTTGAAATTGATCTTTGTAGCCATAATCTAAGAGAAAGGCTAGACTTTTTAAAAATTTATCATCTACTTCCACGCCATCAATCATTAAATGCTCAGTTTGTTTATTTTTAGATTTCGTTTTAGGTAAGTTTTTGTTTTCTATTACATTTTCTGCCGCTGATGAAAATGACTGGACATAGGTAAAATTTTTGTAAAAATCCTTAAACCCGTTGATTGTTTTAGTGATTGCGATTATATCATTGAAAACTGCTTTCCCTGTAACTTTAATAAAACTGTGAGCATCTATATCGTCAAGGTGGTTATAAGCATTTTTATGGTCGATCAATAACACCTTATTATCCTTAATCAGCTTATCTTCAAAAAGAGTATATGAATAGTCATGGAGAAATTTTTTTTCATGAGTCCCCGATTCTTTACGAATGATATCGCCTAAGATTCTTCCACTTCCTTCCTCTCCTTTTTGTTTTTCCATCTCTTTTTCTTCTTCTACTTTATAATTAACGATATGTTCCGTTAATCCCTCAAATATCTGAGATGAAATAGAATACATTTTGTACTCATCAAGGTAGATAAATGATTTAATCGCTTTCATTTTTTCTCTCTCCGTCCTTTTTTTCTTTGTAGGTAGTCTTCATAATATTTTTTTCTTATTTTTTTTCTTTCCTCAAGGTATCTCTTTTTTGTGTCTAAGATAGTCTTAATAGAGACTGCAATTGTAATTGTTGACGCTATAATAGATACAACCAAAATAAATTTACCCATGATTTTTACCTTTGCGATAACCAAGTTTGGATAGACGATCGCAGACAGAATAGCTCAGAAAGATTGATGCAAAGCTTAATATTAACGCTGCCACTTTTATAAAAAATCTGTCAAACATCAAACTTGTTGAATTATCATAGGTGATAATAGAGGAAATAGTAAAAATAGTAGTATAAAGGATAATAAATACCTGGGTATCTGCTTGACTCAAGTAGATACTTCCATGTATAATTTCCTTCTTATTACTTTTAGAATTACGAATAAGAGGAGATTTGAGATGGAAGACTATCCCAAAAACTTTCAGGACTTTGT
>Ga0307378_10006386_pt1 | contig 16156 bp, 8 predicted proteins | sample UN1MG_FD_202238 | JGI IMG/M metagenome (GOLD analysis project Ga0307378, IMG submission 202238) | Soil microbial communities from Risofladan, Vaasa, Finland - UN-1 | ecosystem: Environmental > Terrestrial > Soil > Coastal area > Acid sulfate soil | place: Finland: Risofladan, Vaasa | collected... | reverse complement strand
CTGATAAGAGCTTTCAGGGTAGCATACTTCTGGGAATGGGCTTCACCTTTGATGACACAGACACGAGTGGCGTCGCCAGTCCCTTGGCAGTGATGAGAGATCTCATCGGCCGGAATCCTCGAAATGCCGAGCGTATCTTGCCGTACATTGGTGGCGAGGAGGTGAACAGCAGCCCCACACAGAGCCACAATCGCTATGCCATTAACTTCGGCATGCTGGGCGAGGATGAGGCCCGTCGGGGTTGGCCTGACTTGATGCGCATTGTTGAAGAACGGGTCAAGCCGCAACGAGAAGATGACAAGAGGGAGGTCCGACGGAAGTACTGGTGGCGGTACGGGGAGACCACGCCAGCGTTGCATGCTGCCATAGCCAAACTCAAGCGAGTGCTCGTAGTGAACTGTGGCGCTACACCGCACATGTCCTTCGCTTGGCTTGACAGCCGGATGGTTTTTGCCAATTCCTTGGACATCTTCGTTTTTGAAAACAACGCCGCCTTCTGCGCACTCCAATCTCGGGTACATGAGGTTTGGGTACGCTTCTTCGCATCGTCGCTCGAAGATCGCCTCCGCTACACACCTTCCGACTGCTTCGAGACATTCCCCTTTCCCAGGGAATTCGAGACGAGTGCGGCTCTCGAGGAGGCAGGGAAAGCGTATTACGAGTTCCGGGCCGACATGATGGTCCGGAACAACGAGGGCCTAACGAAGACGTACAACCGGTTCCACGCCCCTGATGAGACCAGCCCCGATATCCTGCGCCTGCGGGAACTCCATGGCGCGATGGACCGGACGGTCCTCGACGCCTATGACTGGACAGACATCCGGCCCACGTGCGAGTTTCTCCTCGACTACGAGGAAGAGGACGATGAGGAGGAATCCTCCGGCCGCAGCTGCAAGCGGCCCTGGCGCTACCGCTTCCCCGACGAGATCCGCGACGAAGTCCTAGCCCGCCTCCTGAAGCTCAACGCCGAGCGCGCCGCCGAGGAGTGCCGCAGCGGCCTCGCCGCCGCAGCCAAGGCCCGAAAGACCAAGGGCAAGCGTGGCCGCAAGAAGAAGGCCGCGAAGTCAGGCGATCCGTCTCTGTTGGACACCGAGGAGTAACTCGGATACCATGACGAAGCCGATGACACGTTTGGGGGTGCGGCATGAGTTACCTTAACAAGCAGACCTCGATCCGCGAGTTTCTCTGTGATATGGTGCCGCACTGCTACCTTCCGGCCATCCAGCGTGAACTTGTGTGGGACATGGGGCAAATCGAAGACCTGTTTGACTCCATCACCCGTGGATACCCCATCGGCGCGCTCCTGCTGTGGCAAGTTCGGAAGCCAGTCATACATGATTACTGCTTTTATGAACTCGTAAGAGAGTATGACGCAGAGAGGCCCCACAACCGCAAGGCCAACCTCGACGACCTGAGCGAGTGCATTGGAATTCTCGACGGACAGCAGCGCACAACGGCCCTTTATCTGGGATTCAAGGGGTCGTTCCGCCAGAAGAAGCCTAGAAAGTGGCGGAGTAGGACCGACGCCTGGGTGACCAGAGCACTCCACCTCAACCTTTTGCACGCCCCTTCTCCCGAAAAGGAGGAGCGTCGATTCGATTTTCGTTTTCTGTCGGTGGAGGAAGCCAAGGAGCGAGACGAGAGGCATTACTGGTTTCGTGTGGGCGAGATCCTACAGTTCGAGGATAATCAGGCGTTGCGCACTTGGCGCCGGGCCACCGACTACCGTGACAACAGCGTGTTTGAGGACAACCTGAACGCCCTGTGGGGGGCGCTCGAACACCAGACCGGCATCTCGTATTTCTCCGAGTCCAGTCAGGATCCCAATGACGTTCTTACCCTGTTCGTCAGGCTGAATATGGGAGGGGAACCGCTGAGTTACTCCGATATGCTCCTCTCCCTGGCGACTGCGACTTGGAAGGGACATGACGCAAGACAGGAAGTGTATGCGCTGGTCGATACGGTCAACAAAGAGTGCGGAGCCGAGTTCAAGTTCACGAAGGACTTTGCGCTCAAGACCTTGCTGGTCTTGAACGATGGGGACATACGATTTCGAACAGAGAACATTCGGCGTAAGGCGGAACTCGAGCATCGGTGGGACGCTGTCAAGCGGGTTCTGCCGCTGACAGTCAGGTTGGTGGCCAGTTTTGGCCTCACGGGGGAAACGCTGACTGCAAACAATGCCATCATCCCCATCGCATACTATCTTGACCGGACGCAACGCAAGGCATCGTTCGTGACACGTAAGCAGTTCGAAGGTGAGAGAGATGCAATCCGACGGTGGCTGATGCTAGTGCTGGTCGGCCAAGCATTCGGCGGGCAATCCGATGCCATCCTAACCAACGTCCGCGCAGTTCTGAAGGAGAACGGAACGAGCGGGACTTTTCCTGCAGACGCCATCTTGGCAAAGCTCAAGAAGTCCGAGGACATCGCCATATCCGGGGAGTCGGCGGAATCTCTGGTGGACAACACCCAGTATGGGAAAGCCAACGCGTTCCTGCTGCTTTCACTTATCACTCCGGTGCAATTGGACCCATCCGTTCAGTATCACGTTGACCACATCCATCCCAAGGCCCACTTCACGAAGGCGAAGTTCAATGAATGTCGTGTCCCCGAGGAGGAGGCCAAATGGTTCCTGGAGCACCGGGACACTCTCCCCAACCTGCAGATACTCACACAGCAGGTCAATCAATCCAAGCTCCAGACATCCTATGAGACCTGGTTATCGCAGCAGCACAATCCTCAATTCTACCGGGAACTGGGACTGATGCCCCCGAAGGCGAGTCTGGGTTTTGCGGGCTTCAGGGCCTTCTATGAAGAACGCAGGCGGTTGATTATCAAGAAGCTCAAAGAGGTCTTGGGACCACAGCCTGCCGCAGCGTAGGCCCATGCCGCGTCCGGACTTAAGTCTGGACAACTCGGGAGGGCTGATGTGGCAACGCTGACCGAGGGGAAACCATGACATCCGTCGAGGTGCGACAATCGCTCGTGGAATCACTCCGTCTCGATCTCGTTGGCCCCGACAACGACCACCCCTTCGCCAAGGAGCTTCTCCCCGAATCGCCGACGCGCTGGTACTTGGCGGGATTCCTCGTGCCCACGGCCGCGCCGGACGACCAGCGGGTGGACGAGACAAGCGTTGACGAGATTGACGCCCCGGCCGCCGACGCGGGCGGCACCGACGACGCCACTCAGCCGGACCGCGCGGCCGCGCGGCGAAGCATCCTTTCTTCGTCGATGGGCCTCAGCGTCCTGGTGCCGGGTGAAGCCAAGACACTCGAGGCCATCGTCTCCTGGGGCGACTACGTTTACGAAGGGCCCGAAGGCGAGGGCGAGCCCGCCGAAGCCGATGAACATGAGGGCCAGAAGGACAACGCCGGCCCGCCCAAGCCCGAGACCGCCAGCGAAACGCCGAAAGGCGCACAGCCCGCGGCGGCCGCCACCGCCAAGCCCCCGAAAGGCTTTCGCAGAACGCCCAGAACCGAGCGGGTCACCGTCACCCTGCCGTCCCCGAACGAGAAGCCGGCGAAACTGGCCGTCCCGGCAAGCAATGGCCTGGCCCTTGTGGTGACAGTGCGGTCGGCGGCAACGGCGGGCCTGCCGCAGGGGACGCGGGCCGTGTCGGTGTTCCTCGTCAACTACCGCTTGCCGAACGCGGATCACCCGTACCGGGCGTTCATCTACCAGGCGCGGCTGGACCTGGAGTGCCGCGAGGGGTTCGTCCCGCGACCGGACCCGCGCGGCTGGGACATCGAAGACGAATGGGACGAGCGTGTGGCCGACGTCCAGTACCGCGACGTGTGCGAGTTTGCTGTGGGGCACGGTGTCTCGGCCGCCGCCGAGGTGGATGGCGCGTGTGCCTGCGGCAAGGTCCGCACGACGTGGATTCCCGAGGCTGAGGTGGATTACATTGCGCCGAGCGAGATTGCCGACGTCGAACTGGGCATCGAGGCGCTGGGGGCCCTGGCCGACGCCCAAGAGGCCGAGCGGAAACTGACTCCCCTTGTCGCGCATTACCGGGCGTGGATCGACAAGCAAAGGCAGGAAACCCTGCCGAAACTCAAGGGCCATCGCGCCCAGACGGCCGCCGAGATGCTTCAGGAGGCAGGGCGTGTCGCGGACAGGATCGAAGCGGGCATTGCCCTTCTCAAAGATGCCGATGTCCTGGAGGCGTTCAAAGTGGCGAACCGGGCCGTTGCTCAGGCGGCTCGCCATCGCTTTGGCCACATCCAGGGCAAGGACCCGGCCCAGGTGGACACGCCCACGTGGCGGCCGTTCCAGTTGGCGTTCCTCCTGATGACGCTGCGGGGCATTACCGAGCCGGCACACGGCGACCGCGAGGAAGTGGACCTCCTCTTCTTCCCCACGGGCGGCGGGAAAACCGAGGCGTACCTGGGCTTGGCGGCCTTCACCATCGTGTTCAGACGCCTGAAGAACCCCGGCGTCCAGTCGGCAGGACTCAGCGTCCTGATGCGGTATACACTACGCCTCTTGACGCTGGACCAGTTGGGCCGAGCCGCGGGCCTGATTTGCGCCCTGGAACTTGAGCGAGAGAAGAACCCGGACCGGCTCGGGGAGTGGCCCTTCGAGATCGGCCTCTGGGTCGGCCAAGCAGCCACGCCAAACCGCTTGGGCGGCAAGGGCCAGAGAGACCCCGAGTGCCGGACGGCCTACTGCAAGACGCGCCGCTTCCAGCAGGACAGCGAGCGAACCCCTGCCCCCATACCGCTGGAGGAGTGTCCGTGGTGCGGGACGAAGTTCAACCGGAATTCCTTCCGGCTCGTTCCCAACGACCGCACACCGTTGGACCTTCGTGTACACTGCGCGAACTACAAGTGCACCTTTCATGGCGACCGTCACCTGCCCATCGTAGCCGTGGACGAGCCGATCTATCGGCGGCTGCCGTGTTTCCTCATTGCCACGGTGGACAAGTTCGCGGCATTGCCGTGGACGGGCGAGGTGGGAACGCTTTTCGGCATGGTCGACCGCCACGACAAGAACGGTTTCTATGGGCCGTGCGACAAGGGGATGGGGCAGCCGATACCCGGGGGCCGCCTGCCGCCACCCGACCTGATCATCCAGGATGAACTGCATCTGATTTCCGGACCACTGGGCACCGTGGCCGGTCTGTACGAGACGGCCATCGACGCTCTGGCCACGCGCGAGGTGGAAGGCAGAAGAATACGACCCAAGATCATCGCCAGCACGGCAACGGTCCGCAGGGCCGACACCCAGATTCGCGCGCTCTTTGAGCGTTGCCGTGTGAGTGTTTTCCCGTCTCCCGTACCCGACCGGCGCGACTCATTCTTCGCCAGAACGCTGCCGTCGGAGGAATGTCCCGCAAGGATCTATGTGGGCGTGGCCGCCCAGGGACGCAGCCTCAAGGTCGTGCTCCTGCGAACCTCGCTGGCACTCCTGAGCGCGGGCCAAACGGCATGGGAAGCCGCGGGGGGCGACAAGAGGCTGCCGAATCCCGCGGACCCGTACATGACGCTCGTGGGCTACTTCAACTCGCTGCGCGAACTCGGGGGCAGCCGACGGATTATCGAGGACGAGGTGCGGACGCGGCTCACGGAGTACGGCCGTCGCAGGCGTCGCGATCCCCAGGACACGCTCTTCAGGGACCGCGAGATCGAGTACGACGTGCTGGAACTCACCTCCCGCGTGAGCACAAATGCCGTGGCCGCGGCCAAGCGGCGGCTGGCTTGTGACTTCCACCTCGAGGACGGGGTCGATGTCGCGCTGGCGACAAACATGATCTCGGTGGGTCTGGACATCACGCGGCTGGGACTCATGGTCGTGCTCGGCCAGCCGAAGATGAGCGCGGAGTACATCCAAGCCACAAGCCGCGTCGGGCGCGACCCGGCGAGGCCAGGGCTGATCGTAACGCTCCTGAACATCCACAAGCCACGCGACCGGTCGCACTATGAGCGGTTTGCGGCGTACCACGAATCTTTCTACCGCTGCATCGAGGCCACGAGCGTTACGCCCTTCTCGCCTCGCGCCTTGGACCGCGCTTTGCCGGCAGCGCTGGTGGGCCTGTGCCGGCACGGGCGGGCGGACATGACGCCCGCCAGGGCGGCGCGTGAGGTCATGACGCACAGGGCGGACCTCGATGCGCTGGCCCAGCGGGTAGCCGAACGGGCGAGGGAGCACGACCGCGACATGGGCAGCCAGGAGCGCCAGGCCCTTCATGCCCAGGTGCTTCACCGATGCGGCAACCTCCTGGACGACTGGCTGAAGATCGCGCAGAAAGCCCAGCAGGAGGGTTCGGGCCTTCAATATCAGAAGGAGGAGACGTCGCCCCCGCGGAGGCTCCTCTATGACTTCCTGGACCCCGAACTGCCGAATCGCAGTCCGGTCGAGCAGCAGTTCCGTGCCAACCGGTCGATGCGCGATGTAGAGCCGATGGTGGACATCGATGTTCAGAACCTGAAAGACTGGGGGAACAAACCGTGAGCAAGCCCCAGATTCGCTCCAGCCAGTTGATCACAACCTTCGGGCCCGGCGCCATGGTGGACCTACCCGATGACGCCGTCATCATCACGGGGACCGATGTCTGGCGGTACAGCCGGAACTCGCCGCCTCCGCTGATCGCGGAGTCTCGGCTTCAGGCCAAGGTGGAAGGGCTTCTCGGTGCCAAGCCCATCGCTCTGAAGAAGCCGCCCGCAGCCGTGGAGGACCGGGGGTTCACCCCCGACATCCGCGGCTATCGGTTCCCGGAGTGGTTCATTGTCCAGCACCCCTTCACGTCCAAGAGAGGATACCGGGCGAGGCGACTGGTTCACCTGAACGACCTCGATAAGGGGCGGTTCCGCGACGAAGACGGCAAGAAGTATCCTGTTGTGCCGGTGCGATTCGTTCGGGCATGCAAGCGGGGGCATGTTGGCGACATTGACTGGCACTCGTTCATCCACGGCACGGACACGGGCTGCCGGCGCGGTCTCTTCGTCGAGGAGCGCGGCACGACCGGCGATCTGGACGCGATCTGGGCGTGCTGCGACTGTGGCGAGACGAGGGTCATGAGCCAGGCCGCCCGCATGGAATTGCGGGCGCTCGGTTCATGCAACGGGGCTCGCCCTTGGTTGGGTCCGGGCACGCGCGAGAGTTGTGGGGAAGCCAACCGACTGTTGATCCGAAGCGCCAGCAACGCCTACTTTCCGCAACTACTGTCGGTGATCTCAATCCCCGACTCGTTGGCGGCGGTTGACGGTGTGGTTGCCTCGTTGTGGGACTCGCACTTATCAGTGGTTGAATCTGAAGAGCAACTCCGCCTGATCATGCGGATGGGGACCGTGAAGGAGCGGCTCGGGGTGTTTGCCATCGAGCAGATCATGCCGGCCATCCGGCGGAGGCGTGAGGGAACCGAGGCCGACTCACGTCCGGTCAAGGAGGTGGAATTCGAGGCGCTTGCACAGGCCAAAGATGAACTGGGTGCTGACGACCCGGATGGTGACTTCTACGCGCGAGCCTTGCCTCGAGACAGATGGGATGCGCCATGGATGGAGCCTGTTGAGAGGGTCGTGCTCGTCCATCGCCTTCGTGAAGTGGTGGCCCAGGTCGGATTCACCCGCTTCGAGGCGGCCGGGCCCGACATTCAGGGCGAACTTGACATTGACGTCCAGAGAGCGCCACTGGGCGTGGATACGGCGTGGGTTCCAGCCGTCGAGAACCGTGGTGAAGGGGTATTCATCAAGTTCAAGGCGGATAAGGTCAAGGATTGGCTCAGTCGGGATGCGGTCAAGGGACGAGATGCCATGCTCGTAGCCGGCTTTGATGCGTGGCGTAAGGAACACAAGGACAGCAAGCGGCAGTATCCTGGGCTCCCATATTACATGCTGCATTCGTTGTCTCATCTCCTGCTGACAGCCATCTCACTCGAGTGCGGGTATCCCGCGTCTTCACTTCGCGAGCGCGTCTACGCCGCGCCCGGCTGCTACGGGATTCTCATCTACACCGGCTCGTCTGACGCGGAAGGGACGCTGGGTGGACTCGTGGAGGCCGGTCGGCGTATCAGCGACCACATGCGCCGGGCTCTCGACATGGGGGCCTTGTGCTCGAATGATCCTGTGTGCGCCTTCCATCGCCCTGATGAGCCGGGACATCAACCCTTGCTTGGGGCCGCATGCCACGGCTGTCTGTTAATCTCGGAGACGTCTTGTGAGCAGCATAACGATTTTCTGGATCGGGCGCTAGTGGTGGCGACCGTGGAAGGGCTTGCCGCCGAACTCATGGGGGTTTAACGCGCATGCTGGAACCTTTTCAACGGCTCTCGCCGACGGCTCTCCGGGAATTGGCCACATGCCTCCGCGAGGGGAGCATGGCAAGCGGCGCCACATCGCATGCGCTGCAGCAGATCGTCGGTGCGCCGGCAGCGTCTCGACTGCTTCCAGCCCTGGGCAGTCTGGCGCAGCGCGGCTGGTCGCCCGGCCAGATCGCCACTCTCGCCGAAGCCATTGCCAATGCGAAGTCACTTGCTGCTTCTCCGGAAAACCAAGTGGACCTTGTTCTTTCTGGGCCAGAGATTCCGGGAGTGCCAACGCGCGACACGGCGGCGGTCATGCACTCGCTTGTCGAGCAAGCGATAAACGAGGTTCTCCTGGTCGGATACGCCGTCCACAGATGCCGAGGTCTCTTTGAGCGGCTTGCACAGAAGATGGCGGCGCAACCAGGACTGAAGGTCTGGTTCTGCCTCAACATTGAGCGAAAACCCCTTGATACGTCACTGTCTTCAGAGATCGCACGCCGGTTTGCCCTTAACTTTGTCCAAGAGCATTGGCCGTGGGACCCCAAGCCGGACGTCTACTATGACCCTCGTTCGCTGCAAGAGGAGAGAGCGGGCCGAACCAGCCTTCATGCCAAGTGCCTTGTGATCGACAGTTCACAAGCCCTTATCACATCGGCGAACTTCACCGAGGCCGCTCAAACGAGGAACATCGAGGCCGGCGTCATTGTCGGATATAAGCCTCTTGTGGAAAGGTTGGCAGGTTACTTCGACGCGCTGCGGCAGTCAGGTCTCCTTGTGCAGTGCGACCTGCCTTGATTGCGCACGATGGTGTGAGGTGCTCAGACGCGCACGGCGGCCGATCAGGAGAAGACGTTACTGGCAGAAGGCCCGCGGAAGCGAGCCGGGGCGTTAGGGGAAGCGGACGCGGTAGGTGGGAAGAGGTCAACGGTCTTGCGGTGGCTACCGATGCTGACCATTCGGCCCTCGAAGCCAGGAGCGGTTCTACTTGTAGTCAAGGTCGATTTCGATGACCAAGCGGACAGGGCCGGTGACGTTGAGGCCCTCGCGGTAGATGCTGGTGTAGTTCGGGCCGGGAGGGGTCCAGGCGGGGCGTTTGGGCAAGGTGTGGCATGACACGCAGGCACTCCCTTCCGGCAAGTTGACAAGGCACTGCTCCCACCTATGTCTTTTTGCGGAAGGGGCCCGATCTTTGCGTGGGATGTCGGCTTTGGCTGCTCTGCGGGTGCGATTCGAACGCGCGCACGGCATGTACTTGCGAGATAAGTCCGCGCGCGGTCGGCCAAGGTGAATCGCAGAAGCACGGAGGCCCGAAACAAACTATTGCAGATGTTCGTGTGCAAAGTATAATTGCGACCGTACACTGCTAGGTCATCGCCTCGGCAGAGGGGAGCAAGGCTTGGCATCACGCCAAAAAAAATCTCATGGGGGCAAGTCGCAACTGGCCAGGAAGGCCAGCCCCGTTAGTCCATTCTCAACCGGCGGCGGCGGCGTCCGCTTTGAGCTACTGGTAGCCGTCTATTACTTGATCAAACTGCTGCGGCAAGAGATTGCCCGAGGCATGCCCGACGGTGTCGTGCAGGAGGTACGACTTCAGCAGCGCAACCGGGCCTGTCCTCTCGACGATGTTATCGTTGGTTGCGGGGCGCCTGCGGGCGCCTGCACGCTTTACCTCCAAGCCAAGCACAGCATTACGTTCAGCAAGAACATCGAGTTTATCGAAGTCGTTCGGAAGACGTGGAGACAGATGTCGGAGAGCAGCTTCCACCCAGACCAAGACGCTGTCGGGCTTGCGATTGGCGAGGTGTGCAACAATGCCACAGTCCGCACCCACGTTAAAGACGTCCTCGATTGGTCTCGCACGTCTGCAAACGCCCAATCCTTCTACACCAAGGTTCGCAAGTTCCAATCCAAGCAGCGGGTGGTTGAGGGCTTCGAAGAAGGCATCAGGGCGGCGGTCGGCAAGAAGCCAAGGCGAGACGATGTGTTGGCACTTCTCAAGCACTTCGTCGTTGTCCCGTTTGACTTCGCCCCCAGGTCTGGGCGGGACGCAGTTGATAGCAGCAATTGCCTCATTGCTTCGGTCGGGACACACGACGGGCGGGATGCCGGGAGCCTGGGAGCCATCCTGTATGAGATGGCAGCAGAGTATGCCTCACAGGGCGGTGAGATTACGCAAGGCGCCCTGTCGAGGCGAATTTCGGCAAAGGCAACCTTTGCTGTCCCCGTTCTCCAGCGAGCCGGCCGAGCGATCTCAGAGGTCCTCCTAACTCGGTTGCGCAACCGCCTCACCTCCGAGAAGAACAGCAAGAAGTACATTCCTGACGTGTTTGTTGAAATTGGCGACATCAAGGACAGAGCCCGGCTTTTTTGCCACCCGACACTGTTTCTTAGAAAGGTGTCGAGCGACATTGAGCGATTGGACCTGTATGACCTCAACCGATGCCTGTGGAAGGTCGGCCTGGACGCTCTGGCCGTCGACATTTCCGATGAAAAGCTGTCATGGGCCTACGAATCAGTTGACCGGGATGTTGCAGTCCTGCGAGCAGCCTTGGAGGCGCTGGCCGCGCCACTTGAGGGTCTAAAGCGCGGCGGCCGGGCACGGTTGGTGCGTCGTGTGCCGAAGGACAAGAAGCATGTGGCGGATGAAGTGGCCTGGCGCATCGGAAGTACCGCTCGGGCCCTGATCGACTTCGAGATTAAGGACCATCTCAAGAACCTGGACGCGGCAAAGGCCAAGGTCTTTGCAGTCGTGTCCCGCGCGGGGCAAGGAAAGACCAACTTCGTCTGCGACCTGGCGGAGAATTGCCTAGCCAAGCGAAGCATTCCATGCGCGTACTTCACTGGCAAAGAGTTGAGTTCCGTGGGCCGGGGGCAGCTTCAGAGCTTTATCGCCCGGTCGATTTACGGAGACCGCTGCCCGGGGACAATTGACGACCTGTTGAGCGATATTGAAGAGGAGGCCCGCCGACGGGGCACTGCCGGCGTTATCCTCATCGACGCCATCAACGAGCATTCCGACCTGTCGGTCTTCCCTCAGGAGGTTGAGGATTTCATAGAGAAGTGCCTGGGCTTTCCGCGCATCCGCATCATTCTGACTTGCCGCTCAGAGTACTTTGACGCCCGGTTCGGGAGCCTGCTCAGGAGCAGCTTCGCGGACCAGATGATCGTCGAGCGCGAGATTCACCAACGAATGGGGGAAGAGCACCGCCGGCGGTTGGTGGACGGCTACTTCCGGTTCTTTAAGATTAGCCGACCGCTGATGCCGGACCATGTCCGTCGTCAGTTCCAAGAGGACCCCTTCCTCTTAAGGATGTTCTGCGAGGCCTATGGCAATCCAGCGGCAAGCCGCGCACGGCCAATGAATCCACTGCGCGACATCAGACGCGAGGCACTGTTCCGGCAGTACTTCGCTCACAAGTTTGGTGCCCTTAAGTCCAGGTCCATCGGGAAGACGGGCGTGCTGCTCGGCAACCGCCATCCGTACCAAGCTCTGCTGCAGACGGTAATCGACTGGATGGTGGAACAGGATACTTACGCCAACGTGCCAATCGGGATATTCAGCCAGGGTCAACTTCCTGTGCTCGCGGATCTTTTGGACGAGGACATCCTTGTGCGTCGAGACCTATTCCCCGAAAGCGTTCTTGGGGCTCAAGAAGTGCTTAACTTCACATTCGACGCGTGTAGGGATTTCCTTCTATCGGACTACCTCCTCAATGTCCTTCTGCCCAAGGACAGGGTCCGTTTCGAGCAACTTGCCGCCCAGCTGACAGAGCCTGGGAAGACTGTTGCTGAGGGGCTACAGGAGTACTTGTTCTACGCCTCCCGACACCTCGGCGACAAAGCTGCCATGACATTCATTGAAGAGCAGCCGTGGTACGAGACAGTCTTCCTCGGTTGCGTGTTCGACTTGGACGAGGCCGAGATCACGGAACGTGACGCCGGCTGGCTGAAAGAGGCCTGCACTAGCGGCCACTATATGGCCCCCGAGATCGCCTGTCGTTTGCTGGCCCGGTACGACGCCCAACGCTTCCCGCATGCGAACATCCGGACGCTCTTCGAGGTCCTTGACTCTCTGGACGACAAGGCGTTTGCGGCTCTCTGCAGCGAGGCGTTTGGCGCCTCCCACCACGGGATGAGAGGGGGCGTGTTCCCCGTGGACCTGCTTGTGCAGCATTTCGGTCGTCTTCTTCTCGCGACTGGGAACAACTGGCGCGACGCATACTCTGAGCTTGGGAAAGCGATGCTGTACCTATGGAACGTCCTTGGACAGCATTATACGTGCCCGGCGCGTGACCTTTTCGGCGAGTTCGCCAAGAAACATCCTCACATCGCATCGCGCCTTAAGAAGACGCACGTGACTGAGAATCGCAAGGGATTTGCAGGCGAAGCCTGAGCGGGCCTTCGAGGAACGGTAATGGCCAACAAGCATGCTGTGAGCATTCTGCTGCACAAGACGAACGCCGGGATCGCCATCGTAGCAGATCATCTTCCGACCAAGAAAGAACTTTGCCGAGCGGCGAAAGTGAGGCCCGGTACGTATGCGTCGGAATTTGTCGAAAGATCTCACGAGTTCTTCATAGGTCGGTCCATCGACGTTCGCGCTGAATACGAGGACTACTACACGGCGGAGTATGAGTGTTTGGAGGAGTTCCTTTACCAGAAGTACGGTATGGCCAAGCAGTGCGTGCAGGCCCTGAGAGACGCCATTCGGTCGGACAGATTCCTCGGCTTAAAGAAGGAGAGCTGGGGGGGAGATTGGCAGATGCAGAGCCTCTCGGAGTACCTCCCCGTGGGGCTTGCAGCCATGATGGCGGCGATGCACGCTACGTGGGCGGAGGATGGTCATGAAGATCAGGTTTGACTTTGTGACGAACAGCTCGTCGACCTCGTTTGTCATTATATGCAAGGGGCAACCCTCCAAGCAGACCTTTGTGGCGGCGATGGGGGCAAGGAAGTCATCGCCGCTGAGGCCCTTGTTTGAGGATCTGTTCGAGGTCCTAAAGAGCAACATGAGGAATGCGAAGGAGGCGGTTCACGACAGACGGCGCGGGAGGCCAGCAAGGAGCATTGTAGACCTCGTCAGACTAGAGATATCAAAGGCTGCCGCACAGCGAGCGAAGAAGGCACTTGCTTCGGGGCAAGAGGTGTGGATAGGGAGCTTGAGTAGTGATGAGAGCCCGGTCGAGAGTTTTTTCTGCTGCGAGAGTTTCGCGATAGACCATCCCCAACTCTACGTAAATGCCCTTCGGTGCGTTTGGTGAGGTCGATGCTCCAGGTCCGGTATTACGCCGACGAACACTACACCACACTCTTCAATCCGCAGACCGGGTTCTTCGCGCGCGTTGAGGACGATGGGTATCCGGAGCCCGTTTGGTCAAGGCACGGCCCTGAGCTGATCGACATCTCGATCACCAATTGGTGTGACCGCAGCTGCCCCACCTGCTACAGGAACTCCACGCCACGCGGCCCCCACATGTCGCTTTCTGACTACGAGAGCATCATGCAACAGGCGGCAACGATGGGCGTCGTGCAGGTGGCTCTCGGCGGGGGTAATCCGAATCAACACCCGGCTTTCCGCGACATCCTCAGACTGGCGCGCCAGCAATATGGAATCGTGCCCTCTTATGCGACCAATGGGCGGGGACTCCAACCTGAAATCATCGACGCCACCGTGGAGTTCTGCGGCGCGGTTGCCGTCAGTGCGTATCAGCCCTACAGGGAGATGGGAACAGCCTTATCGGTCCTCATCAAGGCGGGGGTGCGGACAAACGTACACTTCGTGCTGGACGCCGAAAGCATACGGACTGCCCTGTCCTGGCTGCGCGATCCACCGAACTTTCTGGATGGCGTCAACGCAATCGTGTTTCTGAGCTACAAACCCGTTGGCCGGCATCACACGCACGCAGTCTTGGCGCGGAGTCCGCACCTTAAGGAGTTCTTCACGCTCGTCCAGGAGGCAAGGACGCCGTTCAAGCTCGGCTTCGACAGCTGCATGGTGTCCGGCTTGGCGTCGTACACGATGATCGAGCCCTCCTTTTACGACGCCTGCGAGGCTGCTCGGTTTTCAATGTTCATCTCCGAAGGCATGCGTATGTACCCCTGCTCGTTCATGGAGCCTATAGTAGAAGGCATACCCATCCGGGCATGCAATATCCTTGAGGCGTGGTGCCACTCACGACTCTTCGCGGCGTCCCGAGAAAGGCTGCTGGCGGACAGGTGCCCCGATTGTACTCACAAGAAGACGTGCCTCGGCGGATGCCCAGTCTTTGCCGAGATCAACCTCTGTGGGACAGGATAGCACGCACTTTTCGCAATTGACCCGTGATTCAGGAGCGCATCCCCGGATGGCGTGGAACGGGCCGCACTAGCGGGGCTGGTGATGGTGCAGAATGCTGCCCACGCTCTTGGCTCCTTGAGTCGAAGGCAGTCCTACGTTACGGGCGCGAGTTACGGCGCGGCGGGGTCTGTTAAAAAAACAACGGCCATTGGCCATTGTGGATTATTGGCTCCCCGGGCAGGACTCGAACCTGCAACCAAGCGGTTAACATCTGATGTGCAGGCCTGTCCTCACAATCTACCTTCGGGGTATCACCCCAACGGTGGCTCGACCTTCGGGCCTTCCACCCGAAGGTCGTCTCTGTGCGAATCACCGGCCGCAACGCCTCTTTTACTTCCTGCCGCTACCACAGGGGCACGGCTCCTTGCGACCGATCTTGGGGCTTGACCGCAGAAGTCTGTCCGACGGCTCATTCCGCACAATACCGAAGAACTGCAAGGCGCCGAGGCAACGAATGTACACCCAGACACTGACGGGGATTCGGCACCACCAGAATCGCGGCAACGTAGGTATATGAGCCGGGATTTCCCAGATGACTACTCGCTGACGACCGCCGCCAGCGATGTTCACGATTCTACCGGACTTGGGCGTTTCGGCAAGCGGATTTCCGGCGTCCCAAGCCCTTGCGGAGCCTTCCGGACAGCGTCGAAGCCCGCATTCGTGGGCTTGGAAAGGGGCGTTTTCCCCGTCGGGGACAGACCGCCTCCGCTGTCCCGTTGCGTTTCGTGGGATTTCGGCGGCGATCCTGTTCATCTGAACACTACGGATGGGGGCCTGAGTCGCCGAATCCGCTCAAGGATGGCGCGGAAGAGCCTCCGAGGGATAGCCACCTCCGCCATCTGGAAGATAACGTAACGCGCGTGCGTGACGACCTTCGCTCCGATCTTGACCAGCTTCTCCCGAAGCGTCGTCAAGGACCAGTGCTTCACACCATAGGGCAATGCCAACCTTCGCAGGAAGTTCCCCAGGTTGTACGCCAGGGCGAATAGTTGCAGGCGGACCTGGTTGTCCTGGAAGTCATGACAGGACAGCCGCGTCCACTTCACCGCGTTCTTCCCCTCCTTGATCCATTGCTCGGCCGTTCCACGCTGGTTGTAGAACCGCACTACATCCCTGTCGGCCCGCCGGAGGTTGGTCACGATGAACCCGACCCGAGGGAACAACTCGCCCGCATGCCACTCCACCTTGGCTACCACGCGTCGAGGCTTATGCCAACTGGCGGCCTGATACGGAAAACTGTCGTAGAAAACAACCGGCCGGTTCGGCGGACGGCCCACCGGCCGAGTCAGAAGAGGCTCAATCGCACGCTCCAACACGTCGTTGCCCGGCAGACGGATGGCGTACAGGTAGCCCTCGGCTTCCAGGAATTCGTACACCTCTGGCCTGGCAAAAGCCGCATCCGCCCGAAAGAAGCGTTGAAGGTCCAAACCACGATATCGCGCCATGACCGGCTCCAGCACACTGCGCCAGTCGTCGGCACTGTGCACGTTGCCGTTCCGCAAAAGCGCCCGCTCCACGTCCCCAAACTGGTTGAAGCAGAACAGTGGGTGATAACAGGTGCAGCGGAAGTG
>Ga0307378_10006385_pt1 | contig 16156 bp, 15 predicted proteins | sample UN1MG_FD_202238 | JGI IMG/M metagenome (GOLD analysis project Ga0307378, IMG submission 202238) | Soil microbial communities from Risofladan, Vaasa, Finland - UN-1 | ecosystem: Environmental > Terrestrial > Soil > Coastal area > Acid sulfate soil | place: Finland: Risofladan, Vaasa | collected... | reverse complement strand
TACGCCACGCAGAACTCATGCGGTTACCCAACATGAGCTGTGGTATCGCTACGTGCCTGAATCGGGCAATTGGCACGGCGGGACTCGCACCCGCTGGATGGCGGCCTTGTCGGCTGCTCCGCTGTCCATAGTTTTTCCGGGCAGATTGCACCTGGGTATTCTATACGCAGACTACGTAGCATAATAGAGGTAAAATAAGCACTCGTTCGGAGTCTGTCATGCAGGAATTGCAAAAATTAAAGCCTGACCCCTTGGGGTTTTCTATTGTCTGTAGCGGTTGTACCCTGACGTTTGGAACCAAAAGCGAAAGCTCTCGCGCGTGCTCGGATGTTTGCGAAACGCCGACGGGGACGGAGTCTAAATCCGCTGCGCGGGGCCGCATTGAAACTCCTTTGAAGCGGTCAGCTTTCAGATATTTTGAATTGTCTTAATTTTTGTTGTCAATGGCCAATTTCAAGAATATCTTATCCAGTGTTCTCAGTAAAAGCATATAATAACTTGTTAGCTGCCCCATTATGAATTGGAAACACTTACAAGAAGAGGTGACTACATTGTTTCAGAATGCTGGTTGTTCTGCAACAGAGTCTAAGGCGGTTGAAGGAGCTCGCGGAAAACACGCAATAGATGTATTCGTTGAATTTACAATGTTCTCGTTCAAGTGTACATGGATCATTGAGTGTAAGAATTGGAAGTTAAATGTGACCAAAGAAAAAGTTCTTGCATTATCTTCTATCGTACAAGATGTGGGAGCTGATAAAGGTGTCATTGTATGCACCTCTGATTTTCAGAGTGGCGCAATACGCTGTGCTCAAAACACCAATATAATCCTGACAAATTTAGAAGATCTCAGTGAATACATCAGTGATCAGATGGAAAGAGAAGGTTGGGCAGCCCTTTCATCTCGTGTTCAAAAGCTAACTGCCCAGTACTATTCAAATGTGTATGACTCAGCCCGAGTCACCAAGCTCGGTACCGTTAGTATGATCGGGATGGGAATAATTGAAGCTCGTTACGGATCTGGCAGAATGGTACTAATCAAAAATTTAAATCAACCTGATGGAGAGGAAGAATTCATACGATTTAATAACCCTTGTGATTTTATATCACACGCAAATTCTCTACTCAATGAGCTAGAAAACGAGGGAGCATAGGGGTCAGACCTTAAGTTATAATATAACACTTGGCATCCTGTCTGATTTGTGGTACGGTTTGCCTCATGGCTCGTCCGTTAGTTGCCTATGCACTATGCCAGTATGCCGGCAGCACCCAACGCGAGGCGGCAGAGATCATGGGCGGTTGCAGTGGTGTGGCCGTGTCTCTACAACTGAAAAAGCTGCATGAACAGGCAACAAAATACAAAGACCTACAGAAAATTGTAGCGAAACTTGAGAAGAGATTGGCTTCACTAGTGAGTTAACTTATAACTTAAGGTCTGGCCCCGAAGGGCCCCGGACCCGAAGGGATTGAGAGGCTGATTGAGAAGCTCGGAGCATCAGTATAGTCGAACAACCGGAGCGGTTCATCCGAGGCGTTATATATCATAAAGGAGAAACCATGACCGAACACATAAAACACCTAAAGATCGGCCACATCCTACAAAAACATTTTTCGAAAGAAAATCTCGTGCTAGATTACGCTTGTACTAATGACACGCCGAAACAGCAGATCCCACTGTTCTCTGTCATCGAAAAATCTGCATCCTCAAGGCTGTGTAATATTGACGCTGCTCTGTTGAAAGACGGTTTTCTCAGGGTAATAATTGAAATTGAAGAAACGGGGATAATCCCAACGAAAATATGCGGGAAGTTTTTGACGTCCGCTTTTGCGGAATATCTAATACATAACTCCATTTGCGGGAGCCCTGTCAAGATTAATGACTGTCTGTTTGTACAGATACTCAACGACCAGAACTTGGAATCGAATACCAAGAAGAGGAAACAGGGAGAAATGATTGCTAAGAAGATCAATGAATTGCCGAATAAGGGGCATATCAAAGAATATGAATTGTTCTGGTATTCTGATGTAATTGCCAATAGTGATACTCTAATTAGCAAATTAAGGAAGTTCATATAGGAGTGATAAATGGCTAATACTTTTACAGTTACAAAGGAAGCTCTCAAACGGAGTTTCGCAGTCTACGTGGTAAAGGCACAGAAAGCCAAAAAAATATATTTGTATGTCGGAAAGACCGGCGATAACCGCGAGGGATGCAATCCGCTTATCTCGAGATGCGGCAACCACTTTTCATATAACAAAATTCATTCCCAAATCCGGAACAAAATACCTAATCACGAGGAGTATGAGTACAAATACTATTTTGATCACTTTGGCAATTACTCGATGCAGAGTAGTAATAGGCAAAGTATTGATCTTATCAATGAGATGGAGAGATGGCTAAACCAACTAGTTCAAGAGATGATTAGTAATCTGGATAGTGAAAAGGTAGAATTACTGAATGTTTACAAGGGAGTTAGCGCCAACCGAGCAGTTTGCGAAGAAAGGCAGCGTTTTAGAAATAAAAGCAGACAAAATAAACTGACAAAAATAATCGAAGTACTACGAGCGGATATTGAATGATATATAACAAACGAGTCGAACCAATTCCGGGGACACCATACCTATTTCCGGACATATTATAGACATTCACCTATTAAAATTTAAGTACCACAGTCTTATTAAAATTCTCATTCTCAAAAGCCTTCCTTCGACGAAATAATCAATTTAAAAAACCGCATCTTTTTCCTGTTTTCACAGGAATGACATTACTTCCGCCTGTTATCGCTTACTAATGAATAATTTAGACTATTTTCATCGTTTTTTCAAGACAAAAAGCGAATAAAATCCTGACCTTTCCCGGCCATTCATTAGATACAGCGTTTGTCGATGAGAGGCCTAAGGGGTCAGGGTTTAATTCGTGCAATCACTACTTGACTCGGCCCAAAGGGGACCTTGAAAAGAATAAGGGGTCAAGTATTAATTCTTCTGATTGCCTTGACCTGTCCGCAAAAATCGTGTATTTCAATTTATTATTATGCCTCGCAGCTTACGCATAGAATATCCTGGTACTCTGACCCTAAAAGGCGAAGACTCTGAATCGCGGTGTTATCGAGATAGTGACCGTTCTATTTTTCCACATTTTTATTGTCAATGGCCAATTTCAAGAATATCTTATCCGGTGTTCTCAGTAAAAGCATATAATAACTTGTTCTGCTAAAGAAAAGGAGAGATATCTATGTTACTTGTTGCAGCCCAATCTCAAGCCTTCGGCTTCATGCTTATCCCAATGTTAATTGCCCTAATACCTTGGATAATCATGCTAGTTGCTGTTTGGCGTGCTATGAAGGCACATGAATCCATCGCCGAGAGTCTTCGTCAAATTGCACAGAAAGAGCAGAAATTATAGATCCACGAACAATCAGCCCAAGGTGGGCAGAACAAGGCGGTGCAAGCGACCTTTAATCGCTTCGCGATCAAAGGTCGCCTGATCTTCGCGTTCTGCAAGCAGCAAGCGAAGGATCATTCAAAACTGAATCAAGGGGGGGGCTAAGGGGTCAGACCTTAAGTTATAAGTTAACTCACTAGTGAAGCCAATCTCTTCTCAAGTTTCGCTACAATTTTCTGGAGGAATTCCGGGGACACCATACCTATTTCCGGACATGCTATAGACATTCGCCTATTAAAATTAAAGTAACACAGTCTAATTAAAATTCTCATTCTCGAAAGTCTTCCTTCGACGAAATAATCAATTTAAAAAACCGCATCTTTTTCCTGTTTTCACAGGAATGACATTACTTCCGCCTGCTATCGCTTACTAATGAATAATCTAGACTATTTTCATCGTTTTTTCAAGACAAAAATCGAATAAAGCCTTAGCCATTACCGGCCATTCATTAGATACAGCGTTTGTCGATGAAAATTCTTACCTACGATTTTTTAAAAAAAGAAAGATTTTTCATATATTGCCGCGAAAAGCCTGTTTTTGATGAAAAAAGCAAGTTCTTTTACCACGAAGTTTAAGTCTGCCCTGAGCCATTCATTTTCCGATGTATCCTTGAATGAAATGGAGTTTGGGAATACGATACGGTTATATTACAGAGACTTTTAGGAAGGAACTAAAGTGGCAAATATTGATAGGCGTAAAGTTTTAGGTATGATGGCTGCCGGGCTGGCAGGGGGCTTCCTTCATCCGAGACTTGCATACGGCAATGGATTGGAAAAAGTTAACAAAAAGACACCGATGCTGCACGTGACGGACCTTTTTCGCCCGCACATGGATCCTGACGATCATTGGGATTTGGCCTGTGTTTATGCATTGGCCTACCGCGGCGATATCGATCTTAAAGGCGTTCTGATTGATCATCCGCCCGGGAATGCCGATGGACGAAATCCTGATATCGCAGCCGTAGCACAGATGAACTTAATCGCCGGTACTTTCGTCCCGGTTGCGGTGGGGTCCGGCATATCTATGAAATCGCGCGATGACGTTCAAGAGCATGCTTCGCCGGCCCATCGTCAAGGGGTACGAATGGTGCTGGAGGTACTGCGAACGTCGCCGGAACCGGTTGTTATCAATATTCTGGGATCGAGCCGGGATGTTGCGATAGCGGGCAAAAAGGCCCCGAATCTTTTTAAGACTAAATGTGCCGCAATTTATTTAAACGCCGGGACGGGTTCTGGCAAAATGAGTCCGGCATCGAAACTTGAATATAACGTCACACTTGAAAGCTATGCGTTTGCGGCTATCTTCGATTTGCCGTGCCCGGTCTATTGGATGCCGTGCTTCGAGGAGATGGAATCCGACTGGCAGGAGAAAGTAAGAGAATACGGCACGCATTACAGGTTTCGGCAGGACGAGATACTCCCCGGCTTGTCGGATATGGTTCAGAATTACTTCGCTTATATGTTCGGCAGATACACGGATAACAACTGGCTGGGTTATCTCAAAGGCACGAAGGATGAAGCGTTATTGTCCAAAGTTGGAAGTATGTATCGGAACATGTGGTGCACGGCGGGTTTTCTGCATGCGGCGGGTTATACGGTGACTCGTGACGGACAAATTGTGCCTTTGAATGAAAAACGCGCCCGGCCGGTTTTTACTTTCGATGCGATAAAGGTCAAATGTGACGATAACGGCGTGACGCAGTGGGTTCGTGACTACGCTTCGAAAGACCGTTTCATCTTTCACGTTCGGGATACTGACAATTATCAATCCGCCATGACCGGCGCGATGAAATCGCTGCTAACGGCACTGCCTTAATGCAAATACTCCAGAATGGGAAAAAATGGATTCCCGCTTCCGGGCCTGTTGCCAAAGACGAGATTGCTTCGTCGCTCGCCCCTAAGTGGCAAGCTCCTCGCAATGACAGAAAACGCTAATCGAAGCTCACGGTTGCTTGTCCCTTATCTTTGCTGAGCAGCACTTCCTTTTTTTCCGCACCGCACGTCACGGCGTATTTTCCGTAGAACGCACGGATGCGGCATTGGCCGCTGGCGTCTGCCTTGACCTTGCTATCGGTCCACCATTCTTTGAAAATCAGGTCTCGATAGGCGCCGGCCGCGGGCGTGGGCGTCCAGTCGCGGCGGTACAGCGAAGACTGCCGAATCCAGTTGGCGTCCTCCCAGAAGCCCCACATGAGAATCCCTTCGACCGCCGGATGAGCGAAGCAGATGCGATAGTAGTCCGTTATGGCTTTCGCTTTTGCCTGCTCCTGCTCCGGCGTCAGCTTCCACTCTTTCGTGAAAACCGAGCGCTGGCCGGGCATGTTGAACTCGGTGATGCGAATCGGCAGGCCGATTTTCGCCAGTTCGTTCAGGGCGTTTTGTAAAGCCTTTGGATCGAAGGTCTCGCCGTGCAGATGTCCCTGCACCCCTATCCCAGCCATAGGCGCGCCTTGTTCGAGCAGTCCGCGGATGTGTTTAATGTAGTCATCAAGCCGGTTGCCGGTCAGAATGTCGTAGTCGTTGAAGAAGAGCCTGGCGCCGGGATCGGCCTGTTTGACCCAGTCGGCCATCTGTTTGGTAATGCCCGGGCCGAGGCGGTCTTCGTAATAGTTGGCGTGGATCATCTCGTTGTTTAGGTCGTATTCGGCGAATCGGCCCCGGTAGCGGCGCCCAATATCGAGTGCGCGCGCTTTCAAGGTCTCGCGCAGCGTCTCATCATCCATCGCCTTGAGCCATTGCTGCACCCGGTTCGGAATCCCCCAGAAAATGTTGTGTCCGCGCAAAGGAATCTCGTGCCGGTCAGTCCAGGCCAGGATGGCGTCGACAGTCGCGTAATTCACCCGGCCCGGCTCCCGTTCCATGTCGTGCCATTTCAGCGCGTTTTCAGTCACGGCGGCATTAAAGTTGGCCAGGAACGTTTCTTCGTACTTGCGTTGATCTTCGGCGCTCATTCGGCCGCTGAACGCCCCCGAAGACAAGGCCGCGCCGAACCAGAACTCATGCCGTAACTGCTCGACGTGCACTTCGGCCCCCGGCCCGGCCTTTACGACCAGGTCCCCCATCCGATGCTCCTGAATCTTCGCCTTAATCGCCTCGGGCTCAAGCTCATCCGATGCGCCCGCACCGAAAGCCGCAACGATCCCGCCGAAAATACATGCCAAACCAACTAAAATTCCATATCTCTTCATTTTACGTCCCTTCCTAAAAAATCCGGGCCTCTTTTCCAACAGCACTGCCAAAGGTAGAATATCACAATAATCCAAAGATTCAATCTTTATGGCTGCCCGGACCCCGAAAAGTTGCTTACACGACCAAATAAGTTTGACCATGCCACCCTTCGGGAAGCTGATATTTCCGGTTCTTCCGAGTAATGAGTAGGTACATATGGCGTTCCTTATGACCAAGAAAAATCGTTCGGGGCCCCAGAGGCTCAAATTTCCCCCCGGCTGCCCAAATTTGGGCCTCTGCCCAAACGATTTTTCTCTCGACACAACCCCAAGGCCCCGATGTCTTCGCACCACATACGCATTAATCGGATGAATCCAAAAAATATGTATGGTGTCCCCAGATATCACTGAAACGCAGATAAATACTGATAAACATGGTTAATCAGTTGGTTTATGATCATCTTCAAATTTCGTGATATTGTAAGACACTGTTGGAGAGGAGGCTTCACCAAGATCTTTGAGAAATCCTGGAGGAACTTGCAATCCCAAATTCTGCGCCTTATGGACATCTTCCCATGCTTCATCATACTTTCCCGTGAGGTAGTAGGCAAACGCACGTTTATGGTAGGCCTTTGCAGACATTGGACTTAGCTCAATAACTTTGGTGTAGTCGGAGATAGCCAGGTCATATTCGCCTTTAGCACCATAGGCAAGCCCCCGACGGTTGTAGGCTTGAGCATCATTTGGATCTAACTCAATAGACTTGCCATAATCTATGATAGCCTGGTCATATTGGCCTTTCTTGTGGTAGGAAATCGCCCGATTGTAACAGGCTTGAGCGTATCGCGGATTTATCTCAATAGCTTTGGTGCAATCGGAAACTGCCTCGTCATATAATTCTTTAGCGATATAGACAGCCCCTCGATTGCAGTAGGCTTCAGCATAGCCTGGGTTAATCTCAATGGCCTTAGTGCAATCCGAGATCGCCTCATCATATTGCCCTTTGGTGATATAGGCAGCCCCGCGGTTGCAGTAGGCCTCAGCATAGTCTGGATTAATCTCAACGGCCCTGGTGAAATCTGATACGGCCAGGTTATGCCGGCTCTTCTTATAGTAGACAATCGCCCGATTGAAATAAGCCTCAGCCAACATTGGATTGACCTCAATCGCCTTAGTATAATCAGAGATAGCGTGATCATATTGGCATTTGGCTTTGTAGGCATTACCACGATCGTTATAGACCATTGTATATTGCGGGCATATTTCAATAGCCTTGTCGAAGTCCTGGATCGCTTTATCAAATTGCTCTTTGGCAAAGTATAGAACTCCACGGTTGTAGTAGGCTTCAGCCAATATTGGGTTTATCTCAAGGGCCTTTGTAAGGTCTGAAATAGCCTGGTCATATTGACCTTTAGCCTTGCCGGCAATCGCCTTATTGTACCAGGCTTCAACATATAGTGGATTAATCACAATGGCCTCTGTGTAATCAGAGATAGCCTGATCATATTGACCTTTAGCCTTGTAAGCATTGCCTCGATTGTAGTAGGTTGTAGCATCTCCTGGTTTTATCTCGATGGCCTTGGTGTAGTCTGAGATAGCCTGGTCATATTGGCCTTTGCTGTAGTAAAGAACCGCCCGACTAATACAGGTTTCAGCTAAGCCTGGGTCCTTCTCAATCGCTACGGTCTCATCTGAGACGGTCAAATTATGTTCATCTTTAACCGTTGGGGCGGTCTCCTGATTGTAGCCGTCAATAGATTTGTCTCTGCATCCTATAAAGAATACATAAAGAACCATCCCATAAGTCAGCAGTATGCTAATAAACGCTCTTTCGCCCTGAATCCGCAACATAACGCACCTCGCTTGTCCCATTCAATATTCTTCGAATGTTTGTGATAGTTTCTATTTCGGCAGGATCTCCTGGCAGTATGAATTCTTTCATTGTGCCATTTAATAGCAGGATCTACATTAGCCAGAAATTTTCTCTATAGACCGATAAAGTTCAGTTGAACGATAGAAATAATTGTCGTCAGACAGTCCAATAGAAAAATGCAGGGGATTAGCATAGCCCCGGCTGAGGTTGCTGATTTAAGACACAGCTTTAATTTTACCGTCAGAGCTAATCTTACGCCACAGTCACATCCTTGCACAAATAGATGTCTTGAATGGCGTGGAACAATTCGACACCTTTTTTCATCGGCTTCTGGAAAGCTTTTCTGCCGGTTATCAGGCCTATTCCGCCGGCCCTTTTGTTGATTACGGCGGTTTTTACAACCTGGGCCAGATCGTTCTTGCCGGAAGCCCCGCCCGAGTTGATTAATCCGATCCTGCCCATGTAGTTGTTCACCACCTGATATCGTGTCAAATCGATGGGGTGCTCGGAATTGAGCTGCGTGTACATTTTCTCACTGAACTTCCCGTAGCTCCCCTGCTTGTTCAATGCCTTGTAGCCGCCGTCGCAGACGGGCTGCTTCTGCTTGATGATGTCGGCCTGCATGGTCGCGCCGAGGTGGTTGGCCTGTCCGGTCATGTCGGAGCTGAGGTGATAATCCACCCCTTCGACTTTGAATGCCGAGTTGCGCAGATAGCACCAGAGAATAGTCACCATCCCGAGCTCATGGGCCTTATGAAAGACCTCGCAGATTTCTTTGATCTGCCGGCTGCTCTCGGCCGAGCCGAAGTAAATCGTCGCCCCGACCGCGACGGCACCCATATCGAATGCCTGTTTGACATTGGCGAACAGTATCTGGTCGAACGTGTTGGGATAGCTGAGCAATTCGTTGTGGTTGAGCTTGACAATGAAAGGTATCTTGTGAGCGTATTTCCTCGAAATACTCCCGAGCACTCCCACGGTCGAAGCTACGGCGTTACAGCCCGCTTCGAGAGCCAGCTTGACGATATTCTCGCCGTCGAAATAGATGGGATTCGGTGCAAAAGAGGCCCCGGCGGAATGCTCGATGCCCTGGTCCACGGGCAGGATCGAAAGATAGCCCGTGCCGGCAAGCCTTCCCGTGTTGAACAGCAATTGCATATTCCTGAGCACCGGATTCGGCCGGTCGGACAGCGCCAGGATTCTGTCGATCCAGTCGGGGCCGGGAACATGAATATGGTCATTTTTTACCTTGGGCGTTTTAAAGCCGAGCAGATAATCGCTGTCTTTGCCCAGTAACTCCGCTATTTTTTCCACGTTCATTTGAAACTCCTTTTAGGATTAATATTCGGCGGTTATTCCGGCCGTAAGTCTAAAGCCGCATTTTATATGTCTCTATCAGATTTTTCAATTCCTTCTTATCGAGGTCACGTTCATACAGCGGAATTTGTTTTTCTTCGTAGATTCCGACATTTTCTTCGAAGGATGGCTTTTGCGGACTCTGATAGAAAATGCCGAGCGGCAGCTTTTCGGTCTCGGTCGCCTTCTCGAAAGCTTTCTGCCTGTCCGATGGATCGTGGTCCTCGAGATTATACGTATTCTCCTTGAACCACTGAATCGTATTGGTCCTGTTGAATGTGACGCATGGCTGGAATATATCGACCAGCGCATAGCCTTTATGCTCGATTGCTTTTTTCAGGATATCCGTCGTCCGCTCGATGTCACCGGCGAAGGCTCTTGCGACGAAGCTCGCATCCAGGGCGATAGCCACCGCCAGCGGATTGAACGGTTCGAGGAAGACGCCGCTCACCTGGACGGGAGTGACAAAGCCCTTCTGGCTGGTTGGTGACGCCTGGCCTTTGGTCAGGCCGTAGACCATATTGTTGTGAACGATATTGGTGATGTTCGGGTTTCGGCGTATCGTGTGGATGAAGTGGTTGCCGCCCTCGCCGTACATATCGCCGTCGCCGCTTTCGGCGATTACGGTCAGCGCCGGATTGGCGGCTTTAATCGCCGTTGCCGCCGGAAGGGCGCGGCCGTGCAGACCGTTGAAGACGTTCGTCCTGATGTAATGGGGTATCTTCGCCGCCTGGCCGATACCGGAGACAAGCACAAGATCCGCCGGCTTGATTTGCAGCTCGGCCAGGGCGCGCTTCAACATCTTGAGAATGGGAAAATTGCCGCAGCCCGGGCACCATGCAATGTCAATATCGTTCATATCGAAAACTTTAGTATCCACAGCTTCGTTCCTAATTCAATAAGTCTTTCAACTTTTCGGCCAGCTCTTCGACGAAAAAACTCAGGCCGTTATATTTGAGAATCTTCTCATCAAAGTCGATTCCCGTATGGAGTTTTATCAGTTTGGCGAATTGAGAGGTGGCGTTGTTCTCCACGATGATTGTCTTTTCGGCTTTTTGCAGATAATCGGCGGTTTCGTCCGGCAGCGGATAGACCTGCTTGAAATGCAGCAACGCCACATCGTCCCTGCCGAGCTTCCGCACGGCTTCTTCGGCGATGTTCTGCGTAGAGCCCCAGCACACGATAAGGTTCTTATAATTCTTCGGCCCCGTCAGCTCCGGCGGGATGTTATCTTTTTTCAGCAGTTCACCTTTCTTTAGCCTTTTATCGACCATTTTGATTCTCAGGTCGAGATCTTCGGTGATATGCCCCTCCGTGTCGTGCTCGTCGCTGTCGGCGGCGATTAATCCGGTTCCGAAGCCGGGCACGCCCCTCGGTGAGACGCCGCTCTTTGTGAATTCGTATCTGCGGTAGTCTTTTTTCGTCAAAGTGACATATTTTTCAATTTTCGCCTTCGACAAATCGGGAGCAATGGTATTGTAGTATGAATCCATGAAATACTGGTCGGTGAGAATAAAAACCGGCACCTGATATTTGTCGGCCAGATTGAATGCTCTCTGCGTCAGGCTGAAGGCATCTTCGATTTTTCCGGGGGCGAAAATGATTCGCGGGAACTCGCCGTGCCCGGCATAAAGGGCAAGCTCCAGGTCGGCCTGTTCGGTCCGCGTGGGTAGCCCGGTGGCCGGGCCCGGCCTCTGGGCCAGATGGACTACCATCGGGCTCTCCATTATACCGGCCAGACTTACGCCTTCGGTCATCAGGGCAAAACCGCCGCCGGATGTTGTCGCCATCGCCCGCGCGCCGGCGTACCACGCACCGAGCCCCATGTTAATCGCGGCTATCTCGTCTTCGGCCTGCTCGGCGATAATGCCGAAAGTTCTGGCGTTTTTAGCAAGAAACGCCAGCACACTCGTTGACGGTGACATCGGGTAGGAGGCGATGAAATTGCAGCCTCCGGCGACGGCACCAAGGGCCACTGCTTCGCCCCCGTTCAGAAGGACCTGGTCTTCGACGCCGGTGCCACCGACAATATTAAAATTAATTTTAGAGGACCTGGCCAGGCCGGCGCCGAACTCGAAGCCCTTCTTCAACGCGGCGAGGTTTTTTTGCACTATATCTGCGGACTTGGCGGAGAAAAACTTCTCTACGTATTTGCCTGCCATTGTCAGTTCGACTCCGAAGATACCGGCTATAGTCCCGACGGCAACGACATTGGAATAAATCTTATCGCCGATTTCCGCCGCCGTCCCGGTAAAGGGAACATCGACAAACTTATGCTTAGTTTGGGCAATATCCTCGCCGATAATTTCTTTGTCCGCCAGGATGACCGTCCGGCTGGAAATGTTGCGCTCGACGTGCCGCAAGGCGCCGTTGTTCAGAGGAACAAGAATGTCGATTGTGCTGACGGCGGCGCGGACCGGCCCCGAGCCTATCCGGATGCTGGTGGAGTTCATTCCCCCGCGAATGCGAGACATGTACTCTTTTGTCGCGAATACGTTATATCCGGCGAGTTTGAAGATTCGCGTCAGGAGGTGCTCGACCGTCTGGATGCCCTGGCCGGCCTGCCCGCACAAAACAATCGATACGCTTTCGGGATTGTGTGATGATAATCCTTTGCTCATAATATTCCCTGCCTATTCGCTGAGCCGATAAATTTTCATGGCTATGCCGGCGTTTTCGTTTTGTTCACTTTTCCTTGACTCGAACAATACCACATCCATCTTGAAATTCAATCTTTTTGTCTGCATATCGAAGCCGGGTATGTTAATATCAGCAGAAATCGCCAATCTGAATAACTGTATTACGATAGTATAAATGAGGCCCGAGAATAGTGCCGGAGACCTTGATCCCGCCCACGGCGGATAAAAAAACGTGGTTTTCGAAGCACCTTGCACTGCTGCTGTTATGTGCGGTTGTTCCGGCTGTCTGTCCGGCGTATGGCGAGACGTTTTCATTTGCCATCATTGCGGATCCGCATATCGACGGGAATCCGGATCACAGAGCTAAGTTCGAGACTGCGGTTGACTGGATCATCGGCAATAAGGAAAGTAAAGATATAGAACTGACTTTCGTATTGGGAGATATTGCATGGGGCGGCTCCCGAAGCAATCGAAATCTCGGCACGGCAAAGAAAATCCTCGACCGCCTCAGCAATAACGGAATTACTTACATTCCCCTCATAGGTGATAATGAAGTTCAGGCCGGGTGTGAGAAGGAGTTTCAGGAGGTCTTCGGGCCGCACTTTAATACCCTCTCCGGGATTCTCGACAATTGGCGAAAGGCCCCTACTCCTGTTGCAGGCAAATATCTTCAGAATTTCTCCTTCGATTATAAGGGCTGTCATTTCGTGTGTCCTGATTTCAATTCCAGGAAAGCCGGCGGCCAGGGCGGCGAGCTTCATGATTTCACAGGCGGTAGCTGGCCCTGGTTCAAAAACGATATCGAACGATGCCCCAAATCCAAAAATGAGAACATAGTCATTATGACGCATATCGGGATGTTTAACACCGGATTCGAATTTGCGGACCGGTTTGTATATTCGGAAAGCGAGATGGACACGATAAAGAGCTTCCTCAACGACTATAAGGACAACGTGGATACGAATTATGCAGGCCATCTTCATCTGAATTGGTATGTGCCGGTATGGTCCCGATTATTCGTTCCGCTTTATCACGTCAGAGTGACGGATGAAACATGGTCTCAGTTACAATGGCCCGAGAGTGAAGACCCGGGATTGACAGTCAGGTGGGTGCAGGCCGATAACAGCGGCTTGAAAATATCCTATCGTCAGAATATCGAAAAAATAGGCGAAGAAGCGCCGATTCAGAAATGAAGTCTGTGCAGTAATTGTGCTCCGGCTTAAACCATGCCGGGCAGTTTATTGTGCAGCGGATCTGACGCCTCGCTGTACTCTTTGGAAGTCCGCAATTTCGCCATCCTGCCGGACGAGCTGGCCGAACTCGGTGAAGATTTTAGGCTTATCCCACCGCCAGTGCTCGACGTGGCCGTCGGCGAAAGAGAAGTTGCCCCCCTGCGAGTGCCGGCCGGCGGGCAGGTCCCACCATCTCGGCTGCTCCCCGCCCGATCCCCAACCCCGGGGCGGGATGCCGAAGTGGGAATCGTAAATGCTCTGCTCGTGGACATCAACGAAGAATAACAGCTCCGCCGGCGACGGATCGTCGATTTCGGATTCGGTGGCGAAGCCCGGGACGTAGTCTGTCTTGCCGCCATACGGCAAGCCGTTGATGGATTGGCTCAGGTTGTAGCTGCGTGTCCGCCGGATATTCAGCGTTTGCCCTTCCGGTGTTTGCACGCGCGACTTGTCGGATGGGCACCGGTAGATGTCGGTTGATTTGTTGTAACGAAAGAGCAGGCCGCGCTCGATATTTTCGGTGGTTGTATCGAAAGGCGCCAGGCCGGAACACCATGTCATTTTGTCGCTGAAGCCGGGCGCGGTACCTCTGGTATCGAGCAGATATACGTATCGGTTCGGCAGCAGGAAGTCGTCATTATCGAGCGAATAAAGTTTCGCACAGGTCTGAAGCTGCTTGAGATTATTCAGGCAGGTCACTTCCCGAGATTTTTCCCGGGCCAGAGAAAGCACCGGCTGCAAAAGCGCCATGAGAAGTGCGATAATCGCGATAACAACCAGCAGCTCGACCAAAGTGAAGGCCGGGAGACGCCGCGCGACGGGCGAGTTAGAGACTGCTGTTTTACTAAAGTCCGAGATATAGCCGAACACAATTGGCCTCTGAGTCCGATGTAGCATTTTTACACCCAATACCGAGTCTTCGATCTCAAACTCGACGTAAGCGTCGCGAAAATTAGCACCAGCATACAAATTCGACTCAATCTTTTTTTCCGGGGAATTCGGGCCTGGCTTTGTTTCGTCTTCGGTCGGGCTGGATGTATTTGTAGCCGGAGTTGGGATTATCTTTGTCGTAGGTGAAAGCATCGCGGTTTTCTATGAAATGTTTGACGTAGTTGACCGGGATGGCAAAGCCGAGTCCGCCGGCGAATATATATCCCATATTGGTTACGCCGATGACCTCACCGGCCAGATTGAACAGCGGGCCGCCGGAATTGCCCGGATTTATATCGGCGTTGGTTTGTATATACAGAAGTCCTTCGAAGGCCCTGTTTTTCGTGCTGATGACGCCGTTGGTAACGGTTCTTTCGAGCCCGAGCGGATTGCCGATTGCGAAGACCTCTTCGCCCGTATTGATGCGGCTGATATCACCGAGATAAACGAATGGGAGCTTCGTGTCGCCGAGCTCCTCGACCTTCAGCAGGGCCAGGTCAACAAAGGGATTGATGGCTTCTATTTTGACCTTTTTGAATTTTTTTGTTTCAAAGCCGTTCTTCGCTTTTCGGAACACCGTAACTTCGATCCTGGTTTCCTTTTCTACTACGTGATAGTTGGTTATCAGGAATCCGTCTTCGTTGATGAAAAATCCTGAGCCGGTGCCGCCCGGAGACGAGATTTTGACAACCGCCTCTGAGACTTTGTCCACGGATTTTTCGATCGTTGTTTTTTTAAGATTGGCGGTTTTGTACAGCCGGTCGGGCGCGTTATCGACAGGCTGCAACGCGGCTTCGGTGTCCGCGTTATTGGCATCAGCGTCCTGGGTTTCGGTAGCCTCGCCGTACTTGTATTCAAGTATCTTGTCCTTTGGAATCGTCAGGACCGATATGCCGATATCGATGTACAACTGCGTCTGCTTTTCCAGAATTATCTTACCGGTTATAACCTGCCCTTCTTTGAGGACAATTCTGTCCGCCCTGCAAATTGCGAACGAGCAAAGAAGCACGAGCGTGCAGAGAAACTTGTGACTTGTGCGCTTATTTGTAATAGTTCTGAGCATGTATCACTCTCAAATCAGGTTAAACTGCCAACAAGCCGGCGTAAAATACTCTGCCCGGGATGTCGCCGGGCTTTGCCGCAACAGATGCCGCCGGCACATTTATTATAAACATATACTGTCGCCGCCTATTCACTGAATAATTATTGTACGGGCTGTGAATCCCCGATGCAAATATAAAATGGATTACTCCAGAGTTTCTGATGCTCCTGGGTGCGGCTTTTAGGAAATCAAAGATGACTTGAATCGCAGCATCCTTTTCCCGATTAGCTGATCAGTCCGCTTCTCGGCATGAAACTTGCCCCCCGAATGCTTCCAAAAGTGTAGTTATAAGTGTAGCATAGGATTTGCCGAGAGGAATGACGCAGAGATGATTTTCCACAAACCTTTTAATTACAAAGGTTTGGGAAATGGGCGGTATTGGACTTGAACCAACGACCTCCTGCGTGTCGAGCAGG
>Ga0307378_10006384_pt1 | contig 16157 bp, 13 predicted proteins | sample UN1MG_FD_202238 | JGI IMG/M metagenome (GOLD analysis project Ga0307378, IMG submission 202238) | Soil microbial communities from Risofladan, Vaasa, Finland - UN-1 | ecosystem: Environmental > Terrestrial > Soil > Coastal area > Acid sulfate soil | place: Finland: Risofladan, Vaasa | collected... | reverse complement strand
AAAACCGTACCAGCATTAATTAGAGGGTATTGTCAGATCCCTCCGACAAGTCCATATTACAACCAATCACCAGCTGGTATTTGATCCACCACATGCCGCAGGACAGGATCAACATTAGTATATACCTTGTTTGTCAGATCTGGTGAAGAATGCTCCAATAACTTCTGTGTGACAGTTGTGGATACGCCGTTCTGAGCAAGCATAGAACCAAAGGTCTTTCGTAAATCATGAAATTTGAAATCATCCAAGCAAAGTTTCCGACGTATCTTTTTCCATCTGTACCGGCTGAATTGTCATTAAATATCTTTTCTTGTCCAGCATCTAATCCGGAAACATATTTCTTCAGCTCTGCCATGATCGGAACCGGCACAGGCCGTGAGCCCATGCTCTTTCTCGTCTTTTTACTCCTTGTAGTAATAGAGTTGCTCTCAAAGTCAATATCAGGAACTCTTATTGATTCAATATCACCCAGTCTAAGGCCTGTGCCTAAAGCCAAAAGAATTCTCATCCTCAATGTCTTATGTGGTTTGGAAGTTGACAGCAATTTCTTTATCTGAGTGTTATTCAAGGATTTTACAGGCCTCTCATCTTCCTTCATTTCTTTGACTTCTATTTCACCATTTACGTATCTGTTTTTCCTGCACCAGTTAATAAACGCTCTCAGGTTTCTGATGTCTTTGTTAAGAGTTGAGCGTATTACTTCTTTGCCTCTTTCGATTATGTACTTGTCAATAGCGTTTTGCTTAATTTGTTTTGAGTTACATCTTCCAACCAGCCGTTCAAAGTGACGCAGAGTAAGCGCTACTTCATAAATTGAATCTTCTACATAACCAGCTACTTTTTTGCCATGTTTGTATTCTTCTACCATCTGCCGCCAATCGACGGTGACGGTTCCTGTAAATATGTCGGAATTTAATTGAGAATATTTTATCTGGCGAAAATGTTCGGCCAGAGTTTTATTTGGTAAGGCTTTTGCCTTGCGTTTGCCGCTTTCATACCAACCGCCCCACCAGCCTTTTACCCTCTTTCTTTTGTATATCCATACCTTTTTCATAACTCAATCTATCGTGATTTTAGGAGTCTAAATCAAGTGAAAAAGTAGGGTGGATTTCTTGCAAAATGGTGTCAAAATAGTGACAAGATTCGAGATTTCTTAATTATAATGAATATAAGCCTATAGTTTACAAGATATTATATCAACAATAGATTTCTTTTGAGCCGTCTACTTAATCCGATGCTACAAAAACCTTCGTTTTTTTGCTAAAAACGCGGGACGTGTAAATTAAAACAATTATTCTTGGTGCTTATACACCTTATATTTTTTGCAAGTCTTATAGCCGTCTGGTATGTATTTGTTGGGTTTGCTATAAACTACACATTTTGGCACAGTTTTTTCCTTGAAAATCTGACTTTTACACTATATTTTTCATTCAGCAGTAATGTGGTCAGTGAAACAGCTACGGGTTCTTATCTGGGAATCATATAAACATAGTTAGCTTGATGACACACTGGAGGTACAATATGTACGGTGTGACAAAAGAAGAGATGAAACGCCTTGTATCGGTTATCGATTATTCTGAGGCACTTACGATAACAGCAACACAAGACGATGTCAAGACGGCCTGTGAGATGGCAAAGACATATGGTTTTCGTGCTGTTGTGGCGTTTCCCCAACACCTCGGTATTCTGGTCGATACCTTGAAAGGGACAAATGTACGTGCACAGATTCCTGTTGGTTTTCCTTGTGGTGGAGTGACCACGCATGTCAAGTGCGCAGAGGCCGAAGAAGGGTTGAATCGAGGGGCTACAGATCTGGATATGGTAATGAATATTTCAGCATTTCAGGCCTGGAACTACCAGCGTGTATCAAAAGATGTTTCAGAGGTCATGAATGTGGCCAGGCCATTCAACGTACCATTTAAGGTGATAATTGAGATAGGGGTCCTGACTGATCGACAGATTGTTACCGCAGCAAAATTAGTTGCAGACTGTAGAGCGGATTTCGTTAAGACCTGCACGGGGTTCGGGCCGGGCCGGGCTACAGTGCATAGTGTCGGCTTGATAAAGGAAGTTGTGGGCGATCGTGTTGGGATAAAGGCCTCAGGAGGGGTAGCTTCCATCGAAGACGGGGTAACTCTCATGCGCTCCGGGGCAACAGTCGTAGCTATGCGCCGATATCTTGTTGATCAACTCAGAGAGCTTGAATCGACTGGTTAACAACACAGCTCATAATGACAATTTGTCGCTTATTCTATGAGAACCATTTTATTCCGACTGTAATTGCATCATAATAAACCAATCCGGCGGACGACCTCTGGACAGCAGCATGGGTGACGGCTGACGCATCCGTGATTCCCATGCCAGCAGCCGTCCTTCTTGGCATCCTCGGCTTGAGTGTGGTCGGCTTGAAATTGCGTAAATTTGCATAAGAGTCCCACTCAAGACAAGGCATTAGAAACAAAGATTCACGTGTTAATAGGGCTGCGAGTATTATTCTTGCAGCCTTTTTTCATTACTGAAGCCACCCCTCATCAGAGAAACATATTTTACTGAGCTGGTTTGCCTTGGCTTTTCCTCACTGCAGTATCATGTTAAGCTGGTTTTATGAGAGTCGGTGATTGTATATAAATCCTTATTAATAAACAAGGATAGAATTTTCAGGAGGAACAGTACTCAGGCCACAAAAGGTAAAATATGATACAAGCGACATAAGCGAGTTTGATCCCTTTTTGGGATATTAAAAAGCCGGTTTTGTATTTAGAAACAAGATTCAGCGTTTTAAAACTCGGTTTTCATAAATCAAATTTCAAAACACACATAATTCTTTTCATCTTTCCACAAATAATGCTTCAGTTCATTTTCTCCATTGAAAAAGACTAAGATTGTCCAGATAACTGAATCTCTCATAGCCGTTATCTTAGAATGTTGGACCGATTCGATTGACTGCAAACTCCCTGCAATTGTTGAGCTCGGCGGCAGTTTGCCTTCCATTGCACACGTCGATTATAAACTCGAATATCTCATCAGCTATGGCATCGACCTGAGTGCCTCCGATGATCTTGCCAGCATCGATATCGATAAAGTTGCTCATTCGCTGATACATTTTCGTATTGGAAGAGATTTTTATCACAGGTGAAACCGGATTACCGACCGGTGTTCCCGTGCCTGTGGTGAACAATATAAGATTTGCGCCTCCGGCAGCCATTCCGGTAACCGATTCGGGATCGTTTCCGGGCGTGTCCATAACAACAAGTCCCTTACACATTGGGCGCCGGCCGTACTCGACGAATTCATTGATGTTGGAATGGCCGCCTTTGATAATACAACCCAGCGATTTTTCCTCAATGGTACTAAGCCCTGCCTTAATGTTGCCGGGAGCCGGATTACAGCCTCGCGGGTCACCACCGGCATCTTTTATCATTTGAATATAGTCCTTAATCCGGGCCATAATTCTCTGCTTTACAGCCTCATCCGGAATTCTGGATTCCAGGCTCGATTCTGCCCCGATCATCTCAGGTATTTCCGAGAGAATCACAGTAGCACCAAGCTCCACAAGCTTGTCAGTTACTAAACCAACGGCGGGATTGGCGGTGATCCCTGAAAAAGGGTCCGAGCCGCCGCACTCAAGACCTACTGTCAGAGAGCCGATATCAACATCGCTTCGCTGCTGCTTCGAGACAAATTCTTTTATCTGCTGAAGATAATCGCAGGCAATATCCATAATTTTCCGCACGTCGCCGATTTCCTGAATCACAATGGTTTTAATAAGTTTTCCGCCGCTATCGATCCGCGATGCAATGTTATTTACAGTTACACTCTCACAACCGAGCCCAACCAGCAGCACACCTCCGACATTCGGATTGTTACAGGTGCCGCTGAGGGTGCTTAGCACTTGTTCGGTGTCGGCGCCCATATGTGTGCAGCCGTGTTGATGTGTAATTGGGATAATATCGACATTGGTCTTTACGATTTGTTCCACAACAAAATTCGCGCACGAAACGCTGGACATTACGACAATGTGGTTACGTATGCCAAAAAGGTTCTCCCTTCGCAGATATCCTTTGATTTTGATTGTGGACATACGTTCGTCTCCCCACAGAACTATACTGAGCTGATTAAATTGTGTATATGAACACAATCGCCTTTTTTAATATCTGCAATAGCAAGACCTATTACATACCCATATTTATATACCGGCTTTGACTTGCTGATGTCCGAAAGTGCTATCTTAAAACCCGCCCTGATATCTTCAGGTACGTTGATAGTAGTGCCGCTTTCGCCGGAGCTGAATATATAATCTCCCGCCAGCAAATCAACCAGCGCTGTTGCTACGTTATCTTTCTCGCTGAGAATAACAGTGTAATCTGCAAGATTTCGACATTGGCTCATTTATTACTCCAATGAAGCAGGAAATCACAGTATTTATCATTTACCATCGTGGAAGTATCCGCTGCCAATTAGGATCTATGTGTTTACGCATTTGAGCTTCATCATCCCTTTTACGATAGGGACATTTCCGGTAGCGCTCACGCCCCTTTGCCAACTGGTCATAGTCCAATTCCACCCCTAATCCGGGCTTATCGTTAATCCTGACACAACCATCCACAATCGGTACACGGCCTCCGGCAACCACCTCATCTTTTTCAGACTGCCACGGATAATGGGTGTCACAGGCATAGGTAAGATGTGGAGTTGCCGCCGCTACATGCGCCATGGCCATCAAAGACACTCCCAAATGACTGTTGGAATGCATCGACAATCCGATACCGAATACCTTACATAGATTTGCCAGATGCCGAACCTGTCGCATCCCTCCCCAATAGTGATGGTCGCAAAGAATAACTTGTACAGCATCAAGTTCCAGGGCTCGTGGTATGTCTGCAAACGATGTAACTACCACATTAGTTGCCAGGGGTGTCGTGATATTCTCTGCCATGAGCTGTTTTCTGACTTCCGCCATATTTTCCAAACCAGCGGTCGGGTCTTCCAAGTATCCACCACACGACAGCTCTTTTGCCAATTCTTTACCCACACGCACCGAGGTATTAACCGTCCAGGCTGAGTTCGGATCGATACGCAGAGGTATTTTTGCACCAAGCTCCTGGTAGAGTAGCCTTATGGCTTCAATCTCTATATCGGGCTCAAGTACACCACCTTTGAACTTAATGGAGCTGAATCCGTATTTAGCAACCATTTGTTTGACTTCCCGGACAAGTGTATCCGGAGTCATGACCTCGCCATATTCGTCCTCACGCAGATCGCCACCTTCTCCACCGCCACCGGCGTGTTTGAAAAATGGATAGGCAGAGAAAGCGACCCTGTCCCGTACACGACCGCCGATAAGGTCACATACAGGTCGGCCGACAGATTTACCTATCAAGTCAAGGCAGGCCACTTCGATAGCTGCATAAGTTCGAGTTGTTTGATCAAGAGGATTTTCACCGGGCACAAGGTAGGTCTGGGAGCGGTCGATTCCGGAGCCTTCACCTTCCACCATCGAAGAAAGCAAGCCAGTCAGCCGGTAAGGATTTTGACCAATAACCTTTTGGCGGACTGCCTCGAGTGTGCGTGCAGGTACTTCTCCACCGTATGTCTCAGAGATTCCTATTATGCCATCTTCACTTTCTATTTCCAGAATCGTCCGCAGGGCATAGGGCGCATGAAGGCCATAGGAGCTGCGTAAAGGGGGGTCTGCGATAGCGATGGAGTGAACACGCATGTCGATAATTTTCATTCTGATTCCTTAATTTATATTTATCGATATTTTTAAACCAACGGGAAAAGGCGAGCCAGAATCATAATCACAAACAGACCAACGATACCCATCAGCGTCATCATCGTCGAGCAGGTTTTCAACGTTTCCCCCTCCGTCATACCGGACATCTTGCATATCACCCAGAAACCACTGTCATTCATCCAGGGAATGAGTTTTGACCCACATCCAATGACCAGTGCCAGATAAACCGGATGAAATCCCAACTGTCCACCGCCGGCCAGACCACCAAGAATGCCGACCGCGGTTATCATGGCAACCGTTGCGGAACCCTGGGCCGTTCGGACAATAGCTGTCACACAAAATGCCAGAGGAAGTACGGCTATGTGGTAAGAAGCAGCCAGCTCCTGAATGCGAAAGCCGATACCGGTCTGCTGCAGGATTCCGCCAAAGGCACCGCCGGCAGAGGTTATCAAAATGATTAAACCGCCGCTCGAGAGTGCATTCTGAAGGAGCGTTGTGATATTCTTCTTACTGCCTCGATTCCACCAGGTATAAGTCAATAAAGCAATTGCAGCCGAGATTGTCAGGGCCACGTTGGGATTGCCGACATTGTCAACCAACACTGCAATGCTTTGCCACAATGGGGCCGTTGTTATGGAAGATTGTGTCTTCGACAAGGATTCGAAAAACGTCCCTCCGGCAATCAAAATAACAGGCAGAATGATGGGCAGCATAGAAAGCCAAAACGGCGGCAGGGTTGCTTCATCTTTTTCTGTCATACGTTTAAGGTCAGCGGCAGAAGTATCAGCCGTGTCCCTGACAGGCATCGGCCATTTTCGATTTGCCCATAGCGCATAAAGATAACCGGCGCTCACTGTAAAGAAACCGACTACGATTCCCCCTATGATCATGAGCCCCATGTTTACAGAAAGTGCACCTGCAACGAACAAAGGACCCGGAGTCGGCGGCACAAGAGAATGGGTCATTGTAGCCCCTGCTACAATCGACATTATGTAGAGACCATAATTGCGACCTGTCCTGACTCCCATCGCCTTGCCTAAGGGCATCATAAGATAGAAAACCGTATCGAAAAAGACAGGCATTCCGAGAAGAAAGCCGCTGCTTAAAAATGCGTGTGACGCGTGTTTTTCCCCAAGCCATTTTACCAGCGAACGGACAATTCGCTCGGCAGCACCGCTTTCGAACAAAAACTTCCCAATGATGGAAGCCATTGCAATCAGAATCCCTATCTTGGTGCAAGTACGGCCAAATCCCTGCGCCACCCGCTGACCCACTGAAGACTCCACCAGTGCGGTCTTTTCTTTGACTGTCATCTCTTTTTGATTGGCATACCTCTCTAATGCCACTGATGTGGTAAGACTTCCGATAATCAGTGCTCCGAGTATTAACGCCAGAAATGCGTGCAAACGCAGAAGCAAAATACCGCCCAGCACAACAATCATGCCAACCAATAAAAGCCAGAGGGGATCGATCATGACGTGTTTCCTTTCACCCATTTGACGCTGTGATCCCCCGTCACGGCGATTGTCTCGGCCGTAGAATTCAACTTAAATATGGACCAGGGACCTTGAATAAAAGGATATTTTTCAATGACATTTTCGTTAATTTCAATTCCCATGCCGTGCCCATCCGGTAGAACAAGATACCCGTTCTCAATTTCCAGAGCCTCGGATAATATCTCGTCAGCCAGCGGAAAGGGATACATCACCGGATGTTCCCTGTGCGAGTAACAGGGGTATTCGAGCCACTCAACAACAGTTTCGGGCCAGCATACACCCAACTGACCAGCCGTTAATACTTCCAGGGCCGTACCCCAGCTATGAAACGCAAATCGCAGCCCCTGTTTGCTGACACCTTCAAAGATTCGTTGGGCACTCGAGAATCCTCCCTGGCAAAGAATATCCATCTGAACATAATCAACCGCTTCTGAGTTAATCAGGTCGTTAAAGCCTAACTCATCCGGTTCGTGCTCACCTGAAGCCAGTTTCACATCCGATTGGGCGCGCAATTTTCGGTACGCAGCATGGTCATCCGGCGGTAAAGGTTCTTCCAGCCAGACAGGATAATACTCCTTCATATCATGGACCAATTTCGCAATAGTCTCGAAGGAATAGTTTTTGTCCCCCATCCTCCACCATGTATGAGCATCGACCATGAGTCCGGCATCAGGACCAACAGCCTCCCGCATCAGAGCAACAGTCTTAAGGTCATTCTCCGGCCCTTTACCAGGGCGCATTTTGTACGCCGAAAATCCCATGTCTATGACAGCCTGTGCTTCTTCGGCATACTCCTCAGGTTCCATGTACATACCCGCACTGCCATACAGTTTGATCCTGTCACGCTGCCGACCGCCAAGCAAAGCCGACAGTGTACATCCTTCATACCTTGCCACAAGATCGAGTAATGCTATTTCAACAGCCTTATAGGTTTTCATGACTTCCCGGTTTGCTGAAAAGCAAAATTCCTGCCAGCGGCGAGGGTCCTTGCCTATCAGAAAAGGTGCAATTGTCTGCTTTATTTCTCTGTCTGCCCGCTCGTGAGCAGGGCCTGGAGCATATCCCTTCAAGCCAGAATCGGTGGTTATTCGAATTAACATCGCATCCCTTTTGAAAATTGTCCGTTCTCCCGCCCAAAACTGTAATTTGACAGGCTCAGGCATTTGATAGGACATAAGAAAAGAGTTAACATGCGTAATTTTCAAAGTTTGTTTCCTCGCTAATCCTCAAGATTAGATTAATATATGATTTCTATTTCCCGGCTTCGTGAGAGTTTTTCAGCTCATTTAATCTCTCAGCCATTTTGCAGGCTCCAATCTGGACAAAGCTCGAATCCGAACTACAGGCAACAAAACGGAATCCCAATTCATAGTACTTCTTAAATTCTTCAGGCTTCTGAAGCAGGATACCGGCCGCCTTACCCTCTTTTACAGCCGCATCAGCAGTGGCTTTAACAGCATCGATAAATCTCGGATGGTCGAGCTGACCATAAACACCCAACGCAATTGAGAGGTCCATCGGTCCAATAAACAGCACATCGATTTCGTCGATTGCCGCCACTGAATCCAGACTGTTGAGTATTTCTTCCGTTTCGATTTGGACGATGCAGACGAGGTTCTTTTTTTGATTTGCATAATATTCACTAAAATCAGAACCGAAATTTGTCGCCCTGACCATTCGGGCGACACCTCTTATCCCTTCCGGTGGATATCGGATGGCTTTTGCCGCCTGCCGGGCTTCTTCCAGTGTTTTGATTCGAGGACACATAATACCTTCTGTGCCTAAATCGAGAATCCGATGAAAACGCTGTCTCTGATATGATTCAACTCTGACAATGACAGCTGCAGGCGTGTGCTCCAATGCCTGCAACTGCTGCAATACCTGCCCTTCAGAACCCATGCCATGTTCTATATCTATGAGGACCCAGTCAAATCCCGACATACCTACTATCTCAGACGTGAGAGATGATCCAAGATTTAACCAGCATCCAATCAAAGTTTCGCCTTTGTATATACGTGCTTTGATGTTCTTCATTGCATCTCCAGTTTTGGTCTATTGGAATAGTAGTTGGGTAAAAACCGCCCGGCTTTCTTGCGAAAACCTACAAGACAGGCCGCTTTTGCCGGATTGCTTCATGCCATCCATGGTCGTGCGCGACCTTTACGCTTAATTTCAGCGATGATGTCACGTGTAATAAGCACATCTTCGCGAACCTGAAAGTCGAACATGCCGACATTGGCGAAATCCGCTCCGTTTTCAAATGCAAATCTGAAGCCCTTTTGCGGGAGTATGGCTCCGGCCGCTAAAACCTTAAAGGCAATCCACGGCTTCTTGACGTTTCTCATAAACTCAATTGTCTCTTCAGGCCTGGTACACCACATGTTGTCGTGGGGCGGCAGCCCACGCTCGGGACACTCGTCTTTTGGTGTGGCAGACCAATAATCGCCACTGTGCAGCGTCTTCATATAGAAGTCCACCTTAACACCAGCCTTTTCCATAGCAATTGGCACTTCAAGAGAATGACAGGCACAGCCGGCAATCAGTCCATTTTTTTTGATGAACTCAACAGCTTTAGCTAACAGATCCACACGGTTATTCCTGATCCAATTGTCACCTATGCCCCCATGTATAAAGGCACCGACAGCACCGTTATCGATTGCCGTTTGAATCGAACCGTAAAGGTCATAGGTTTTCGGGTAAGTTTGGGCAATCCACTGAATCTTTCCGCCCCATTCATTACGATACCGGTTATACACTCGAATGGTTGGGTCCTCACCGAAGGCGTAGGGGCTGTTGACCGGCCCTATCATCGTGTTGATACCACATTCCTCACATATTTGCCATGTTTCAATGATCTTTTTGTCTGTGAAGTAGTGCCTCATCAACGAAGCAACGTAAATCAAATCACGATCGTGGGAACTGCCGATTATTAGATTACCTCCGCAAATCAGGCGGCTGATCTCGACATGTCTAATCCTGCCCATCGGTATATCGATATTGGTGCTTTTCTGTCGGGCTCGTGTTTGTTCATCTATTCTCTGAGCGGTTGATTTTGCTGAAAGAACATGTTCCTTATAACCTGCCGCCAATGTTAGGCCGGCAGAAGCTGCTAAAGACCTCTTTATGAACAGACGGCGATTCACGGTTTTGGCCATAAAACAATCCTGTGGTTGCTTTACATCATTGATGAGTGTATCACGGTAGCTCATATCTGTCAACTATGAACACATTAAATTTAGCTGAAAGACTCGTTCGTGCAATGTTATATCATCTCACGTTAGGCTGTCATGAGATATATAGGGAATTGTCTGAGGTCCTACAGGTAGAATACAAATGGAAGCATCCCGCCCATATTTGTGCAGAAGCTCTTCGACTGTTTCTTCTACTTTTGAACAGGGTTTGAGAAGGGCACGCTTAATTTGCTCATCGCTGAGATTGTGGCTGTGGAAATACACATCCGCCTTCTGTAAGATTAAACCATGGAGCTGTATTTGCCACATATCATGTCTGAAGAAACCCTCCTGGCGGATTGTTCTCAGCAGAGATTCATAGCTATCGGCCTCAGACAGTAACTTGCTATATTCCCCGTGGTCGGGGATTCCATCCCAGCAGTCAGCCACTACCACAATGCTGCCGCCTTTCCTAACGATCCGTGCGGCCGCACTCATACCTTTAATAGTCTGGTACACATTCAAGTCCAGCGGATATCCTGAATTGCTGGTAATGACAATATCGTACGGTTTTTCTACGGCAGCCATTGCATTTTTCTTTACGTAGGCGCAACCCTGCTCGTGTGATTTGCGAAAGTCACCGGCAAAGACAGCTGTAATCTCCTTTTTTCTGTTGAGCGCTACGTTCAATAAAAAACTCGGCGGCACCAGTGACGCGGCTTGTCGTATCTCCTCATATATAGGATTGCCGGAAGTTATACCCCATGTCGCCTTCAGTTGATCTACGTTTTTCACACTATGGTTTCTAAGCACGGTCTCCAGCAAAGCCAGCCCAGGCATGACAGCTTTGCCGCCACCCGAAAAACCTGCGAAGATATGCGGCTCTATGAAACCGGTTAGAATTCGAGTATCACAGTCCAGATATTCTTTATGAAGCCAGATTTCATTTTCGCTACTCGTAGTCCCAACAGATTTATGTGAAGGTTGATCCAGGGCATCATTCTGGATAATCCGATATCTTCTCAAGACTTCGTCTCCCAACATCTCACGAAGCTCCGCTTCTGTATTGGCTCTATGGGTGCCGGTTGCGTTGAAGAGCAATATCCGCTCATTGGGAATATTGCCAAGCTCCTGAAGCAGAATCGGCAAAATAATCTTATAAGGCGTAGGACGGGTGATGTCATTAAATACGATGCCAACAGTGCCCGATTGTGTAACTAAATTTCGAAGCGGCTTTGAGTTAATTGGTTTATTTAAAGCTTCTTCTATTGCAGCAGCCTGGTCCGGCAAACCTTCCCTATACTTTGGCTCCACGATATCGATGTTCAGATAGTCCGGCAGCCTTATATCCAGCCCTGTCTTGCCATAATCCAACTTTATTTTCATAAAACTCATATACCTATTCTACGTTCTTAATCAAAGCAAGGTTTCCATCTTGCGCTGCTTCCATTATTGGCCCCATATAATCGTCTATCATCTCAACTGTTAGCGGGACAGGCATATTCTGTAGCTTCATTTTAAGCTGGGGATTTTTTGCGGCGGCCAGGGCCCGGTCGATATGCTGCCCGCTAAATCCATCAACATCACTGAGTCGCGTAGGATAGCTTATCCTTCGAGCCAGCTCGAACATACCCTCGGCCACAGCGACTCCAAGGTCCCTTCCTTTAAGGGATTCAATATCGGCTTCTATGAGCGCTGCCTGCTGATAGATTTTACCGATAACGCGCAATGGCCGTTCAATGGCCGGGGCAAAAAAGACTGTGTAGTACGGATTCATTATAGCGCAGGCCCGGCCGTGTGGCAGTATATCCACCAATGAGAAACTACTCAGGTGTCCCCCGTTGGTTCCGCCTATCATAATGGAATATCCGCCCAGGTCTGTAGCCAGGCAGAGCGCTTCCCGCGCCTCTTGATCCTTTGGACTGTCGATTGCCCGCGGCAGGTAATTGACCGCCAGGCGAATACAGTTGCCGGCGATTTCTTCGATTTTTTCGTAATAAGGTTTGCCGACGGCTCCGTAAAGAACTTCCAGTGAATGTGAGATGCCGTCGAGTGCTCCATCGGAGGTCAGGTCCCGGGGTGTACTGTACGTCACATCGTAATCGAAGACTGGAAAAGCTGGCACAATTGCATCATCCACAATCAACTTCTTCTGGCCCGTAGAGACCTCTGTTATGTTCGAGTACTTTGTCAGGTGGGCCGCCGAACTGGCAACAGTCTGAATAGCCATGTGTGTTGTAAGGGACTTGCTCCTGTCATGCAATGCATCTGTGACAAGCCCCATTCCAAAAAAAGCGTCAATGTCGCCGCTGAGAGTACGAAGGACTTCAGCGGCTTTTACAGCGTCGATTGTGCTGCCGCCACCGAAACTTATCACCACATCCTCTTCAGTTTCTCTCAGGCTGTCCGCGATTCGAAACATATCTTCTCTCGGACAGTTCGGTCTGGCACCTCTGATTTCTGCGACAAGATTTACTCCGGATTCAGCCAATGAGTCGCGAATAATCCCCACATAATCATCGCTGCCGCTAAATGTGCCACGAACCAGCGCAGCGTTCTTACCTTTGGCGGCAACCGCTTCACCTACTTTCGGAAGGACATCTGTGCCGAACATATATGAGTTTCCTTTGAACTCGTGCAACAGAGCCCGTGCTTTCTCAAAATCTGTCATGTTTTGGCTCCTATATACTTGTATCTCAAGCCTGATTTTAGCAAATGTTTTGAACGCATGCGTCTTGTAGCCGGACATTTAATCAATTCATTTCGAACCCACCGTCAATATTCAGTGTCTGCCCGGTCATATAGTCCGAATCCTGTGAACATAAAAAAGCAACAACACCAGCCACATCCTCAGAGATGCCGGCCCTTTTTAATGCAGTTCGTTCAATGAATGATTTCATCGACTCACCCGGTGCAAGGCCTGATATACGTCCCCTATCCTGGTCGATTTGTTCCCACATGGGTGTCGGAATTACACCGGGGCATACAGCATTGACATTGATATTATACTTAGCAAAGGCCAGAGCGGCAGATTGTGTTATGCTGATAATGGCTGCTTTACTCGCTGCGTAGGGCACTTGCTCGGCTCTTCCGTGCCGGCCTGAGATTGAGGAAAAGTTCACAATCTTTCCGTAGCACCGTAAGGTGTCCCCAAGTGGACTGCGGTCTGCGTGCCCTGTTGCTTTGACTTGCTCCGGAACTTGCTTTATCATCTGGCGACCGACAGCCTGAATAATGAAGGTCGTCCCTTTCAGGTTGGTATCAACAACGTGGTCCCATTCCTGCTCGGTTAGCTCCAAAAAGAGCCCCGTTTGTGCCACACCTGCGGCATTCACGAGAATGTCGATTCTATCGAATTCGGTTACAACACGGTCAATCATCGGCTGAATCTCAGCTACGTTAGCGATGTCAATGTGACAGGCCAATGCGCGGCGATTGAGTACCTGAATTTCCTCAGCGGTTTGCTTGGCGGTCTTTGAGTTGATGTCTGCAACAACAACGTTTGCACCTTCCCGAGCTAGGCGCAACGCCACAGCCTTGCCGATTCCCTGGCCGGCACCGGTTACAATTGATATTTTTTCACCTAAACGCTGCTCCATTGCATTATTTCCTAATTACGTACCATATCATACGAAAAGCAAGCACATTGCTAACAACATTTCTGCTTTTCTTAATGGACTTATTTATGTGCAATTAAAGACATCCGCCGCCACTTCGCAAAGGTAGCTGCAAATGCGCTTCTGATATTCTCTATAGAAATCTGCCGACAGGTCATAAAACTTCTCGCGGTGAACAAACTGTCCTTTTTGGTCACGCTTGCCCACCGAGGCAAAATTGTAATAATGAAAAACCGCGTGATCAGGTGAACGTTCCCGATTATCACCTGCCTCATACCGTTCTACGCATTGTGCGGCAAAATCAGAACCGGCTACTGCTTCGCAGCGAGCATAGTCCAGCGTGTCATCCCACCAAAAACGGAACCTCTCAGGTTCTACATCCTTCATCGTCTCAGCAAATATCACCTGCGAGAAAGGAGATATCTTAAAGTGTATATTGCCTTGTGCGGCTCGGCCGATGGCTCGCCTGGTCGTCGGTTTAAGATCATCGCCCGAGTGACAATCCAGCATAAATCCAAACTCACAAGCGATTTCGTTAAGCCCCCGAATGCGCTTCTCCAAAGCAACCAGGCCGTCCATCCCTCTGTAGTCCGAACCTTTTTCTACTCCAAAATTTGGAGCGATATGTGTAACGGGTATCCCCCGCCTTTGCAATTCAAGTATTAGAAATCTCAACTCGCTCTCTGTTGTCAGGCAGGTGAATGCATCTACACCCGAAGGCGTCTCATCAATGCTAAGCTCAAGGTCGAAAGGGGCCTCATTCCTTACAGTTATGATATAATTGGATAACTCCTCGACTGCGTTCAGGGCGGTCCAGTATTTACCTACCAACCGTCCGACAGATGCCTTATCCAACTGGTACTGTTGCCCGGGTAAACACTTCTGACTGTGATAAGCAACGACTTCTTTTTGTAGTTTCGGCTGACAAATATGATTGTCAAGATAGTCCTCGGCTGCGATTTTCGAGCTAACGTTCATTGCATCATAATCCAGGATATCGGACACATCCAAGGTGAAAAAAGTGTAACGGCGAGCTGCTTCTATAACACGCTTGGCACGATTAATATCATTGGCACTGCGCCTTACGGTTATGTGGTCTGCATCGGCACCAAACGCCGGGGAAGAAGAGACCTTGAGGGCTTCAAGCACGCCGGCCACCCAGAGCCCTTCGAAAGTGCTGCCGGTATGCCCTTCCTCGACCCGGCCAAAATTGGCTAAGTAATTAAAGCGTGGCGGCCGCCCTGCCAGTATGTCCTGAAGCAGATTTACTTCACGAACTGAGTTCTGAATCGGGTTGGCCTGAAAATTGTATTTGTTCATCGCCTGCCACACACCCTGCCAGGCAGCAGTTGACATTCTCGAGCCAACGCCCAATCGAGGTACAGAGCCGAGTGCTTTAGGGCCTCTTTCCGGTTTTATCAGAGTGACATAACGATCAATGGTCTCAGCATCTGCACGATACACGGCCAGATGTGTTCCGTTATCAAGAGAGCGGGTGCCAATCGGCTCTCCCGGGAGGGTATCTTTACTATCGGTTCCAAGCTCAATGAATACCTGCTGACCATCCATAAGCCCGGCGAGGAAGAATATGCTTGTTCGATATTCGGCACAAGACCCGGCATATACAACGCAATGTTTATCAACAGGCAATGGGCAGCCTTTCCTGACTGCTTGTAACACCGAGTTCCAGTGGGATTCGTCCACGGACGAGACTTCGCTCCAGGCACTTGCGGCTTCCCAGGTTGCAGTGTCCAATATCGCAGGATTCTTCCGTGGATCTATTTCTATTTTCTCGAATTTCATTTCTTCTTCGGGAATATGGGTGAACCGGCCGGTGACCCATTTTTTTAAGTATAGTAGCCAACAAGGTCTTTGTTGTCAACTATTTGAGTCAAACACTTTAATCGCTACGTATGGGCAGAATCAACACCTGATTCTATAAAAAGCAATCATTGAGACCTATAATAGAGCAAATCCACATAAGTACATATAGAAGATAAAAAAGTGTTGCTCAAAACGTGAACATAAACTATAAATCTCACCAAGGTAAAGTTCGTCGGATACGGTAATTAGTAAGCAGCGAATATTGAGTTGTGAGTATCCAAATTATCTATTGACCAATTAGACACTCACAAAT